>Ga0126377_10001575_pt1 | contig 15048 bp, 12 predicted proteins | sample PanSoiMetPlot_22_FD_92647 | JGI IMG/M metagenome (GOLD analysis project Ga0126377, IMG submission 92647) | Tropical forest soil microbial communities from Panama - MetaG Plot_22 | ecosystem: Environmental > Terrestrial > Soil > Tropical forest > Bulk soil | place: Panama | collected 2016-02-17
ATGGCCTATTTCGAATGCGTGCACGAGGTGAAGCTGATCGTCGACCTGATCTACGAGGGCGGCATCGCCACCATGAACTACTCGGTCTCCAACACCGCCGAGTATGGCGAATATGTCTCCGGTCCGCGTGTCGTGACGCCGGAGACCAAGGCCGAGATGAGACGCATTCTCGACGACATCCAGTCGGGCAAGTTCACCCGGGACTGGATGTTGGAGAACCGCGTCAACCAGACCTCGTTCAAGGCCATGCGGGTGAAGTGTGCCGCCCATCCAATTGAGCAGATCGGTGAGAAGCTGCGCGCCATGATGCCGTGGATCAAACAGAGAGCATTGGTGGACAAGAGCAGGAATTGATCCACCGACCCAAGCGAGCCCGTGCCTGAGGCCAATCGTCGCTTGATCACGCCTTGCAACTCCATGCCGGGTGGATAGCCTTCCGGTCGCGGCGATATCACGTCGCGGGAGGGGACGCATGAGCGACGGGGCGGCCGCAGCGGCGGCATCGGGACTGCGCGCGCTGGCGCAATCGACGGCCGTCGTCCTGGCCGACGTCACCATCGGCTTCCGCCTGGCGGAGAGCGCGACTTTCGTCGCGGTCGAGCGCGCCTCGCTGTCGGTCGCTGACGGCGAGTTCGTTGCCATCGTCGGGCCGACCGGCTGTGGCAAGTCGACCCTGCTCAACGTCGCCGCGGGTCTGCTGGCGCCGACCGCCGGGCGGGTGACGATCTACGGCGCTTCGCTTGAGCGGCTCAACCGTGAAGCGGGCTATTTGTTCCAGGCCGATGCACTGTTTCCGTGGAAGACCGCGCTCGAGAACGTGGCCATCGGGCTCGAGATCGAGGGCATCGCGGTGGCCGAGGCACACGATCGCGCACAGCAATGGTTGACCCGCGTCGGGCTCGGCGACTTTGCCGGCCGCTACCCGCATATGCTCTCGGGCGGGCAGCGCAAGCGCGTCGGCCTTGCCCAGGTGCTGATCCGCGATCCGAAGATCCTGCTGATGGACGAGCCGTTCGGCCCGCTCGATGCGCAGACACGCCAGATCATGGGCAATTTGCTGCTCGACCTGTGGAGCGCCGACCGCAAGGCGGTCCTGTTCGTCACCCACGATCTCGAAGAAGCGATCGCGCTGTCCGATCGGGTGGTCATCATGTCGGCCGGACCGGCGGCCCGCATCATCGGCGATTGGAAGGTCGGTTTGCCGCGTCCGCGCGACATTGCCGACGTTAAGCTCGAGCGCGCGTTCCACGACCTGCATCGCGAGATCTGGGCGAGGCTCAAGGCCGAGGTGCTCAAAGGCTATGCGCAGACCGGCGGAGGCTGATGCGGCCGCAGCCCGATTGCTCCGCCGGGTTGGCCGCCGCTTCGGTCATCGCCCGGACAAAAGCCCCAAAGGGAGAAAATTCATGGAGCGGAACGAAGCAGTCGGGGTGGCGTGAAGATCGCCATGTCATCAATAATCACCCCACTCCGCTGGCATTGCCCGCCACCCTCCAGGGGAAGGCGGCACCTTGTTTGTGGCACGTGCATGCAATCATCACGCAGGGCCTGACCATTGCCCCACATCCAACTCCTGTTCCTCCAGCTCCTGGTCGCCATTGTTGCGATCCTGATCTGGCACGTCTGCACCACCGTGCCGATCTTCGGCGTGATGGTGCTGCCGCCGTTCTTCTTCTCGACGCCGGGCGACGTCGCGGCCCGCATCGTCAAATTGTTCGCCCAGGGGATGATCTGGAAGCATCTGTGGATCACGCTTGCCGAATCGATGCTCGCCTTCGTCATTGGTTCGCTCGGCGGGGTGGTGATCGGCTTCTGGTTCGCGCGCAAACCGACAGTCGCCGCGGTGTTCGACCCTTACGTGAAAATGATCAATGCGCTGCCGCGTGTGGTGCTCGCTCCGATCTTCACGCTGTGGCTCGGGCTCGGCATCTGGTCGAAAGTTGCGCTCGGCGTCACCCTTGTGTTCTTCATCGTGTTCTTCAACGTCTATCAGGGCGTCAAGGAAGTGAGCCCGACTGTGCTCGCCAATGCCCGCATGCTCGGCATGAGCGAGCGCCAGCTCATGCGCCATGTCTATTGGCCCTCGGCGCTGTCGTGGATGTTCTCCTCCCTGCATACCTCGGTCGGCTTCGCCGTGGTCGGCGCGGTGGTCGGCGAATATCTCGGTTCGGCGGCGGGGCTCGGATACCTCATCCAGCAGGCCGAAGGCGTGTTCGACGTCGCCGGCGTGTTCGCCGGGATGTTCGTGCTTGCGTGTTTCGTGATCGTGATCGATGCGCTGGTCACCATGGTGGAGAAGCGGCTCCTGGTATGGCGGCCGATCGCCGCAGAGACCCGGGCTTGAATACCTAGGCAGGGCCGCCCCGCGGCCTTATTGTTCGCTTAACGATTTCAGGGAGAGCGCCATGCCTGGGAAGATCATCCGGAACATTATTGTTGCCGTGAGCGTGCTGGTCGTCGCATCCGGCATTGCTGCGGCGCAGGGCGACAAGCCGCGCGTCACCATCGCGGTCGGGGGCGCAGGCTGCCTGTGCTATCTGCCCACCATGCTGGCGCAGCAGCTCGGCGAATACGACAAGGCCGGCGTGACCGTCGAGCTGATCAACTTCAAAGGCGGTTCGCAGGCGCTCACCGCCGTGCTTGGCGGCAGCGCCGACGTGGTGTCCGGCTATTTCGACCATTGCGTCAATCTCGCAGCCAAGAACCAGGCGCTCGAAGCCTTCGTGGTGTACGACCGTTATCCCGGCTTCGCCCTCGTCGTGTCGCCCAAGAATGCCGGTGCGATCACGTCGATCAAGGAACTCGCCGGCAAGAAAGTCGGGGTCAGCGCGCCCGGCTCCTCGACCGACTTCTTCCTCAAGTACATGCTGAGCAAGAACGGCGTCGACCCCAACTCGATCGGCGTCATCGGCATCGGTCTCGAAGCGACCGCGGTCGCCGCCATGGAACAGGGCTCTGTCGATGCCGCCATCATGCTCGATCCGGCGGTGACGCTGCTGCAAGGCAAGTACAAGGATCTGAAGATCCTCAGCGACACGCGTACCCAGCACGATACGCTCGCCGTGTTCGGCGGCGAATATCCCGGCGGCGCGCTCTATACGCGCAGCGACTGGATCGCCAAGCACGAGAAGGAGACACAGGCGCTGACCAATGCCATCGTCGCGAGCCTCAAGTGGATCCATTCCCACGCGCCGGAAGAAATCGTGGCCAAGATGCCAGATGAGCTGATCGGCCCGGACAAAGCGCTCTATCTCGCCGCGCTGAAGAACACGATCCCGATGTATTCGCAGACCGGCAAGATGGACCCGAAGGGCGCGCAGGCTGTACTCGCCGTGTTCAGCCAATCGGTGCCGGAGATCGCCAAAGCCAATATCGACTTATCGAAAACCTACACCAACCGCTTTGTCGATCAGGCGAACGCCAAGACCGGCATGCTGGCCAAGTAGCAAGCATGCGATCGGGCCGTCGGCAAGGCGCGACCGATACACGAGCGCTCACGCGCCACGTTTGGTCAGTGCCTGCCGATCGATCTTGCCGGTTCCCGTCTTCGGCAGTTCCGACATGAATTCGATGATGCGCGGATATTTGTAGGGCAGCAGCTTGCGCTTGACGTAGTCTCGCAGCTCGTCCTCGAAAGCCAGCCGGTCGCCGACGTCCTGCATTGGGACGACGAAGGCCTTTAGCGTCATGCGCCGGTCCGGCAGTTCAAGGCCAAGGACGCAGACCTCGCGGACCGCCTGGTGGTCGGCGAGGCAGAGCTCGACCTCGAGCGGGTAGACCCATTGGCCCGACACCTTGATCAGGTCGTCGGCGCGGCCGCGAAAGTAGTAGAAACCGTCCCGGTCGCGCACGAAGCGGTCGCCGGTATAGATCCAGTCGCCGCGCATCGTCTCGGCGGTCTTGTCGTCGCGGTTCCAATAGAGCGGCGCGCTCGAATGCCCACGCACCCACATGATTCCTTCCTCGTCGTCGGCGACGGGGTGGCCGTCGGGCGCGACGAGCTTGACTTCGTAGCCGGCCACGCGGCGTCCCGACGCGTTGAGGCGTTTCTCTGTTTCGGTGTTCGACAGATAGATGTGTAGCATCTCGGTCGAGCCGAGACCCTCGACGATCTCCAGGCCCGACAGCCGCTTCCAGCCGGAGAAGATTTCGCCGGACAGGACCTCGGCCGCCGAAATGCATAGCCGCAAGCTCGACAGGTCGGCCTGCGCGGCTTCCGTCGCCTTGACCAGCGTGGTGTAAATCGTCGGCACGCCGAACAGGACCGTGGGACGGAATTGCCCGATGACGTCGAACACCGCGGCGGCGTCTCCGCGTCCCGGGTGCAGCACGCTCGATGCGCCGACCGCGAACGGAAACGTTATCGAATTGCCGAGCCCATAGGCGAAGAAAATTTTCGGCACCGAGAAACAGATGTCGTCAGGCGTCAGGTTGAGGATTTGCCTGGCATAGCTTTCCGCCGTGTAGGCCATGTCGTGGTGCAGGTGCACGATGCCTTTCGGCCGCCCAGTCGAGCCCGACGAATACATCCAGAACGCCATGTCGTCGCGGGTGGTGTCGGCCTCCGGCAACGCGCCGTCGAACCGAACGTTTTCGCGCTCGAACCTCATAGCGAAGCGCGCATGCGGCAGGTCGGCGTCGCCGTTGACGAGAATCACCGATTCCAGCGGGGTGTCGGCGAGCGCCTCCGGCGTGAGTTGGTCGGCCAGCACGACGTCGGCGACCAGCGCGCGAGCGCCCGCGTCCGACAAGTAGAACTGGATGAGGTCGGGCGGGGCGAGCGTGTTGGTCAGCACCGGCACCAAGCCAGCGCGAACGGCGCCAAAGAAGAAAGCGGGATAGGCCGGCGTGTCATTGAGGAAGAGCAACACGCGCTCTCCGCGCCGCAGGCCGAGGGATAGAAGCGCATTGCCGGCGCGGGCGGACAGATCCGCGAGGCTCTGATAGGTCAACGTGCCTGCGGTGGAGCGCACAGCGACGCGGGAAGCATGGCCTGCCGCAAGATTGTTGAACAGGATGCGCGCGGCGTTGTACCGAGTCGGCACCCAGAAGCCGATCTCGCGGGCGCCGGGAACGTCGTCGCGCACCGGGTCGATGAGGCGCTGCTCGCCGCCGGTCATCGCGTCACTCCCGTGGCGATCGCATCGCGAGGATGCGCGGCTTCATACTGCGCGACAAAACGCGGAGAAACCTGGCGAAGCCGCTCGCGATCGACGCGGCCCGAGCGCGTGATGTAACTCATGACGAAGTCGAGCGGCGCGAGCTGCATGTGCGTCGCGAAGCATTCGTACCAATCGGCGCTGGCGTCGGCCGCCTGAACGAGCTTGTCGACGACTGGCCGGCGCACCGCCTCGTAGGCGCCGAGTGCATCGCGAATGTCGCCATGCTCCTGGAGCGCTTTGTCGAGGGCGATGACGTCCTCCATCGCCAAGCGGGTTCCCGATCCGATGGAGAAATGTGCGGTACGCAGCGCGTCGCCGACGAGAACGCAATGGTCGCAGGACCAGTGCTCATTGCGGACTTTTGGAAACTGGCGCCAGATCGATCGATTGGTGACGAGCGGACGGCCGTCCAGCACGTCGGCGAACACCTGTTCGCACAGCGCCTTCGATTGGCCCTCGTCCATCCGATCAAAGCCGACGCTGCGGAACGTCGGTTCGTCGACTTCGATGATGAACGTGCTCATGGCGGGAGAATAGCGGTAGTGATGAACGTTGAAATGGCCGTACGGCGTCTCGCGGAACGTCTGCGTCAAGGTGCCGAAAGGTTTGGCCGTGCCGAACCATGCGAAGCGGTTGGTGAGGGACGACACCGCCGATCCGAAATGTTCTTTGAACGTGTTGCGCACAAGCGAATTGACGCCGTCCGCCCCCACGATCAGGTCGCAGGCGTCAAGGTCCTCGACGCTCGAGATCGTGCGATCGTAGATCGGCTCGAGCCCGACCGACCGGGCACGATCCCGCAGGATGCGCAGCAGGTGAAGGCGCCCGATCGCGGCAAAGCCGACGCCGTCGATGCGGATGACATCGTCGCGGTGAACGACGGTGATGTCCTGCCAGCGTTCGAGATGGGGCGTGATGGCGGCAAACGTATCGTGGTCGTCCTGCTCGAGGAATTCGAGCGCCCGGTCCGAGAATACTACGCCGAAGCCGAAGGTTGCGTCCGAAGGGTTCTGCTCGATGATACGGACGTCGATATCGCGGTTGCGCCGTTTGAGGAGGTATCCGAGATAGAGCCCGGCCGGCCCCGCGCCGAGGATCGCCGTCTGCATTCGATCCAAGCCCCTTTGGTCACGCGTCGGGCATTGTCCACGATGCCCAAAGATGCGCCAAGGACAGAAATGGCCCGGGTCGCAATGCCCTGTCTGACAGTACCTTGCGCGGCTTTTACTATTCCGCCGTTGCGCGCGGATCGGCCGCGGAACTTTTTCCTCAAAACGGCCTTTTTGTAAGCGCCTCCTCGAACCAAGGGCGCTATATTTGGGCGAACGTGGCAGTCATCAGTACCGCTTGATGAATACCATTCTTGTGAAGATCTTCGCCACCGCCCTTGCCCTCAGTCAGGTGACAACCCGACCGGAGGCGGTCAGGACTCAATTCGATCCGGTCCGGGACCGGGCGAAGGTGGCGCAGCTTTTGACGGCGGGCTGCGCCCAGATGCGCAAGACGTTCGACATCGAGGACATCAACCTCGACGATATGATCGCCACCGCCATGAGCGATCCCGACGCGATGGGCGGAGAGATCAAGGCGTTGCGTGGCCTCAAGTTCGCCGACCTCCATTCCGCTTATCGGCAGTTCTGCAAGAACGAGACGGTTGCGGATTCGGCCGTCGATCTCGGTCAGGTCATCGAATTCTACAATGCCGCCGTTGCCGACCTGCCCGATCACATGCGGCTCAAAGGCCAGAAGCTCACCGGCATGAGCGTGCTGCTCGACGCCGCCGGCGAGCGATTTGCCGAAATCTACGCGCCCGAAAACCGACGCATCTGGGTATCGCTCGCCGATGTCCCAGCGGTCGTGCAGAAGGCGTTCGTCGCCGCCGAAGACAAGCGCTTCTTCCAGCACGACGGCATCGACACGCGCGGCCTGATACGGGCCTTCATCGGCAATCTGGCGCAACCCGGTCGGCCGCAGGGCGGTTCGACAATCACCCAGCAGGTGGCGAAGAATCTGCTGGTCGGCAACGATGTCACCTACGAACGCAAGCTGCGTGAGATCCTGCTCGCTGCGCGGCTCGAACACGACTTCACCAAGTCGGAGATCCTCGAGCTCTATCTCAACACCATCTATCTCGGCCGCGGCGCATGGGGCATCGAAATGGCGGCGCGGGCCTATTTCGACAAATCCGCCAAGGCGCTGGCACCGGGCGAGGGCGCCATGCTCGCCGGACTCGCCAAGGGCCCGGGCTATTTCAATCCCGACCGCTATCCCGAGCGCGCCAAGGAACGCCTGGCCTACGTGCTCGGCCGTATGCATGAGGACGGCGCCATTGCCGCCGATCAGCAGAAGCAGGACCTGCCGAAGCTCGTCGCCTACGATAGGCAGCGCCAGGATACGGGATATCACTTCGTCGACTACGTTGGCCGCGAGGCCAAGACGCTGGCACGCATCGACGCGCTGACGTCGTCGTCTTACCTCGTGCGCTCGACCATTCTTCCGGCGCTGCAACGCGCGACCGAAGCGAGCCTGCAGGAGGGCCTGGCGCGCTATGAGCTCAATACCGGTCGCTTCCGCTTCGACGGTCCGGAAGCCAATATCGCGGACGCCGTGCGCCGCATCGGTGCGGAGCAAAAGAGCGCGGCACCGCCGTGGCAAACCGCGCTCAACGCGGCGCGCATGCCGCTCTACGACGTCCACTGGCAGACGGCCGTGGTCCTGGAAAAGGCGGCGAAGGGCGGCGATGCCTTGCGCGTCGGCCTCGCCGACGGACGCGTTGTGGCGCTCAATGCGTGGAACACGGTGACCCGGCGCGCACTCAAGCCCTACGACGTCGTCTATGTCGTCGTTCGCGACGGCAAGGGCAAGACGCCGGCGCGCGCCGAGCTGCGGGTGCGGCCGGCTGTGCAGGGCGCGGCGCTGGTCCTGGAAAACAAATCCGGCCGCATTCTCGCGATGGCCGGCGGATTCTCCTATCCGCTCAGCCAGCTCAACCGGGTGGCGCAGAGCGAGCGCCAGCCGGGTTCGACGCTCAAGCCGCTCACCTATCTCGCCGCGCTGCGCAAGGGCCTGCAGCCCAACACCGTGGTGCTGGATACCCCGATCACGCTGCCGCCGATCGGCGGCAGCCTCTATGCGCGAGAGAAGGATTACTGGTCACCCAAGAACAACGACGGCGGCGCCATGGGCGCCATCACGCTGCGGCGCGCGCTTGAAAATTCGCGCAACTTGGCGACGGCGCATCTGCTTGAAGGCGGCATCGAGGACGAACCAGATCAAAGCCTCGATCGGATCTGCGAGCTGGCAATGGAGGCTCAGCTCTATCGGGAATGTACGCGGCATTATCCGTTCGTGCTTGGCGCGCAGCCACTGCGTCTGATCGATCTCGCGGCGTTCTATGCTGCTGTCGCGACCGAGGGCGCACGTCCGTCTCCCTATGCGATCGAAGCGATCGAGCAGAATGGACGAGCGGTCTATCGCCGCGATCGCAATTCCGTCACCTGGATCGGCTCGGCCGATCGGGCGAGCTTCTATCAGTTGAAGACCATGCTGCAGGGGGTCCTCGAACGCGGGACCGCGCGGTCGATGAGGCATCTCGCGCCCTATGTCGCCGGCAAGACCGGCACGTCCGACGACGAAAACGACGCCTGGTTCGTGGGATCGACCAACGACGTCACCATCGCGGTGTGGGTCGGCCACGACAATGGCGACGGCAAACGCCGTACGCTGGGACGGGGCCAGACCGGTGGAAGGGTGGCGTTGCCGATCTTCGAGTCCATTCTCCAGGCCGCTTGGAACGTCCACACGCCCAAGACGGCACTGAGCCTGCCCTCGCCCGAGGCACAACGCGAGCTGGTCGCCCAGCCGATCGATTTCGACAGCGGTGATCCGCTGCCGGCAGCAGGCGCAAGAACGTTCACCGAATATTTTCGCACGGATATGACGGGCCATATCGACGACACCCAGTATCGTCTTGTCCCACGCACCGACGCTTACGCGTTCCGCCAACGCGGTCCCGACGACGCCATAGGCTTGGAACGCTGGTTGGGCGACGGCCGTTACCCCGACAACCGTCCGTTTGTCGATGGCCCGTTCTGGCGCGAGCTGCCGCGTAGAGAGCCTCCGGCGTCGCGCGGATGGCTAGACGAGGACGAGCGCGCCGTGGCGCGTCCGCGCCACGTCGATCCCGATTATATTTGGGGACTGCGACGGCTCTATTGAAAGGGCGAAGGGGCGTCATTCGAATGCAACGGGCCGTTGTCGTCATTGCCTGTCTCGGCGTTCTATGCTCGGGAGCGGCAGCCGAGGCATTCCGTATCGAGGACGTGCGATCGATCGCCAGTCTCACGGCAGGGCAGCTCAAGCCGCACACGATCTATTTCGCCGATCAGCGCAAGGACGAGCTCGCCGACCCGGTGACCGGGCTTGTACGGTTCGAGGATTGGGCGCGCGCAAGGCCAAGGCAGAAGCAGTTCCTCGCCCTGTTTCCGAGTTATGACGAGCCGGCAGGCGAGGGCGGTGCCAAACGCAAGCTGCACGTCTACGTGGCGCAGGCGCGGTTTCTGATCGCCAAGCCGCCGGTCAGCATCGATCTCGCGCGTTATGCGACAATTGAATTCCTCGAGCGGCTGGATCCGGCGGTCAAGCATCGCCGGATTTCGCCTGCGGACGCGCTGACCCGAAGCGATCCGAACTATGCTGACGCCCGCCATCCCGATCGGCAATGGTGCGAAGGCGTCGGTATCGCGATCTGTACGCAGTCGCGTTACAAGTTCGAAGGGCAGTTGCCGTCAGGCATCCTGCTCGCCAACAAGCTGCGCGAGCAGGGCAAGCAGCCGATCCCCGACTACATCGAGTTCCAGAGCGAGATCAGGCTGCTGTCGCCGCAACAGCCGGAATTGTCGGGCGTCGCCCAACTGACCGAGTTTGACGGCCAGGTTGGCGGTGCGCTGGAGCAAAGCATCTTCTGGGTCAACCACGTGATCCAGTTCGGCAAGCTGCTCGCCGTCATGCAGCAGAATCCGGCCGACCCCGGCACGACCGTCGCCACCGTCTACGTCGCGCTGGCGATCAAGACCGAAGTGCTCAACCGGCAGAAGCAATACGAGAACGTGCCGATCCTGAGGAATCTGGTTCCCGCGCAGGTTCTCATGGGCAACAGCTCGTTCAACTCGGGCAACTCAATCAGCGCCGGCTTGCCGAAATACGCCCGCAACCGGATCATGGCCATTGCCGAGTTGATCGAGCGCGAGTAGGCGGGGTTTCGCGGCGCGGCGAACCGCAATGCTGGCCGATGTGCGGCCAGTATCGTCCCGCGACAATGATCCACAGGATGTCCAGCCGCTGCGCAGCCCGGCCGGACTCGTTCTTGCGTGAGGTGTCGCCGACGCCCGGTCGGTCTCACGACGACGTCAAATCCGATTTGCCGGCAGGGTACGAGCGGCGGTTTTACGATCGGAGCGGCAGGGACATTCGAGTCGACGCGGAACCAGAGCATGATCCCGGGATGCTGACATTTCCGATCAAGATCGTGCGACCGAACAAATGCTTAAAGCGAATCGCGCTTCGACTTGAAGCGATTTCGCTCTATTGTATTCAGCATCCATGAACCTCCTCTCGATCCAATCCCACGTCGCTTACGGCCATGTCGGCAATTCCGCCGCGGTCTTTCCCCTGCAGCGGATGGGCTGCGAAGTATGGCCGATCCACACCGTGCAATTCTCCAATCACACCGGCTACGGCACCTGGAAGGGCGGCGTGTTCGATGCCACCATGATCCGCGAGGTGATCGACGGTATCGCGGCGCGCGGAGTGCTGAAACAGTGCGACGGAGTGCTCTCGGGCTATGTGGGCGCCGCCCACGTCGGTGAGGCGATCCTCGACGCCGTCGCGCGCGTGAAGGCGCACAACCCGTCAGCCGCCTATTGCTGCGATCCAGTGATCGGCGATGTCGGTCGCGGCGCGTTCGTGCAGCCGGGGGTGGCCGAATTCATGACACAGCGCGCGGTTTCCGCCGCCGACGTCGTCACGCCCAACCATTTCGAGCTCGATTGGCTTGTCGGGCAGTCCAACACTACCCCGGCCGAGGTGCTTGCGGCGATCGACTGCGTGCACGGCATGGGGCCGCGCGTCGTCGTGGTGACGTCGCTCCGCACCACCGACACGCCCGAAGATGCGATCGACGTCGTGGTCTCCGACCACACCGGTCGTTTCCGATTGCGCACGCCCCTCCTTCCGCTCGCGATCAACGGAGCCGGCGACATGATGGCGGCGCTGTTCTTCGCACACTATCTGCGCAGCGCGTCGGCCGGGGAGGCGCTGTCGCGTGCGACCTCATCGGTGTTCGGCGTGCTCGCGCGCACGGCAAAGGCGGGCTCGCGCGAAATCCTGCTGGTCGAGGCGCAGGAGGAATTCGTCACGCCAAGCACGCAGTTCGACGCGGAGCCGGTATAAATGTGGTCAATGATTTCAGCTTTTCCTGGACATGCTCTGGGCTTGACCCGGGACCCGGTTGCCGGCACCAGTGGCGGTGATGACACGCCTTTCCGTCCTTCCCATCGATCATGTGGACCTCACCTTCGTGCCGCGGGCATGGCCGTTCGCCGACCAGCGACGCGCCGATATCGATGCCAATTTTGCCGCGCTTCGGATGAAGACGCCGGAGCTGTGGAACGGTCGCGTCCTGCTTCTGCATGAATGGGAATTGACCGAGCGCTGCCTGCGCGGCGCCTTTTTCGAGACCGACTACGCGAGTTTCATCGCTTGGCGCGACTGGGGATTTCCGGATGCGGCGGCGATGAACTGCTTCGGCCAGGGCGCGCTGTGCGCGGCCGACAAAGCTTTCATCTTAGGGCTCATGGCCTCGCATACCGCCAATGCCGGCCGCATCTATTTTCCCTGCGGCACGCCTGAGCCGCAGGATGTCGTCGGCGATAAAGTCGATCTCGATGCCAACGTTATGCGGGAGGTTGCGGAGGAAACGGGGCTCGGGCCGGACGACTATGAGCCCGAGCCCGGCTGGCATGCGATGCTCACGGGGTCGCGCATCGCACTGGTCAAGATGTTGCAGCTGCCGGAGCGTGCCGACGCGGTCCGCGATCGGATCCTGCGTCATCTCGCCCGCGAGACGATGCCGGAGCTGGCTGATGTTCGCATCGCTCGCGGTCCTGCCGATCTCACGCCGGTCATGCCGGAATTCGTGACCGCGTTTCTACGTCATGCCTGGATGAAAGACGCTGGCCGATGAAGGCGAGCACGGCCTTGTGGCCCTGCTCGCCTCGAACTGGGTGATTGCAATTGGGGTTCGGCTATGTGGCAATTTGGCTATTTGGTCACTTGGCCGCGGATTTCGCCGCCCTTGTTCGCCTCGGTGTGGACGTTGAAGTACCACTTTCCGGCCAGCAAGTCGGACGCCTGGGCGTCGGTCAAAGTCGCATTGCCTTTGATCGGGCTGGCGGCGCTGCCTTGCACCGGCACCACGACTCCGGCGTTCTTCCCAGGCTCGGCCGGGCCATGGAAATGCGCCATGGTCGCATTGCCGGTCAGGCCTGCGTAATTGACGGTGTAGTTGAGCTGCTTGCTCACGGTGTCGTAGGTCGCCTGCAGTGACCCGGTCCCCGCGCTGGTGTTGGGTGGAACCGCTTCCGATGTCTTGAGGACTGCTTTCAGACTAACGGTCTCGGCCAGCGCCGCTGGCGCCGACGCAAAGCAAGCAGCCAGGGCCAGCGTTCCGAGGGTGCAACGGGATTTCCGCATATGCATGGGAGTTCCTCCTGTGATCGGTGTCGCGGCCCCCTTCGCTGTCATGTCCCCGCGGGGCCAACACCGTTTCATTATGCATATTCCGACAGCAGTACGGTATGCATATTCCTCCCGTGGTACGGTCGAGGTCCGGCCTTGCGCCATTCGAACGGTTCCAAACGATGAAGCTTGCCAAGATCGCCGAGCGCTTCCGCGTCGACAAGCCCGACCAGTTTCGGCTCGCCGATATCGATCCCGCAGAGAGTTGCGGTCTCAATATCAAGAAAGAAGAGGCCAAGACGCTTCTTGCCGACGGCGTCAAACGACTCGCGGACCTGCAGGAACGGCTCTATGCCCAGGACCGCTGGGCGGTCCTCGCCATCTTCCAGGCCATGGACGCGGCGGGCAAGGACGGTGCCATCGAGCACGTCATGTCCGGCGTCAATCCGCAGGGCTGCGAGATTCACGCATTCAAGGTGCCGACCGCAGAAGAGCTCGATCATGACTTTCTGTGGCGATGTGCCAAGCGCCTTCCCCAACGCGGGCGCATCGGCATCTTCAACCGTTCCTACTACGAGGAGGTGCTGGTGGTGCGGGTGCATCGCGAAATCCTCGCACGTGAGAAATTGCCGCCCGAGCTCGTGACCAAGGATATATGGGAGCAACGGTTCAAGGATATCCGCGCCCATGAGCGTTACCTCGCGCGCAATGGCGTGCTGGTCCTGAAGTTCTTCCTCCACATTTCGAAGGAGGAGCAGCGCCGGCGCTTCTTGGCGCGGATCGACGAGCCGGCGAAGCGCTGGAAATTCTCCATGGGCGACGTCGCCGAGCGCAAGCTGTGGGACCGGTATATGGACGCCTACGAGGATATGGTTCGTGAGACCAGCCGGCCGGACGCGCCATGGTATGTGATCCCGGCCGACAACAAATGGTTCGCCCGGCTCGCGGTCGCGTCCGCGATCGCGAACGCGATGGACGATCTCGATCTTCAATTCCCCAGGATCTACGGCCCGGCGCTCGTGGAATTGAGGAAGGTGCGCAAGGCGCTGCTTGCCGAGGGGCCGCGGCCGCGCAAGCCGCGCGCGCGATGATCACACCGCCGCCATCGGGGCAAGCTTGCAGGCGTGCGTCCCGGTTTCGATCTGTAGCGTCGGATGGTCGATGGCGAATCGCTCATGCAGATCGCGGCCGGCGCGCGCCAGAAGCTCGTCGTCAAATCCCGTGGGGCAAACCAAGTGAGCGGTGAGGGCAGTTTCCGTCGTGCTCATTGCCCAGATGTGCAGGTCATGCACCTCGATCACTCCGGGAAGCCCGGCAAGGTAGGCTTCGACCGCCTCGCCGTCGATGTTGGGCGGAACAGCATCCATCGCCAGATCGAATGACGATCGCAGCAGATCCCAGGTTCCGACCGCGATGACGGCGCCGATGGCGATGCTCGCGGCCGGATCGATCCACTGCCAGCCGGTGACCATGATGGCCACGGCGGTGACCACGACACCGGCCGATACCGCGGCATCGCTTGCGAGGTGCAGAAATGCGCCCCTGATGTTGAGGTCGTTGTGGCGTCCGGACCGGAATAGGAGCGCCGACCCGGCATTGATCGCGATGCCGCTCGCCGCCACCCACAACACCGTTGCGCTCGCGACCGGAGCTGGTGTGATGACGCGCTGGATCGCTTCCCAGCCGATCGCGCCGACCACGATCAGCAACAAGATAGCGTTGGCGAGCGAGGCAAGAATTGATGCGCGGCGATAGCCATAGGTGCGTCCGCGCGAAGGCTGGCGCGCCGACAGACTAAGCGCCCCCCACGACAGCAGCAGGCTGCCGACGTCGGAGAGATTATGACCGGCATCGGCGAGCAGCGTGAGCGATCCGGCCGAAACGCCCATTGCCACTTCGACGAGCACGAAGGCGAGATTGAGCGTGAGACCAATGGCGAACGCCCGGTCGTAGCTAGCTGGTTGGTGATCGGGATGATCGTGGAAGCCGTGGTCGCGCGCGTGCGGCATAGGCCTCATGTGGGAGCGCGGCGTCTCGGCCACAATTACAGGCGGCAACGGATGTTGCGATGGCCGGACCGCATTGGGCGCTATGCGATCACTGCGCCAAGCCGCGGCTTCGGGGGGCGCATTTGCGGGACAAACGGACA
>Ga0126377_10001576_pt1 | contig 15032 bp, 8 predicted proteins | sample PanSoiMetPlot_22_FD_92647 | JGI IMG/M metagenome (GOLD analysis project Ga0126377, IMG submission 92647) | Tropical forest soil microbial communities from Panama - MetaG Plot_22 | ecosystem: Environmental > Terrestrial > Soil > Tropical forest > Bulk soil | place: Panama | collected 2016-02-17
GGCCGAGGTCTACGAGCGCGAGCTCGACGACGTCGCGCGCGCGGTCGAGGCTCACCAGAACGCGCTCGCCGCGCAGCCCGACCGGCGCGACTCGCTGGCCGCGCTGGCCTCGCTCTACCTGCGCACCGGCGTGCCCGCGCGCGGCCTCGAGGTCGTGGTGCGCCACGCGCGCCTGGGAGGGGAGGGGGCAGCCGACCGGTGGGTGCAGGCGGCCGCGATCGCGGCCGAGTCGCTGCGCGATCCGGACGTGGCCGAGCAGTATCTCGAGAAGGCGCTGGCCCTCGATCCCAACCACGAGGGCGCGCTCATCGCGCTCTCGCGCGTGCACCAGGCCACCGCGCAGTGGGGCAAGGCGGCGGCGCGGCTGGAGCAGGCGGCCGGCGTGGCCAGGAGCCGCCTGGACCGGGTCGAGATCCTCATGGAGGCGGCGGCGACCTGCGACGAGAAGCTGCGCGACGGGGCCCGCGCGCTGGAGCTGTGGCTGGCCGCCCTCGAGCTCGATCCCGACCACGAGGCGGCCGGGGTGCGCGCGGCCGAGCGGCTGGACTCCGAGGGGCGCTGGGAGGAATCGCTGCCGATCCGCGAGATGCTGGTGCGCATCGTGCCGGCGGGCGACAGGCGCGAGCGGGCCCGCCGCGAGGCGAACCTGGCCCGCGCCAGCGCCGAGCTCGGCATGCGGCACAAGGCGGTCGTCCACTACCGCAACGCGGCGCAGGCGGACCCGGACAGCAAGTCCGCGGCGGTCGGCCTGGCCTCGGCGCTGCACGCCGTCGCGGTCGAGGCGGGGGGCGACGAGCGCTGGCGCGAGGCCGAGGCCGCCCACCGCGACGCGCTGGCCCGCCATCAGACGGGCCTGGCCCGCCCCGAGCTGGTCGAGATGTGGCACCGGCTCGGGCTCATCGCCGCCGCGCGCGACGGGCTCGAGCAGGCCGAGCACGCGTTTCGCCGCGCGCTCGAGCGCGACCCGGCCCACCTCCCGTCGCTCGAGGGTCTGGTCCAGCTGGCCGAGCGGCTCGGCGACTGGAAGGCGCTGGTCGCGGCCAAGCGCGAGCTCATGGCGGTGGGCGACGAGGAGGCGCGCGTCCTCTTGCTGGGTCAGGTAGGCGACGTCCACCGCGAGCGGCTGGGCGACGCCGCGGCGGCGCTCGCCGCCTACCAGGAGGGCCTGGCGATCCGCCCCGGGTCGTTCGCGCTCCTGCACAAGGTGCTGGAGGTCCACAGCGAGAGCAAGCAGTGGCGGCGCGCGCTGGAGACGCTGGCGGCGCTGGTCGCCAGCGAGACCGACCCGCGCCGCAAGGCCAAGTACCACTTCGCCGCCGGCGCCATCGCGCGCGACGAGATCCGCGACCCCGATCTCGCGATCGAGCAGCTCAACCAGGCGCTGGAGGACGATCCCTCGATGGACCGGGCGCTGCGCGCGCTCGAGCCGCTCCTGCGCGCGCGCGGCGAGGGCCGCAGCCTGGCCCGGATCTATCGCCGCCTCATCAAGCGAATGGGCGACGACGCGCCGGCCGAGGTCCTCTTGCCGCTGTGGACCGGGCTGGGCGCGCTCTGCCTCGAGGAGCTGGGCGACCGCGAGTCGGCCATCGCCGCCTTCGAGGTGGCGGCGTCGCTCGAGCCCGACAACCGCGAGCGGCACGAGCAGCTGGTCGAGCTCTACCTGGAGTCGGGCGAGGCGCGGCGCCAGGACGCGATCGAGGAGCTGCAGCTCCTGGTGCAGGCCGATCCGGATCGCGTCGAGCTCTACCGCGCGCTGTCGCGCCTCTACCGGGAGGAGGGCGAGAGCGACAAGGCGTTCTGCCTGGCCCAGGCGCTGGTGTTCCTGCGCGCGGCCGGGCGCGAGGAGCAGGAGCTGTACGAGCGGATGCGGCCCGGCCAGCTGGTCCTGTCGCGGCGCCGGCTGACCGAGGAGCTGTGGCAGAGGGCGATCCTGCACGCGCGCGAGGACCGCCGGGTCAACGCCATCTTCGCGTCGCTGGTCGGCGGCATCGCGGCGTCGACCGCGCAGCCGCCGGCCGCGTTTCACCTGTCGGCCCGGGACCGCATCGAGGTCGGCGACGAGGGGCAGCCGGTCGCGCGGCTGGTCCGCTACGCCGCCGGCGTGCTCGGCATCGAGCCCGACCCGCAGCTCTACGTCCTGCCCGGCACCAGCGACGGGCTCCGCGTGGCCAACACGACCGACCGCGGCCGCCTGCGCCCCGCGCTGCTGGTCGGCGAGGGCCACATCGAGCGCGTGAACGAGCGCGAGCTGGTGTTCGACCTGGGCAAGCGGATGGCGTACCTCCGGCCCGACCGCTACGTCAGCTACGCCATGTCGACCCTGCCGATGCTGGAGAGCGCGTTCGCGGCCGCGCTGACCGCGTCGGGCGTGCGCGGGTTCGACCAGGTCGCGCCCGAGGCGGCGCGTCTGGCCGAGCAGCTGTCGCAGTCGGTGCCCGGGCCGGTCCTGGCCCAGGTGGCCGCCATCGCGCGCCAGGCCGGCGCGGCCGGCGGGCTCGGCAACGGCGAGATCGGGGGCTGGCGCACGGCGACCGATCTGACCGCCAACCGCGTCGGCTTCATCCTGTGCAACGACCTCGAGACGGCGGCGCGGCGAGTGGCGGTGGAGTCTGCCGGCGTCTCGACGCTGTCGGCCAAGGACCGGCTGCGCGACCTCCTGGCCTATTCCGTCTCCGAGCTGTACTTCGGCGTCAGACGGCACCTCGGGCTGGCCATCGAGGCGCGGCGGTCGGGGGCGGAGTCGTGATCGCGGGCGCGGGCCTCGACCGAGAGCGCGATCGCACGGTGGCAGCCAGGAGCGGCCGGCTGAAGCGGCGAGGGCTCGCGCCGCTCGGCCTCGCCGGTCTCGCGGCCGCGCTCGCCGCCGCGCCGGCGGGCGGGCTGGCGACCGCGTGCCGCCGCGCGCAGGAGTCGACCGTCTATCCGTCCGACTTCGAGCCCGGTCCGCCGCTCGGCGATCCGCCGCGGCCCGACCCGGGCGCGCGCGGCGTCGAGTATCTGACGCGGGTGGCCCCGCGCTTCGCGCAGCCGTGGAGCGCGTTCCTGGGCGATGTCCGCCTGCGCCTGCCGCCCGGCCACGAGCTCAACCGGCCCGGCCTGTCGGCGCTGCTCCTGCTCGACATCGACGAGCAGGGCGATCTCGTGGCCATGCACGTGCCGGGACCGAGCGGGGTCCAGGCGTTCGACGACGCGGCGCTCGATGTGGCGCGAGAGGCGGTGCCGCTGCCGCGCCCGCAGGCCGAGCTCCTGTCCGACGACGACCGCCTGCACCTCGAGTGGCGCTTCTCGCGCGACCGGCGCCAGGCCGGGCCGGCCACCGCGCGCGTCCGCCGGGTCGAGTGGCCGCTCGAGCGCGCGGTGCCGGCCCTGCTGCAGCGCGGACGCATCGGCGACGCGGCGCGCAGGGTGGCCGCCGCGACCCGGACCGGCCCCGGCGGCGCGCTCGAGGCCGCGCTGGTGGCCGGCCTGCGCGAGGTGTGCACGGCGGTGGTGGACCAGGCCCTGGCCGGCGACGAGCCGGCGCGCCAGATGTCCGCCGTGGGGGTGGCGGTGGCAGCCCACCTGACGTCGACCGCGCCGGCCGTGCGCCGGCTGGCCAGCGGATCGATGGATCCGGCGGTGCGGCGCGAGGCGCTGTTCGCGCTCGGCCAGCTCGGCGACAGGAGGGCGGTGCCGCTCCTGCGCCAGACCGCGCTCATGGAGCTGGGCCAGGACAGCGAGAACAGCGGCGCGGCGGCGGCGGCGCTGTTCGCCATGGGCGAGGACGCCGACGTGCGCGCGACGACCGCGCAGCGCCTGCGCTCGTCGACCGAGGGTGGGCGGGCCAGCGCGCTGGCGATCATGACCCAGGTGCCGGTCCCCGAGGCAGTGCCCGACCTGATCGCGCTCCTGCGCAAGAGCGGGCGCGAGCCGCGCGCCGAGCGCATCACCGCGGCGGCGGCGCTGGGCGCGGTGGCAGCGCACCGCGGCGAGGGCGCGGGCGCGGCGATGGCGGCGCTGACCGACTGCCTGGCGGTGGCGGACGCGGCCCAGCGCGCGGCATGCGCCCAGGCCATCGCCGGCGCCGCCGAGGCGGTGGAGCGCGGCGCGCCCACCTACCGAAAGGTGACCGCGCTCCTGCGCGACCGCGACGAGCGGGTGCGGGCGGCGGCGACCCGGGCCAGCGCGCTGCTCGATCCGGACCGGTTCGCCCGCATCCTTCCGACCCTGCCGCGCGAGCCCAGCGACCTGGTGCTGACCGCGCAGGCGGCGGGGCTGGCCCGCGTCCCCGGCAAGCGCGCGCTGGCGCGCCTGCTCCGGCTGGCCGGGAGCTCGAGCCCCTCGGTGCGGCTGGCCGCGGTCGGGTCGCTGCTCCGGCGAGAGGAGCCGCGCGCCGCCGAGGCGGTGGCCGAGCTGGCCGCCCACGGCGACGTGGCGGTGCGCGCGCTCGCGATCCGCGGCGAGCGCCGCCCCGCCGAGCTGCGCAGCGCGCTCGGCGACGCGGCGCCCGAGGTGCGCGCCGCCGCGCTGGCCGCGCTGGTCGCGCGCGACGGGCGCGCGCGGACTCTGGCCGACGCGGCCCGGATGATCGCCGAGCTGCCGGCGGAGAGCGGCGAGCGCCTGCTGGTGGCGAGGGCATGGCTGGCCCCGCCGTGAGCGGCGAGGCGCGGCGGCGGCGCCTGGTCGCTCGCCCGATCGTCAGTTAGGCTGACCGCCATGGTGCGCAGTGCCATCGGGCGAGGTGCCGGCATCGCCGGCGCGGCCGCGGCCGTGGCGGTGGCGTCCCTCGGCGTGGCGCGCGCGGCCGGCGGCAGCGAGGAGCACCGCCGCGGCAGGGTCGAGACCGTGCTCCACCACCGATCGGAGATGGTGCGGGTCCCGTCGGGCACCTTCATCATGGGATATCCGGGCGTCGACGATCAGGACGCGCGGGCGGCGGCGCAGGCCGAGTGCAGGCGCCAGGTCGGGGCCGGGGCGCGCGAGTGGTGCGGCGACGAGGAGGGGCTGCTCATCCGCGCGGCCGAGCTCGAGTACCTGTTCCCGTACGCCAACGCGTCGCCGCAGCGCACCGTGTTCCTGCCCGCCTTCGACATCGATCGCTTCGAGGTCACGGTCGCCGACTACCGCCGCTGCGTTGCGGCCGGCGGGTGCGACGCCGGCCCCATCCTGCAGGGCGATCAGCGCTACCACCGCGACGAGCGCAACCCGCTGGTCGACGTGACCTGGAACGAGGCGGGCGACTACTGCGGCTGGCGCGGCAAGCGGCTGCCCACCGAGGCCGAGTGGGAGAAGGCGGCGCGCGGCACCGACGGGCGGCGCTGGCCGTGGGGCAACAACGACCGGGTCGATGGGTCCAACCACGGCAAGATGGACGCGGGGGCGCTGCGCCGCTCGCGCGCCGCGCTGCGCTGGCGGCCCGGCTTCCGCCGCTTCGAGGCCGACTTCGAGCTGGCGCCCGACGACTCCGACGGCGCCACCTATGCGGCCCCGCCGGGCACGCTGCGCTGGAGCGAGGGCCGCTACGGCGCATACGACATGGCCGGCAACGTGTCGGAGTGGGCGGCCGACTACTTCTCGCAGGAGGGCTACCGCGACCTCCCGCTCGACTCGCCCGAGCGCCGCGTCCCGCAGGGTGCCGACAACCGCCGCGTGGTGCGCGGCGGCTCGTGGCTCGACCTCCCCATCGCCGGCCACCCCTACGCGCGCAGCGCGGCCCGGCCGGGCACTCGCTCGCCGCTCATCGGCTTCCGCTGCGCCCGCGACGCCTGAGCGCCCGAGCGCCCGAGCGATCGGATCGCAGCGGATGGCATCGGGCGGTTCAGGTCAGAAGGTGCCGCCGACCAGGCCGCCGTCGACCTGGATCGATGTCCCGGTGACGTAGGAGGCGCGCTCGCTGGCCAGGAAGGTGATGACCTCGGCCAGCTCGCCGGGGTCGCCGAAGCGGCGGGCCGGGATCTCGGCGAGCAGCCGCTCCTCCCACTGGGCGCGGGTGATGCCGAGCGCGGCGGCGCGCAGCTCGTTGACCTCGGTCTGGCGGTCGGTGCGGAAGTGGCCGGGCAGGACCGCGTTGACCGTGATGCCGTCGGGCGCGAGCTCGGTGGCCATCGACTTGGTGAGGGCGGATAGCCCGGCGCGCAGGGTGCTCGAGATGGTGAGCAGGCCGAGCGGCTGCTTGGCCACGAAGGAGGTGAGGTGCACGATGCGCCCGAAGCGCGCCGCGCGCATGGCCGGCAGGACCAGGCGGCAGAGCCTCACCACGTTCATGAGCACGCCGTCGACCCCTGCGCGCCACTGGTCCTCGCCCAGGTCCTGGAAGCGCCCGGCCGGCGGCCCGCCGGTGCTGGTCACCAGCAGCGACGGATCGGCGAATCGCTCCCTGGTGAGGTCATGCCAGCGCGCCAGGTCCTCGGCCCGGGCCACGTCGATCGGCACGGTGAGGATCTCGCCGCCCGGGGCCCCGGCCCGGAGCTCGCGCTCGGCCGCGTCCAGGTTGGCCTGGCTGCGGGCCGCGATCGACACGCGCGCGCCCTCGCGCAGGAGCGCGGCCGCGACCGCGCGCCCCAGCCCCTTCGAGGCGGCCGCCACCATGGCGGTGCGGCCGCGGATTCCCAGCTCCATGGCCGCATTCTACAGCGCCCGGGCTCGCGGAGGGCGGGCCGGAGGTCCGGCCGGCGGAACCTTGCTCGGTCGACGACGCGCGCGCCGCACGAGGTCGTCGTCGGCTGCTATTCGTCGCCGGCGGCCGCGACCCCGTTCCCTCCGCGCACCGACCCCGAGTCGCGGCGCTCCTGCAGCGCCGGCGAGCGCCCGCTTCGCGGCGGTCCGCCCGAGTACTCGCGCATGCGGTACTGGATCTTGCGCGGCGAGATGCCGAGCATGTCGGCCGCGCGCGAGGTGGAGCCGCCCGTGTACTCGAGCGTCTTGAGGATGGCGTAGCGCTCGAGCTCGGCCACGGTGGAGCCGGGCACCGGCGGCATGCCCTCGCGCGCGGTGGCGGCCGCGCCGGCCACCGCCGCCGGCAGGTCCTCGATCGAGATGTCGCGCCCGCGGCACACCACCACCGCCCGCTCGATCACGTTCTCCAGCTCGCGCACGTTGCCCGGCCAGCTGTAGCGGGCGATGCGGTCGAGCGCGTCCTCGGCGAAGCCGCGCACGTCCTTGCCGTTCTCCTGGCTGTACTTGCGCAGGAAGTGGGCGGCCAGCAGCGTCACGTCGCTGGCCCGCTCGCGCAGCGGCGGCACGTGCATGGTGACCACGTTGAGCCGGTAGAACAGGTCCTCGCGGAAGAGCCCCTGCGCGACCAGCTTCGCGGGATCGCGGTTGGTCGCGGCCACCACGCGGACGTCCACCTTGATCGTCTGGTTGCCGCCCACCCGCTCGAACTCGCGCTCCTGCAGGAAGCGGAGCAGCTTGATCTGCACCGCCGACGAGATGTCGCCGATCTCGTCGAGGAACAGGGTGCCGCCGTCGGCCTGCTTGAGCCGGCCGTCGCGCGCGCCGGCCGCGCCGGTGAAGGCGCCCTGCTCGTGGCCGAACAGCTCGCTCTCCAGCAGCCCCTCGGAAAGCGCCGCGCAGTGCAGCTTGACCAGCGGGCCGGTCGATCGGGGCGAGTGCTCGTGGATGGCGGCGGCGATCAGCTCCTTGCCGGTGCCGCTCTCGCCGGTGATGAGCACCGACGCGCGCGAGGGCGAGACTTGAAGGACCGTCTCGAGCAGCTCGCGCATCTCGGGGCTGGAGCCGATGATGTTGTGGATGCGCTGGCCATCGACCAACCGCTGGCGCAGGAGCCCCGCCTCCAGCCGCAGGCGGCGGCGCTCCAGCTCGCGGTCGATGATGAGCAGGAGCTCGTCCACCGCGATGGGCTTCGTCATGTAGTCGGCCGCGCCCTGGCGCATGGCGGCGACCGCGGTGTCGACCGCGCCGTGCGCGGTCATGACCACCGAGACGGTCTCCGTGTCCAGGTCGTGCGCCTTGCGCATGAGGTCGAGCCCGTTCATGCCCGGCATGCACAGGTCGGTCAGGAGCAGGTCGGGGGCGAACTCCTCCAGCTTGGGCAGCGCCTTGAAGCCGTCGGCCGCCGTCTCGACCGCAAACCCCTCGTCGCGCAACAGCTCGGCCAGCGCGGTGCGGGCGTTGGCCTCGTCATCCACGATCAAGATGCGCGCGCGTGGATGGACCGGCCCCTTCAGGGGCGATCGGGGATCTGTGGATTCAGTGACATTCTGCGCAAAGCCTGCGGACGTCTCGGAAGGTGCGCACTGTTTGCGGGGTTCTTGCTCATTCGGCTGCACGATCCCGCCAAGGAGCACCGGCTGTGCCAGGCGGGCGGGCCCTCCCGATCGGGATCCAGATCGAGAACGTGGTCTCCCCCTCGCTGCTGGCCACCTCCACGGCGCCGCCGTGGTCCTGGACGATGCGGTGGACGATGGCCAGACCGAGCCCGGTCCCCTGCTCCTTGGTGGTGAAGAAGGGCTCGAAGATGGGCGCGCCGGACGGGACCCCGCGCCCCTCGTCGATGACCTCCAGGCAGGCCGCCTCGTCGCGCGGCTCGACCCTGACCGTCACCTGACCTCCGGCCGCGGTGGCCGCGGTGGCCTCGATCGCGTTGCGCAGGAGGTTGAGCAGCACCTGCTTCATCTTCTCGTCGTCGAACTCGGCCCACACCTCGTTCCCGGGCAACACGTGGACGCGCACCCCGATCGCCTCCGCCTCGGGTCCGACCAGCGCGACCGTCACCTCGGCGGTGGCCCGCAGATCGCCGGTCGCCAGGCGCAGCGGCTGCGGGCGGGCGAACTGCAGGAAGTCCTCGACCAGACCGGCCAGCCGGGTCATCTCGCTGTCGGCCAGCTCGATGGCGCGCAGCACGCTTGGATCGCCGCCGGCTCGGGTCAGGCGGCGGCGCGCCAGGTTGAGCTGCAGGTGGGCCGCGTTGATCGGGTTGCGGATCTCGTGGGCCAGGCCGGCCGCCATGGTGCCGAGCGACGCCAGCCGCTCGGCCCGCCGCGTGCGCAGCGCGAGGTCGTGCTCCTCGGTGACGTCGAAGCCGATGGCGCACAGGTGCGGGCCGCTGCCGCCCGGCAGGGTGGTGAGGTGCCAGCGGATGCGGCGGCTGGCCTCGCCGCTCGCGTGCGGCACCGGCCCCTCGAAGGGCGGGGCGGTGTGGCCCTCCAGCGCCTCCTCGATGCGATCCTGGGCGTGCTTGCGGTCTCCCGGCAGGACGAACATCTCGAGCCAGCTCGAGCCGACCGCCCTGCTGCGCGGCAGCCCGATCGCCTCCTCGCAGCGCGCGTTGACCAGCAGCACCAGGCCGTCGCCGTCGATGGTGGTGATGAGCGCCTCCGCCTCCTCGACGATCTGGTCGTAGCGCGCCTCGCTGACCGCGAGCTGGCGGACGAGATCGATCTTCTCCAGCCGCTCGAGGTCGCGCACCGCCGCGATGTGCTCCTCGCGGTAGGTCTCGAGCATGATGGCCAGCTCGAGGTCGAGGATCTTGTGCAGCGCCTCGATCACGCGCCGGCGCAGGTCGTGCTGGGTCTTGAGGCGGACGGCGGCGATGCGGCCCAGCGAGATGCGGATCTGATCCATCGCCGCGAACATGTACTTCTGGGGCAGCTCGATGCGCACGTGCACGCGCCCGATGCGGGCGCGCCGCTCGTAATAGGCCTCGTCCCACGGCCCGCGGAACAGGAGCTCGAGCCAGTCGCGCAGCGAGCCCTTGAGCCGCTCGATCTGCTCCGGCCCCGAGAAGATGTTGCGCGCCTCGTCGTGCTCGCTCAGCCGGGCGTAGAACTCGTCGACCAGGACGGGGAACGACGGCGCCGCGTGGGGCCCGAAGCTGCGCAGCGCAGACTCGTCGGCCGGTCCGAACTGTACGTAGCGTTTGAGCTCCTCGAACAGGGTCTCCGCCACGGTCTCAGGTGTAGCATGCTGCCGCGATGGCGATCGTGTGCGGTACCGACTTCTCGGACGACTCCTCGCTGGCGGAGCAGGCCGCAGGCCACGTGGCGCTGGCGCTGGACGAGACGCTGCACCTGGTCCACGCGGTCGATGTGGGCGGCGGCGAGCGCTTCGACGAGCCGCGCGGCGCGCTGATCACCTGGGCCGGGCGACATCTGGCCCGCTCGGCCGACCGGCTGACCGCGCTCGGCTGTCGGGTCGAGACACACGTCGAGGACGGCGCGCCCGACGAAGTGCTGGTCCGCGTGGCGCGCGAGACCGACGCCAGGCTGGTCGTCGTGTCGGCGGTGAGCCACCGGCGCGGGCGCGACGAGCTCGGCAGCCACAGCGACCGCATCGCCCGGCGCGGCGATGTGGCGGTCCTGGTGGTGCGCGATCCGGCGCCGTTCGCGCGCTGGGCCGGCCGGCCGGCCGCAGGAGCCGAGGCGCTCCCACCGGGCGAGCCGGCGGGGCGGCCGCTGCGCATTCTCCTGGCGGTCGACCTCACGGTGAGCTCCGAGGGCGCGATCGACTTCGCCGCCGAGCTGCGCAGGGCGGCCCCGTGCGAGGTGGTGGCGGCCCACATCTACTGGCCGCCCGGCGAGTACCGGCGCCTGGGTCTGCGCGGGCCGCGCAGCCTGGTCGAGCCGGATCCCGAGGTGATGAAGGCGCTGGAGCGGGATCTCCGGGCGCGGCTGGACGCGCGGGTAGCGCCCGACTCCGTCTTCTCACGGCGACTCCTTCAGCCGGCCGAGAACGCAGCCTCGGTCGACCCTTCGGGCCTTCCTCGGCTGGCGGCGCAGGGGATGGGCGGCGCCAGCGCCGAGTCGGTGGCGCTCAGGATCGAGCCCCACCTGGGGCGGGTCGCCGACGCGCTCGTCGGCATCGCGCTGGAGGAGCGGGCCGACCTGGTGGTGATGGGCGCCCACCGGCGCAGCGCGCTGGCTCGCCTGTGGGAGGGATCGGTGTCGCGCGCGGTCATGCACGACGGCCGCCTGTCGGTGGCGTGCGTTCCGGCTCCGCGCGAGGCGCTGGCGCGGGCGGCGCCGACCTTGCGCGTGGTGGTGGCGGCGACCGATCTATCGCCGCTCGGCGACGCGGCGGCCGGCCTGGCCTACGCGGCGGTGGAGCCGGGCGGCACGGTGCACCTGGTGCACGTGGAGCCGAAGGGCGGGGAGCCGGCCGAGGCGCGGCGGCACCTGCTGGGCCTGGTCCCGGCCGACGCCTCGGCCCGCGGCGTCACCACCGAGATCCACGTGCTGGAGCACCGCCAGCCGGCCGAGGCGATCTGCCAGGCGGCCGAGCGACTGGGCGCCGACGCGGTCTGCCTCGCCACCCACGGCCGCACCGGTCTGTCGCGCGCGCTGCTCGGGTCGGTGGCCGAGAAGGTGGTGGCCGGGACCCGACGGTCGGTGCTGCTCGCGCGTCCATCCGCGGAGTGACGCGACCTCGAGCCGCGCTCAATCGCGCGCAGCGCCCCTCGGGGGCAACCCAGGGCAACCCAACAGCGCGGCGCCTGGTCTACCGGGAGGTCCCGTGATATTCACCGGTCCGGCATGAGAGTCCGCGCCATCGTCACCCTCGTCGCCCTGGTCCTGGCCGCCCTGGTGGGCGCCTGCAAGCAGGGCGCGGGCGATGTGTGTCAGGTCAACCGCGACTGCGAGTCGCCGCTCGTCTGCAACGCGAGCACGCACCAGTGCCAGGGGGCCGGCGCCGACGAGGTGGTGGACGCCTCCGCTCCGGCCGACGCGGCCATCCCGCCCGACGCCGCTCCCGATGCGGACGTCCCAGATGCGGACGTGCCCGACGCCGACGTGCCCGACGCCGACGTGCCCGATGCGGACGTCCCCGTCGCGGCGTCGGAGGCGGGCGACCTCGAGGCGGACACCTCGATCAGCGAGCTTCGCTGATCGAGGGAACAGAGACCGGGGCAGGGACCGGTGACCGGCACCCGCCCGGGCTTCCTGGTTCCTCGATCACTCCACAGGCAGCCACTGCACGTCGATGACCTCGACCTCGCGGCGGCCCTTGGGCGACTGCACCACGACCTCGTCGCCGACCGTGCGGCCGATCAGGGCGCGGGCGACGGGAGAGGAGATGGAGATGCGGCCCAGCTTGAGGTCGGCCTCGTCGTCGCCGACGATCGTGTAGGTCTTCTCCTCGCCTTCCTCGTCGCTGATGGTGACGGTGGCGCCGAACTTGACGCGCTCGCCGGACAGCGCGGTCGGGTCGATGACCTCGGCCAGGGCCAGCTTGGTCGAGTACTCGCGGATGCGCGCCTCGATCATGCCCTGCTCCTCCTTGGCGGCCGAGTAGTCGGCGTTCTCCGACAGGTCGCCATGGCCGCGCGCCACCTCGATGGCGCGGGCGTTGGCCGGTCGGTCGACCTCGACGAGCTGCTTGAGCTGTGCCTTGAGCTTCTCGTGTCCCTTCGGCGTCATCGGGTATTTCTCGGCCATGTCGTCGCGTCCTTGGCGTTGTCTCGCGGCCCGGTCCGTCGGGCCCGCGCGTCACATCCGGGAATGATAGCTCTGCAGCGGCGCGACCCGCAGTCCCTCGCGCGCCTGCGCGGCGATCGCCTCCACCGCGGCGCGCGCCGCCCGCATGGTGGTGAAGTAGGAGATGTGCTGCAGGAGCGCCGCCCGCCGCAGCGAATGTGAGTCGGAGATGGCCTGGCGCCCCTCGGTGGTGTTGACCACCAGGCTGATGTCGCCCGACTCCATCGCGTCCACGCAGTGCGGCCGGCCCTCGTTCACCTTGTTGAGCCCGCGCACCTCGAGCCCTGCTGCGCGCAGGTGCTCCGCGGTGCCGTGGGTGGCGCACAGCGCGAAGCCGAGCTCGCGCAGGCGCTGCGCCACCTCGACCCCGGCCGGCTTGTCCGCGTCGCGCAGCGACAGGAAGGCGGCGCCTCCGGCCGGCAAGCGGTTGCCGGCCGCCTCCTGCGACTTGAGGAAGGCGTGCGCGAAGGTGCGGTCGATGCCCATGACCTCGCCGGTCGAGCGCATCTCCGGCCCCAGCAAGGTGTCGACCCCCTCGAACTTGACGAACGGGAAGACCGCCTCCTTGACCGAGACGTGGCGCGGCTCCACCTCGGTGACGCCCAGCTCGGCCAGGGTGCGGCCCACGATGACCCGGGCCGCGATCATGGCCAGAGGCACGCCGACCGCCTTGGACACGAACGGCACCGTGCGCGACCCACGCGGGTTGACCTCGAGCACGTAGATCTGCCCCTCGAACACGGCGACCTGCATGTTCATGAGGCCGACCACGCCGAGCTCGCGCGCCACCGCGCGCGCCTGTCGCCTGACCTCCTCGCCCAGCTCGGGCGCGAGCGAGTAGGGCGGCAGCGAGCAGGCCGAGTCGCCCGAGTGGATCCCGGCCTCCTCGATGTGCTCCATCACGCCGCCGACCACGACCTGGCCGGTGCGGTCGGCCACCACGTCGACGTCGAGCTCGACCGCGTCGGCCAGGAACTCGTCGATGAGGAGCGGCATGCCCAGCTCCTCGGCGCGCGCGAAGTAGGTCGACAGCCCGCGCTCGTCGTAGATGCGCTCCATGGCCCGGCCGCCCAGCACGTAAGACGGCCGCACCATCACCGGATAGCCGATCTCGGCCGCCACCCGGCGCGCCTCCACCTCGCTGCGCGCCACCCCCCAGCGCGGCGCGCGCAGGCCGAGCTTGTCGAGGAGCTGGCCGAACCGCTCGCGGTCCTCGGCCCGATCGATCGCGTCGGCGCTGGTGCCGAGCAGCCGCACTCCCGCGCGCTCGAGCGGCACCGCCAGCTTGAGCGGCGTCTGCCCGCCGAACTGCACCACCACGCCCTCGGGCCGCTCCAGCCGGCAGATGGCCAGCACGTCCTCGAGGGTGAGCGGCTCGAAGTAGAGGCGGTCGGAGGTGTCGTAGTCGGTCGACACCGTCTCCGGGTTGCAGTTGACCATGATGGCCTCGAAGCCCTCCTGCCGCAGCGCCATGACGGCGTGGACGCAGCAGTAGTCGAACTCGATGCCCTGGCCGATGCGGTTGGGCCCGCTGCCCAGGATGACCACCTTGCGCCGGTCGGTCGGGCGCGCCTCGCACTCCTCCTCGTAGGTCGAGTAGAGGTAGGGGGTGTGGGCCTCGAACTCGGCGGCGCAGGTGTCCACTCGCTTGTAGACCGGCACCACGCCGGCCGCCTCTCGCGCGGCGCGCGCGCCGTCCTCGCCGCCGTCTCCGCCGCACAGCTGGGCGACGCGCCGGTCGCTCAGCCCCAGCCGCTTGAGGCGGCGCCAGTCGGCCGCCGTCAGCCGGCCGGGCCCGCTCCCCGCCGCGGCCGCCGCCAGCTCGGCCTCGGCGCCCAGCACGCTGGCGAGCTGCTCGAGGAACCACGGATCGATGTGGGTCAGGCGGTGGGCCTCGTCGACCGACATGCCGAGGCGCATGGCCTGGGCCAGCTCCCACAGGCGATCCGGCCCGGTGCGGGCGGCCCTGCGGGCCAGCTCGTCGCGATCGGCGGCGAGCTCCGCCGGCATCGCCATCTCCAGGCCGTGGCGGCCGTTCTCCAGCGAGCGCACCGCCTTGCCCAGCGCCTCGCGGAAGGTGCGGCCGATCGCCATGACCTCGCCGACCGACTTCATCTGGGTGCCGAGGACCGGGTCGGTGGTGGGGAACTTCTCGAACGCGAAGCGCGGCACCTTGACCACCACGTAGTCGATGGTCGGCTCGAACGAGGCGGGCGTGACCCGCGTGATGTCGTTCCGGATCTCGTCGAGCGAGTAGCCGACCGCGAGCTTGGCGGCCAGCTTGGCGATGGGGAAGCCGGTCGCCTTGGACGCGAGCGCGCTCGAGCGCGACACGCGCGGGTTCATCTCGATGACCACCTGCTCGCCGGTGGCCGGATCGACCCCGAACTGGATGTTGGAGCCGCCGGTGTCGACGCCGATCTCGCGGATGACCGCGATGGCGGCGTCGCGCATGCGCTGGTACTCCTTGTCGGTCAGGGTCAGCGCCGGGGCGACGGTGATCGAGTCGCCGGTGTGCACGCCCATGGGATCGAAGTTCTCGATCGAGCAGACGATGACCACGTTGTCCCGGTGGTCGCGCATCACCTCGAGCTCGTACTCCTTCCAGCCGAGGACGGA
>Ga0126377_10001577_pt1 | contig 15027 bp, 8 predicted proteins | sample PanSoiMetPlot_22_FD_92647 | JGI IMG/M metagenome (GOLD analysis project Ga0126377, IMG submission 92647) | Tropical forest soil microbial communities from Panama - MetaG Plot_22 | ecosystem: Environmental > Terrestrial > Soil > Tropical forest > Bulk soil | place: Panama | collected 2016-02-17
AGACATGGTAATGTGCTGGGCGATGTACCACGAACTCGACCGTTGGCCTAAACAGGCGCTCCTTAGAGCCCTTTGTTCGGGCGCCCAAATCCAAGATCTTTCCCGTTGGACCCGCGCGTTCCATGCCGGGGTGAATCTGTCTGTCTACTATGTGGACGGTTGCGTTCTACACTTGTGGCACGGCCGCCCTGAAAACCGGCGTTACCTGGAACGCTACAGGATTTTAAAAGAAGCGGATTTCGACCCCGACGTCGACATAGAGATTGACCACGGCGGTTGTTGGCGTTGGAGCACGGACAAACCGAAGCTTCATCGGGGAGTGCGCGACTACTTTTGGAGTCGCAAAGAGCAAGGGGAGCGGCTCGGCGTTTCGAAGTAAAAGGCCGGTAATCGATTCCGACGGGCGAATAATGAGATCTCTATCTCGGCTCGCACTCGCTCGGCAAGTTCAGCGACTTGGGATCGGTTCTGCTAATCGGCCGCTGTCACGCAAAGCGCAAGAAGACGCCCTTCGTCATGGGGCGCGTCGAACGCGCCTTGAGTCAAGCGGCGCCTGATATCTGGAACAGTGATCAAGGATCGCACTTCATTTCGCCGCTCTACACTGACCGACTGCTACAAGTCGGCGCGCGGGTAAGCAAGGTTGGGCTTTCTAACTTGATTGTCGAGAGAAGTCGCAGGTAAATGAAGCGCGTTCTATGGGAGCGGATGGAGCTTCTCACCAAAGCAACTACTTCAAGAACGTCGTTGGTGAGGGGCGACCTGTATGACTGCGGCAGTGAGCCGACAGATGAGAACCGCTGTATAAGGTTGAGGATGAAACCCACGATCCGAACTTTACCCAATGCAGACCAGTTGGCGCATGAGGAGGTCACCGTTGATGATATTTACGGCTGGTTCGCGCATTGTGGCTATACCTTCTCACTCATATGAAAACCGCTGTAACGATCATGTTCCAGGCGCCGAATGGCATCGGGTTGGGCCACATCAGCCGGCTGGTTGCGGTGGCGCTTGCTCTCCGGGATCTCGACCCGAAACTACGCATGCCGTTTGTCCTTGAAGGGGGGAGTCATGAACTGCTCGAACGTGACGGGTTGCCCTATGTCGCTCTTCCGCACCACGACCACTTGCAAAGTGGCAGTTGGGACGCTTGGTCGAAAGACGAGCGAAACCAACTCGTAGCTGAGCTTTCGAGCGTTCTCATTTCCCGAATGTCTCCGGCGCTCGTCGTCACGGATTCATTTCCGTGTTTTCCATTTCTGGCCGCCGTCGCCCGCGCCTCCGTGCCTGTCGTGCTGTGCGCCCGAAAGACCAAAGATGAGTCCGGATATTTTCGGGAGGTGGCGAGATACCGCGCGCTGCTCAGGGCGATCCTGATCCCGCATAATCCCGAAGAGGTCGCTGTGCCGAAAGAGCTTGAGCCTTTGGTCCATTACACAGGCGCGATCGTGCGGCCGGTTCGCTCGGACGCTCGAATCCCCGCCATCTCAGGCGAGCCGCGCATCTTGATTACCGGCGGCGGCGGCGGATACCCGCGGACGGCCGACTTTTACAACATGGCCATGGAGGCGGTCGCACGCTACCGGCGGACCGGGCCGAATACGACCTGCGTCCTAATAACCGGACCACTGTTCAAGCACTGGTGGGACCTTCGAATTCCGGACGGTATTCGCGTCGTCCCGTTCGAGCCGAACTTCCGTGAGATGGCGGCGAAAGCGGACCTAGTGATCTGTCAGGCGGGATACAACACGGTCTCGGAAATGCAGATCCTCGGTACCCGGTGTATATCGGTACCTGCGGAGCGGGAGTCCGACGATCAGTTCGCGCGGGCCGCGGAGGCCGCAAAGTCCCTCCCTCATTTTCACGTGTACCTCGGGAAAGACCCGGGGCGGTTGGCGGAATTGATCGCCCATTCGATTGCCGGCCCCCGCCCTGTGTCGCGGTTGTGCGCCTCAGGCGGCAGTTCCGGCGCGCGCCGCGCCGCGGAACTGCTGCTGCGTTTCGCCGAGATATCTCTGGCTGGCACGGTCGGGCGGTGACGCGCGCCCGAAACAGCAGGTCCTCGCCGCGCCGGCTTAGGAATCAGATGTGAGTAGAGTACTACTTATCACGAAGGGCACGTACGGAGACATCGTCCCTTTCGTCGTCCTCGGCTCGGCGCTTAAGGCGCGAGGCCACGATGTCATTCTCATCAGCCAATGTCATTACGCGCCGATGGCAAAGCGCGCCGGCCTTGAATTCGATTCATGGGACACTGAAGAGCAGTATGCGGCGTTCGTCGCTGACTTTGATCTCCTACAGACTCCCGCAGGGATGCGGCGTTTTGCGCACAGCCACGAGTTCCCGCAACTCCAGGCGGAGTATCGAACGATCGAAAGACAGATTCGGCCGGCTGATACCGTCATGCTTGCGCGGCACATAGGAAGCCTCGCGGCTCAATTTGTCAGCGAGCGGACTAACACGCCCCTCGGGTCTGTTTTTATAGCGGTTTCGCAGGCGGAATGTTTTCCAGTTTTCGTCGCCTTCCAACAACAGATCCTTGGGGAAGAGATCAATGAACGGCGTCGGGCCTTCGGGCTGCCGAACGTGACGAACTGGGAGGTTTGGAGCAAGCTGCCGCGGCGGTTCTTTGGTTGCTGGCCCGCATGGTTTGCAAGCCCGTCTCCAGTTTGGCCGGATCGGTTCACGAATGTCGGTTTTGGCCACGACGAGTGTGTTGAAACTGGCGCGCTTCCTCCTGATCTCTTGGATTTCATCCGAGAGAACCCGGTTCTCATAAGCGCAGGAACAGGCTTATCGCAACACTCGCGCAAGTTCTACGCCGCCGCCGCGGACGCATGCCGCCTCTCTGGAACTGCGGCTATCCTGGTCTGCAGACATGAGCAGCTTGTCCCTCATCAGATCGGTGGAAGCATTCGCTGGTTCAAAGAACTTCCCTTTGCCTCGCTTATGCCGCACGTGCCCGTGGTCATTCATCACGGCGGGACCGGAACATTCGTGCGGGCAATGCGGGGCGGCGTCCCGCAGGTGATTCTGGCATGGGGCGCGGACCGGCCGGATAACGCGAGGCGTCTCGAAGAGCTGCGATTGGCGGCGCATCTGCCGCCTCCACGCTGGCGGCCGGAAGAGATCGCGGCGGCAATGGCGAAGCTGCAGAGCAGCCGCGAAGTGGCCGTCGCTTGCAGACAGGCGCGCGAGGCAGTGATGAGCAACGATTTGGCGGAAGCATGCAAGGCGGTCGAGTCAATGTGAATTCGCTCGGAAATCGATAATCCAGAAAAATTTTTATGAATAAGCGATTGACAGTAATCATAACCTGGCGTGATCGAGATGAGCTCGAGCTCACTCTGAAGCATAATGTCGCGGCATTCGATTCCTGTTGCTCCGAGGTGATAATTGTAAACGTTGGAGGAGATTCGCGGCGGCTAAGGCAGTTATCTCGCGCAGTAGATTTCAAGTTTAAGCAAATAGATCTTCCTTGCCATGACTTCAATAAAGCGCTCAGTCTCAACATCGGTTCTTTCTTTAGCCGCGCCGATTCAGAGTGGCTATTCTTTCTTGACGCCGACATCCTATTAGATCGCGAGGTACTGGAGGATTGCGTCAATTCGCTGGCTGATGGCTCGTTTATCAACATCTTACGCGTCAATGAATCGCAGCCGGAAGCTCAGTCTTATCACAAGTCCTCCTCGATTCTGCGAGAGGTAAACCACACCTACGAGCTCGTTTTGATGGATGGAAAGAAGGCTAAGGTTGTGTATCAGTCGTGGTTGTCAGGCTCCCGCACAGGAAACGGGTTGATTATCGTTCAGAAGAGCGCGTTTGTTCAAATTAACGGCGCAAACGCGGACCTCAAGGGCTGGGGGTTTGAAGACGCGGACATCCAATTGCGCCTACAATTTGCCTTAAACCTAAAAAGAATGCCGCGAGGCCATACTATTCACCTGACGCATTCGGATAAACTTCGTGATATGGCGGATGCGCCCCACAGAGATATCACCCGGAGGAGGAATCTGGAAATATGCATGGACAATTATCTTCGCGGTAATTTTCTAGGCACCTATGCTCGTGATGTTAGCTTTTGGAAAAATCGCGCCGTGGAGATAAGCGGCGACCGCAGGGAGTGGGGCGGCCCCCAAAGCCTGGAGATTTTTTGATCAACAGCATACATCGGCAATTTCAATTTTAAAAATATATTTTGGATGGGTTTTACTCTGAGGAGAGATTCAGATGAAATTAGGGCTATCCTTTGGCAAGGGCGCGGAAAACTTGTTCGATCACTTCTACCGAGATGCGCGGGGCGTCGCCCGCGTATTGCGTCGGCGCCCGGGATTCACCATTGCTGTTATTCTGACCTTTGCTCTCGGTGTCGGTACCAACACCGCAGTATTCAGTGTTGTCTACGCTACATTGTTGAAACCTCTTCCGTATCCCGAGGCGGAACAGATCTATAGCGTCGAAGTCGTTGTACCGGAGCGGAGCTTGAACCTTCCCGGGCGCATCCAGGATTACTTGGAGTGGCGTAAGGCAAGTACTGCGTTTTCGGCAGTCGCCGCCTTACGGCCCGGCGTCTGGAATCTGACCGGGAACGGCGAACCGGAGAGAATAGGGGGGGCGCTGGTCTCAGCGAACTTTTTTGAGTTCCTCCTGGTCCCCCCGGCGCTTGGCCGAGGATTCGCTTCGGAAGAAGAAACGCCCGGCGCGGATAGAGTGGTCGTAATCAGTGACGCGTTGTGGAGGCGGCGCTACGGGGCTGATCCCAACCTCATCGGCCGAACCATCGAGCTGAACGGCCAGAATCATATTGTGGTGGGAATCGCCGCTCCGTCTCTGCTGGTTCCGACCGGAACCCAGCTTCATAGCGCTCTCTCTTTCGCCCCACGAGTTGACATTTGGAAACCCATCGCGCCAACGAAAGCCGAACTGGAAGAAGAGAATTGGAACACTGGGGTTCTGGTGCGGCTCAAGTCCGCTGAACGCGCCGAACGGGGACGCCGGCAACTTGAGGCGATGCTGAACGCCTCCGTCCGCGCGCGGGCTCCGGATATAAAAATCTCACTTCTGCTGCGGCTTGTGCCCATTCGCGAGGTCTACTCCGGAAAGTTCCGGCTTCGGCTCCTGCTGGTTTTCGCAGCGTCCACAATACTGCTGCTGACCGCCTGCGTGACTCTGGCGAATCTGCTGCTTGCGAGATTTGCCGATCGGACCAGCGAGTTTGCAATTCGAGCCGCGCTCGGAGCCGGGCGCATTCGACTCCTGGCGCAAGTGTTGGTAGAGAATACCACGCTAGCCATAGTGGGCGGCCTTGTCGGGGCCGCAGTAGCCTATTCAACCGCCGGATTGCTCGCCGTGTACGATCCCGCCGCTGAGAAGCTGCTTGGCGATTCGGCTTTGAACCTGCCAGTCTTGCTATTTGCGCTAATGATCGCTCTCCTGACCGGCGTTGTCTGCGGAGCGGTTCCCGCCTGGCTGGCGTCCAGGGCTGATGCGGCGCAGGCTCTCAAGGAGGGAGGCGGGAGTGTGTCGGGGCGCAGAGCGGCGCGCTTTCAATTCACTTCGGTCTCTATCCAGATTGCGCTCGGAACGGCGTTGCTGACCACCGCCGGATTACTACTCCACAGCTTCGTCCGACTGTCACGTGTTGACCGCGGCTATGAGGTGGAACGGGCGCTGGCTCTCGACTTCACCCTACCCGGACGGAGTTACCAGACAACTGAGCAGCGGGTGGGGTTCTATCGGCAATTGACGGAAAACATTCGAGGGCTCCCCGGCGTCGAGGGCGTCGGGGCCGTCAGCGACCTGCCCGCGATGGGGGTCTCGGGGAGCCAGACAATCTTTTACGAGACTGATACCGATTTCCAGAGCGTCGCGCTCCAGCGCCCCGTCGCAGGGCAACGGAGCGCGACGCCCGGGTACTTCGCCGCAAGCTCGACCGCTTTGAAGGCAGGCCGTTTCTTCACGGAGCAGGATCAGACCCCGGTCGCGGTGATCAGCGAGTCTCTGGCCAAACGGCTATGGCCGGATGCCCCGCTGCCGAGCGTCATCGGTCGCGCAATCCGTGAGGGCAGCGTAACCGGGCCATTGACTGTCATCGTGGGTGTGGTTGGAGATGTCCAACTTGGCTCAGTGGAACGCGAACTCCTGCCTCAACTCTACCGACCTCACCACCAGCGCGACAGCGGCAGGATGAGCGTGGTAGTGCGGACATCGGGGGAACCGGCTGGACTTGCCTCGGCCATACGCTCGGAAGTCAGGAAATTGGCGCCGAACCTCCCCATCGCGGCTATGCGGTCGGTGAAGGAGATCGTATCCGCGTCCATCGCGCAAAGGCGTTTCGAGATGCTGCTGACTTCGGCGTTCGCCGTGGTAGCGATGCTGCTAGGCGTAATCGGTGTCTATGGCGTAGTCAGCTATTCCGTAGCTAATCGCGCGCGCGATATCGGGCTCAGAATGGCGATGGGCGCCACGCCGCATGAGGTGTCGCGTTGGGTCCTCATCCACGGATTGCGACCAGTGTTTATCGGCGCCTTCGTGGGGCTGTGTGGCGCCATGATCATCGGTACGACCCTGCGTAACCTGCTCTTCGCCGTCGCGCCAACCGACCCCCTTGCGCTGGCCGCGGTCGCGCTCATTCTTCTGTGCGCATCCACGCTGGCGTGCTATCTCCCCGCGCGCCGCGCGGCGGGGCTGAATCCGGCGGATTTGCTTAGGAATCAGTGACTTCGGCCAATTACATCCAAGCGTTATAGCGCATCCAGATCCGGAAATCCTGAAGTAAGTGTCTAGATGTCCCAGTGGTCGCGAAGCCGCATCGGCGCTCGCTACTAAACTCATTCATCCGATTTAGATCAGTTCGCAATTGCGTGTATGGGGCAAGATGGCATCTTGCCCTGCGATCAAGGGCGAATCGCCTTACGTAATCCGCCCACGCGGTCGCAAACCGATCTGGGAGGTACCGAAGCATGTCAAAACAGGAAGAAGAAGATATCACGATTTATAATGTGGTGGTGAATCACGAGGAGCAATACTCGATCTGGCCACAGGACCGGGAAAACCCGCTGGGTTGGCGGAGCGTCGGGAAGAGCGGGACGAAGGCAGAGTGTCTCGAATATATCAAGGAAGTGTGGACGGACATGAGACCACTGTCCCTTCGCAAGCAAATGGAAGCTGACCAAAGAGCCGCTGACGAGTCGTCCAGTGAGTTACTGGCGCAGGGGCAAGAGCGTAGCGGGGCTGGCGCGTCCGCCGACGCCAAGGGCACAACGGCTTAACCCAAAGGGAAGAGGCGCATGAGCGAGAGACGAACTGCTAAGGCCGAAGGCGATCCTTCACGCCGCACTCTCGTGGGTTTGCTGAGGTGGCGCGCGCGGGTCGAGCCGGAGCGTGTTGTTTACACCTTCATCGGGCCCGGGAAGAGCGCGACGGACATCACCTTCCGCGATCTACACGAGCGGGCCGTGGGCGTCGCAAACCTCGTCCGGCGTATTGCCCATGAGGGCCAGCGCGCCCTGCTTGTATATCCCCCCGGCCATGACCACATAGCGGCGTTCTTCGGTTGTCTCTACGCCGGGCTCATACCAATCCCGACGGCGCCGGCTAACGTGGAGCGCGATCGCTCGCGAGCGGAGGCGATTAGACGCGAAGCGCGACCCGGGCTCGTCCTTACGACGACTACACACTTGGAAGCCACGCGAGAGTTCTTCCGGAGTCGATCGGACGACAGGACGCCATGTCTGATGACCGACCAGACCCAGCCGGAACCGGCGGCCAGGGTAGACGTCCCCGACCCAGGGTTAGACGACGTGGCTTACCTCCAATACACGTCGGGTTCAACGAGCGCGCCAAAAGGGGTGATCATTACGCACCGTTGCCTGATGCACAACTTGCTTAATATCGAGCGCGGGTTCCGGCACTCGGCGGACGACCTGTCCGTGAACTGGTTGCCGCATTTCCACGACATGGGACTGGTCTACGGCTTTTTGCAGCCGGTGTTCAGCGGCTTTCGGAGCGTCCAAATGGCCGCGGCCACCTTTGTGCGACGCCCCATCGAGTGGCTGCGGGCGATCAGTTACTGGGGGGCCACGCACTCGGGCGCGCCGAACTTCGCTTACGAATTGTGCGTTCGGGAAACGACCGAGCAGGATCGCGAGGGATTGGATCTGCGAAGATGGAGAGTCGCCTTTTGCGGCGCCGAACCGATCCGCCACTCGTCCATGACGGACTTTCAGCAGGTGTACTCACAGTACGGATTCGCCCATGACGCATTTTGCCCCGCTTACGGCCTGGCCGAAGCGACGCTCAAGGTCTCAGCCGGCGAAGCAGGGGTGGCAGCAAAAATGTTCTGGCTGGATTCGGAGCTAGTTGGTCGGGGAGACTCCGTCTCCCCGACGCTGGGCAAAACTCTCGTGGGCTGTGGCCGGGCCGGCCTTGATACGGACATTCGCATCGTCGACCCAATGACTCTGACCGAGTGCCCGGGAGGGCGCATTGGCGAGATATGGGTCAATGGCCCTGGGGTGGCGGCGGGTTACTGGAACCGCCCCGAGGAGACCGCGCGGACTTTCCAGGCGGTCTTGTTGACATGTCCCGAGCGAGAGTACCTGCGAACGGGAGATCTCGGTTTCGTACAAGACGAAGAGTTATTCGTCATCGGCCGCCTGAAAGACGTCATCATAATACGTGGTCAAAACTTCTTTGCCGAAGACATCGAGTCAGCCGTCAGGGAGGGCATTCCCGAGCCCGTAGAAGCCGCCGCTTTTTCCGTCGAGGTGAATGACGAGGAGTGCCCGGTGGTAGTGCTGGAGCGCCCACGCGCCGCCGCCATCGACCCGTCGGACATCATCCGCATGGTCAGACGCTCGGTCGGGGAGCGACTAGGATTGGCTCTCCATGCGGTGGCGCTTGTGGAGCCCAGGAAGATTCCGCGAACAACGAGCGGCAAGGTGAGGCGGCACGCGTGCCGCGACGCCTACCTCGACGGCGCGCTTCATGTGATTCGTGAGGACGTGATCGCCGCGGCCCGCGACGCGACCGGAGTGTTCGCGGACGCCGAGCAGTCCACCTCCAATGAGATCTGGTTGAACGACCGCGTTGTCCGCGAACGCCTCAAACGGAAATTCGCGTCCTTGACGGGCAGGGCCCTGAGCGACCAGGACTGGGAGTCCCCGCTGATCAGCTTGGGCGTTGATTCGCTCAAAGCGGCAGGGCTGGAACGGGACGTTCACGCGGACTTCGGCGTTTCGATCGATCCCGTGAGCATCCTTTCTGGACTCACTCCGAGTGACGTGCTCAAGCGTGTCCTGCAGCTCGGCAGGTCGACCATGGACGCGTCTGGGGCGCGAGCCGACTTCGAGCGCGGGGCGGAACTATTTTCCGATGACGGAGTTGTTCGGACCAGTCCCTCAATCGAGCAGGAACGCCTGTGGGTCGTAGAAAAAGCCTCCCGGAAGGGCTCGTTGAATCTCGGCGGGCGCACGCGCTTCTACGGGTCGCCCGACGTTTCGGCGATGCGACAAGCCCTGCGGCTGGCCTTCGCCAGGCACGTTTGCCTTCGCGTATCCTTCCAGTTTCAGAACGGGGCGCTGAGGCTCAACACCGAAGACATTTTCGACCCCGCCCTGCCGTTCACTGACTTGGGGGCGCTTCCGCAAGACCAACGCGCGCTTCGCGCCCAAGAGCTCCTGAGGGAAGAGTGGGAGCTCCCTTTCGACCCCGCACGAGCCCCGCTCATCAGGTTCCGCCTAATTATTGTCGACGAGGCCGAGTTTCTTTTGAGCATATGCGCGCACCACCTGATTTGCGACTACCGATCTTTACAGCTTCTCGCTTCAGAACTCAGCGGCGCGTACGCCGAAATCCTTGACGGCCGCGGGTCGGCGCCGTCTGAGCCCACGTTCGACTACCGCCGGTTCGCGGAATGGCAGCGGGAGGAGTCACAGAGGGGCGCATGGGAACCGAGCTTAAGCTTCTGGAGTCAATGCCTTTCGGGTTTCAGCCCCTTGCCGCTCGATGATCGCGCCGGGGAGAAACTTCCGGTTAAGCGCGTGCGGTCTCATGGCGCGCTCGACGCGGAAACGACCAGGGAGTTATGGGAGGTGGCCAGCAAACATGGCTCGACGCCTTTCATGGTCCTCGTCGCGGCGCTCGCGGTTTGGCTCAGGCAGCGCAGCGGCCAGGAAGACCTCGTCATCGCCTGCCCTGTCGGTGGACGCCAGGCCCCTGGCGCCGAACAGGCGTTCGGACTTTTTGCCTATCCGATTCCGATGCGAATCAACCTCTCCGGCGAAATCAATTTTCAGAAGCTGCTTCGCCGTGTGCGGCTGAGCTTTTTAGCCGCCTACCGGCATCAGCACGTTCCTTTCTCAAAAATTCTGAGGGCGGCCGGGAACGGCGGATCGGCGCGCTCCCTCGCGCGAGTCATGTGTAACCTGATCTCAAGCGAGGCGCGAGTTGGGGCCTCCCCCGGGTCCTCTGGCCATTTTGAAATTCTGCAGGGCACTTCCGATTTCGAACTCAACGTGACGTGGATTGAGCAGGACGACAACCTTCGAATCGAAATCGCGGGCGACGGCGCGTTCCTTACGCAGTGGGACGGGGGTGACGCGGCGGCGCGATTGGCGGACTGCGTTGCAAAGTGCGTGACGCGGCCCGAATCGCCCATCGGCTGGGCTCAGGAAATGCGGCTCGAGGAGACGCAGCCTTCAAAGCCGAAGCTCGTGATCTCGGCCAGCTTCACCAGCGGGGCGCTTCGGGAGATCTTTGAATTCTGGATTTCTAAACTGGCCCTCGATTGCGCGTTCGATTTCGCGCCCGACGGACAGATCTTCCAGACTCTGCTAGATCCCGGGGGGCCGGTCAGGCGTAACCGCTGCGGCATGAACGTGCTTCTCGTGCGGCCGCATGACTGGAGGCCCGCGAGCTGGCGGGGCTCCGCACCGAGCCTTCAGACTGCTCAGGAAGATTTCCGGAAGACCGTCGCGGACTTTACCGAATCCCTGCGATCCGCCGCGCTGTCCACGTCGGCGCCATTCCTCGTGTGTCTATGCCCGAATCCGGCCGAGGCCATGCCGGATCCCGAATGGTCGCACGAATATGACAGGGCGGAGAGCGAAATCACTCGCGTTGCAACGGCCTCGCCGAACGTCATGGTGGTTACGAGTCGTGACTTGTCGAACTTGTATCCCGTCGTTAACTACGCCGACCGATACACAGAAGAAATCGCAGGCGCGCCATACGCCCCGGCCCTCTACGCGTCGATCGGCACGATGGTGTTAAGAAGGTACGTGGCGCTGCTCATGCCCCGGCCTAAAGTGATCGTGCTGGATTGTGATAACACGCTCTGGAGGGGCGTGTGCGGCGAAGATGCGCTGCCTGACATCGTCATCGACTCCGCCGCGGCGTCCGTGCAGCAGGCCGTGCTCGCCCTGCGCGAGGCCGGCGTCCTCGTGGCGCTGTGCAGCAAGAATGAGGCGGCGGACGTGTGGAATGTCTTCGACAACGCCCCAGGAATGCAACTGCGACGCCGGCACCTGACGGCGTGGCGAATCAATTGGGATTCGAAGCCGGCAAACCTGCGGGAGATCTCCGTGGAACACGGTTTCGATCTTGGGACGTTCGCGTTTCTTGACGATGACCCGGTTCAGTGCGCCGACGTGCGAGCGAATTGTCCTGGAGTAATGGTGTACGAATTGCCTTCGAATCGCCATGAAGTCCCCCGTTTTCTGAATCACCTTTGGCCTCTTGACGTCGCTCGCGCCACTGCCGACGACAGGCGTCGCGCTGAGTCCTATCAGGTTGAGGCCTCGCGGCGGGAGGCGGAGAAGGCCGCTCCGAGTTTGGGAGCTTTCATCGCCCAACTGCAGTTGGAATGTACAATAACTCCCGTCCTCCCTGACCAGGTCGATCGTGTCGCTCAGCTCTTAATTCGAACTACCCAGATGAATACCAACCCAACGCGTCGCACGCTTATGGAGGTTCAGAGTCTGGTTCACGGCGCCGATCGCCAATGGAGAGCCGTGCATGTCCGCGACCGTTTCGGGGACTACGGTCTCGTAGGAGTGATGTCGTACCAGGCCGTCTCGTCGGCGCTGGAAGTGGACACGTTCCTGCTGAGTTGCCGCGCGTTGGGGCGGGGGGTCGAGTATCAGATGATACAAGAGCTAGGCGCCGAAGCGGAGAAGTTTGGCGCGACCGATATTCGCCTGACAGTCGCCTCTACGCACCGAAACGAGCCAGCGAGGCTGTTCTTGGGGGGCCTGGGCGGCATGTGGGATCGCCGGACGGAAGGCCAGACGTGGACAATTAAAGCCAGTCTGGCCCGCCAGACGGTCTTCGATCCCGACAAGGCTTCCCGTGCGGATATCCGCCCGGGGGCGGATAAGACGTTACCCCCGCCAGCCGAATCGCCCCGGCCACCCGCGACCCCGGCGGCGGTCTGGGAGGAGATCGCCACGCGGCTTCATACGCCCGAGGAGATTCTTAATGCGGTCCGCTCGGTCCGGGGCGCGTCGTCATCCTCGACCTCATCGGCCCCCCCATCCTCGCCGACCGAGCGGGAGATCGCAGACATCTGCGCAAACCTGCTTAGAATCGAAAACCTTGGGATAGACACGGACTTCTTCTCCGCCGGAGGTGATTCACTTCTCGCCGTCGAACTCCTCGGCTCTCTGCAGCGCGTCTTCAACGTCGAGATCCCGCTGGCAAACATTTTTGGAGGCGAACTGAACGTGCGCGGGTTAGCCAGGCAGGTCGAGTTGGCCGTCCTGGAGCAGGCGGACGACTCTGAAATGCGACGGGCTTTAGACGAGCTGGGGGCTATGTCGTCCACGCCCGCCGCCAGAGAAACTGGAGGCTTCGGTGGATAGTACGAGGTCGGCTCTTCGTAATGACATTCTCGGCCTGCCCCCCGAGCAACGGGCGCTCGTCATTGAGCGGCTCGCAAAGGCTCGCGGGTCCTCGGTTGATGTCAACTTGTCCGGTTCGCGGGATAACGAGCCCACGCGCCACCCACTTTCATTCGCGCAGCAGCGCCTGTGGCTTATACACCAGCTGGAACCAGGCAACTGCGCCTTTAACATCCGACTGGCCCTACGGCTCACGGGAGATCTAAGCGCGCCGGCTCTCAAGGCGAGCCTTGACTCGATCCTGGCTCGACACAGCGCGTTACGCGTTCGTTTCATCATGGTCGATGACAGCCCCGTTCAGGAGATTCAGCCAATGCGCGGAATGGACTTGAGCTGCGTCAACCTGGAAGATCTCGCCTCCGACGAGCGCGAGCGCGAAGCGGAACGCCTTATCAGGTCGGAGACGAGGCGCCCGTTCGATCTCGCTACAGGACCGATGCTTCGGGGCGTCCTGATTCGGATGGGCGGCGCAGACCACCTGCTCAGTATCTATGTTCATCACATCGTCGCCGATGGTTTCTCGTTGGGCGTGTTCGCCCATGAGCTGTCGGTATTGTATCAAGCTTATTCATCGGGGCAGCCATCGCCGCTGAAACCCTTGCCGCTCCAATTCACCGATTTCGCGCGCTGGGAGCGCGAGAGACTAAGTGGATCGAACCTTGACCGGCAACTCCAATTCTGGCGTGAGCAGTTGCTGGATAGCCCGGCGCTGCGGCTGCCGTCCGACGATACCGCGCGTGAGTCAGAACCGGGACAGGGCGGCGATGAGGAGTTCACCGTAGACGGCGCAACGAGCGAAGCATTGCTGGAGTATGCGCGCGAGGCCGGTGTGAGTTCGTTCATGTTGTTGCTGGCGATCTTCGGCGTCTTCCTTTACCGCTATTCCGGCCTCCGGGACATCGTACTCGGCACGGTTGTTCAGAATCGCAGGCGCCCCGGCCTGGAAGGGGTGATCGGATTCTTCAACAACCTTCTTCCGTTGCGCATCGCGGTTCACCCGGAGTGGCGTTTCCGCGATCACGTTCTCGCCGTGCGGGACATGTGCTTGCGAGCCTACGCGCACCAGGAGGCCTCGTTCGAGCGCATCGTGGAAGAGTTGAAATTAGGACGCAGCGGCATGCGACACCCGCTGACCGAAGTGATCTTCACCACCGCGCTCGAGAGAACCGTCATTCAGTTGGGAGGGCTGAAAATTAAATGGGTTCACAGCGACGCCGGCCTGTCGCATTCCGACTTCTTTTTTGTGATGAGGAGGACGGATCGTGGTCTTGCGGGCCGCATTCAGTACAAGACTGAAAGGTACGCGCCCTCCACAATCAGTCGCATGGTTCAACACTGGCAGACGCTGCTGAAATCGGTCGCGGCGAAACCGAATGTTCGCATCATCGATCTCCATGTTCTCAGCGAGGCGGAGCAGTGGGAGATTGCTCAGGGCCGGAACAGCACGGATCGAGACTATCCATCACATCTGTCCGCGGCGGACCTTTTCGAGATGGTCGCGAAGCGAAGCCCCGACCTGCTCGCGATCAAGTGCGGTGAGACTTACATTACCTATGGCGAGTTGGACCGGAGGTCCAGTCAGGTTGCGAGAAATCTTCGGGAAGTCGGCGCGGATGCAGAAGTGACGGTGGGACTCTGCTTTGAGCGCTCCATCGGGCTGGTGGTCGGCATGTTAGGCGTGATGAAGGCCGGCGGCGCATACGTGCCGATCGACCCTGACCATCCGGCCAAGCGTTCGGCGTTCATTGTGAGCGACTCGGGGATCCGACTCCTGCTAACGAGCGCCGCACTGAGGCCACAAGCCGAGCGGCTAGGAGTCGCGAAGTGTTTCACCCTCGAAGACCTTGAGCGCGAAAGTCCGTCTCACGCCGACCTCGCGCCGAGCCTCGCGAAACCGGATAGCGCAGCCTACATACTCTATACGTCCGGGTCCACGGGCACGCCGAAGGGCGTCGCGGTGACGCGCCGTTCGCTGACAAATTTTCTGACGGGGCTGGCCGAACTGTTCGAAATGCTTCACGACCATTTGTAGTGGGGGCGTGTTCATGTTGGACGTATCGCGTCCGTCGTTGAGCAGCCAACCACGAGCGCGCCCGAGCTGCCCGAACTGCGCGTTGAAGGCGGC
>Ga0126377_10001578_pt1 | contig 15019 bp, 14 predicted proteins | sample PanSoiMetPlot_22_FD_92647 | JGI IMG/M metagenome (GOLD analysis project Ga0126377, IMG submission 92647) | Tropical forest soil microbial communities from Panama - MetaG Plot_22 | ecosystem: Environmental > Terrestrial > Soil > Tropical forest > Bulk soil | place: Panama | collected 2016-02-17
CCGAATTCGTCGAAGTTGCTGTTGATGAACGACACCATGTTCCCTTCTTTGTCGGCGACGGTCAGGTAGATCGTTTCGCTCGACACGCGCTCGGGACCGGGCGCGACCTGCGTCTTCGCCTGTTTCGGATCGATCTGACTACGGCGCTGGTTGATGAATGGATCAGACAACATCTGCGCCGGAGTCAACTTTAGATGGTCCGCATCGCCGACGTACTGCGCGAGATCGGCGTACGCGAGCTTCTTGGCTTCGATGAGAAGATGTAAATAGGCCGCCGAGTTGTGCCCCATCTCCTTGAGATCGTATGGCTCGAGGATGCGCAGCATCTCGAGTGTCGCGATGCCCTGGTTGTTCGGCGGCAGCTCCCAGACGCGATAGCCCTTGAACACGGTCGAGATGGGCGTCACCCACGTCGGCTGGTTCTTCTTCATGTCGTCGATCGTGAGAAAACCGCCGTTCTTCTGGAGGTGATCCACGATCTTCTGGCCGAGGGGGCCGCCGTACATCACGCCGATGCCGTCTTTGGCGATCTGGCGGAGCGTCGCGGCGTAGTCGGGATTGCGGAAGAACTCGCCCGCTTTCGGCGTCTGGCCGTTCGCCAGCAGGAACGTCTTCTTCGCACCGGAATCACGAGCGAGGATATTGCGGGCTCCTTCCCAATCGCCGGCAATCACCGGCGTGACGACGAAGCCGTTCTCCGCATAGTCGATGGCCGGTTGAATTGCCTGCGCGACCGAAATCGTCCCGTATTTCTTGAGAATCGCGTCCCAGCCCGCGAGCGCGCCCGGAACCGTCACCGATTCAGGACCGCGCTGAACACGACCCGTGCGGCCGCGTTTCACCAGCTCTTCGCGCGTCATCAACGAACCGGCGCGCCCGCTGGCATTCAGCCCGACCAGCTTCTTCTCCTTCGCGCTCCAGACGATCGCGAACATATCGCCGCCGATGCCTGTCATCATCGGTTCGACAACCGTCAGCACCGCTGCTGCGGTGACGGCCGCGTCGATCGCGTTGCCGCCATGCTGAAGGACGTTCATTGCCGCGGTCGTGGCGAGCGGCTGGCTGGTGGCTGCCGCGCCATTGGGCGCGTAGACCGTCGATTTACCGGCGACCGTGGCCACGCGCTGCGCGGTGAGAAGTCCGGGGACGAGCGTGAGCCCCAGCAAAAGCGTAAACCGCCTCGTACGTGACCGGCACATCAGGCCTCTCCGTGCTTGTGAGTGAACGAAACACGCTCGCTGTCGTCCCGAGCGCAGCGAGGGACCTGCTCTTCGGCCCGGCAAAAGCAGATTCCTCGCTTCGCTCGGAATGACGATACCGCACCGGAGGGCGCGGAGCGAGGGCTACCGGTCGTGCGCCGAGAGATCTTCCCGGTGATCGACGTCGTATGGGATCTCCCCGTCGACATCGACATAGCCCACGCGGTAAGGAAAGCGATCCATCAGTGGCTTGGCGCCCATGTCCCCCGTCAATGTGGCCACCTCAGGGAAGATCTCACGGGCCAGCAACACCGGCGGTGAACGTACGCCGCGATAGCGCGCTGTCACCATCGGCAGACCCGTCTCGCGCCAGACATTCGTCAGCGACTTCACGACGTCGGCATCCAGGTCCGGCTGGTCGCCCAACGCAACGATGACCGCATCGACAGTCGGATCCAGGCTCGCGAGACCGAACTTGAGCGACGACGAAAGCCCATCCTTCCAACCTGGATTCTCGACGACGGTCAACCCGCAACCAGAGAGCGCGCCACGCACGATGTCGGCGTCATTGCCGACCACCGCGAGACCGCCGTCGGTCACCGACGCGAGGCGAGAAGCCGCATGTCGAACGAGTGGCTCGCCGCGAAACGGCGCCACGAGCTTCTGCGATCCGAAGCGCGACGCACCACCCGCCGCCAACAGCAACCCGGCGATCATGCCAACGCTCGGCGCAGTGTGTCGAGCGGAAGCAGAGCGCATTTCTGCCGGCCCGGTGGCGGCTCCCCCTCGAGCGAAGCCGAGATCCACGCCGCGTCGAGCACGGTGATGTCGTCCGACGTCAATCCGCGTACATGCTCGGTCAAGAGCGACGCCGACGCGATGCACAGCGCGCACGCATCGGCCGTGAACCGCGCGTCGACAATGACGCCGTCGGAGACGAGGAGTTGCACGCGAATGCGATCTCCACACAGCGGATTCGCGCCGTCTGCACTACGATTCGCGCCAGGCAGCGCCCCGCGATTGCGCGGACGTCGAAAATGCTCGATCACGATCCTGCGGTACGCCGTCACGCACGTTTCCCGCTGCGCACCGCGACCAGTTCCGCGAGAATCGACAGCGCCACTTCGGGCGAGCTTTTGCCGCCGAGGTCCAACCCAATCGGCGTTCGAATGCGCGAGAGCTCGTCGTCGGTGAAGCCTTCTTCACGAAGGAGGTCGCGCACGGCGACGCCTCGCTTCTTGCTCCCGAGCATTCCCAAATATCCGAGCGGTGAACGCAGCAGCGCGCGCAAGACGGGAAGCTCGTATTTGTAGTCGTGTGAGACGAGAACGACAGCCACACGTTTTCCCGTCTGAATGCTCGCGACGATCTCCGACGGCATCCCGATGCGAATCTCGTCGGCATCGGGGAAACGCTCGCGCGTCGCGTATCGCTCTCGGCCGTCGATGACGATCGTCCGCATGTCGAGCTCGCGCGCAAATCGCGTGAGTGACATCGCGATCTGCCCAGCGCCCACGATCACCACGGTGGTCGGTGGCGCGTATCGCTCGAAGAAGAATCGCCGCTCGCCGGACGGAGTCGTCACCATTTCGGACCGCGACGCGGAGCTCAACACGTCGGTGGCAACGGCCAACACTGCGTCGTCGGAAGCGACGTCGCCGAGTGTTCCCGTCCGCGTGCCGTTCTCGTCGATCGCCAAGGACCGTCGCGGTCCGTCGAGCGAGGTCACGACAACTACCGCGCGGTCTGCCTCCAGCGCATCGCGTACGGCGGCATGCGCGGTCAGCGTCGGATCGGCACGATCGGTCGGCGACACACGCTCCATCAACACTTCGATGTTTCCGCCGCACGTGAGGCCGATCTCCCACGCTTCGTCGTCGTCGAGCGAGATGTCGAGCAGGCGTCGGCCGCCTTCCGCGATCAGCGCGTCGCCCGCCTCGATGACCTGCGCGTCGATGCAGCCGCCGATCGTCACACCGCCGAGCAGCTTGCCGCTCGCGCCCACGAGCATCTTGGCGCCGATCTTCTTGGACGAGCTGCCGGTGGCGGAGACCAGCGTCGCTTGCACGACGAGATCTTCGGCGCTGTTGGCGAGGGCTTCGAGGACGAGATCGGACATGATGCTCAAGTCTGTAATGCCGAATCGAGCACGTCCAGCCACAGCCGGCGAACCTCGTTCGCGCCCTGGGCGTTCGGCTCGATCAACGAACGTTTCCAATACCATCGATCGGACTCGGCTGCCGAGATGCCATGTCCGAGAAAGTGCGCATAGACGTCGGCGAGAAGGACTCCCGGCGTACCGCTGGTAAGAGATCGAATGTGCTGATTGAATCGATCGAGGAGGTCCAGCGGGAGCGGGCCGGCGTCGTCGTAGACGCCGGGGATCTTACCGCTTTTGTCCGACGGATCGTAGACGGTCGCCAGCATCAGGATGCCGTTCGGAAACGTGCCGCGGAGCGTCCCGACGAGGAAATCGTACGCCTCGATGATGTCGGACACGATCTTGTCGAGCAGCGTGCGCCGCGGCTGGTTGCCCAGCGCGCTCAGCAGATCATTCCCCCCGAGTGTGAGGGTGACGAGCGCCGGCTCGTCGCTTTCCTGAAGTTGGGGAACCTGTTCGCCGAACACTTCGCCGATCGTCGCGCCATCGGACGCGAAATTGTCGAAGCGAATCCCCGGATACCGCGACGCGAGGTCGTTCCCGATGTCGTCGGGCCAATGCTCTTCAGAGTTCTTGTACAGAAGCGACGCTGCGCCGATCGGCGCAATGTGTCCAGCCGCCGGGTCGCGCTCGAGAGCGACGGCAATGTCGATTTCGCCGGCGTCGAGCGCGGGATAGAGATCGATCGACACCGAGTCGCCGAGCGCGATGTACGCGGTCGGCGACCAGACCGGCGTGCTCACGCGTCGACGCGCAGTCCTCGCGTCGCGAGGATGCGCGACACGACGTCGCCGATCTTGTTGTTCGGGGTGCTCGCGCCGGCCGTGACGCCCACTCGAACCGCGCCATCGGGCAGCCAATCGGACGCGTCGGCTTCGCTGTGTTTGACGGCAGCCGGACGATAGTGAATCGTGTTCGCGTCCGGATCGATTGCCGTCGACGCCTCGATGTGATACGTCGCCACCCGCTCCGCGCACAGCATAGCGAGCGAGATCGTGTTGCTCGAGTTGAAGCCTCCGATGACGACCATGACGTCGATCCCTTCATCGAGCAGCTCACGCACGGCATCCTGACGCTCCTGCGTCGCGCTGCAGATCGTGTCGAAGCTGCGGAAGCTCGACGCCCGCGCCGCTTCGCCTCGCGCCCGCGCGATCGATGCGCCGACTTCCTCCGCGATGGCGAGCGATTCGCTTGCGAGCATGGTCGTCTGGTTGGCAACGCCCACACGCTGGAGCTGTTGTTCGGGATCGAAGCCAGGCGACGTCGCATGACCCAGCGCAGACATCAGGTCAGCCGACGAGAGTTTTCCTTCGATGTAGTCACAGACGAGGCGCGCTTCGGCCATGTTGCGGACGATGATATAGTGTCCACCGGGATATTTCTCGACTTGTGACGCCGTCGCGCGCGTCTCTTCGTGGTAATACTTGCCGTGAATCAGCGCTGTGAATCCATCACGCGCGTAGCTCTCGACGCGCTTCCAGACGTTGAGCACCGACCCGCACGTCGTGTCCACGAGGATGCAACCGAGCTCGCGCAGCGCGGCGAAATCCCGAACCGTCACGCCGAAGGCCGGCATGATCACCACGTCTTCCGGCTCGATGCGGCCGAAGTCGAACGCCCCCGTTGGGGACGGCTGCAGGATTTCCACGCCGAGTTCGCGGAGGCGATTGTTGACGAATGGATTGTGGATGATTTCGCCAACCAGATAGATGCGCCGGTCGGGAAACTTGCGGCGGGCCTGATAGGCGTATTCGACTGCCCGCTCGACGCCGTAACAGAACCCGAACTCGCGCGCGAGACGGATGGTGACGTCCCCAACCGTAAGTGTGTACGCTTGCGACTTCAGCAGGTCGACGATGCGGCCATCGTAGTCGGCCGCAAGATCCTCCTGGACATCGGCCCTGAGCCCGAAACCCTTTCGGAAATAACTAGATGGCTCACCAGACGATGGGGGCGACATGGTTGTAAATCTAGCCGTGCTCTCATAGGATAGCGCCATGATTCACCCGCCTGCGCTCTCGTCCGGGACCGACGATTTGTTTTTGAGGCTGCAAGCCGCGCTCGCTGGAGAGTATTCCATCGAGCGCGAGCTGGGGCGTGGGGGCATGGGTATCGTTTATCTCGCGCGCGAAGTTCGGCTCGCTCGCGAAGTCGCCATCAAGGTGCTGCCTCCGGCGCTCGCAAGTGATCCCGAGCGTCGCGCGCAGTTCCTCCGCGAAGCGCAAATGGCCGCGGGCCTGTCGCATCCAAACATCGTTCCCATTCACCACGTCGACGAAACCCAGGGCTTCGTCTACTTCGTGATGGCGTACATCGCCGGCGAGACGTTGGCCGATCGAATCACGCAGCGTGGACCGCTTACGCCCAATCAGGCCGGGCGCGTATTGCGCGAGGTAGCGTGGGCGCTGACGTACGCGCACTCGAACAACATCGTGCACCGCGACGTCAAGGCGGACAACATCCTCCTCGAGCGCGCGACCGAGCGTGCCCTCGTGACGGACTTCGGCATCGCGAGCGTCGCGCATGCCGACGCACGCGCGAGCGACGGGCATATCGCCGGTAGTCCGCATTATGCAAGCCCGGAGCAGATCGCGGGGCAGCCCATCGACGCGGCGAGCGATTTGTATTCGCTCGGCGTCGTCGGTTTTCTCGCGTTGACGGGACGACTGCCCTTCGACGCGCCGACGACGCGCGAAGTCGTCGCCATGCACCTCAGCTCGCGGCCGCCTTCGATCACGTCGATCTCAACGACGGTGCCGCCAAAGCTCGCGCAGCTCGTCGAGCGATGTTTGGCAAAACGGGCCGAGGGACGGCCCGCATCGGCAGCGGCATTCGCAGAGGCACTCGAGCAGGCGATCGAACCGCCGCGCGAAATTCCTGCGCCGATTCGCGTTTGGCTCACGCGCACGAATCGGGGCAGTCTCGCGCGTCCGCTGATTGTCGGCTATCTGACCTTGACCGCGACCACTGCCATGCTGGCGGCAGGAGCACCCATCGCCATCCTTGGAATTGGCGCCGGCCTTGTCGCCGCATCAGCGTTTCTTCCACCGCTGGTTCGAACCAATCGCGTCCTTGCCGCGGGCTACGACATCGAAGATCTTAGGGTCGCGATTAGACAATACTGGTTGCGTCGGCGCGAAGAAGACGCATACGAGCGTTCCGCCTCGGTGTCCAATCGAACAGTTTTGGCTGCCTTCGGCATCAGTGCTACGGCAACCGTGCTCTTTCAGCTCTCGAGTCCCATCGGCGGAATACCGGGCGGAATGGCGATCTACAGCCTCATCGGGACGACCACGATGATCCTCGGGGTCGTAGCCGCGGCACGACTCATTCGATGGAAGCTCAATCCCCAGCTCGGCATCAGTCAGATCAAGTTCTACAACAGCAAATGGGGCGAGCGGTTCGTGCGGCTCGCGGGCATCGGCCTGAAGAAGAAGACACGGACCGAATCCCTCTCCCAACTCACCGAAGTCGCCCTCGGCCGCGCGACCGACGCCTTGTACGACGCCCTTCCGAAAACGCTGAAGAAGCAGCTCGCCCAATTGCCACCAACGGTCCGACGCCTCGAGGACGACGCGAAGAAGCTTCGCGCCGAGATCGAAAAGCTCGATGAATCATTCATCGCGCTCGAGACCGACGCATCAATGCCGTCTGCCGTTGCCGAGTCTCAGCACGAGTCCCGGATTCGCGAGGACCGCGATCGCTTGCGTTCCGATGTGCGCGCCGCACGCGAAAATGCGAGCGACCGTCTTGCGGCAACCGTCGCCGCGCTCGAAAATATCCGTCTCGACTTGCTCCGTCTTCAGTTCGGCGATGGCCGCGTGGAGTCCATCACCGCGTCGCTCGAAGCAGCGCGGGACCTGGGCGCCGATCTCGATGCCTACGTCGCCGCGAAACAGGAAGTCGAGCGCGTGTTTTCTCGTCCCTCCCTCGCACCTCGCACGTCCATTCCGTGAAACTGGAAGAGGCGCCTCGATCGAACGGCGCACGGCCTCATTTGCTCCGGCCTCCGGCAATCGTCAAGGGCGACACCATTGGCGTCGTCTCGCTGTCGTATGCGCCGAAGCTCAGTTGGCTCTCGCGCGGCGTGCGTGCGCTCGAGCGCGCGGGCTTCGTGGTGCGTCTCGCGCCGGAGATCGAAAAGCTGCCGCGCTTCACACGCTCCGAGGACGAACGCCGGGCCGAGAACCTGATGGGCATGTGGCTCACCCCGGAGATCAAAGCGATCATCGCGAGCACCGGCGGCTACGGAGCTGTTCGTTTGCTCCCCCATCTCGATCCGTCGGTGTTCACCAGCAACCCGAAGGCGTTTGTCGGCTACTCGGACATCACGGCGCTTCATTTGTGGCTCATGCGACGCGCGAATCTGCGCAGCTTTCACGGACCGACGGTCGACGATCTCATTCCGAGCATGCGCGATCCGACGACGGCCGGGCTGATCACCGCGCTCACCGTGCCGTGCCCGCCCAGGCGCATTGGCAGCGAGTTCTCGCGCGCTGTCCGGCCTGGGCGCGCCGTGGGGCGACTCGTTGGCGGAAATCTTTCGCTCGTGCAACAGACGATCGGCACGTCATATCAAGTCGAGATGGAGGGCGCCATCCTGTTCATCGAGGAGACGCGCGATCCGGTGTCCGTCATCGACGAGCGACTCGTCCACTTGCGCGCCACAGGCTTGCTCGAGCAGGTCGCGGGCATCGTCTTCGGTCAACTGTCCCTCGATCGGTCGGAGGAAGATGAGTTCGAGGATTTTCTTCTCGATCTCATCTCCGATCTCAACGTGCCGGTCTTGATGGACTTTCCCGCGGGTCATGAGAATCCTAATCTCACGATTCCGTTTGGCACCGAAGTGGAGTTGGTCGTCGAAGAGCAAAACGGCTGGATCGCCTATCGCGAGGACGCGCTCAGCGCGCCGGCCGCGGTGTCAGTCGTATAAGTCGCGCGTGAGAAACGGCGCGAGCGCGTAGCGCACCAACACCTCGTACGCCCGCTGGCGATCGACGAGCCCGGCGGTGAGTATACCAACGGCGCCTTTGCCGCGCTTCGTATCGTGCTCGCCGATCAATCGATCCATCGCGTGCCCGAGCTCGAGGCCCTCGCGAATCATCTCGGCCACGCGTCGCGGGAGTGGCATCGAGAGCGATCCGCCGACACCGGAGCGTCCATGTGCGTCGACGATCGCCGCCCACGCGCACGTGCGCATCGCGCCATCGGGGTGTTCGACGACACCTCCTTCGATCCCGACGCCGAGTGCCGCGCCCGTGCCTTCGCGTGCCGCAGTAGCGCGTGCGAGCGCGCCGCGAATGGTCTCGTCGTCGCCGAACGGTTGATCCGAGACTGTCGAGACGACAGCAAGACCTGTCACTGTCGCATCAGGGGCGAGTTCCCCGAGCACAACGCGGACCGCGCCGATCTTTACGGGGTTCGTCGAACCGACAGCGATGGCGGGAATCGAACCCAACAACGCGTGTTCAAACACCGCGAGCGCCGAAAGACGGCCTCGAGACATTGCGTACGTGTTCGTTCACAATTCTCTCGGAAAGGGCCGCAAATGTACAAGCCACGTCCGTCACACGTTAGTGGCGAGTCGCGTAACCGGCAATCGTTGTCGAATCTCCCGGCTTCGCTTGCTGCCCGACCCATGACGCGATATGCTTGCTGACCTTCGCAGCCGACGAATGCTCACACTTACTCCTCCTTCCGATACCGCCGCGGTCACGTACGTCCCGCGCGCGACGACAGAACGTTCGCCTTTCGTGTTCGTCGGCGAACGGCTGTGGCTCGACTTCGTCAACTGTGAGCAGGGTCTTCGTCGCTTCGACGCCTTGCGCGATTTTGAGACGCTCGTGCGCTGGCTCGAGGCGGCCTCCGTGCTCGACGCCGAGCGCGCCAGTGGCATTCGCCGTCGCGCGCAGCAGCAACCCGCCGGCGCGGCCGCAGCGCTCGTGGACGCGCGACGCGTGCGCAGCGCGCTGCGCGCGCTCGCAGAACGCGGCCCGATGAGCGAACGCGTACGCACCGAAGGCCTTGCGGAGATCAATCGGGTGCTCGGCCGCAGCGCGGGCACGCGCCGCGTTGACTTGCGCCCCGACGGCACCTTCATTCGCTCGTTCGTCCCCGTCGGTGACGCCTTTGCAGGCCTCGTCATTCCCGTCGTCGAATCGGCGGCGGACGCGCTCATTCTCGGCGAGCTCGCTCGCGTGCGCCGCTGCGCCGACCAACGGTGCCAGCGCGTGTTTTTCGACAATACGAAAAATGGGCGCCGCCGCTGGTGCGACATGGCGACCTGTGGCAACCGGGCGAAAGCCGCGCGTCATCGGGAAAAGCTCAAGTCGAATTGAGTCCTGCCGTCGAAGTCGTTCGCACATATCTCGAGCTTCGTTCACCCGGGCAGCTCCGGCCAGCGCCCACAGACGACCGCGTGCGCTTCGTTCGTCGTGATCGGATCACCGTCGATCAATATCGGCGGCTGTATCGCGACGTCGGCGAGCAATGGCATTGGACGGACCGCACCCGATGGTCTGACGAACGTCTTGTCGCGCACCTCGCGCGGTCGGACATCCATGTCTGGGAGTGTCTCGTCGATGGTGAGACGGCGGGATTCTTCGAGCTCGAGCAACATCCCGACGATGGCTCAGTCGAGATCTCGTATTTTGGTTTGATGGAGACGTTCTTCAGTCGTGGCATCGGCAAAGCGATGCTCACGCGCGCCGCCGAGGAGGCCTGGGCGCTCTCACCGACGCGCGTCTGGCTGCACACGTGTACACTCGATTCGCCACACGCGCTGGCGAACTACTTGGCGCGCGGCTTCGACGCCGTTCGAACCGAGAAATACCTCGTTCAGGTTTAACCGCGACGGCGCCGCCCGCCGCGCCCTCGACCGCGTTCACCGGGCGACTTGAAGCGTCCTTTGTTTGAATCGCCTCCCCCGCGATCCCTGCTTTCCGAGCGGTGTCGCTTCAGACGCTTGCCCGACTCCCGCACGTTGCGATCGCGTTTGCGCTCTTGGCGCTCCCGACGTCGCTCGTCGTGCGCTCGCGCCAGCTCGGCGATCTCCGACTCGCTGAACGGACGGTCGAGCTCTTCCTGCAACGTCTCGAGTGTATCCGCCCGCGCCGCCCCGCGTGCGCCGCGCGTGACGATGAATCGCAACGGCCGATCGAGCGCCGGAAGCTCTTCCTCCACCAACGTTCTCGCGAGTTTCTCCGGCAAGCGCAGCCGCGCGACACCGAACAGACCGTGCGTGCCCTCTTCGACGTCGTAATGAATCTCCACCTCGCGTCCCCGGACCGACACCGACGAGGGGAGGGCGGCGTACCGCGTGCGAACGTCGGCAGGCACGATGTCATCCGCATCGACCGTGACCACCGTATGCCGAAACTCGGTCATCGAATCGACGTCGGCGAGCTGCTGCTCGTACAGCGACGCGAGCTCGGCGAAGCCGAACTTTGGTGTCTCACCGCCGGAGCGGCGATACGTCTCGCGAAGCGCGTCGATCGAATCCTGATTGCGTCGCGCGCCAGGATGACGCGCCTCGCCGCGCGCGAGCGCCTCAGCCAACACGCGTCTCGCGCGCGACGCGTGCTCCGGTGGAAATTCGTCGATCGGCTCGGAGTCGCGCTCGAGCTCGAAGTCGTGATACTGCACGCGGCGACGAATGACGAGCGGCGCACGCTTGCTCTCGGGATTGTAGACGATTTCGCCCTCTGTCACCGTCGCGTATGGACGGAGCAGGTCATAGGGAATCTGCGTGCCTTCGATCGACGCGCGCGGATTACCGAACTTGTCGGCAAAGTAGCGAAGCTCTCCGGCGATCGGTCCCCAACTGCCGCAGACACTCGTTTTCGACACGCGCGCTTCGTCGCCGCTGGCCGTCTGCTCGTCGATGACGAGTGTGAACGGCATGAACTGCGCGAGCAGCTGCTGAAACGCGCGGAGGGTATCGTCGCCGGCCATTCGCATCCGATCCGGCAATGGCACTCCGACAGCGCGATAGATGCTCGCCATCCCGAGCGCCGCGTCTTCGATCGACTTCACCAGAGCGCCGCGACTCTCTGCCCACCGTTCGATACGCTCTTCGTTGAAGACGTGACGCGGCAAGCCGTACACCGTGCCCATGCTCCCGGCTCGCGCATACGCCTCGGCGTAGAGGTTGTAGGCGGTGAGATGGTCGCTGCCGCCGATGATCAAACCCTCGAGGTCACGCTCTTCGCGCGTCATACGATGCAGTGATTCGACGGAGCTCATGACGGCCAGAAACGGCAACAACTCGTCGCCGGCGTTGACGAGCAACTCCGCCCAGGCGCGCTCCACCGGCATCGCTTCGACGAGCCGGCCGTAGTTCGTCAAACGTCCGCGCTCGACGATCCCGCGCGTCTCGAGCAGCGCCAGTGCATTGCGATAGGCGATCTTGTCGAGTGGAACCGGCAGCTCGAGCTCGTCGGCACGAACACCGAGTGCGGCGCAGGTCATCGCGACGCGTTCCGAATCGCCGGCCAGTTGGAACTCGGGCTCCGTCGGACGCAGATGCGCGAACTGAATGTCGCGGTCCGACAGAATGAACACTCGGCCACCTTGCACGCGTCCGTGCACGCGGCCAGCCATCTGCAGAATCTCATTCGAGCCGAGGTGCTCTTGCGTGAGCACGTTTCGGCCGCGGTTGATGACGTTGAAGAACTTCACGTCGTCGATGATCACCGTGTCGAGGCCGCGGACGTTCAGCGCGCTCTGCCCGGCCGCCGTCATCGCGAGGAAATACGGTTTCCGCTCGCCACCCTCGAGGAACGGCCGCAGGATCCGGATCGGCTCACCGCCGTGATAGAAAGCCGTGTTCACGCGCGGCGCGTATCGACGCACGTGGTCGGCCGCGTCTTCGACACCGCGACGCGTCGGCACGAACAGCGCGACGCCGCGACGCTCCTTCAGCAGCTGCCGAAGAAACGCTTCGTCGAGGAATTGGAGCGGCTTCTTGTTCACGACGCGGACCTGCGCGGCCTTCCGCGGGTCGAAGTCGAACACCTCGAGCACATCGGCCGAGTTTAGATAACGCGCATAGAAGTCGGGATTGACGGTTGCGGACAGCCAGACGAATCGACAGCCCACGCGTTTTCCCAGCGCGAGGCACAGCTCCAGCTCCGCGGACGTCTGGTGGATCTCGTCGACGACGATCGTATCGGTATCGAGAATGTCGCCTTCCTCGAACCAGCGCCGCGCGATGCCCGTCGTCACGACGATCACGTTCCACGTTGGTGTCTCCGGCGTCGCTTCGCGTTCTCGGTTCACGACGCCGACTTTCAGCTCGGTGGTCTTGAGGATTTCCTCGGAGATCGGGCGGATCACGAGCGTTTTGCCGGTGCCTGTTCCAGCGACGATTCCGAAGCCGTGACCGCCGGCCGCGAGCTCTCGCACGCGCGCCCCGTAGTGTTTCTCGAGAAACGTCTCGATGTGGAGACCCACGGCCAGCTCGATGGTCTCGCACGCCGCGCGCGTCGGCGCGATGACGATCACGCGGCCGGTCGCCGGTTCGGCCTTTACGAATGACTCGTGATCTGGGAGGTACGGCTCGCGGACGTTTCGAAGCACAGCCGTAAGAGAGCAAAGAGGAGACCGCCGTCACGTGGCGGCGAAACGATCGAGGGATCCGAGCTCGTGGCGGAAGATATCGCCGTTGACCCCGGATCCCTCGTGTTTTACTCGCTGCGCCTTACTCCGGCGGCCGCTTCGGCAGGATCGGCGGCGGATTCTTTACGCCGGTAAAACCCTTTGCCGTGGGCGGAAGCTTCGACTTGTCGCCGCCTTTCTTCGATGAATCTGTGAAGTCGTCGCCGAACACGACGCGACCATTCGCCGGGCGATTCTTCAGCGCCGTCGGACAGTCGGTCGCTGCTGGCTGCTGGGCAGCCGGAACGTCGTCGAGCCAGATGCGGCACATGCCTTTCGGCGGACGCTCGTCTGCAGGAATTGGCGCACGCTTCCGGGCAGTATCCTTCTGCCCCCGCTGCTGCGCCGAACTCGGCGCTGCGGCGGCGACGCTAAGAATTGCAGTCGTAACCAACACATTGAACAGCTTCATTCCCATCCCTCCACCAACTGCCCGGACGTCGAGCAGCGAGCCCTTGTAAGGCACGCCCGGTGCCAGCTTCCGGACACGGCTTTGCAACCGGAAGACTAATCGTTTCAACTACTTAGGGGAAATACTGTATACATTTCAAGGGTCGCAGTGTCTCTGACCGAGGAATGAGGTGTCCGGGATCGCGGACGCCCTGTTCGCTAGCGCTCGCTTCGCTCGCTTGTGTTAAGCGCTCGCTTGCGCTCGCTGTGAAGCGCTTAACAGCGAGCGCTAGCGAGCGCTCAACTCCTAACGCCACTCGCTCAGTCCCCAAAGCTGATGCCCGTCGCGCGCGCCGTCAGCACGACGTCGTGGTTCGGATCGACGCGCTTGGGCGCTCGCAACGCGTCCTCGATCGGAATAGACACGATGTGCGGCGACTGCAACGCCACCATGTGCCCCCATTTCTGCGCCGCGATCGCTCGAACAGCCGCGCCGCCGAATCGACTCGCGAGCAGTCGATCGTAACCGGTCGGCACACCGCCACGCTGCAGGTGTCCGAGCACCAACGAGCGTGTCTCCTTTCCGGTCAGTTGCTGAATCTCTCGCGCGAGCGGTTCGCACAAGCCGCCAAGTCGTCTGGCCTGGCCCGGCAACGATTCCCCGATCAGCGAAACAGTGCCTCCTTTGGGAAACGCACCTTCCGCGACGACCACGATCGAGAAATGCCGACCGGCGCGATCGCGCGACATGATCTTCTCACACACCCGATGCAGATCGTATGGGATCTCGGGAATGAGGATGACGTCCGCCGTTCCGGCGAGCCCAGAGTGAAGCGCGATGAACCCCGAGTCGCGTCCCATCACTTCCAGGACGATGACGCGGTCATGGCTCTCCGCCGTCGTGTGCAGGCGATCGATCGCTTCGAGCGCGGTATTCACGGCGGTGTCGAATCCGAACGTCGTGATGGTTCCGCTCACGTCATTGTCGATGGTCTTCGGCACACCGACGATCTTCATCCCTTTGTCGCACAGCTTCTTCGCGATGGCGAGTGAGCCGTCGCCGCCGATCGAGATGATTGCGTCGATACCGAGTCGTTTGGCCGACGCGATCAGCTCATCAGAGCGATCGATTTCGACCAGCGTTCCGTCGGGATGTTTCGTCGGATAGAAGAATGGATTCCCCCGGTTCGTCGTCCGCAGGATCGTTCCGCCAAGGTGGGCGATGCCGCGCACGGATTCCTTTGTGAGCGGAATGACTTCGTCTTCCCCCATCAGGCCAGCGTAACCCCGCTTGATGCCCAGCACTTCCCATCCACGGTTGACCGCGGAGAGCACCGCGGCGCGTATGACCGCGTTCAGGCCTGGCGCGTCGCCCCCGCCCGTGGAGATCGCAATTCTCATGTTGTCGATTGAAGGTTCGAGGTCGGGATTCAGCCCCGGCGCGCGTCGAGCAATGCGAGGATTTCCCCAGCTTTCGCGTGCCGGCCCATTTTCGACTTCTCATATACTGCGCTCCCGTCCACCGAAACCTCGAACCGCCCGCCGCTCGACGGAATCAGCTCGACCTGCGCGTCGGGAAATCGCTGCCGAATCTCCGCCGCCAGCCTGGCGG
>Ga0126377_10001579_pt1 | contig 15018 bp, 24 predicted proteins | sample PanSoiMetPlot_22_FD_92647 | JGI IMG/M metagenome (GOLD analysis project Ga0126377, IMG submission 92647) | Tropical forest soil microbial communities from Panama - MetaG Plot_22 | ecosystem: Environmental > Terrestrial > Soil > Tropical forest > Bulk soil | place: Panama | collected 2016-02-17
ATTTCGCGTCTCTCTCCCCCGACCCGGCCCGACGCCGCCCGTAAGAACGCGATCGGTGCCGATCCGCCGTGGCCCGCCCCGATCGTGCCCAGGCCCCATTGCCCGGCATCGGGGGTTCCGGACAAGGGCATCCGATCGCGCGTGTGCGGCGCGGTGTCGACCAGCAGCTACGAGCCCAGCGGGCGATGGGTCAGCTCGAGACGGTCGACGAAGGCCTGGTCGCCTTGGCCCGCACCCTGGCCGACGTGATCGACGCCGAAGTCCTCGACCCCGACGGCTCCCGCTACACCGTCGGCCACCTCTCCGGCCGTCTGGTACCGGTGCTCTTAGAGTTGCGCGGTGAGCGGCGCGACTCGGCCAGCGATGTCGGCTACGACGCCGAGCTGGCCGCTCTCGTCGCTGCGATCGGGGACGCCGCGCGATCCCGGCCGCCCGACGACCGGTGACGTCACCCTCGCCCACCTCGCCCGCATCCGGCGCGCCGCCCCGCTGCCCTGGCAGTGGTACGTGGCCGCCGTCGCCGGCGAGCTCGCCGACGACGGCGTGGGCTTCCACTACCCGGTGGTCGTGCTGGTCGTGCCGCGCCGGGCCGGCAAGTCGGTGCTCGCCCTGGCCGCCGTGCTGGACCGCTTGGACGTGATCGCCGACGCCCGCTGCTGGTACACCGCCCAGACCCGTGAGACCGCCGCGAAGCTGTTCCGCGACGAGTGGTGCCCGATGCTCGAGCCGCTGTCGCGGCTGTACCGGCTGCGCAAGTCGCAGGGCTCCGAAGGCGTTCACAAGCGCCGCGGCTCATCCCGCCTGCAGCTGTTCGCCCCGACACCCCAGGCCCTGCACTCGACCAACGTGGACACCGCCGTGGTGGATGAGGCCTGGACGTTCGACCTCGACGAGGGCACCGGCCTCGAGGGTGGGATCACCCCGGCGCAACTGACCCGGCCGTGGCGTCAGACGTGGATCGTGTCGGCCGGCGGCACGATCGCCTCGACGTGGCTGGATCGGTGGCTGACCGCCGGCGAGGCCGGCACGCCCGGGGTGGCCCTGTTCGACTTCGGCGCCCCGCCCGGCGCCGACATCGCCGACCCCGCCGTGTGGCGCGCCGGCCACCCCGCCTGGGGTCACACCGTCAACGACGCCGCCTTGGCCCATGAATGGGAGACCCGCCGCGACGACGCCGAGTTCGCCCGGGCCATCCTCAACGTCTGGCCTCGCCCGTCGACCGTCACCGCGGCGGCCGGGCTCGACCTCGGCGCCTGGTCGGCCGCGGCGCGACCTGCCGCGCGCTACCAGCCCGGCGCCCTGGCGCTCGACGTCGCCGCCGACCGCTCCGCCGCCTCCCTGGCAGTGGCCGGCCGCGGCGACGACGGCGCCATCGTCGTGGAGGTGCTCGACGCCCGCCCCGGTGTCGGCTGGGTCGCCGCCGCCGTCAAGACGGCGCGCGCCCAGTACCGGGCGGTGCCGGTCGTCGCGGATGCGATCGTCGCCGCGTCGATCGTCGCCGAGCTGCGCCGCGTCCGCGTGAACGTCGAACCGGTGTCGGCCGGCGATCACGCCCGGGCGTGCGGCACATTCGTCGACCTGTTAGCCCGCGGCGAGCTCGTGCACCGCGCCCAGGCCGCGTTGGACGATGCTGTCATCGGCGCGGCCAGGCGTCCGTTGGGGGACGCCTGGCTGTGGTCACGCAGCCGGTCGCGGGTCGACATCTCGCCGCTCGTCGCCGCCACTCTCGCCGCGTGGGCCGTCCACGCCCGCCGGGCGGCCGGCAGGCCCGTCGTCGCCGTGCCGGAACCGATCGCCGGCACCCAGATACCGGGCGGCTCGTTTTCGCGGCTCTCAGAGCCCTACAGCGCCCAGTTCCATTGACGTACTTACGAAAGAACAGCCCCAAGTTGCGTCATGGCCCGCGCCAAGCGCTCTGAGAGCCCGCCACCGAAGTACGTATTCCCGGGCCTCGAGGACGACCCGACGCTCGGCGGGGCGATCCCCGCCGAGCTCTTCCATCAGTTGCAGGGCGCCGAGCCGCCGCCCGACGACGACAGCTCGGACTGATGGGCCGGATCGGGCGGGCCCTCGACTGGTTGCTGACCGCCGGCACCGCGCCCGCCGTCCTTCCTGCCGTGGATCCTCCGGCGGGCGCGGTGCAGGCCGCCGGAGGTGTCCAGCTCGCCCGTTCGGCCGCCAACCAGTCGCCCGGCTGGGGATTCGGGCCGCCGCTGGCCGGGTTCGAGTTCCCCGACTGGGCGCCGCCGTGGTGGGACCGCACCGCGGCGATGACGTTGCCGACGATCGCCCGCGGCGTGCAGATGATCACCCAGCTGATTGGCGCCCTCCCGTTCACCCTGTGGACGGCGCGCGCCGAGCAGGTGCCGATCGTCGAACAGCAGGTGCCGGGCCCGACGTGGTTCCGCCGCCCCGACCCCGACCACACCCGCCAGTGGCTGTTGGCGTGGACCACCGATGACCTGATCTTCTACGGGCTCGCCCACTGGGAGATCACCTCCCGCTTCGCTGACAGCTCCGGTCGGTTCCCGGCGACGTTCGCCCGCATCGCCCCCGGCAACCTCGAGGTACGCGACGACGGCCGCACCGCGGTGGTCACCGACCCCGATACCGGGACGCGCCGCGACGTCGCCCAGGCCGACATCGTCGAGTTCTGCTCGCCGATCGACGGGCTGCTGTCGACCGGCTGGCGGGCGGTGTCGATCGCCCTGCAGCTCGACGCCGCCGCCGACCGCTTCGCCGGCACCGAAGTGCCGGCCGGGATCCTGCACGAACGCGAGGGCTCCGAAGACATGTCGGCCGACGACGGCCGCCAGCTCGCCGAGTACTTCTCGGCCGCCCGCCGCTTGAACACGACGGCCTGGCTGAACAAGTGGGCCGACTACGAACCCAACAGCTACGACCCCTCGACGATGCAGCTCGTCGAGGGCCGCACCTATCAGGCGCTCGAGCTGGCCCGGGTCGCCAACGTGCCGCCGTATCTGGTCGGCGCCCCAGCCGGCACCGGCATGACCTACCTCAACGGCCAGCAGGCCCGCCAGGACCTCGTCGACTTCGGCGCCGCCGGCTACATCGGCTGCATCGAACAGACCCTGTCCGGGCCGAACGTCACCCCGGGTCCGCAGTCGGTGCGGCTCGACTTGAACGTGTGGCTGCGCAACCCGTTCACCACCGACCCGGCCGGTGACCCGTCGCCCAACGACATGCAGATCGCCGACCCGACCCAGCCACCGACCGCCCCCAGCGAGGTACCGGGATGATCCGCGCCACCTTCGACGCCGCCACCGTCACCGCCGCCACCTCGGAGGGCCGCCGCCGCATCGACGGCATCGCCGTGCCGTGGGGCGTGCCCGGCCGGGTCTCCGACGGCACGGTCGTCGTGTTCGAACCGGGCTCGTTGGACGCCACGGCGCGCCCCGTCGCTCTGTTGGACCACGACCGCACCCGTCCCATCGGGCGGGTCACCGCAGCGGCCGACGACGGCGCCGCCCTGTCGGCGTCGGTCGGCGTCAACGTCGGTCCGCTCGGTGATCAAGCCCTGATCGACGCCGCCCCGCCGTTGTCGGTGCGCGGCATGTTCTCCGTCGGCGCCGAACCGCGCCCCGGCGGCGCCCGCTACGACCCCGACGGCGTCCTGCACGTCAGCGACGCCGACTGGCAGGAACTGTCCCTGTTGACGCTCGGCGCCTACCAGACGGCGGTCGTCACTCACGTCGCCGCAGCTTCCCCGACCCCGGAGGTACCCGTGGAACATGACACCCTGCCGCTCGCCACCGATGAGCCCGTCGAGGACGAGCCGACCGAGCCGACCGAGCCGAACCCGGACATCGAACCGGACGAACCGCCCGAGAACGTCGCCACCGTCCCGGTGCAGGCCGCCCGCGGCGCCCGCCGCGGCCGCCGCCGCTACGCCGACGTCACACTGGCCCAGGTCGCCGCGATCATCCAAGCCTCCCGCGGCGGCAGCCCGCAGTCCGTGCAGCTGATGCAGGCGGTGCTGGCCGAGCAGGGCCCCCTCTACCGCGGCGGCATCGAGGCCGCGCTGGCCGACATCACCCTGTCGGTCGGCACCGACAACATCGGCCAGCTCTACCGGCCCGCCTACCAGCGCGAGCTCGTCGACCTGATCGACTGGGGCACGCCTTTGATCAACGCCCTTCGCCAGGGCGATCTGCAACGCGGTGACTGGCCCAGCCTGACGTTCAACACGTGGGAGAAGGCGCCGACTGTCGCCCTCAACGACGTCGAGAAGACCGCCATCAACTCGACCCCGGTCAAGATCACCCCGCAGACCGTCACCACCCACCGCTGGGCCGGCGGCAACGACATCTCCCAGATCGCTCTCGACCTCGGGTCGCCGTCGTTCGTCGCCGACTACGTCAACGCCGCCGGCGTGGACTACGCCCGCAAGATCGACACCTACGCGGTGACGACCCTATTGGCCGCGGCGACCGACGTGCCCGGCACAGTCGGGATCAGCTTCATCGACGCGATGGCCGCCCTCGTCGGCGGCCTGTCGCCGGCGACGACCCCGCCCGGTGGCCTGTTCCTGTGCATGTCCTACGACTTGGGTGTCGGCCTGATCGGCGTCCCCCAGGACAAGGGCCCGGCATTCTGGGACGGTTCGGTCAGCTTCGGGGCGTTCACCCCGTCGGTCAACGCCGGCGGCCTCTCCGCATTCGTCGACCCGAACATGCCGGCATCGACCTATCTGCTCGGCCACCGCCAGGGCGCCACCTGGTACGACCTGCCCGGCACCCCGTTCACGCTGCAGGCCGTCAACGTCGGCCTGTTGGGTCTCGACGTCGCCGTCTACGGCTACGGGGCGCTCGGCGTGCAGTACCCGGGGTCGTTCACAAAGATGACGGTGCCGGCCGGTCCGTGATGGCGTGGACCACCGTCGCCGACATCGCCGCCTATCTCGGGCCGGCCGCCGACACCAGCGACCCGTTCCTGCAGACGTGCGCCCTGGCGGCCGATGACTGGGCGCGACGCCGCCGCCTCGAGGCCGGCTACGACGACGACCCCGACCCGGCCGCCGACCCGCCGAGTTACGCGATCGGGCTCGGCACCACGATGTACGGCGGCGCCCTGTTCCGCGAGCGGGGCAGCGTGGACAGCTTCGCCTCGTTCGAGGAGACCGCCGGCTACGTCCAGACCGGCACCCTGTCCCGCATCAAGCAGCTGCTCGGGGTCGGCCGGGCCCAGGTCGACACCCCGCCACCCGAGGCCGTAGCCCTGTACGCCCGGCGGTGGCCGCGGTGAGCGTGTTCGAGGACATCCGCCAGGACATGGTCGACAAGTTGCGGGCGGCCGGCGTCGCGGCCACCGACGACCCGCGCGCCGTCGCCCCGTTCGTGCTGGTCGGGGTGCCGTCGCTCACCGCGGCCTCGGGGATCGGCGCCTGGGATGGGGCGTTCCCGGTGTGGATCGTGTCGCCGCCGCCGGGCGACGCATTCTCGCTGCGCTGGCGGCTCGACCAGCTCGAAGCGGTCTACGGCGCCTTGGGGTTCGCCCCCGCCTACCCCGACATGTGGGGCGACAAGGACGCTCCCGCCTACCTGCTCACCTACCCCCGCACCGTCCCCAACCCTGACTGCTAGGAGCTGCCATGGCGCGCACCGTGATGATCCTCAACTCGCCGACCCTCAAGGTGGCCACCAGCCAGGCCGGCCTGTCGTCGGGCCAGACCGTCGAATGCCAGGTGACCTCGGCGCTGGTCACCGCCCAGGCCAACTATCAGACGATCCCGGCGACCGGCTGCGCCGGCGCCACCCAATCGCCAGGGCTCAGCGGCTGGCAGCTCGAGCTGGCCTGGCTCGAGGACTGGGACGCCGCCGCGCCCGGCGGCCTGTCATGGTTCGCCTTCGAGAACGACGGCAAAACAGTCTGGTTCGAGCTCACCCCGGACTCGACCGACGCCACCAACAAGCTGACCGGCGAAGCGTTCTGTGCGTCCGGTGGCTACGGCGGCACCTTCGGCGACGGCTCCGCCGCGGCGACCACCGCCACCTGGCCGCTGATCAACAAGCCCGACGTCACCGCCCCCGTCTGAGCGGTGGCCGCCGCCGCCAACCTGCACGCCACCGCGGTGGCCATCCGCGCCATGCCCAGACGCGCCCTCATCGACGTCGCCAAAGCAGCCAAGGCCGACGCCAACCGGGTCGGCGCCCGCTACGGCGCGCCGCTGCAGGGCAACAAGCGCCGGGCGATGCGGATGCGCACCATCGACGACATCCGCGACACCGCGACGGGCGCCAACATCCGCATCCAAGGCGTCAACGTGGCGGCCTGGGTGTGGATGAACACCGGCACCGCCCCCCACCAGATCCGCCGCCGCAAACGCGGCCCCAAAGCCAAGATGACCGTGCAGCACCCCGGCACCGGCGGCAAAGGCGCCTGGCGCGAGGTGGCCAAACGGATCGAGACCGTCGTGATCCCCCAGGTGCTGCGCGACCAGTTGGCCCAGGCGGTGGGCCGTGGCTGAACAGGTCCGCATCGACATCACCGCCGACGACCAGGCCTCCAAGAAGCTTGATCAGGTCGCCGACAAGGTCGACGACCTCGAGTCGGCCAAGGTCAAGGTCCCGGTCGACGCCGACACCAGCGAGGCGACCCGGGACATCGCCGGGCTGATGGCCAAGGTCGACGGGCTGGCCCGCGACCCGGCGAACATCCTGCTGTCGACGAACGCGGTGCAGATCGGCTCGGAGATCCTCGATCTCACCGGCCAGCTCGACAAGCTCGACGGCAACGACCCGCAGGTCAAGATCACCGTCGATCAGATCAACGCCCTGCAGGGCGATCTGGACCAGGTCGAAGCGAAGCTGCGAGACATCAACGACGTCGAGGTGTCGCCGAAGGTCGACCCGGCGCCGGCCAAACGGGGCCTTGACGAGATCGGCAAGTCGGCCGATTCGTCGGCGTCGGTGACCGCTAACGCGGTCGGCAACTTGTCCCAGGATGTCGCCTCGCTCGGCGGGATCGCCGGGACGGCCGGCGTCGCCTTCGGTCAGATGGGCGAGTACATGACCGAGGCCGCTACCAGCGGTGAGCGGATCGGGTCGGTGCTCGCCAACTTCGGCAAACAGGGCGCCCTGATCGGCGGGGTCACCCTGCTGGTCGGCCTGTTCACCTCCGAGATCAACAAGGCCCGCAAGGCCGCCGAGGACAACGCCAAACAGGTCGAGGATCTCTTCAAGACATTGCAGGCCGGCGGCCAGATCCTCGACGCGTTCCGCAAGACGATCGAGGACACCGGCAAATTCGAGTTCCCCGGCCTCGGCGACATCTTGCCCGAGATGAATCACCTCAACATCTCGGTGCGCGAGTTCGCCGCCCTCGCCCAGCTTCCGGCCCCCGAGCTGCGCAAGTGGGCCGACGACCAGAAAAAACTGGTGTCCGAAGGCAAGGGCGGATACGAGGGGCTGCGCGACGTCGTGTTCGCTCTCGCCGCCGCCCACGGCAACGCCGAAGAGGCCGAGGCCCGCCACCGCGCCACCGTCAAAGCGTTGGGCGACGACTACGAGCGTTACGGGGAGATGCTCGCCGCCCAGGAGTCCAAGTTGTCGGCGTCGCAGGCCGCCACCGAGGCCAAGACCCGCGCCGACCAGGACGCCGCCGACCAGCTCGACCGGGTCAACAAGCTGCTCAACGAAGAGGCCGACGCCCTCAACCGCCAGGTCGACGCCGCGACCAGCGCGGCCGACGCCCAGCTCTCGGAGAACGACGCCCTGCGCGACTACGCCGACACGTTGAAAGACGCCAAGGCGAACAGCGACGACGTGCGCGACTCGGCGATCCGCTTGGCCAAGGCCCACCAGGCCACCGCCGAAGCGCAGGCCGAAGCGACCGGCCAGACGTTGACCGCCACCCAGAAACTCGACTCGCTCAACGACGGCCTGTTGGACACCGCCGCGACGGCCAAGGGCCCGGCCCGCCAGGGCATCTTGGACTACGTCGCCTCGGTGAACCAGATCCCGCCGGAGAAGCTGACCGAGATCCAAGCGGCGATCAACGCCGGCGATCTCGCGCTCGCCAAGACACTGCTGGACCAGGCATCGTCGCCGCGCACGGCGGCGATGCGCGCCGACGCCGATACCGCCGCGGCGAACAAGGAGCTCGACAACACCGCCAACCCGGGCGGCAAACCGCGTACCGCCTACGTCAACGTCGTGCAACAGGGCCAGTTGTACTCGGGGGGCCGCCAGGTCGCCGCCCCGTCGGCGGCGATGGCCCCGGAAGTGGTGAACGTCACCCAGTACCTGCCGCGCGGCTGGCGCGGCGACGCCCTCGGCGAGGCCCGCCGGGCCGCCCGGCGCACCGGCGGCCTCTACGCCAGGACGCGGCGATGACTCGCCCCGCCGACATCACCCCGCCTGCCGTCACCCCGCACGGCCTGGCGCCGAGCTCGCCGGTGTACGACTGGCGGTGGCGCCCGCTGATCGCCCTCGAGTACCTGCCGGCGGCCGCCTACGTGTGGGACGACACTGACCCGGCCGTCGTGTGGGACGCCCCCGGCGACACCTACGTGTGGGACGCCCCGTTCATCGGCGCCGGATTCACCGACGCGGTCTGCGACTGGATGGCGCTGGACATCGAGCCCGGCGACCCCGACGAGCTCTATTTGTTCCCGCCCGCCACCGCCACCGTCACCTTGGACAACGGCACCGGCGCCTACACCCCGTGGTCGGCCGACGGCCGCCTCGTCTACTGGGCGCCCGGTCGCCGCCTGCAGATCCTCGCCTGGCGGCCCGACACCGACGAACAGGTCTGGTTGTTCTCCGGTCGGGTCGCCTCATGGACCCTGAACACGGACAACACCGTCACCGTCGTCGCCTACGACGGCCTGTCGTGGCTGGCCCAACCATTGGGCGGGGACTGGACGATCGGCGCCCCCGGCGACACCGTGGCCGCCCGCATCACCGCCGCCACCCTCGGCGCCGACTACCCCGACCGCGTCGACATCGAGCCCGGCACCGTCACCCTGGCCGCCGTCACCGACGACCAGGCGCCGCTCGAGCACATCGAACGCGTCGCCCTGTCCGACGGCGGCCTGTTCTACGGCGACGCCGACGGCTCCCTCGACTACCGAAACCGGCTGTGGCGGGCCGGACGCGACGACCAGCCGACCAGCTGGGCGGTATCCGACAACCGTTGCACCGTCCCCGTCGTCGTGTGGGGTGCCGAGTTCGCCGCCGACGACGAACGCCTCGTCACCGACGTCCACCTGGTCAACACGACCGGCCTGACCGCCACCGCGGCGCTCGGCGCCGGCTCGCCGTGGGCCGGCGACGCCCGCTACCGCCTCACCCACCCCGACCCCGACCTGTGGCAGACCCAGGCCCAGGGCGACGACCTCGCCGACTACCTGCTGACCGAACAGTCGACTCCGTCGATGGCCCTCGCCTCGTTCGAGCTGCACGCCCGCGACCCCAACCAGCAGCCGGCGGTGTGGGACATGGCGGCCGGGGTGCGCCGCGGTGACCGGGTCAACGTGCTGCACGACTTCACCGACCCGGCCGGCAACCCGGCCACCTTGGACACCTGGGCCATCGTGCTCGGTGTCGGCCACACCATCACCCCCGAGTCGTGGGTGTCACGGCTCGCCCTGTCGCGCACCGTCGACTACCGCCCGGTGATCATGTGGGACGCCTCCCCGTACACCTGGGACGACCCCGACCCGGCCAACGTCTGGAGGTACTGACCATGTCCGACGTGCCGGCACCACGGGCCAACCCGCCGATTGGCATCGGCCCGTTCTCGAACGTCCCCGCCCCCGGCTCACCGATCCGTTCCGACTGGTGCCAGTCCATCTCGCAGTACGTCACCGATGTGTTGTGGGACTCGACGATGCGCCACATGCGCTACATGTCCGGCGTGTTCACCACCGACGCCTTCGGCAATATCGCCATCCCGATCAGCCCGGCGCTGCCCAGCTTCGGCGGCGCCGTCATCACCGAGTCGACTCCCGAAGGCGTCGCCAGTGGCATCGTCGTCAAGATCCTGACCGCCGGTGGCTCGCCCGGCAACGTGTTCTCCGTGAAGATCATCCGGGTTGTCGACAACGGCGGGTTCGCCAACGCGGCCGGGATCGGGTTGCACATCAACGTCTGGTCCTACAACTGAGGAGCATCCCCGATGTGGGTCTATCGCTGCACCAACCCGGACTGTGACCAGGACGGTGTCGACAAGACATCGGCGGCCCAGGTCACCGCGCCGATGTTGTGCGGCCGCTGTCATCAACCGGTGAGCGAACAGCCCGGCGGCTCCGATGAGTGACGACCCCGACGAAGAGTTCGGCGACACCGAACCCGACGACGCCATCGACGCCGAAGATGACGAGAGCCCGAATCCGTGAGTGGCGTCTATCTGACCTGGCTGGCCGACGCCTTGGAGGCCGCCGGGGTGGCCGTGGTGCGTTACGCCGGCTGGGAGACCCGGGCCCGCTCCAGCGGTGGCTACGCGGCGGGCCGACCCTGGTGCGTCATGTGGCACCACACCGCCAGCTCGACGTCGCCGCAGAACGACGCCGACTACATGTGTCACGGCGCCGACGCCCGCCCGATCGCCAACGTGCTCGTGGCCCGCGACGGCACCGTGTGGATCCTGGCCGCCGGCTGCACCAACACCAACGGCTCCGGGCGGGCCTCGGCGTTCTCCAAGGGCACCGTCCCCGCCGACTCGATGAACTCCTACGCCTTCGGGATGGAGCTGGCCAACGCCGGCACCGGCGAGACCTACCCCCAGGCCCAAGTCGACGCGGCGTTCATCGTGTCCAACGTCGTCAACGGGCGGTGCGGGAACCGGCCCGACGACGTCGGAGTCCACGAATGGTATTCGCCGGGCCGCAAAATCGACCCGGCCGCCTGCAACGTCGCCGGGCCGTGGGCCCCGGCCGAGTGGGACAACGGGGCCGGCACCTGGGAGCTCTACTCGCTGCGCGACGAATGCGTCCGGCGCGCCACCGCGCCGCCACCGGAGGAGGACGACTTGACCGACGAACAACTGCGGGCGATCACCGACCGCCTCGACGCCCTGACCTGGGCGATCACCGGCAACTCGGTCACCGGCCAACCCGGGATCGCCCAACAACTCTCGGCGATCTACGACCAGGGCAACGTCATCATCGCCCAACTGGACGCCGGATCCGGCTGAGATGGCCGCCGGCAAGGACTACGCCGCCCTGATCCTCGCCGTCGGCCTCGCTACCGCGATCAACCTGATCACCGCCGCCGTCCTGTACGACGCCATCTTCTCCGAGGGCCCGGGACTCAGCGAAAACGCGACCCAGATCCTGACCACCGCGTTCGGCGGGATCATCGGCGTCCTCGGGTCCTATGTCGGCTACCGGGCCGGACAACAACAACAACCGAACCCGCCCATCCCGCCGAGCGACGAATGACCCCGGCCCGGCGCGCCCTGCTGCTCGTCCTGTTCGGTGTCGGCGTGCTCGTCCTGTCGCTGCTGGTGATCATCCGCAACCGTTCACCCGATGACGAGATGCTGGCCGTCGTCGGCCTGCTCGGCGGCGCCGCCATCGTCGTCGTGTCGCTCCCCGACCGCCGCGACTAGGGCCGGGCGGTGAAGTAGAGCACGGCGAACACGGCCGCGAACAGCCAGACCGCCCCGATCCACATCGGCCAGTCATCACGCCATCGACGCTTGATCATGCCTGCACCCCCTTTCGCTGCAGAGTGGACACTCTCCAGAATCCCCTGGTCACGACCCTGCCTCGTTCGCCGCCGCCAGCCATCGGCGCGCGGTGCGTTCGGATACGTGCCACCGTTCTTTCACCGCCGGTACTCCACCGCTCGCGGCCACCCGATGGACCTCATCCAGATACTCGGGGCTCAACTTGTAGGGACCGCGACGCTTGCCCGCGATCTCGCCGACGGACACGATCTGGGTTTTCACGACTTCCGTCAGCACGGCATCGCAGTGCGGACAGCGATATTCCGTCGTCACTAGATCTGAGATTCGCGATGTGTCACGCATCGCGACAACCCCTGGTCACGGCAGTGTCACCGCGCGCGACATCGCGGCCACCCTGCCCGGCACGACGAGCGTGTAGATCTGGGTCGTCGCCACGCTCGAATGGCCGAGCGCGTCGCGCACGGCCAGCAGGTCGGCATCGGGCTGGCGCAGTGCCGTGGTCGCGAATCGGTGCCGGAGCCAGTGCGCGGTGGCATCGGACTCGACCGCGTCGAGCGCGCGGCACACGATCTGCGACACCCGCGCCGCCGACAGCCGCCCGCCCCGCTTCCCGACGAACACCGGGCCCGAGCTCGAGTCGAGCGCGGCCAGCCGCCGCCGCACGTCGGTCGACACGTCGATGACCCGTTCCTTCGCGCCCTTGCCGCGGACGTGGACGCGGCCGCCGACGACGTCGACATCGGCCCAGTCGAGCCGTGAGACCTCGCAGCAGCGCAGGCCCGCCCCGGCCATCAACGCGACCATCGCCGCCAGCGGGGCATCGGCGAGCTCGAGCACCGCGCCAATATCCCGGTCGCTCGCCGGATGCGGCAACTTCTTCGGCACGCGGTACGGGTCGACGAGCTGCGTGGGGTCGTGCTCGACCAGCCCCTTGCGCAGCGCCCAGCGGTAGAACGCCCGGACGTAGCCGAGCAGGTTGCGCGACGACTGGGGCGACACGTCGCGCTCGGCAATCCAGTCCTCGACATCCTCGAAGCTGGCCGTTCGCCAGTCATCGCACCATGAGATCCAGCGGATCGCGTTCGCGAACCGGGCCCAGATGACCTCTCTGCTGTAGCCGCGGCGACGCATGTAACGCCGATACGCGTCGAGATCAGGGAGCTTCAAGTCATCGGGTGGCACATGTGATACGTTACGACCGATGCCTGAAATGACAAAGATGGAACTTGACCGAACGGTCTACAACTCTCTGATACCTTTCGTGCCGCAAGGAATCGCCTTCCTCAACGAGCACAACATTGCGCCGTGCGGGAAGTCGACCTGGGAGAAGCGGGCACGGATGAGGGGGTTTCCGATGCACCGACCGAACGGCGGCAAGGGCAAGCGCTACATCATCCCGAAGGAGGTAGACGACTTTCTCAGATCTAGATGTACTGATAACGCCGCAGGTCAGGACGCTCGGCCATGAAGCTGGAACGATACGACGGCGCCGGCCCCTGCGAGCACTGCGACGAACATCCCACCTGGCTGCTCGACGACGTCGCCCTGTGCAGCGGCTGCCTGCTCGACGCCCTCGGCCTGCTGCCGCTCACCGTCACCGTCGACTTCGGGCCCGAGCGGTGATCGACGTCCTGGCCGTCGTCGTCGTCGGCGCCTGCCTGATCGGTTTCGTGCTGATCGCCCTCGCCCTCACGCATCCCCGCCGCCACCCAGTACCACCCGTGTCGCGGCGGGGAATGCGCCGGTATGTCGAATCGCCCCCCGGCGACTACGACGACCTCGACGGTACCCGGTGAGCGCGGCGACGAGCCGCTACGTCCGGCTGATGCTCACCCGTTCCGGCCGCGCCAACTGGACGGCGCCGACGCTCTCGCGCACCGCCCGCCACCTGCTCGAGGTGATCGCCCACTACGCCGACCTCGAGGGCCACGCGTTCCCCGCCGTCGACACCCTCGCCGAACGGATGGGCATCACGCCAGCGAACGTACGACGGGCCCGCGCCGAGCTCGTCGCCGCCGGCATCATCGCCGTCGACCTCGGCGGTGGCCAGGGCAACTCGAACACCTACCGGCTCCCCGTCATGTCGCCGATCCGCGGCGAAGACTTGTCCACATCCCGCGCGCCAGCGCGCGGGTTCGATGATCCACAACCCGCGCGCCAGCGCGCGTCGAACCCGCGCGCCAGCGCGCGAGGAAGATCCATAGAAGATCCGCGTGTTACATCTACTGACGCGGTCCCGCGCGCGGCGCTGAACCGGTTCGGCGGATGGTCATCAGGTCAACGGCGGTACGAACCGCGCGGGCCGAACCGGCGGGGCGCGCAATGACCGAACAAACGCGCGGCGATGCGGGTAACGCTGAAGGCGTGACCCACTGGCCGGATCACTTCGCCGAGATGACGTGGCACCGCTGCATCGTCGAGGGCTGCACGGCCCGGCTCGACCCATGGCTTCACAAGACGCGCTGCCCCACCCACCAGCGCGACGAGGACCAACGCAAAGCGCGGATACGGGCCATCGTGCAAGCCAACCGCGAAGCGGCCCGCCGAATGATCGACCGAACAGACGCGCGGATTTAACATGAGCGCTGGTGGAACAACTGAACTTGCACGACGCGCTCGGCACCGTGCAGGTCAGGATTCACGCCGACGCCCGCCCCACTGTGCTCGAGCTGCGAGCCGCCGGACTCGGGCTCGGCGAGGTAGCCAGACACCTGAATGCCGCCCGCGTCCCGACTCCGTCCGGTCTGATCGGACGCTGGCAGCGGGCCACCGTCTGGCGCGTCGAGAACCCAGCAGCCAATGCCGCCTATCAGCGTGAGTACCGACGCAGGCGGTGGCAATGAGCGACGTCCAAGCGTGGATCATGGTCGTCGAGGTAGGCGTCATCGCCCTCGCCGCCTTGCTGTACATCGTCCGCCGATGAGTATCGGACCGCTGTTCATCAGCAGGCGGATGATCGCTCGCCCGTTCCACTGGCTCGCTCACCTGCTCGATCGCGCCGGGTGGTGGATCACCGAAGGACCCGAACGACGGAGGGCCAAGAGTGGCTGATGAACCGCTGTTCGTTTCCCGCCCGTATGCCGAGCCCGTCTACCGGGCGATGCGGGATCAGCTGCGTCATGGCGAGGTGGCGTGCTGGCGGTGCGGTGCTCGAGCGGTGACCCCGGATCACTGCCCGCCGTTGGCCGAGCACGATCACGAGCGCGGCTCGGGATGTTGTGAGCTGCGGCCCTCGTGCGAGCGGTGCAACCTGCGGGCCGGCGCCGCGCTCGGCAACCGTCGGCGCCGGGCGGGGGGACGGTCGCGTCTCGCGTCGGGCTCGGGCTGGTCGCGGTGACGCGCGAGTCGCGCGCGGTCGCCCGC
>Ga0126377_10001580_pt1 | contig 15016 bp, 13 predicted proteins | sample PanSoiMetPlot_22_FD_92647 | JGI IMG/M metagenome (GOLD analysis project Ga0126377, IMG submission 92647) | Tropical forest soil microbial communities from Panama - MetaG Plot_22 | ecosystem: Environmental > Terrestrial > Soil > Tropical forest > Bulk soil | place: Panama | collected 2016-02-17
CAGCGTGCCGTTCAGCGTGACCGTTCCTGCCGGAAGCGCCAGCGCGACCTTCACGGTGAGTACGTCTATAGTTCTCATATCAACTTCGGCGACGATCTCGGCTTCGTATAACAACACGACTCAATCGGCAACGCTTGCGGTGTTGCTGTAACGTGTCCTTTTCAATGATGGGTTCGTCTGCATTGGCCAACCCACATCGCCTGCGTTTCGTAAGAAGCCGCTGTTAAAGCTGGTCTTCCCAACGAAGCCGGCCTGCTTTAGCCTGGATTTCTCATTAGCGGTCTGTCAAACGGTTGAGAGCGTCGTTTCTAATGGTTTGGCTGGCTGAGGTACTCCCCAATGTCTGGTTCTTACTCGCTTTTGGTGAAATGGGCTGGGCCCTAACAGCCCATTTCAAAGGCGATTCTCTTCTTCAAGCTTTGTGCAAGACCCGCGCTCTCAGCAAATCAAGATTGGCTCGTCCGTTGCTTGAACGTTGTAGATTAGTGATGGAAGGGGCGAGCAGGGCGAATCAGATTTGCGCAATTTTTGTGCAAAAAGAGGAAAAAAGAGCGTAACGGTTGGTTGAAAATTGTTGCTAAGTAGCTGAAAAGATTGATGGAGCCGACTGCCGGACTTGAACCGGCGACCTGCTGATTACGAATCAGCCGCTCTACCAACTGAGCTAAGTCGGCTAAATACAAGAAGTTAGCATTCCGATAGTCTGTCTAGCTGATCTCAATCAGATGCTCAGAACGGAGGGACTATATCACGCCGGAATGATCCCATCAACGAGCCAAATTCACATCTTATCAAAATCATCTTCTATTTATATTGATCACTCATTTGACATGGAACAGAAGAAGATCTTATTCGAGCTTTTGAATAGAATAGAGGATGACGTACCTTGGAGGGTCAAAGACTGGAGTAAGGTTTTCTATGTACATACATCCGACCCTCGTGTCTGCGGCTTCCCCTTCTCTATCGGTCGTGATCTGCAATCCATTCTGCCATAACCCTCTCGTTGAGTTCGTGTACAGCCTTTCAAACTCTTCACATTCCAAAAATCCTCACGTAGAATCCTCCCCCTAGAGTCTTGCCCCTGAGGTAACAAGGAGGAGATATGCTGGCACGAGTTGTGGGTGGGGTTGCTATAGTCCTAGGGATTTTGGTTCTGGGGATGATTGTGAAGATCATTATGGGTAGGAGGTAGTGAGAGGAGAGGGGTCCCCTAACACATAGGACAAGACTCCCTCTTGTAAATTATCTGATGGGCCGGATAGACCCTAACCTCTTCGGGAAATATGGCCAATCCATCCTGTCTCTCGAACATACTGACCCCTACCCCGGCTTCTCCCAATTACCCTAACTGAGACTGCAATTAACTCAGCAAAACGTCTGAGAGCCTGAGCGTCTTCTATGGAATAGTTCTTTCCGGTTTTTCGCTTCGATCTGCGGTGTCTCGAAATGTGAACGCAAGCTGTTTTTGCGTAATCAGCTAATTTCACTTGGCGTGTTATAGATTGCAATTCATGTCAATAGTTGTCCATAGAATAAAAATTCGAATTTTATACACGAGGCCATCTGATGGGTCAAACCTCAATCGCCCGCGGCGATCAGGGATTGCTCTTTATACTGCAGTTGATAAAGCTTGTAATAAATCCCGCGACGCGCGAGCAGTTCCTGATGATTGCCCATTTCGCGTATCTCACCTTTGTGAAGCACGATGATCTTGTTAACGCGCTGAATGGTCGAGAGGCGGTGCGCAATGACGAGCGCGGTGCGATCCGCCATCAAGCGTTCGATGGCCTGTTGGATTAACTGCTCGGTCTCGGTGTCGATGCTGGAGGTGGCTTCGTCAAGGATCAGGATGCGCGGGTCGAAGGCAAGCGCGCGCGCGAAGGAGATCAGTTGCTTCTGTCCAACGGACAAGCCCGCGCCACGCTCCCAGACCTGTGTCGCGTAGCGATGGGGTAACTTTTCGATGAATCCGGCGGCGCGAACCTCGCGCGCCGCCCATTCGACGCGCGCCTCATCAATCGCCTTGTTACCGAGCCGGATGTTGCCGGCGATGTCGCCCGAAAAGAGAAAGACGTCCTGCAAAACGACCGCGAAATTCTCGCGCAGGCGGCGTAAATCCCACTCCCGAATATCGACGCTGTCGAGCAGAATCTCGCCTCGCTGGATGTCGTAAAACCGCATCAACAGATTGGTGATCGTCGTCTTGCCCGAACCCGTCGCGCCGACAAACGCCACCGATTCTCCCGGCGCCACGGTGAATGAAACATCCTTCAAGACCCAATCTTCGTCTTTATACGCGAAGGAGACGTTGCGGAACTCGATCCGCCCGACGGCGCGCGCGCTAGTGAGCGGGAGCCGCGGTTTTTCGGGCGAAGTGATCTTGTCCGGCGAATCGAGCAGCCTGAAGACGCGTTCGCTGGCGACGACGGCCGCCTGAAAGACGTTGTACTTGTCGCTGATGTCTTGAATAGGCTGCCAGAGACGTTGGGTGTATTGCAGGAACGCAACGAGCGTGCCGATGGTGATCGCGTTCTGAATCACCTGCCCGCCGCCGTACCAGACAATCGCCGCGATGCCGATGGCCGAAATCAGGTTCACCAGCGGGTAGAAGACAGCGTAATAAAAGATCGTGTTGATGTTCGCGTTCAGGTGCGCCGCGTTGATGTCTGAGAACTGCCGCAGCGCCTTCTCCTCACGGTTGAAGAGCTGAACGGTTTGAGCGCCCGAAATGTGCTCCTGCGTGAACGCGTTCAACCGCGCGATCTTGGTCCGAACCTGGCGGAAGCCTTCGCGCGCGCCCCGGCGGAACCAGGCGGTGGCCGCGATGAGCAGCGGCACTACCGTCAACGAGACGAGCGCGAGCCGCCAGTTGAAGTAGAACATCATCCCCAGCGCGCCCGCAATCAGCACCACGTCGCCGAGCACTTCGACCAACCCCGAAGTGAAAAGTTCGTTGAGCGCGTCGACGTCGGTGGTCAATCGCGTGATCAAGCGCCCGACCGGGTTGGTGTCGTAAAACGCGACCTCGATGTTTTGGAGCTTGCTGAAGATCTGCTCGCGCAGGTCATACATCACGCGCTGCCCGATGGTGTTGAGCAATACGTCCTGAAAATACCCGAGGCTGAGCGTGAGGGCGAGCGACAGGATGTAAACGAGGCTGAGTATCGTTATTCCGTGAAACGCGTGGTCGAGCCCCATCGCCCCTTCAGACGCAGGCTTGACGTAATCGTCAATCGCCCATTTGGTCAACAAAGGCCCGACCTGTCGAGCCAGGTTGAGTCCGACGGTCAACACGAGCGCGACGACCACCGTCCGTTTGTAAGGCCCGAGGTAGCGAATCAATCGCCGCGCCGCTCGCGCGTCGTAAAGTTTTCCAAGTTGCTCTTCTTCGTGATGATCAGCCATTCACGTCATCCTCAACGACCACATCGTAATGCCTGACGCGCTGATCATAATAGAGCAAGAGAGGGGCGATCTCATCGCTGACGACAGCTCTCTCAACGTCGTCTCCCGCAAATTTTCCGGCGGCGTCGAGCGACCGCCAGAAAGTGATCACGACGATCTCGACGCCGCCGTCCATCTCGCGCTCGAGCAGCCTTGCGCCGATGTATCCGTCAACGTCCCTCAAAGTCGCGAGCACATGATTCTTCATGTGCTCGGCGTAAACTGGCGCTTGAGCCTGCGAGGTCTTCGCTGTCCAAAAACGAGCAATCATTTTTTTCAGAAACTTGATTTCGCGCCATATCAAGGCTTGCGCTCAGGCCTCCTGCCTCCCGCCGGCGCGTTCTTCTCATCCTCTTTCGGAGCGGGCGCCATCTCATCGACTAACCTGTTGAGCATCTCCTCCATGTCCGAAGTCAGCAACGCGCGCCAGGTCGAGTCTTGTTTTTTGAAGCTGAGCAGGTCGACTTCGTTCACTTCCGCGCCCTCCATTTTGGTTCGCGAGCGAAACACGATGTGGGCGAGGTCTGGGCTTTCATCCACTCTGCCCAGGATCGTGTTGGTCGAAGACGCCAAAGCCGTCTTCATATCCGGCGCGACGCTCGTAATGAAATCCATCAACCGCTCGAAGATCGCCGTCTCGCTTAGCTGCGAATATTCCGCGCCGGTCTTCAACTTGAAGATCGTCTTGGCCGCATCACCGCTCGGGTCGGCGTTGATGGCCACGGCGAACTTGCGCTTCATCGAAGCGAGCGCCTCGGGGTGCGTCAGGCTCGCGCACTTCGCCCAATCGGCCGCCTGCATCGCGGCGAAATAGGCTTTGGCCACTGATTCCGGCGTCTCCTGGGCCGCCTGAGCGAAAACGGTCCCTGTCGCCCCCGTCGCTATGGACAGCGCGGCCAGAATCAGAATCAATTTCAGAAACGGTTTTTTCATCCTGGTTCTCCTCTATTTTGCGATGTGCGCCCGAGCGCATTCGCTCGAACAGAAGATTTGTAAACTGTTGCGGGAAGAGAGAGTCACGGCGTCACGCGCGGAGACGAAAGCGCCGCAAGAGAAACAGCGAACCATATCCGCGCTTACCGAAGCGCGTACGGACACCTTCTCGCGAATCTCATTCACGTCTCTGATGGTCCCGCGCAGATGGTGGCTCAAGCGGGCAATCGCCTTCAACACGTAGACGATGAAAGAGAAAACGAGAAGGATCAGAACGAATCTGAAGATGAAACCCAATCTTCTCTCCTCCTCACTTTATACGTTTAGACCCTTCAGAGCCGTGGCTGAGCACTGTCCGTGGCTGCGGGGTCGCGGCCGGATTTTCAGTTTTGCCGGAACGAGCGGCGTTCAATTCTTGGCGTATCTGGGCGAGTCTGTCGGCCTCAACCCCCTTGACCTCGAGTTCATTGACCAACCTCTCAGCCTCATCCAGGTTTTTCCCCGTCCGGATGTATGACCCGATGAGCAACGCCGTCACGGTCGGATCGTCCGCCCCCTGGTCATGCGAACGCTTCAACCAATCTTTCGCCTGATCATACTGCCCCATCATAAAATGAGCGACTCCGAGGCCGGCGCTGACGCGCGGATCGTTCGGTTTAATCGTCCTGGCCTGCTCCAGAAACGGCATGGCTTCCTCAGGGCGTTCGATCTGTATAAACTGACTGGCCGCCTGGACCTGCGCCTCGGCGTCATTCGGATTAGCTTTGGCCCTTTCGATGATCGCGTTGACTTCAGCTTGCGAGCTAGGGGACCTCCCACTGGTAGCCCGTTCGATGTCTCGCTTCAACACTTCGTTTTGCTGGCTGCGGTACTGGCTGTTGGCGATCTTGAACCCACCGATCAGCCCCAACAATGAGCCGATGATGATCAGCGATGCGTTGCTTCGAAAGAATGCGTATTTGCTCATTTGTTTTCCATCCTTGCGGCCGTCATTCATATCTGTTCGTGTTCATTCGCGGCCGGAATTCCATCCGATTTAAAGCGCTTTTCAGTTGGATATTCAGGAAAAACAGACCACGGGGAACACGGGGATGTTTAGTTTCGCTCTTCCCCATAATCCCCCTGCCCCCGCGCTTGATTCGACCTGAACATTCAAATCGACGTCGCGATAGAGCCGCGCTTGCTCCGCTTACGACGGCGAACTTGCGGAGCCGACCTGTAAGCCGAATTCTGTGCCTGTTCGCGGCCACTCAGGCCGAAAACAGGCGGTGACCATTCATCTGGGCGGCGCATTGCTGAGCCGCTCTTGCGACCTACCCGGAAGCGAGCCTTCTAAACCTCACACCTCATTTGAGATCTGAAATTCAAAAAGACTGAAGCGGACCGCTTTCAATACCGCTTCCCTATTTGGTCTTGCACCGCAGGGGGCTTGCCTAGCCGAGCCTGTCGCCAGACTCGCTGGTGAAGCCTTTACCTCACCGTTTCACCATCGCCCACGCCGCCGCGGGCGCGCGTCTCGAATCTCAAAATTTGAGATTCGAGACGCGCGCCCGAACGCGTTCGGGCTGTCTATTCTCTGTTGCGCTATTCCGTCGGGTCACCCCGCCTGGCCGTTAGCCAGCCTGCTGTCCTATGGTGTTCGGACTTTCCTCCCGCATTTCGCATGATTTCAAACCTCGAATAGAGATTTGAAATCACCGAGACACGGGCAGTCACCCGGTCTGCTCCGCAATGATCGGATCAAAGTATAACAGAATAGTCGAGGATCGAGCATTGCGGATTGCGGATTGCAAAATAGCCCGACTTATGGCGGTTTGCGCCTGGACGCGACACTGTGGCGGGAGGCGCCACGAGTCGCAAAATTGAATGGCCGGAAGGTTTCCAAACCTTCCGGCCATTTTTCTTTCGGAGTTGTGATTTTATGAGCGGATGGTCGGCTCAACCCAGAATCCGCAATCGATTGACCTGCTTAACTGGTCGGAGCCGCTTTCTCGCGCGCCTTTTCCTCAGCGGCGGCGGCCTCTTTCTTGTGCTGCAAGGCGGTCGCTTCGTCGGCGATCTTGATCGCCATCTGTTCGAACTCTTTGCGCTTGGGCTCATCCTTGGTCATTTTTTGACGCTCGCGGTAGAGCAAACCTTTGTAATACATCGCCTCAGTGTATTCCGGATCGATCTCCAGAGCCTTTTCGAAGAATTCAAACCCTTTGACCACGCATGCTTCGGCCTTCTGCTTATCAGCCACGGCCTCGGGGGAGTAATCCATCTTGCGATAATGGAACGGTTGAGTGGCGAAGAGGGCCCTGTCCTGATAACGAGTGGTTTGATCGTAAGAGCATTTCCAATAATCAACGCCTATCCCATAGAAAGCCTGAGCCCTGGCGTCTTTCTTCGTGCATTTGTTTGTTGCGCGCTCCTCCATCGTCTTGCGCCAATCATCTCTGTCCTTGATGTCATCGTAAATGACCGCCATGTAGCTCAGAGCGTTGTCTATGACTGTACAGTTATCGTTGGCAAGCGTCAAAGCCTTTTTATAAACATCCAGCGCCTGATTGGCGAGTTCTTTTTTCTTGCCGTCATCGATCTCTTTCTTATAGTCTCTGACCATAGTGGCGCCCAGATAAAGCCAGGTGATCGAGTTGCTCGGATCGAAATCAGACGCGTCCTTGAAAAACTCCTGGGCGATTCTCGTGTTACCCTTGTTGTATTCAATCGCGCCCTGATTGAGCTTGTCCTTGGCGATAACTTTTCTGACGTAATCGCACCCCGATCCCAGCGTCGTAAACACTGCGATCGCGGCGAGTGTCAGCGCGGTAGTCGAATTTCGGATGACTTTCATAACGGCCTCAGGGACTCTCCCAATTTAAGAATTGTGGTTTTATAGGATCCGATCATCATCGTTCATCTAGGCCCTCGATCTGAAGACCGATAGGGGCTCCCCCGACCTGTTTGACGACGTCAATGACTCTTACGACCTGGCCATAATTGAGCTGGCGAGGGGCTTTGATGAATACAGCCTTGCGATCCGACGGACGCCCGTCGAGCGCTTTGAACAGCCGCTCCCCCAGCGGTTTCAAACTATCGAACTCATCATTGTTCAATTTGAATTTTCCGCCGTCCATCGGGATCGTAACCAGTAAGGCCAACGGATCCGGTGGTTGTTCCGGCTGATTCTCCGGCGGTTTTTGCGGAATTTGCGATTCGAAGCGATGCGGCTTCTTCGGACTGATGACCATGAAGATGATTAAGAGCACCAGCAAGATATCGATCATAGGCGTCATGTTGATATACGGCGTCGCTTCCTTGGTGCTGGCGCCTCCGCCCATTGCCATAACTTTTATCTCCTTTTCAACAAACTCGTGAATTTCAAATCTATTGCTCGTTCGGCCTCAGTCTATCGGCCACCAATCCGATCTGGTCATACCCGGCGTCGCGAATGTTGTTGATGATATCCACAACCTCGCCGTAAGGCACGCCGACCCCGCCTCTGATGTAGACCACCTGGGGCTCCTCCGGTCTTCGCAATTTCATTCGGTTTTTGATGGTCTCGGCCAGATCGTCCTTCGCAATCGGATCGCGGTTGACGTAGTAGGATCCGGCAAACGGGATTGAAACAACCACCGCTCGCTCATTTGTGATGTCACCTTCCTCATCGGGATTAGCGCCCTTCGGAATGATGACATTGACACCGGATTGGAGCAGAGGCGTGACGACCATGAAGATGATCAGCATCACCAACATAATGTCCACCATCGGCGTGACGTTGATCTCCGAATTCAATGAGCTTCCACCACTTGAACCGCCACCTGAGCTCATAGCCATGACTTTTTCCTCCAAATATGTTCTTCACAACATTCGGCGAATGCCAGTCTTCTTCGATTACCTGAATTACCCTGACCCGATCCCGCAAACCGCGTATGCCATGTCTGCGGGATCGAGTCAGCCAAAACCGGCTATTGAAGGAGACTTCGTCGAATAAATTCTATTTCTTACCGCGTTGTTTGAGGAAAAAGTCAATCAACTCGGCCGAAGAGTTGTCCATTTCAACTATGAAGTTGTCCACTTTGCTGGTGAAGTAGTTGAACAACCAGACCGCGGGCACCGCCACGGCGAGCCCGACCGCCGTGGTGACGAGCGCTTCCGCGATGCCGCTGGCGATCGCTGCGATACCGGCGTTTGCCGTTTCGCCCATTCCCGTGAACGCGTTGATGATTCCGAACACCGTGCCGAACAGGCCGACGAACGGGGCAGTCGAGCCGATCGTCGCCAGGCCGGAAAGCCCGCGCCTGAACTCGGCGATCTTGATCGCCGTGGCGCGCTGTAACGCGCGCTTCGACGCGTCTACAACTTCACCGGAGATGTCGGTCGAAAGCTGGTGAGCGCGAAACTCCTGCAAGCCGGCGTTGACCACCATCGCCAAGTGGCTCTTTTTGTACTTGTCGGAAAGGCTGATCGCCTCGTCAATTTTCTGACTCTTGAGTGACACCGCGACCTTCGGAGCGAACTCGCGCGACTGATTTCTGGCGGCGCTGAAGGTCAGATAGCGCTCGACCATGATCGCGATCGACCAGATTGACATGATCAACAGGATGAGCAACACGACCTTCGCGACACTGCCCATATGGCGCCATACGCCCATTGGCGACCAGTCGAACGCTGACACTCCCTCACTAGCCCCCTCGGCCATAGCGAAAACGAGTGGCACTACTTTTAACCATACCTGGCTAAGCAAGATCATCATAATTTCAAAACCCTCCAATAGTGGTTATTAGATTTGCATTGTCGGCCGCCCACACATTACAGGCGGCTCAGATCCTCAAAATTATTGTGGGAGCCCTAATCGCCCCGCCGCAATCCTTCGAAAGTCATTCGAAGGATTGCGGCGGGGCGGTGGGCAAGATTCATCATTTGCTGTAGACACCGAATGGGGAGATAAGTTCCGAACGGAATCGGGGCCTTTTATTGCAGCGTAAAATTGAACGTCAGAATTCCTTGCACCTTCACGGGAACGCCCGACAGTTCCGTCGGCTGGAACACCCATTGCTTGGCGGCCTGCAATGCGGCGTCTCGCAACAAGGGATGGCCGCCTATCACCGCGGCTTCGATGACCCGACCATCTTCAGAAATAGTGACTTGTACTTGTACGGCTCCTGAAGCGCGCGCCGCTCTCGCTATCGGCGGATAAGGCGGTTGAATCTTCTTGACAGCCTTTCCCTGCAGCACGCCACCCGATACTGTGAGCTTCTTAGGAGGCGCCGGCGTCGGCGTCGGCTCCGGTGGTTTCGGAGGAGGTGGTGGCGGCGGGTCATCTCCCCCGCGGGTTCCACCCGGAACGCCTCCGGGCATGCCACCAGGCACGCCACCAGGCACGCCATGAGATACGGCGACGACTTGTTTGGGCGCGACCGTTGTCGGATCCGGAATTTTTTCGGGCGGCTTTGTCGGAGGCGTGAAGGTAGTTGGAGCCGGGATGTTCTTGACGACCACTTGCTGCGCCGGCGGAGGCGGCGCAGAGGGCGGAGGCGGCGGCGCAATCATGGCCGAAACGTCAAACCTGTCCGCAAGCTCAGGACTCATGTAAACGATCGTCCCCACGGCTAGCGCCAGCAACGCCACAGCATATATGCCGCCAGTGACGAGCATATATTTACCAGTTCTGCTGTTCTCTTGACCGTGTTTAGACGACTCAACTAAGGTATCGAACATGGCTTATAGCCCTCCCTTGAGTTCAACGCCGATGGATCTATGGCCAACAAATCTACGAATAATTATGATTTTGAATGTATGACTTTGATTAAGGCAAACAGCCTACGGCCTTGAAACCGTCAAAATCCAAGCTTCACGCTCCAAATCACTTGCCCAACTATCTGAACAACTGCTTATCAACCGATTACCACCGCATGCGGGACAGACCTTGATCTATTTTGGGGGACGAGATGAACAGGAGTCATTCCAGGAAAAACAACGTCTTTGTTCAGGGAACCTCGCCCTACGAGCGTGAGCCTTAACACCAATTTTATTATTCTGTGTGTGACTACTTGGAGTCTATTGAATACAACGATCCTTGACAGGTCAGCAACGAAGGCGAGTCTACTATCCGGCTCATCCGCAAGTCAAGACGTTTTGCAAATTTTGTATTACCAGTTTGCCACAATAACGAGCCGTTATCGTCGATGTAACCTGATTTCATTGTTTATCGTCGTGGGCGCCGCCGAATGAACGGCTATTTTTTACCTCCCCTTTTTGCGGGGCTTCGTGGAGACGCCCGCAGCGGCCAGCATTTGCGGCGTGACGCTGGGCGCCGTGGCGGGCGAGGTTGAAACGGACCCTTCGGAGCTAAGCGGCGCTGAAACCGTCGCCTTTCGTTTATTGGCTTTCCATCCCTCCCAAAGGAGCATGAACGGGCTGGCGATATAGACCGATGAATAAGTGCCGATGATGATGCCGATAAAGAGGCACCAGGAGAAGCTCTTCAAGACCTGGCCGCCGAAGGCCAACATCGCGCAGACTGTCAGGAACGTCAGACCCGAGGTGATAACGGTTCTCGACAATGTCTGGTTGATTGCGTCATTCGAAAGTTTCTCAAGGGCTTCGCGCCGTCGAGTGCGCATCATCTCGCGGATACGGTCGAAGATCACGATCGTGTCATTCATCGAATAGCCGACCAGCGTGAGGAGCGCCGCGATCACTGTAAGGTCGAGCTCCCACTGCATGATAGAGAAGATGCCGAGCGTCACGAGCACGTCGTGGAAGACGGCGACGATCGCGCCAATGCCGAACCCCCAGGATTTGAACCGGAACGCGACGAAGATCAGCATGCCGATGCAGGCCACAATGGTGACGTAGATCGCGCGGTTGCGGAGATCGGCGCCGACCTGCGGGCTGACCGCCTCGGCGCTCTTCACCGCGGCGAAGCCGGCGAAGAAATTCTTCTCGAGCGCGTCGCCGATCTGCGGATCGACGCCGCTCAGGTTCTTCACCTCGCTCAGGTTGCGGATCAGACCGTTGCTCGACTTTTCACGGTATTCAACGATGCGCTGCGCGACGTCGCCCGCCCGCTGCGAGTCAAGCCCCGCGCGCGACCTCAAGGCGTCGCGAAGGTCTTCGGCGCCTTTCGTGTTGATGTCCACCTTGCCTTGCGTCGAAGGATCGTTGAGCGTGGCGATAGCCGCCAGGATCTTCTGTTTTCCAATATCGGCGCTGTCCCTGGATTGCGCGGCCTCCGCCGACTGCCCCGCCTGCTGTTCGACGTGGACCAGGTTCGGCAGCCGCACCAGAACCTCGTTCGCCGGGGCCTGGCCGATGCGGTCGGAGACAGGTTGAAGCGAAATCGTCGTGGGATCGATCTTCTGGGCCGCCAACGCCGCGCGCAATTTGCCAAAGTCCGGATTATCACGGAACTTGACCGTCGCGAGGGTTCCGCCGGAGAAGTCCACGCCCATATTGAATGGGTGTGTGTTCGGGTCACCGTCAACGACGCGGTAAACGACCGAAACGAGGCCGGCCAGGATCAACACCCAGGACAGTCCGATGAAATACCATTTCTTTCCCAGGAAATCGAAATTCGTCTGCTTAAATATCTGGACCATAATAATCCGCAGTTGGTGGTTGGCGCTTAGCGGTCGGCGTTGGTGATTTTCAACCAACCGCCGACCGCTAAGCGTCAAGATCAGATGCTGATTGTTTCCGCCCGCCGTCCGCCGCGAGTCAGCTCCCACATAAACATCGTACGCGACACGTAGACGGCGGTGAAGAGGTTCGCCAGCAGACCGATGGTCAGCGTCACAGCGAACCCTTTGATCGGACCGGTGCCGAACGCGTAGAGGAACGCCGCAGAGACGATCGTCGTCACGTGCGTGTCAATGATCGTCACGAGCGCCTTATCGAATCCGGTGTCCACGGCCGATTTAACGATCTTGCCCGCGTGCAATTCTTCGCGGATGCGCTCGAAGATCAGCACGTTCGAATCCACAGCCATGCCGATCAGAAGGATCACGCCGGCGATGCCCGGCAGCGTCAGCGTCGCGCCGAAGGCCGCCAGGCCGGCGAGCAGAATGACCAGGTTCAACGCCAGGGCGATCACCGCGTTCACTCCGGAGAAGCGGTAGTAGAAAAGCATGAATAGAATTACCAGTCCCAGCCCGGCCATCAGGGAGATCATCCCCTGCCGAATCGAATCGGCGCCGAGCGACGGGCCGACCGTGCGTTCTTCGAGATAGACGATCTTCGCCGGCAGCGCGCCCGACCTCAGCACCAAACCGAGGTCTTCCGCCTGCTGCTTGGTAAAATTGCCCTCGATGCGCCCGCTGTCGTCAATTCTGGATTTGACGACGGCCACGCTCTTGATCTCGCCGTTGAGAACGACCGCCAGGTAATTGCCGACGTTGCTCCCCGTCCAATTCCCGAACTTCTCGGAGCCGCTCGGCTTAAGGTCGAACGCGACCTCGTAGCCGAACCCTTGTTGCGATTGAACGCCGCGCGCGCTGCGCAGGTCGGAGCCGGTGATGACCGGGACCTTTTCGACGACGTAAAAGCCCGTGTCCGCGGATCCGTCGCCGCGCTTCTCGTTATAGGGCAACACTTCCTTATCAGTCGCCCCGGCGAGCGACGCCTCCGCCTCCGCTCTGGTGGCGTGTTTCTGACCGAAGTCCGCGACGGCTCTGATTTCCAGTTTCGACTCTCCCTGGATCAATTTTTTGACGCGTTCGGGATCGTCAATGCCAGGCATCTGGACGAGGATTTGATGATTCTCCTCGCGCCCATGCAATTGCACCGTGGGCTCGGTCACGCCGAACTGATTAATGCGCTGCTCGATGATCGTCTTGGCCTGCTCGGTGGCTTCGCGGCGGATGCGGTTTGCCGCGGCGCTATTGAGGCTGAAGGTCACCGAAGCGGGGCTAACGGAGGGCGTCACGCTCCAATCCGAGACGCCGAAATACGGCAGAATTTTACTTTCGATCTCCGAGTGCTTGCTCGTGTCCGGCGTCTCGACAACCACCACGCCGTTCGCCGGAGACTTCACGGCGGTGAACGGAATGCCCGCCTTCTTAAGCTCTGATTCGGACTTGAGGACGTTGCCGTCGGTGAGGGCCCTGATCGCGTCGTCGGCCTGCACTTGCATCACGAGGTGCGTTCCGCCTCTGAGGTCGAGACCGAGCTTGATGTTCTCCGAAAGGTTCTCTTTGAGCTTCGAAGGCTTGAAGAAATCGGCCGCGCTTCTGTCGGTCTTATGCCAGGGCCCGAAAATCATGATCAGGCACAGCGCGGTGATTACTGCGATAACGATGCCGCGTACACGAAGATTTCTGTTCATAATCTATTTCTTCTCTTCCGCTGGAGTGTCTTGCAGGCCGGAGATCGCCGTGCGGGCGACTTCGACTCTGACGACGGGGTTTTCTGAAATCTTCAACTGCATAGTGCGCTTGTCGTCTCGAATGCTGACGACCGTCCCGTAGATCCCCCCTTGGGTCACAACCTTATCGCCCGTCTTCAGATTGTCGAGCATGCTGTCAATCGCCCGCTGACGCTTGCGCTGCGGCACGATGATCAGAAAATAGAAAAGGACAAAGACCAGAAGTAACGGGATAAACGTGATAAATCCACTGCCTTGCTGAAATAAAAACGCTGCGATTTGCTGTGACATCACTAGGCGGGTTTAACCTCTTCTTCTGTTAAGATTGTTAGTCCCGCTCGATCAAACGACGCGAGACGCGGCGGCGGCTCGTCTCTTATCCCGCTCCCCTTATCCCGCTCTCATCTGGCCCAGATAATACGCGCGAAATTGGGCGAACTCGCCAAGCGCAATAGCTTGCCTGACCCGCCGCATGCTGTCAAGGTAGAAGGCCAGATTGTGGTATGAGCAGAGCGTTGAAGCGAGCATCTCACCGCAGTTGTAGAGGTGCCTGACGTAGGCCCGCGAATAGCGCCGGCAAACCGCGCACTCGCACTCTTCGTCGAGCGGGCGCTCGTCGCGCGCGAACTTCGCGTTCCGAACGTTCATCTTCCCGCGCGAGGTGAAGACCTGGCCGTTGCGCGCGTTCCGCGTCGGCATCACGCAATCGAACATGTCCACGCCGCGCGCCACGCATTCGATCAGATCCTCCGGCGTCCCCACGCCCATCAGATAGCGCGGCTTGTCGGCGGGCATCTGCGGCGCGATAAATTCGGTGACGTCGTACATCCGCCGCTTCTCCTCCCCGACGCTCAACCCACCGATCGCGTAGCCTTCGAAACCGATCTCGACCAACCGCTCCAGGCTCTGGCTTCGCAAATCCTCATAGACGCCGCCCTGATTGATTCCGAAGAGCGCCGGCGAGACGGCGGTCGACTGAGGCGTGTCTTTCAGAAGGTCGAACTCCGAGCGCGAGCGGCGCGCCCACCGCGCGGTCAATTCCAACGAATCCCGGGCCTGCTCCCAAGTGGCCGGAAACGGAGTGCATTCATCGAAGCACATCACGACGTCGGAGCCGAGCGCGTGTTGAACCCGCATCGACACTTCCGGCGAGAGAAACTGCTTCGACCCGTCGAGATGCGAGCGGAACTCCACGCCCTCTTCCCTGATTTTCCGCAACTCGCCGAGGCTGAAGACCTGGAACCCGCCGCTGTCGGTCAGAATCGCGCGATCCCACGAGATGAATTTGCG
>Ga0126377_10001582_pt1 | contig 15011 bp, 13 predicted proteins | sample PanSoiMetPlot_22_FD_92647 | JGI IMG/M metagenome (GOLD analysis project Ga0126377, IMG submission 92647) | Tropical forest soil microbial communities from Panama - MetaG Plot_22 | ecosystem: Environmental > Terrestrial > Soil > Tropical forest > Bulk soil | place: Panama | collected 2016-02-17
CACCTTGAACCGGCAGGGCAACGACATCGGGACCAGCTACCGGTCGGCCATCTTCTACGTCAGCGACGCGCAGAAAGAGACCGCCGAGGACACCATCGCCGACGTCGGCGCCTCCGGCCTGTGGCCGGGCAAGGTCGTCACCGAGGTGTCGCCTGCCGGGCCGTTCTGGGAGGCCGAACCCGAGCACCAGGACTACCTGGAGCGCTACCCATACGGGTACACCTGCCACTACGTCCGCCCCGGCTGGAAGCTGCCCCGCCGCGCCGACACCGTCACGTCCTAAGAACCTGCCCCGAAGCAAAGCGGCCATCTTCCGGGTGGGCAACGGGAAGCTGGTGGCTAGCGGCGCGTTATTGCCGGTAGTCGCCGGCTTCCGGGTGGGCAGCGGGAAGCTGCCGGTTGGCGGAGCGTCCTTACCGGTATTCCTGTTTGCGGCCGGCCGACCGGTGCAGGATGACCGCGAGCCGCGCCAGCCCGAGCAGGGTCTGTGCCGCGAAGCTGGCGCGCTGGCGGCGGGTGGGTAGCACGGATAGTTCGCCGAGCCACTCCTCGCACCACCGGTTTCTGGTCGCCGCGGGCAGCAGCGCCGACGCTGCGGCAAGCAGGCGGCCCGGCACCGTGGCCGCGCTTGGGCCATATCGGTGCAAGGCACCGGACGCGAGGTTCTCCAGCTCTGACCTGATCGCGTCCAGGCCGAGCCCGCGGGCGAGCGGCACCAAGATCTCCAGCGTCTGCTTGGACGTGCGGAGCTGCGTCGCCGGTGGCAGGTGGCGCAGCGTCCGCATGTTGTGCAGCCGGTCGGCCAGCTTGATCACAAGGATCCTTGCATCGGCGGAGGCCACGGCCGCGCGAGCGGGACCGGGATGGGATGGTGCCATCTGCCCGCCCGGCACGGCGTCGGCAGCCATGGCCCCGCCCACCAGGTGGGCGATCTCGGCACCGAACTCCTCCCGCAGCGCGGCAAGCGTGTAGGAAGTGCCCTCAAGGGTGTCGTGCAGCAAGGCCGCGCACAGGGTGGGGTCGTCGGCGCCGACCTCGGCCGCGATCGTGGCGACGGCCAGCGGATGGCTGATGTAAGGGTCCCCGCTGGCGCGCTGCTGGCCTTGGTGCCAGTGCGCGGCAACCTCGTACGCGCGCCTGATCAACCCGGCGTCGGCGCCTGACCGGGTGCCGGCGACGGTGCGCAACAGCCCGGTAACCGGATCGGCGCCGCCGGAACCCTGGCGGGCCGTAGCCGGCGGGCGGTTCACCGGGACATCCCAGACACGTCTGGCCAGGTAACCCCCGGGCCGAACCGGGGCTTGTTCCTGGGACGGTAGGCCCGGGCCAGGGCATCCCGCGCCTGCTGTGCGCCCTCCTCGGTGAGCCGGTAATACCGCCGCCGCGGGCGGCCCTCGGCGACGTGCTCGTGCGGGTCCTCCCAGCTGCTGTGCACCCAGCCCAGTTGCTCCAGCCGGGCCACGATCGGGTAGATCGTCCCGCTCGGCAGCCCGGTCTCCGCACACAACTGCAGCCCATAACGCTCGGCCGCGGGCTCTGCCAGCATGGCCCGCAGCACCAGCTGGGTCTGCAGCGTCATTCGCGGGCCTCGTGTCATAGCTCGTACTCTATATAGATAGTCCTTAGCTGTCGATAGCGTGGCGGCTGAGCCGTTCCAGGGCGCGGCTGATATCCGTCGGGGACACGATGCCGGCCAGGTGGCCGTCGGTGAACACCAGCGCCCGGCGCTCTGAACATTCGTTGAGGCGCGGCAGCACGTCGGCGACCGGCTCGTCGGGGGTGGCACGGGCGACGTCACGCAGCGGGCAGGCGGCATCCTCCAGCGTTGTCTGCCCGCGCGCGGCGGGAGGTACCTGGTTGATCCGGTGCACGGTCACCAGCCCGACCGTCTGGCCGTCGGCCAGCACCGGAAATGCGGAGTACCGGTACCGGGGCAGGTAGTCGGTCAGGAACTGGGCGACTGTCGTGGAGGCCGGCACGGTCACCGGGTCAGGGGTCATGACCTGCCGCACGGCTACGGTGCGCAGCCGGGATTGCAGCTCCGCCTGCTGGCTTTCGGCGGTGGCCGCGCTGATCAGGAACCAGCCAAGCAGGGCGAACCACAGCCAGCTGTAGTCGCGCCGCACCAGGACCAGGTACGCCGCGATCACCACCAGGGCCCACCCGAACACCTGCCCGGACCGGGCGGACCAGACCGCGGCCTTGAGCCGGTCCCCCGTGAGGCGCCACAAAACCGCCCGCAGCAACCGGCCGCCATCCAGCGGCGCTGCCGGGATCACGTTGAACACCGCCAGCAAGACGTTGATGCCACCCAGCCAGGCCAGCGCGGCCACCACCACGCCCCGCACCCCGGCCGCATGCACGAGCCAGGCGACGAGCAAGAACGCCCCACCCAAGAGCAGGCTCACCAGCGGCCCGACCCCGGCGACCCGCACCTCCGCCCCCGGGTCTTTCACCTCACCCTGCAACCGGGACACCCCGCCCAACAGCCACAGCGTGATGCCCTCAACCTGCAGCCCGTTACGCCGCGCCACCAGCGAATGCGCCAGCTCATGTGCCAGCAGCGATCCGATATAGGCCACCGCGGTCACCACAGCGGCGGCCACGTACTCCGCCACCGGGTGCCGCGGGGCCGCGGCCGGAAACTCCCCGACCGCCAGTCCGTAGGCCAGCAGCGCCACGATGAGCAGCACGCTCCAGTTCACGCGGATCTGGATGCCACTGATCCGGCCCAGGCTGAAGCTTTGTCCCATCACGACTCCAGGCGCATGCGGCTGAGGACGACCAGTCCCCATCCTCCCTCGGCTACCAGTGCCGCAGCAGACTAGATCTGCCCCGCAGCACGACGGCTCATAGCCTCTCGGATTTCCGGCAATCGCGCCTGCGGCTTGGCCCAGCGCCGTTTCCGCGTTTTCGCCCGCTCAATCTGAGCCGTCAAGGCGTGGCCGGCCGCCCCATATCGCGCAAGACTCAGGGCTAGGTCGAGGTAGAAGCCTTGGCTGGAGGGCGGCGCCGCAGCTCGTGGTGCCGCTACGGGCTCGCGTTGGGGGTCGGGCCAGCTGCGGGAGTCTCGCTCGGCGTGCTGCTGGGGCTCGGGCTGGGTGAGGGAGACTGACTCGGCGTGCTGCTGGGGCTCGGGCTGGGTGAGGGAGACTGACTCGGCGTGTTCCAAGAGTCCGGGCTGGGTGAGGGCGCCCGGCTCGGCGCGCCGCTGGCGGCCCGGCTCGGGCAGGTGGTCGGCTCGGCGCTGGCGGCCGCGCTGGGCGTGGGCCCGGCTGGTGTCGGCGTCGCCGCCGCGCAGCGGGCTGTGGCCTGTTGGCTGTGACTCGTTTTCCCGTGGCCGGGAGCGGCCGCGCCCGCACCACTGGAAGGGACCTTTGCGCCGTGCCCGTTCAGTTGTGGTGCATCCGTGCCGTCCGCGGGCCCCAGACCGGTTTCGAACGAAAGGATGACCGCGACGGTGGGACTAATCGGCTGCGGTGACAGCGGAACCAGCGCCAGAACACCCGCAGCGGCGACGCAAGCCGCGATGGCCAGCACAGCGGCTGGGCGGAGCCGTCTGGACCGCGCCGCCCGCAAGTGCTCGACCGCAGCGGCACGCCAGGTTCGCAGCCGGGCCATGCAGCTCTCCAGGCCGGCCCGGGCACGTCGGGCAACCTCAGAATAACCCGCCGTTATCCAGGTAATGGGCACCGGATGCGGTGCCGTCAGCCGGGCGCGGATCCGATCCAGGCCCTCTTCTGAGGGCTCCACCGAGTCCACTGCCGAGTGCAGCGCACGGCGCAGATGCCTCTCAAAATCACGATCAGAAGGGCTCATGCCTCGGGCGACTCCAGCAGGGCACACAGCGCTGACCTGGCCTGAGCCGTGTACCTACGGGCGGCACGCGTGCTGATCCCCATGGCCGCGGCGATCTGAGCCTCTGGCAGATCCCCGTAGTACCGCAGCACGAGCGCCTCGCGTTGCCGCGGTGGAAGTGTGCCGAGAGCGGCGAACACTGTGGAACGCTCTGAAAGCGAGGTCGTACCCAGTTTCGTGCTGGGCACGTCTGCGGCCGGCGTATTCCTGTCAACGACGATGCGGTGCCACAGCGCCCACCGAGACAGGTCTATCACGGACTTCCGCAGGTACGACAACGCCCTCTGATAGTCCCTGAGGCGGTGCCAGCGGCCATGCATCGCGACGAACGACTCCTGCACCACGTCCTCCGCGGTCGCCAGGTCGCCCACTAGCAGCTCCGCAAGCCGCACCAGCGACCGATAGTGCATAGCGTACAACGCAGTCACCGCACCATCGGCATCCCAGCCAGCGACAACCGGCCCCGGCACAGTGCCCGCCAAGGGCTCGGATACCTGAACACGGCGCCAAGCCACGTCGGCTGGTGCAGTTGCCGTCACCGCCGCTCGTCGTGGCCCGGCCGCCGGGGTGGCGCCCCGTTTCCACGACCGCATAACTGTCCCCGCTCGTCCCAGCAACCCGCGGGATCACATGCCGTGCCCCCGGGAAGACATACCTACTACCGCCCTCGAAGTAGCCCGTGTAATTGTCTATGCTCGTGCTCCCCGCTGTTAAGCCTGAGCCGTAGAGGGCCAGATGTCTAGCCCTGACCATCATCGGGGAAGCCTGCCGTTACGGCTGGACGGCATCCGCCGTCGGCGATCCGCTCGATCCACGCACCCATGCTGGGCCGACTTGCTTGCCTTCACCGGGGCCGCCCGAGGAATATCCCGTAAATAGCTGCCCGACGGCTCGTAAATGCGCTTGCCGACCAGGTGAGGTCAAGAGGGCAGGTAGAGCCGCAGCCCCGCAGGCATGTGCTGGTCGTGAGAGATGGTGCCGGTGAATACACCGTTAATGTAGTCACTGACGTTACTCGGGTACGCCCCTCCCGGTGAGTGCTCGGCGGTCAGTCGCAAGATTGTCGAGGGCTGAGTATGGTGCTGAGCGGCCAGCTGGGCCAGGCTCAGCTGCCCACCGGTGGTGTGCTCGATCATGATTCCTCCCTTGATTGCGCGGCTGATGCTGGAAGCCTTGCCTTAGTCAACAGCAAGCATCGGTACAGGTAGTGCGGGCCGCATCGTAGCGGGCATCCGCACGCGCCGTAAGCTTGCGTTATGACAGAGCCCGATCGGTAACCCGGGCCGCGATCAAGCCCCGGAGCATTCCTGTCCAACTGGACCAGCTACGACGCCCGTTTCCCTACCAAGTTGCGGATAGCCGTGTCCAACTCCCTGCTCAGGCTGCGCAACCACCAGGTTTGCTGCGGCAACCGGCAGCCGCCGCGGCCTTGGCTAGAGCGGGTGCGGGCACCACGCGCCGGTTGACTGCCGCGGGACCTGCCGGAGTCCGGGGCCAGTTCGGTGCATGACAATGTAGGGGGTGTGCAACTGGTCTTCGCTGCTGTCGCCGGGGCGGCCGCGATGGCTGCCTTGATCGTCGCCTACCGCCGCTATAAGGTCGCCGAGTCCATTGCTGCTCTGGAGAGGGTCAATGCCCAGCTTGAGCAGATCCAGGTGTATGACGAGCAGTTCACGGCGGCAGCCGCGCAAATAGACGACGAAAAGGCCGCCATCCGCCTGGCCGGGGTGCGTGCGATGACAGGGCTCGCCGATTACTGGCCTGAGCATCGGCAGGCCTGTGTCGACGTGCTCTGCGCGTACTTGCGGATGCCCCATTCACCGAACCGTAGCCAGGGCGCTCCGCCGGAGGATCGGCTGAAGTTCGATTCAGCCCGCGACGTTCACGACACCGTTCTCAGGATCATCACCTCTCACCTCAGGCCAGGTGCCGAGGTTTCATGGCGGGGCCTGGATTTTGACTTCACCGGCGTGGCGCTTGACGATGGGGACTTTTCCGGGGTCGGGTTCGCCGGTGGCGAGGTCAGCTTCGGCGGAGCCGAGTTCTCCGGCGGCCAGGTCAGCTTCAACGGCGCGGAGTTCTCCGGCGGCGAGGTCAGTTTTGGCGGCGCGAAGTTCTCTAGCGGCCAGGTCAGCTTCGCCGGCGCGGAGTTCTCCGGCGGCGAGGTCAGCTTCAACGGCGCGGAGTTCTCCGGCGGCGAGGTCAGCTTCGGCGGCGCGGAGTTCTCTAGCGGCGAGGTGGGCTTCGCCGGCGCGGAGTTCTCCGGCGGAAAGGTGGGCTTCGCCGGCGCGGAGTTCTCCGGCGGCCGGGTGGACTTCCGCCGCGCGAAGTTCTCCGGGAGTGAGGTCGGCTTTCGCCGCGCCAAGTTCTCTGGCGGCGAGGTCAGCTTCGGCCGCACCCAGTTCTCCGACGAGCGGGCCGGCCTGGGGTTCGCCGGGTTCTCCGGCGCCGAATTCTCTGATGGCGAGATCAGTTTCAGCGGCGCGGAGTTCTCCGGCAGCCAGGTCGGCTTCGGTGGCGGCACGTTCTCCGGCGCCCAGGTCGGCTTCGGCGGCGCGGAGTTCTCCGCTGGCAAGGTCAGCTTCGCCGACGCCATGTTTTCCCGCGGTGAGGTCAACTACCGCGGCGCCAGGTTCACCGGCGGCGAGGTCAGCTTCGGTTTCGCCGCGTTCGCCGGTGGTCAGCTCAGTTTCAATGACGCCGAGTTCTCCGGCGGCCTGGTGGACTTTCGCAGCGCCCGGTTCTCCGGCGCCCGGATCAGTTTTGTCCTCGCCAAGTTCCCCGGCGGCCGGGTCAGCTTCCTCCTGACCAAGTTTTCCGGCGGACAGGCCAGCTTCAACGGCGCCAAGTTCTCCGGCGCTCTGGTGGACTTCAGCGGCACGCGGTTCTCCGGCGGCCTGGTCGACTTCTTCACCGCCGAGTTCTCCGGCGGCCTGGTCAGTTTCGACGGCGCCCAGTTCACCAGCCCGGTCAGCTTCCTCCTCGCCAGGTTTTCCGGCGGACAGGTCGACTTCAGCAAGGTTGCGGACTGGTCACAGCACCCGAACTTCGACGGTGGTGGCACGCAACCATCTGGCGTTAGGCTGCCCACCGGATCGGGTACCTCCGGGGCATCCGAAGGTCCCACGTCGGCCGGGTCTTGATACGACCGGTTGGCCAGGTGCACAGGTCGCCCGCAGCAGCCGATGGGTTCTCAGCAATCCCCCACCGGGCAGCAGTGCAGTGTTACTGCCTCGTGCCTGCTTCGGCTGCGCACCCGGTTGCCTGCGATGATCGTGACGTGGCGGACTCGGCACGTGCTCGCCGTGAATCAATCCGGCAGCTAGCCGACCTGCGCAGGAGGCTGGCCGCGGCTGAAGACACGCTGGCCGAAGCCCACGCCGCAGTGAAGCGCGCCGAGGCGGAATTCGACGCGGCGAGTGACCGCTTCGCCGCAGCCGAGCGGGCACTTGACGCCGCCCGTGAGGAACGGGCCCGGGCGAGGCAGGATAGGTACGCGGCCCGCCAGGCTTACGAACGCGCCCGCGTGGTCGCGGAGCGACTGGGGCGGCGGGTGCGCGAGACGTCTGAGCGTCTCGACCGCACATCGGAGTTAGCGGACCGCGAACCGGCGGCTACCAGGCCGCGCCCGGTGGTTTTGGTGCCGGTCCCCACGGCGGGCCGCCCCGAGTAGCGTGCCGGCCGACGTAACCGGCCTCGCCGGACAGACCCACGGCGTCGACGGGCCGGCCGGTCGGCCTTGCCGGTAGCCGGGTCGGCTCGGGCGGCGGGGGCGCTGCAACCGCGGGCTGTTCCGGCTCAGGATGGTTCGGCGAGTCGGCCGGTCCGGAAGGCGCCCGGATCACTGCCCGGACGAACACCATCAGCAGTAATGGCTGGACAACGACGACGTACAAAAGGCCCGCGTTGACCAGGGCTGCGTGGCTCATGGCGGCCTCCTGGACGGCTCATGGCGGCCTCCTGGCTCCCTCAACGGGCCGAGCGTAGCGCCTAGTCCACACCGCGGGCTGCCCATTGCTGATCCTGGTCGCCGGCGCCGCTTACCGGCGCAGGGCGCATTGGCCGCGCGCGCTGAACCGCGAGGATACGCTCGACCTGACGCCCGACCCGGTAAGCGGCCAACACGGGCCCTGTGGCCCACCGCAGGTAGGCGCCTGCCACGGCGAAAGCGCCGACAACGATGACGATCACGGTAGTCATGGGATCGGGGCTGTCCTCACTACGGGGCAACGGCTCGTTAGACGCGGGCGCGGGCACCCACAGTCGAAGTCCTGCTCACGCGGGCGGCGGCCTTCTCACGCTTGCCGCGCGATTCACGCGGTGCCGGCTCCACCCCCCAATGGCGTTCGTGCGTTTCCCTGCATGCGGCCCTCCCTTCATGAGGGCGCTGTCTTATAGACGCGCCGGAAGCAGGCGCGGTGCACACGGATCCTCAGGCTGGGCGCGGCCGCAAGAGCTTTCCGTGCCCTACTGAGCCACGCCGACGGTACGCGCTGCGTGGTGGCCCACCCCGGGGCTGCCCGCGCGGGGGCAGCGCCGGCGGTCACGTCTCTAGGTCTCCGACCTGAGGGCAGCTGCTGGCCGTACCGTCGAGCCATTCCCGCAGTGCCCGTGTTGCCTCGACGTCGTTGCGGTTATAGGTGAGGAGCCACTCGCGGGCCTGCCCGGGGTCCGGCGTCTCCCCGGGCTCGCCCGGCGCACCCGATCCGGTGGCCTGGTCATAGCGGATCATCGACTCGCCGCCGCCGGGGTCCTCGACGTCCCAGGTGAAGCCGCACAGCCCGGCCACCTGCTTAAGCCCGGCCGGAGCACCGGTGATGAGCTGCGCCTCGAACACGCGCAACAGGTCGACCCACTGGCCGGACCCGGTGAAGGCGTGAACCTCGCCGGCCAGGCCGGCTGCGGCGGCGATCCGCAGCATCTGGGTGTTCTCGGCGGCCGCGTTGTAACAGTAGGCGCGGAACACCAGGCCAGCGGCGGCGGCGTCCCGGCGCAGCCCGGTCAGCCACGCCCAGAACCGCGCGAACAGTTCAGCCTCCACCTCACCGGTCAGCGGCTGCCACGTGCAGAACGGGTGATACCCCCCAGCCCTGGCGGCCCGCCCCGGCCCGGCCGAGACCAGCGCGCCCCACAGGTAGACCCCGTCCTCGGTGTTTTCCATGTCGATGTCGACCTCGACGTCGCCGCGCGGCACCCGGACCCGGGTCACACCGCGGCGCCGGTAGGCGGGCGACCCGCCCAGTGCCGCACGGGCCAGGTCGATCTGCTCGGGCAGGTCACGCATGGGCTCATCGCTATAGGCAGCCGTGCCCGGGGACAGCGACCGGGCATCGCCGAGCGCATGGATACCCGCGCCGGCCAGCCGGGCCAGCTGCGCCTTCTTCCGCCCGCCGAGCACGGCCGGTAGTGGCGTGTCATCCGGCAAGGTGTCCAGCGCCGTGATGACCGGCCGCAGGTCGACTCCGGCAGCGACCAGCGCCGCGGTGCGATGGTCGAGCGCGGCCAGCGCGGCCCGGCTGGTGACCCCGTGGTCGCGGTGGATCCGCCACGCCCGCCAGCCCACGCCGGGCAGCAGGCTCACGTCCCCGGAACCGGCTTCCAGCGCCGGGCCGCACCACGACCACCACGGGCACTGCCCGCACTCGCCGATCCGGACCGGCGCCACCAGCAGGCCAACCCGCGGGTCGGCCTGGTGCGCGGCAGCGACGGCGAGGATGTCCAGCCGGAAGCCGAACTCGAAGTCGTACAGCTCAATGGTCGAGCGCCGCTTGGCGCGGCCGTTAGCGGATGGGGTCAGCCAGACCGGCGCGTCCAGGTCGTACCAGGTGACGACGCCGTCGAGGCCGATGATGCCGCCCAGCCGCCCGCCATGGGCGGCCATGCCGCAGGCTTCGAGCATCCGCTGGTAGTGAGCAAGCTGTAGCAGGTCGTCCCGGCGCTTGCGAGCCGAGGAACCCCGGAGCCGTTCGGCCGACTCCCAGGTCAGCCGGTCCAGCGGCGAGCAGAAAGCGGGCAGGCCACCGGAAGACGGGTCCAGGCACCGGTGGTGCTTGATGTCCACCGCGCGGTACCCCGGGCCGTCGGCGGGCACCAGGAGGTCGGGCTCGCCGACTCGGCGCCCGGCGCGATCGGCCGGCAGCCGGCCGCCCACGACCACCGGCGCCCCGGCCCGCATCGCGGCGGCGGTCGCCGCCTCCCGCTCGTCCCGGTCCTCGCCGGCCACCACGCAGGCGCCGGGGTGCCGCGGCAACAGCACCGCGACCACCTCCGCTTCGAACCGCCGGCCCGCCGCGAACCGGCGCTCCAGCACCCTGGACACCGGCAGCGGATCGCCCGGCCGGAGCAGGTCCCACTGCGCGCGGACCGGGCACCGCTTGGCCACGTAACCGCCCTGCGGCGGCACCCCCGAGACGTCCTTGCGGGTGGCCACGACACGATCGTAGGGAAGAGGTACGTCAGTCAGCCGGGTCCAACGTGGCCCGCAGGAACTCGCGGAGCTCGTCATCCCCGATGGCCGCCGCGTCCTCCGGCCGCAACCGGATCGTCCCCTTGCCCGTCAGTAGCGCCGGGTGGCGGGCGCTGAAACCCGCGTCGTGGTCGGCCTGCCAGCCGTAGACCGACACGCCGTGCTTCCACGCACCGACGTACACGCGGCGCTGGCCGACCCGGTAGGTCGGGATCTGATACGACAGGGCCAGCGTCGCTTCCGGATACGCTTCGAGGATCAGCCGGTGCAGCCGGTCGAACAGCGCACGGTGCTCGGGCGCAATCGCGTCGATGTATCCCTGGACCGCTTCGTCCACCGTTCCATTGTGGACGGCCGGCGGTTCGCTGGGCGGTCGGGCGGCCAGGTTGAGTCCGGCCGGGTGGTCAGGTCGAGTGAGGCGGTGTGAACGAGGAACGGGCACGAGCGCGGATCGAGGCGACGGTCCGGCAGGTGGTGGCGTCTGGCGCGGAGACCGGCGTGCAGGTCTCGGTGATCAAGAACGGCCGGGTGATCGTAGATGCCGTGGGCGGGGCCGCCGACCCCGCGACCGGGGCGGCCGTATCGGGTGAGACCCTGTTCTACGCGGCGTCCACGGCGAAGGGCGTGGCGTCCTCGGTGGCGCACGTGCTGGCAGAGCGCGGCGAACTCGGCTACGACCTGCGGGCCGCCGACGTCTGGCCCGAGTTCGCCGCCCACGGCAAGGATGCCGTGACGCTGCGCCACGTGCTGCTGCACACCGCCGGTGTCCCGGGGCTGCCCGCGGACACGACCGTGGCCGACCTGTGCGACTGGGAGCGCATGTGCGCCCTGGTGGCCGCCGAGGAACCCTGGTGGGTACCCGGCACGCGGTTCGGCTACCACGCGAAGACCTTCGGCTTCCTGCTCGGCGAGATATTGCGCCGGGCCACCGGGCAGACGATCTCGGCGCTGCTGCGTGAGGTCGTCACCGGCCCGCTGGGCATCGAGGACGAGATCCATTTCGGGGTGCCACCACGGCTGCTGCCACGGGTGGCCCGGCAGGTGGCGCCCGCGGGCGTCGCCCCGCCCGTGCCGGAACCCGGGTCGCCGCAGGCCCGGGCGATGCCCCGAGGTGTGCTGCCGGACGCCGACTACGCCAACCGCGCCGACGTGCTGACCGCCGACATCCCCGCCGAGGGAACCATGACCGCGCGCGGCGTGGCCCGGATGTACTCCGCGCTGCTCGGGCACGTGAACGGCGTCCGCCTCGTCTCGCCCGGGCGGCTGGCCCAGATGGCCGAGGTGGCCTTCACCGGGATGGACGAGGTGATGGGCTTCCCGTCGTCCTGGGCGTTCGGCTACGGCCCGGGCCGCCCGGGCGGGGTGCCGTCGCGCCGCGGCTCGGCGTTCGGCATGGTCGGGATGAACGGCTCGGCCGCCTACGCAGACATCGACTCCGGCGTGGCCGTGGCCGTGATGCGCAACCGGTTCACCGCGGGCGATTTCAGCACGGTGACGCTGATCGACCGGATCGTCGCCGACACGCTCTGCTAGCTCCCGGCCCGCCGCGCGCCTCGCGCCCCGGCCCCCGCGCGGTCAGCCGGGGGAACTAGCGAGGACCTCGTCGAGGACGCTGAGCAGCAGGTCGGCCTGTTCGTGGCGGAACACCAGCGGCGGCCGGATCTTGAGCACGTTGCCGGCCGGCCCGGTGGTACCGAGCAGGATCCCGTGGTCGCGCATCGCCTCGGTGACCGCACGGGCGTGCTCGGCCGCGGGCCGCCGGGACTGCGGATCCTCGACAAGCTCGACACCGAGCAGCAGGCCCATGCCCCGCACATCCCCGATGAGGGGATGCCGCCGCTGCAACGCCAGCAGGCCATCGGTGAGGTATCCGCCGACCTCGGCGGCGTTCTGCGTCAGGCCCTCGTCCTCGATCACGGCGAGCACCGCGAGCGCGGCGGAGCAGGCGACCGGGTTACCGCCGTACGTGCTGAACAGTTCGGTCTCCTCCGGCACCGCCCCGAGCAGCTCGGACCTGGCCACGAGCGCGGCGACCGGGAAGCCGTTGCCCATCGGCTTGCCCATCACCACGATGTCCGGCTTGATCCCGGACGAGTGGAAGCTCCACAGGTGGGTCCCGGACCGGCCGTGCCCGGCCTGGACCTCGTCGGCGATCAGGAGGCCGCCAAGGTCGTGCACGCGCCGGGCGACTTCGCGCAGGTAGCCGGGCGGCGGGACAAGGATGCCCTCGGCGGTGAACGCCGGGTCCACGAACATCGCCGCGACGCCGCGATCGCCGAGCTCCGCCGCGGCCGCGTCCACGTGGGCGGCGTACCGGCCCGCCCAGCCCTCCTGTTCCCGGCGGTAGGCGCCGCGGTACCCGTCGGGCCCTGGCACGGTGGCGACGTGGGCGTGCCGTTCGCCGGCGGCCCATTCCTCCGGAGACAGGGCGTGCGTGGCCTCGGTCATCCCGTGATAGGCGAAGCCGGTCACCACGGCACCCGAACGCCCGGTGGCCGCGCGGGCGATCCGCCAGGCGAGGTCGTTGGCCTCGCTGCCGGAGTTGACCACGAAGACGGCGTCCAGCGCGGGCGGCAGCGTGTCGGTGAGCCGCTCCGCAAGCTCGACGATCGCCTCGTGCAGGTAGCGGCTGTGCGTCGCGAGCAGCCGCTGCTGTTCGGCCACCGCCCGGACCACCCGCGGGTGCCCGTGGCCGACCACCGCAACATTGTTGTAGCAGTCCAGGTACCGCCGCCCGTTCGCGTCGAACAGCCAGGCCCCCTCGCCGCGGACCAGGTGCACCGGGCGGTCATAGAACAGCGGCGACCGGGGCAGCGACCGGCGCCTGCGCTCCAGCAGCAGCCCGCTCGCGGACCGGTGATAGGGCAGCCCTTGGCAGGCCTCCTGGAACCGCGCGGTGACCACGTCCGGCCCGGCTGCCTCGATCCGGTCCAGGAAGTCCCGGGCTCCGGGCTCACCGGTCGCGCTGTAGGCGGCGTTGCCCGGATAGAGCCCGCTCCGCCACGCGGTCACCGTGATCTCCGTGGCGAGCCTGGCCGCCACCAGGTCCGCGAGCAGGGCGCCCTCGTCGTCGTCCAGCGGCGTCACCGAGGTGTAGCCGTCGATCATCACCTCGGCCGCAGCCACGGCGTCGTCCCGGCCGTGGAGCACATCCGCGATGGAGACCGCGAGGTCGCACACCAGCGCGGCGTGGGTCATGTCCCCGAAGTCGATGATGCCGCTGACCTGGAGGTCGTCGCTGAGCAGCACGTTGTCCAGGCTCATGTCGGCGTGGATCACCTGTGCCCGCAGGCTGGGCAGCACCGGGACGACGCGGGCCTCGAACCGGTCCAGCACCCGTTCCACCTGCGCCCGGTGCGCGGCATCGGAGACATGGGTGAGCAATGGGCGGAGCTTGGGCAGGCGCGTGACGTCCCAGAGAATCTCGTAGTCGGCCGCGGGGTGGAAGAAGCCGCGCAGCGCCCGGCCGAGGAGGGCCGTGGTCTGCCCGATCGACCAGAGGGCCCGGGCGGTGAGCAGCGCGTTCGGGGTGACCCGACCGGGCAGGAACGTGAACAGCCGCACCGGGTAGGTCCGGCCGTCGGGCCCGGAAACCTCGGTCCACGGCTCCCCGTTGACGCCGGGCAGCGTGCGCATCACCGGCAGGCCCGGGGCGACCTGCTCGATATGGCGCAGCGCGGCGGTCTGCATGTCGAGGATGGGCGGGCTGTCCGCCGGGTTCGAGATCTTGAACAGGAAGCGCTGCCCGTCGGTGGTGTCCACGCGGAAGTTCTGGTCCCGCTCCCCCGCCAGGGCGGTGAGCGACCCGGTCAGGCCGAAGCCGGCGTGCAGGATCTGCCGGGCTGCCTCGTCGCTGAAGGCGGGCGGCATGCTCGCCAGCGGATCGCTTGCCAACGGGTCCAAGCGCTGCGCCATAGGCCCGAAGAGTATCTTGCACTCCTGCGGACCAGCTAGTTTGAGCGGATGGAAGAGAACCGGGCCCGCCGGGTCGTGGACGCGCTGCGCGAGCGCGGCATCGACGCGCACATGCTACGAGCCGGCGTGGATAAGTTTGGGGTGCAGGTGTCGCTGCACGACGGCCGCAACGCGGAGTGGGACACCGACGGCACCATCGGGCTCGAGGCACAGGTCATGCAGGACGGGGTCCTGGTCGGGTTCGTGCCCAAGATCGACGGATCTGACGACTTCGACGAGGCAGAGATCGTCGATGCGATCGCACGGACGAACTATGACCAGCCGATAGCCACCGAGTACGCGGTGGCCCCGCCGCCAGCGCCGGCCCTGCCCCGGGAGGGCGGGCTGTTCCGCCGCTTTCTCGGCGGCTTCCGGGAGCGGTAACCCGGGTCAGCCAACGTGCTCATGACGATCCGGCCGATCCATCCGCGCCACTTCCATGATCACGGACACTTTTGTGCGCTATATATACGCGGAAAAGTGTCCGTGATCAAGGACGTCAGGCGTCCTCGGGGTCATGATCATCGGTAGCGGGGGGTGCGCGGAAGGCCGCGTACGCCGGGCGGAGCACCTCCGTTAGCGGCTGGCCGCGCACGGCGAGGCCCAGCTCCGGCAGCTGGTCGAGGATCGAGGCGCTCGAAGCGGCCGGCGGGCCGGTCACCGGCAGCGGGGCGGGCGGCGCGAAGAACGAGCCGAGGCAGTCGGCCAGCGGCACCCCGGCGGTCCCCGGCAC
>Ga0126377_10001583_pt1 | contig 15009 bp, 6 predicted proteins | sample PanSoiMetPlot_22_FD_92647 | JGI IMG/M metagenome (GOLD analysis project Ga0126377, IMG submission 92647) | Tropical forest soil microbial communities from Panama - MetaG Plot_22 | ecosystem: Environmental > Terrestrial > Soil > Tropical forest > Bulk soil | place: Panama | collected 2016-02-17
GCCGACCAGGATGTCGGTGCCGACGATGCATGGCACCCGCATATGATGATCTATGCGCCGTACTACCGGAATTCAATGCTGGGCGGGCACGCGCCCGACAGTGGCCTGCCTTCAGTGGTGGTCGATGAAGGCGGACCGTTCGCGTTGATCGTGGTCGCTGTCCCCGACAAGCTGGCGATCAAACCGGTCGGCGTCACCGAAGGGGCGGAAGGCAAACATCATTGAGAAGCGGACAGCGGACAGCGGATAGCGGATAGGCAGAATTCTGCGGGCTACGGGAGGACGCGGCACGACAGCGTGAAGAGCATGCTGCTGCGTGCGGGCAGGCTGGGAATGGTAATGCCGGCTCCCAACAGCGCTGACACGGGTACTGTCGCTGCGGGACAGACTGAACCGTTCTGCGCCGTGCAAGCCGCGGTCGCACTGACTCCAGGACAATCCAGCCGTGCATCCGCCGTGTCTCTCAGAACTGCGTTGACCACATCGGCAGTTCCGGGATTGCTCACCGTGATCGTGTAAGTCAGGGTCTCTCCGACCAGGGCAGACTGTGACGGTGTTGTCTTCACCACTCGCAGGTCCGCTGAGGGCGTATCCGTGTCGTTGGCAGTCAGATCATTCGGTGTCGGATCGGTGAAACCGTCGGGCAGCACCGCGGTCACCGTGTTGCTCAGCGTCGTATGCGTCTGCGCGTGGTTCGAAGGTACGGTGACGGTGAAGAGATACGTTGCCTTGCCGCCGCTCGTGAGGTCCAGCGGATCGTTGATTGCGCCCGTCCCGCTGGGAGCGCCGCAACTTCCGGCCCCGGTGACAGTGCACGTCCAGCGTGCGGATGTGATACCCGCCGGCAGCGGATCCTGCACCAGTGCGTCGTGCACATCGCTCGGGCCTGCATTGCTGACCACGATCGTATAAGTGACATCGGTACCCGGCGCATAGGTGTCGTCCGGCAGATCGTTCGGACCGGATTGCGGTGTGTTGGTCTTGGTGACGCTCAGGTCGGCGTAGAGATCGACGGGAGCACTGGCGCAGTGTGCGCCATCGTTTACGTTCACTACGCGGTCACCCAGCGATACCTTGGTCGCGAGACCCGTGGTCAGGTTGAGCTGGTAGTACTCGGGAGGACTGTTGCGGCCGCCGAAAAGACCGCTGGCGCTGCCGAACAGGGCGCCCACGTTGGCATTGCCCTGAAAGAGCGGGCCATTGTTCACGGGCAGTCGCGTCACCTGGCCGGTCGTCGGATCGATCCTCGCCAGGATGCCATTCGTGTTGAGCGTGTAGAGCACACCGCGCGTCGGATCGGCTTGATCAGGGATCCAGGCCATGTCTGCGCCATCCACCGGTCCATTGATGAGCGGGATCGCCCTGGCGGTCAGCGCAGCGATGTCGATGCGATAGATCGTGTTCACGGATCCCTGGCGCTTTACGTACATGTAGCCATCGGTGCCGAAGTCTCCCGCGTTGTAGGTGTCACCGGGGTTGCTGGAATCCAGGGCGGGCAAGCCGGCGACCTGACCGACCCCCTCGGTTGTGCCATCCGAGTGGACGCGATAGAGCCCTGTCCGGCGCACGCGAATCGCGTACAGGAAATTGTCGGCGGGGTTGTAGCCGAGTGCGTTGTAGGCAAAGTCGTTCTGATTGGTGCCGAGCGGCGTCAGCACGAATGGATTGACGGTAGTGTCCACGCGATACAGCGTGGTGCGCGTGTCGTTGTCTTTTCCCTGGCTGATGAACATGTCCGTGCTGCAGGTGAACGGAGCATGTGGTGCCGCACCCAGGAGCCGGGGTTGAGGACTCACGGTTCCGACGCGCGAATCCGTGCGCGGTGCAATGATTCCGGCGCCTGCAGCCGGGTTGCCTGTCGGTGGCGGCGAGTCGGTATCGGTGGCCGTGAGGTTGCCGGGCACAGTGGCTGCATAGCCCTGCGGCAGCTTCGCGCCAACCTGGTATGCGAGAGACTGCGATGCGTAGTTTGCCGGGATCGCGAGCGTGACGAAGTAGGTCACCGTAGTGCCTGCGCCGAGATCGGGCGTATCGCTCAGTGCCCCCGTGCCACTGGTCGTACCACACGTCGCACCCGTTGCAGCACTGCACGTCCAGCGTGCGGTCGTGACGCCGTTCGGCAGGGGTCCCTCGATGGTGACGCCACGAACGGCCTCGGTGCCGCGATTGGTCACGGTCACCGTGTACGTCACTTCGGCTCCGGCGACATAGCTGTTCCGGGCGTCGCTCACGGTGATCAGCAGATCGGCTGCAGGCGTCTGCGCGACCGCGCGAGCGCTGACCAGCAGGATGCACGACATCGCCAGCACCCGCGCGGCGCCTTGCGCATATCGGCCGATGCCTCGCGAACCTTCAAGGGCTTCGTGGCTCATCAGAATCTGCTCGTGCCGTTGAAGAAGAATCCCTGGTGGTCATAGTCGAAGTCGGTCAGATCGTCACTGAAGTCGGTGAAGTTGTAGCCGATGCCGATGCGGAAGTTGTTTCCCAGGTCGCGATCGAGACCGATCAGTGCACCCTGTTTCGTGCCGCCGTCGTCGATGTCGAGCCAGCGGTACTCGAGGAGGGCGTGCCATTGCGATCGCAGCTCGTAGCGGACCTGTGCCGCCGCGAAGTTGGCAGCGGAATCGAACCAGTCGCCGTTCAGCCGGCCGAGGCGGATCTCGGCATCGCGCCGTGCGGCTTTCAGTGCGTATTCCCAGTGGATCGTGTGCCTGAACACGCCTTCGAGGGAAAAGACCTGCGAGCGCTGGTCGAGCTGGGCGCCGCCTTCCTGTCCCAGTGTCGCGAGGTCGTACAGATAGGTGTAGCGGCCAAACAGACCCCACCGCGCGCTGTTCCATGGGCGGTAAGCAAAACCGAGATTGCCTTCGACGAAGCGCGCGCCCAATGCCGTCAGGATGTCGCTGTCCGTATCTGCATAGTTGAGCCGCGCAGCAATGCGCCAGCTCTCGTTCACGCGGTAGAGCAGACGATTCGTGGTCACCCATTGCACGCGCTGCTGGCCTCCCTTGTCCTCACGCCATTCGACCTTGCTCTGCCAGTCGACCGCCGCCGTCGTCCTGCCGCCACTCAACGTGATGGCATTGCGATCGACATCCTCACCGAGCCGATCGATCAGATGACCCGACTGGACCGTGAAGCCGATGTTCCAGCCGCGCGAGGGATAGAAGTCCATGCCGAACGTATGCGCGAGGCCCGACTGCTGCGGTTCCTTGAGGAACTGGCTTTCGTTGTAGAGATTGGTGCGATTCGTCAGATGCCAGCGCTGCCCGACCGTCCAGCCGTTCTGGTGACTGCTGTTGAAGAGCGGATCGTATTCGGTCGTGTCCGTCGAGTAGGTGTAGCCGGCGTAGATGGCGTGATTGGGACTGAGCCGATACTCGCCGCCGAGCGTTCCCGCATCGCCGCGATCTCCCGTGGTCACCTCGGCCGTGATCGACGACAGATTGCCGAACAGGTACTGGCCGCCGGCAATCCAGGCGTCGTTGTCTGCATAGCGGCCATTGTCGTCGTCCAGAGTGAACTGACCCATGCCGTACACGTCGAGTGAAGAGCCGAAACGATGTTCATACTTCAGCGCGCCCAGTACGCCCGCCGATTCGATGTTCACGCTGGGGCGATCTTCCTCGACGCGCCGCACTTCGCCGCTCACGGTGTTCACCGGATCGATGCGCCAGGCGAGCGTCGCCTGTTGCTGGCGCAGCGAGTCCTCGCCACTTTCGACGTTGGTGTAGCGTGCATACATCCCCAGCGACGCAGTGAACTCGCCGAGCACTTCAGCACCGTATTCGGTGAGCGGGCGACCGACGTCGTGCAGATTGGTCGAATAGCCTTGCGTCGTATCGCGCCACCATCCGCCCGCTGACCAGTCGAGCGAGGTCCAGCCAAGTTCCCGGAAATTGGCGCGACCGTCGACCGCCCAGGTTTCGCCTTCACGCTCCGTGACGATGTCGTTGGTGCGGTGGAAGGTAAAGCCACCGTCATCGGAGAGAAATACCGGCGTGCCGAAAGCTTCAGTCTGCGCGTACTCGGTACGCAGGTAGGTTCCCTTTCCGGCCTGCAATACGAGGTCCCCGCCCGTGATCGTGTAGTCCTGTCCGTCGCGCTTCTCGTCCACGTAGGTCGCACCGAGGCCGACGTGGTCGCCCAGCCATTGCCTGCCGCGCACACCCGCAGTCATCTCGTTGGCGTCGAAGCCTGATGGCAGCCACTCGTAGTCCACGACGAGACGCTGCTCGTATCCATCGAGCGGCGCATCGCGGGTGAGTGTCGGAATGTTCTCCCGTGTGATCTCGAGCAGCGGGCGCGTGAGGATGATTCGCCCCTGCAGCACATCGATCTCGTAGTCCATGCCCCGCTGCAGCATTACGCGATTCTCGACGCGACCTGTCGTGGGATCACGAATCTCCAGGGTGACGGCATCGGAGCCTTGCAGGATGTTCGTGTTGCGCAGGTAGTAGAGACTGCCGCCGGTTCCGATGAATTCGTTGTGTCCCGGCGCCGTTTCGTTCTCGGCACCGAACGCACGCAGTTCGGTCGTCGCATCGCCCCACGCATTGTTGTCGCGGGATCGCCAGGCCAGTGCGCCGCCGTACAGGGAACGTACGTACTGCGCATACTCGGTACCGGTGAATCCTGTTTCGTAATTGCCCCAGATCGCCTGGTTCTTGTCCCAGTCGGCACGCACATAGAAATGACTCATGGTGTCGACGTCGCGATACGTGGTCGAATCATCGCCATAGGTCGGGTAGTACAGATCGGCATCGAGCTCGCGGAAGATGTCGCGCGGCGTGGCATCGCCGAAGTGATCGAACAGATGCTCGATGTCGAGTTCGGTCGTATCGAGCTGCGCGGTGATCAGGTATTTGCCGGCGAGCTTGGTCTTGACGTAGGCGGCCAGTCGTCCGTCCGTCAGCCAGTCGTCGCCATAACGGCTGTCCGCCTGGAAGGGCGCCGTCGAGCCGTCGATGTCGTTCTGCATGACCGTCAGGTCGGCGAGCCCGAGACCGAAGAAGTAGCGTCCGGTGACGTCGATGTCGAGACGGTGGGTTTGCCGGCTTTGATCAGTACCGCCCTGCAGTGCGATCTCGAAACTGTGCTGGCCGATCGGCTGGAGAAATTCCGCGACGAACTTCCGTTCTTCGTCCACGGGATACGGCGCGCCATCGATGGACAACGAACGCTCTGGCGGCAGGTTGCGCCCCTGGATGCGGATGCGCGAACCGTAGATCGGAATGTTCTGACGGCGCAGGCTGTTCTCGGCGAATACGTTGCCGATCAGGGTCTGCTGCTGCGCCTCCTCGGCGGTCAGCGATCTGCCATACGACACCTCGGCCGCTTCGCGCAGCTTCTGATTGCCGCGCGCTGCTTCTTCCGGAGTGACCAGCTGGATGGTTTGCGGTTGCGTCTCATCGAAGGTGCGGCCCTGTCCGTAGGCACGCAGCACATAGATGAGCGTGTCGCCCGAGCGGAATGTCGTACTGACCGGCAGCGTCCCATCCCATTCAGCCTTCGCCACCGCTGCAATCCCGATCGGCACTGTCGCGATCGGCTCTACCAGGTCGGTGTCGGTGCCGCGGTAGACCACTGCCTCGAGCCGGCGAATGAAGGCGGGATAGTTGCTGCGCATGGCAAACGGCACTGGCGTAGTAATGCGCACGCCGTCGAAGGGTACGAAGGACGGTGCCGCGACCGACAGTTGCGGCTGGCCCAGGTCCGGGTCTTCCGTCGCCCAGACGACGCCGCCATCAGGCAGATCGACCGAGAAACGACCCGTCGCGACCGCTTGCCCGGGTTGCTCACGCGCAATCGTCACGCGGCGATCTGGCTGCAGTGCCTCTGAAGGAGATTTCTCGTTCGTATCCCCGGATTTCGGGTTGTCGTAGGAACGCGTGCGCAGAACGAACAACAATCCCTTCTCGTCCATGCATGCTTGGTCCGTGCACGTGAAAGTCGCCGCGGGTTCAGCTTCCTGCGCTGCCGCAAGTCGTGCCATGCCCAACGCACCGATGATGCTGCATTCGAGAAGCTTGAGCTTCATGACGGCATCCTCAGTAGTCCGTCGCCACAGCGGGGCGCGCCGTATCGGTGCTCGATTCGACGCGTACCCTGGCGAGCACTTCCGGCTTCAGCCGGCCCTTCAGCGCATCGAGTACTGCCTGTGCGCGACGCAATCCAAGCGCGGTGTTGTATTCATACGAGCCGCGCACATCGGTGTGGCCGACGACGGCGATGACACCGCCGCCGGTGCGCTCGAGTTCCGCGGCGATCTTGTCGAGCAGATCGTGGAACTCCGGTCGGATCTGCGACTTGTCGGTGTCGAAGAGCACCGTGCCGAGCAATGCGCCGCCTTCGTCCACGCCGACGATCAGCGAATGCGGATCGTCGACCCGGCCGCGTGCACTCACGCGCAGGTTCTTCGCCGTCAACGGATCGAGGAGTTCCGCCAGTGCCGTCTTCACCGCGACGGCACGATCGAAGGCGAGCACTTCGGAATCGCCGGTGGCATCGATCAGAACTTCCCCGCCGCCGTACTCGTTGACCTTGTCGGCCATCTTGCGCAGTACCGGTACGTACCGCGGCTGCACGCGGGCCTCGCCGGGACCGAAGAAGATGCGGCCGAGTTCGATTTCGGCCCGACGCGTGCCGCCCGGAATCAGCTGCGTCGGCAACTTGACGCCGAAGTCGAAGCGCGCCGGCACTCCCGGGGTGATCCGGCGCAGTTGCGAGTTGTCGGTCGTGAACTGCGAACCCGCCGGCAGCGTCACCGGATCGACCTTGAGCAGGAAATTGCGACCACGTTCCCAGAGTCCGCCCGGGATACCCGCGAGGTGGAAGCGACCGTACTGGTCGGTCTCGACGAGCAATCCTTCGACGGAAGCAATGCGCACGCCGGGGATGCCACGCTCGTCGATGCCTTCGTTGCGGATGACGTACGTGACCTCGTAGCCACGTTCGAGCGGCGCAATCCTGCGCTCGACGGTTGCGCGCGCGGCGTTCAATCCGCGCGCTGCCTCACCGGACTTCTCGACAGTGACCCGGCCGTCCGCATCCATGCGAACCGTGACGCCCTCCGCACTGGTCAGAGTGAAGTCAGCGGTGAGTGCGGCTTCGGTCAGCCGCTGGCGGATGATGATCATGTGCTCGTCGGCGGGATCAGCCTCCGATTGCCGGGCGACGAGACTGCCGATCTCGATGCCATGCAGTAGCGGGGCGCTGGCATCCGGCACCGGCCGGAAGCCTTCGCCGCGATCGATCATGGTCGAATTGGCGACATAGACGCCGGCAGCGAAGCCGCCTTGTACCCGGACTTTCGTCAATGCGGCGCTGTCCTGCCAGCCATCGCCGTCACGATCATCGAATACGGTGCCAAGGATCAGGCTCTCATCGAGCAACGGATCGCTCACGACGACCACGGAGGCAGTTGCCGTGTTCGATACCGGGAAATCAGTGGACGTGAATGCGCGGGCCTGGTTGACCTGCGTGCCCGGCCGCACGCCTGCGCCAACCCGCATGAGGTACACGAGCGTGACAGACCCGCCGGGTGCGATGTTGAGACCGCCCATACGCACCGGGTTGCTGCCGGTCACGCTCAGCGCACTGCCATCGGAACTGCGCAGTGAACCGTCGACGTACGTAAAGCCTGCGGGTGGCGAATCCACCATGTAGCCGTCGACCATCGCTCCCTTGCCGGTGTTTTCCAGCTGCAGGGTGTATGGAACGAGATCTCCCAGCTTCACCTCGCGGGCGCCCGCAAGCTTGGTGATGCGCAACTCGGGACCCGCAACGGTTTGCGAAGTGGAGCAACTGACGCAGTCAGGCGGCTGGTCGCTGCCGCCGCTGGCGATGACGCTGTTCGTCACCGTGCTGCCTGCGTTGCCGTTGACGCTACCGCTGTAGGCGAAGGTGTAACGACCCACGTCGGTCCCCGCAGGCAGCGTGCAGACAATGTTCTGAGCGCTGGTCACGCATCCCGCCGGCAGCGTGTGAATCGTGATGCCGCGATCCGGCGTGTCGGTCAGCGTGAGTGTCGAAGTGGTTGGCGCATTGGCCACCGTGACGACCAACCCGTAGCCGATGGTCTGACCGGGCTGAACTTCCGATCCGCTCGTCGGCGTCGAGATCTTCGTCACTGTGATTGCCGGCAACAGCACAGCCGGCGCCACGATGGGTGTCTCGGTGGTGCAGGTGCCAGTGCAGACCGGATTGTCATTGCCGCTGCCGACCACTGCGTTGCGCACTGTGCCGGACGCAGCAGCGACGACCGTCACCGTATAGGTCAGGGCGTAGGTGCCTACGGCAGTGCCGGCCGGCAAAGTGCACACCAGCGGGTTTGCCGCGTTGCAGGTGTAGCTGCCGGCATCGGTGACCGATCCGAAGGTGCCACCGGCGCCGACCGTGTCCGTCAGCGTGATGACATCGAGCGTCGGCGCATTGCTCACTGTCGCAGAGAGCGTGTAGGTGATCGTGTCACCGGCCTGAACCGTGGCCCGATTTACCGGCAGCGTCGCCACCTTCGCATACGTCACCTCAGGACGAACGAACGTCGTTTCCGTTTCGCAGGTACCGCCGCACGCCGGATTGTCGGCGCCGCTGCCGACGACAGCGTTGCGCAACGGATTGGTCGCAGCAGCGTTCACTGTGGCCGTGTAGGTGAGTGCATAAGTGCCGACGGCTGTGGCTGCCGGTAACGTACAGACCAGGGGATTGGCGGCATTGCAGGTGTAGCTGCCGGCGTTCGTGACCGATCCGAAGGTCAGTCCGGCATTCAGCGTGTCGGTGAGCGTGACGACACCCGTCGTCGACACTGCATTGACCGTTGTCGTCAGCGTGTAAGTGATCGTGTCGCCGACCGTCACTGCCGTCTTGCCGGTGGGCAGCGTTGCAGTCTTCGAGTACGCGACTTGCGGCGGCGTCAGCGGTGTATCCGTCGTACACGTACCGTTGCAGGTCGGATTGTCGCCCCCGGATCCGACGACGGCGTTGCGGACCGTGCCGCTGGCTGAGGCATTGACGGTTGCGGTGTAACTCAGCGGATACGTACCGACCGCCGTCGCTGCAGGCAGCGTGCAGACCAATGGGTTCGCCGCGTTGCAGGTAAAGATGCCGGCACTGGTCACTGAACCGAACGTGAGGCCGGGGCCCAGTGTGTCGGTGAGGGTCACGACCGCTGTCGTCGGCGTAGCCCCGACCGTGACCGACAACGTGTACGTGAGGACGTCACCGACCGCGACCAGCGTCTTGCCAGACGGCAACGTGACGGCCTTGGAGTAGGTCACCTGCGCCGGAGTGACCAGCGGCGTATCGGTGGTGCAGTCGCCGGTGCACGTCGGGTTGTCGGCGCCAGTGCCCACGACGGCGTTGTGAACATTGCCTGTCGTCGCCGCGGCATTCACCGTTGCGGTGTACCCGAGCGGATAGGTTCCCACCGCAGTGCCGGCGGGCAACGTGCAGATGAGAGGATTGGCGGCGTTGCAGCTGTAGCTGGCGGCGCTCGTGACGGCACCGAATGTCAGACCGGCGCCCAGCGTGTCGGTCAGCGTCACGGCCGCCCGCGTCGGCGCCGCCGCGACGACCGTCGCCAGGTTGTACGTGATCGTGTCGCCGACATTCACGACTGCGTGATCGGGAGGCAAGACCGCGACTTTCGAGTAGGTGACCGTGGGAAGGGTGACCGGCGTACTGGTATCGCAATTGCCGCCGCAGAGAGGCCCGTCGTTTCCGCTGCCAACCACGACATTGGTCACCGCTGCGGTGGCCGAGGCGTTGACCGTCGCGGTGTAAGTGAGCACATACGTGCCGATGGCCGTACCGGCAGGCAAAGTACATTGCAGGGGCGCCGTGGCACCGCATGTATAAGCCCCGGCATTGGTGACCGAACCGAACGTGAGTCCGCTACTCAAGGTGTCGAGCAGTGTCACGACTGCAGTAGTCGGAGCCGCAGCGACCGCAGTTGACAGCGTAAAGGTCATGACGTCGCCGATGAGGACCGCAGTGCGGCCCGCGGGCAGCGTCACATCCTTGCCAAACGTAACGTGGGGCGAAACGAATGGAGTATCGGTGCTGCACGTGCCAACACATGTCGGCGTATCGCCGCCACTTGCGACAACGACATTGCGTACGCTGCCGACAGCGGACGAGTTCACGATTGCCGTGAAACTCAGTGAGTGGGTTCCGGGCGGGCTACCCGCCGGGAGCGTACAGACCAGTGGACTCGCAGCGTTGCAGGTGTAGTTGCCTGCATTCGTAACTGCGCCAAAGGTCAATCCCGTCCCCAGTGTGTCGGTGAGTGTCACCGTGGCCGTGGTGGACGCATTGGAGATGCTGGTCGAAAGCGTGTAGGTGATCGTGTCGCCAACATGAACGGTAGTCCTGCCCGCCGGTAGCGTTGCCGCCTTCGAGAAGGTCACCTGCGGGCTCGGTGGTATCAGCGGGGTATCGGTCTCACAGACGACATTGCAGACCGGGTTGTCGTTGCCACTGCCAACGACGGTGTTGCGGACTGTTCCCGTGGCGGTCGCATCGACTTGCGCGGTGTAGCTGAGAGCGTAGGTGCCGATCGGCGTCCCGGCAGGCAACGTGCAGATCAGGGGATTCGCCGCGTTGCATGTGAAGCTGCCCGCGCTCGTGACGGCCACGAACGCGAGACCCGGACCGAGTGTGTCCGTGAGGGTGACGACATCAGTCGTTGGCGCGGAGGCGACGCCGACGGTCAGCGTGTACGTGATCGTGTCACCCGGTGCGACTGCCGTCTGATTGAGCGGCAACGTCGCACGCTTGCCGTACGTGACCGCTGCACTGACGAGTGGATTCTCGATCGTGCAGTTCGTGCAGCCACCCTGGCTCGGCACGACAGAATTGCCGACTGCAAGCACGGCAGTGACATTCACGGTAGCGGTGTAGCTCACCGGGTAGCTGCCGGCGCCAGTGCCCGCGGGCAGCGTGCACACGAGTGGATTCGCGGCGTTGCACGTAAACAGACCCGGCGCAGTGACAGCGCCGAACGTGAGACCGGGGCCGAGCGTATCCGTGAGTGTCAGTGCCTGGCTGAGCACGGCGCCTGCGCTCATCGTCACGGTCGTCGTATAGGTGATCACATCACCTATCTGCACCGGTGTGCCGGCACCGCGATTGGAGCTCTTGCTGGTGCCGATGTTGACGATCGGCGTCGTTATCGAAGACTGGTTGTCTTCCGGGTGTTCATCCGTGAGCCCGGCGGGCAGGTTGATCAGTGCAGTATTCGTGACCGAATCAGCTTGCGCGTACGCGTTCGCGGCGCACAGCACCGCGAGCAGCGTGCACAACTTCAGCGGTGATGCAGGCCGCCAGCGCAACCCCAAGTGTTCCGGCCAGGGCATGAGGGCACTCGTCCTGAATCACGCAACATGCATCTGCAGGGAAGGGCGCAGAAAATCGGTGACCGGTCGCGGACGCGCAATTCGCACTTGCCGATGCGAAAAAATGGCAGCGAAATCGGCAAGCGGTATTTCGGCATTTTGCTATTCCTGGTGGGCAGCGCTGCAAGGTCCGTTTCGCGACACAGACTGCAGTAGCAGCGACCCTTCCGCGCCTCATCTGCCGTCGGCGCGATCGATGTCAATCGACAGTACGCAAGCGATGCGACTGCATCGAATATTGCGGATCAGTGAACAGGCGCCCCCGGTTTGTTACAGACCTGCATGATGTTGCATCGACATTGCGATGGCCGCAGTCGGCTTTCCGAATTTGCCGCTTCATCCTCACGCGAGCGCCTGCCCTTCATTCGTATAGGCGCGCACATCTGCGCACCCGCAAACTTTGCGCCGGTCACACCCGAAGGTCAGGAGATTCATGGTGCGCACACTCTTCGTATCCATGTACTGCGCTGCTCTCCCTGGATGCAGTGCCGTGGCGGTCGCTCAATCCAACGAGGAAATGAACAAGGCCAACAACCCGCTCACGCCGACGCTGGCGGTCAACATCCAGAATGCATATGTCGACAGCTACTACGGGCTTGACGATGCCGACTCCAACGCGCTGCTGCTGCGTAGTGCGATTCCGCACAAGCTGTTCGGTCATCCGCAATTGCTGCGCGCCACGTTGCCGGTCGTGACCTCGCCGGATCTGCCGCCCTCCGGCAATCACACGGACATCGGCGATCTCAATCTCTTCGACGTGTTCCTGTTCAGGAAGGGAGCGCTCGAGTTCGGCTTCGGTCCGCAACTGACACTACCCACGGCGGGCCGTGACGAAACCGGCACGGGAAAATGGCAGGGCGGTCTCGCGGCGCTGCTGATGGCGCCGCAGAAATGGGGACTGATCGGCGGACTCGTCACGTGGCAGGCTTCATTCGCCGGTGACGACGAGCGGCGCGATCAGAACAACCTGCAGGCACAGCCGTTCTTCATCTACAACTTTCCGCAGGGCTGGTATTTCCGCAGCACGGCCACGTGGACCTGGGACCTGGAACAGGACACGTACTACATCCCGATCGGCGCCGGCCTCGGGAAGGTGTGGAAAGGCGGCAGCATCACCTACAACGCATTTGCCGAACCGCAGTGGACCGTCGATCACGACGGCGATGGTGTGCCGAAGTTCCAGGTGTTCTTCGGTTTGAATCTGCAGTTTCCGCTCTGAAGCAGGATGAAGGGATGAAAGGGACTGGGGACTGGGGATCGGGGACCGAAGACCGAAGACGGGAATGGGGAATGATGCCTGACGCGTCGGCATCAGTTCCCGATTCCCGAATGGATGAATGGATGGATGAATCCGAGACTTCTTCAGTCCCCAGTCCCCGTTCCCCGTCCTCTCCTCATCCCACCATCCATTCATCCGCTCTTCGGACCTGGCCAAAGTCGCCGCGGTGCAGGTCGGTGATGGCCTGCTGGATTTCTTCGGTAGTGTTCATCACGAACGGCCCGTAGCCGACGATGGGTTCGTTGAGCGGCTCGCCGCTCAGGATGAGCAGGTGAGAGTCGCGGTCGGCGTCGATGATGATCTCGCCCTTGCTGCGTTCGAAGATGACGACGTTGTCAGCACCGACACGCTCGACGTGATTGACGACGACCGTGCCGCTCAACACGACGACGCACGCAGTCTGGGCAGCAGCGATCGGCACACTCCAGCGGGCGTCTGCCTGCAGCCGCGCATCCCACACGTTGACCGCCGTGAAGGTTCGCGCTGGTCCCTTCGTGCCCTCGTAGTCGCCGGCAATGATGCGCAGTGAGCCGCGCTTGTCCTGCAGCTCGACCGAGGGAATGTCCTTCGCCAGCAGCGTCTGGTAGTTGGGCCGCGACATCTTCGACCGCGCCGGCAGATTCACCCACAGCTGCGCGATGTGCAGTGCGCCGCCACGACGCGTGAAATCCGCGGAATGGAATTCTTCGTGCACGATGCCGCCCGCTGCCGTCATCCACTGCACGTCGCCTGGGCCGACTCGGCCACCGCTGCCGGTCGAGTCACGGTGCTCGATCTCGCCGGCGAACACCAGCGTCACGGTTTCGAAGCCGCGATGTGCATGCTCGCCTACGCCACGCTCCGCGTCAGTGGGCGGAAACTCCGTCGGTCCCGCGTGATCGAGCATCAGGAACGGACTGAGCGCGTCGCCCAGTCGCTCGTATGTGAACAGCGTCTTGACCGGAAAGCCGTTCCCGACCCAGTGGGACGAGGCCGCTCGATGGATCCCGAGAATTGTTCTCATTCGGTCCAGGCTCCTGTCGACCCCATTTTTTGCCCTCGCAGCAGTATCAGGACGCCGGAAATAGGAGAGAATCCCGGAAGGCCAGAACACCGTGTTCTATGGATGAGAACAATGCGTTTTCGACTCAACGACATCGAAGCCTTCCTGATGGTGATGGAGACTAGCAGCGTCAGCGCTGCGGGTCTGCGCCTCGGACTGTCGAAATCTGTCGTCAGCAAGCGACTGACAGACCTGGAACGCACGCTGGGCACGCAGCTGCTGCGTCGTTCGACGCGCGGAATCATCCCCACCGAAAAGGGCCACTCGTTCTACCAGCGGGCCCGCGCTTTCATGCAGCAACTGGATACCGCAGCGGAGTCGGCCACCGATGACAAGGCGGATCTCGTCGGGCAGGTGCGCATCGCGGCGCCGATGAGTTTCGGCAATATCTACCTGGGGCCGGTGTTGTTCGAGTTCGCCAGCCGTCATCCCGCGTTGAACCTGGTGGTCGATCTGGATGACCGCAAGATCGACATCGAAGCGGGAGGCTTCGATCTCGCTATCCGCGTCACCCAGCTGAAGGACTCGGCGTTGATCGCGCGCAAGCTTGCCAACAGCCGGCGCATCGTCGTATGCAGTCCCGGCTACGCGGCGGCACATGGTCTGCCGAAATCACTGGATGACATCGCCAACCACCGCTGCATCGGCTACGCGCACCTGCATTCCGGGCAGCTGTGGCAATTCGAGCCGAAGCGGCGCTCGGGCAAGGTGCGCTCCGTCGTGACCCGCTCGGCGATGGTGCTCAACAATGGCGAGGCAATGCGCGACGCCGCGATTGCCGGCATCGGCATCTGCATGATCCCGCTGTTCATTGCCGCGAGCGGCCTCAGGGATGGGCGGCTCATCAACGCGATGCCGAACGAGCGTCCGACCAGCGACACGATCTATGCCGTCTATCCGAAGACGGCAGTGCAATCGAACAAGGTGCGCATGATCGTCGAGCACCTGCGCGAGAAACTGTCCGGTCCGCTGCCCTGGGAGGACGTGTTGCAGGCACGCTAGCAATCAACGAGTCGCGCCGGCCGCATGCGCCATGGTATGCGTGAGATCGATGTCGACGGAGGCGAACGGTTGCTGCCGGGTGGTGAGCGTCAGCACGTCGCCGGACGGATCGATGATCCAGCTGGCGCCATTGAAAACCCCGTCGTTCGAGATCCGGTTCGAAGACAACATGTAGGCGCGCGTGGCGGACGCGATGCGTTTTGCGTGCGCAAGAAGTCCTTCGTATTCGGTGCTGCCGGTCGCGCGGGGTGTGGCGAGCAATTGCACGTGTTCGCCGCCGTAGCGCAGCA
>Ga0126377_10001584_pt1 | contig 15004 bp, 8 predicted proteins | sample PanSoiMetPlot_22_FD_92647 | JGI IMG/M metagenome (GOLD analysis project Ga0126377, IMG submission 92647) | Tropical forest soil microbial communities from Panama - MetaG Plot_22 | ecosystem: Environmental > Terrestrial > Soil > Tropical forest > Bulk soil | place: Panama | collected 2016-02-17
CACTTTTCATATGTCCAACGAACGAGTGGCTGGCAGTGTCAGCTGCGCGTGGGGAGATGACTCGTCTGCCGTTGACGCGTTAGGCGGCAGGTGGTGAAGTGGAATCAGAGAGTATGAAGATGCTCCGGTGTTATCACGCACTCTTGACGCTTTGTTGCGGTGCGTATTTGCGGCCTACTTATAGTTAGGTGGCATTGAAATGTCGGCGTCAGTGTCAGATCCGGTTCTAGAAGCGGCCGCGGCTCGGATAGGAATCAAGCCAATCCTTGAGCTCGATGGCCGTGAGATTCACGTTGTTGCGGTAATGGCCTGGACTCCTCCACTAGTTGCTAAATGGTGGCGCGGTAAAGAAGTGCGAATCGTTGCGGCTGATGTCGACGGTAACTTCTTTCTAAGGCACAGCGACGGAAGCGTGCGCTACTGGGTGCACGCAAAGAAATCAGAATCCATGGTTGCGAAGAGCGTCAAGGAGTTCGCATCCATGTTGCGGGAAGACACGAACGGTTCGCTGGAGTGGTGGGCTGCGCCAAAGGCTACGGATGCCACCTAACACCTCGCTCGAGCGGACGCGTGGAGGATGATGCGGGTGTGCCACGCTGCTATCTTCGGGGCAGGTTTGGGCTCATGTTCAATATCCGTCAGGAGTCCAGTTCTGGTGCTTGAGCCAGCACGCATTGCGTCGATGCGTTCAACGTTAAAAGTCATGCCGGACACATCTCTTACGTAAGACGTCATGTCGGGCCTCTACCTGGTGACCATCGAGGCGGAGCCAAACGCCGACACGGAAGACTTCCGTGAATATGGCGGTGCTTACGTCAATGCGTACATTCGAGAAGCCACCGAGGCGGCTGCCCTGGCTGCAGCGCAACGCGAGATCGCGGAGGCGGGCTGGACCTGCAAGTCCATCGAAAGCATCGCGTATGTCACCCGCGAGGACTTCACGGATGAAGACGATGACCTGGACAGCTTCGAGCAGGCGCTGGTCGATGGGGTGGTGCTCGTCTTCCACACGTTTCCGATTGGGGCGGACGACGATGCGGTTCATTGAGCCGGCATGACGGGCCCGTTGCGGAACCCCCATGGTCCTACGTACTCTTCCTGCGCGCCTGTGGCCAAAATGACAAGCGCGGCTAACAATCTGCCGAGGTTCGCATGATCGCCCGCATCTGGCATGGATGGACGACCAAAGGCAACGCCGACGCCTACGAAGCGCTGCTCCGGGAGGGGATCCTGGTCGGCATCCAGAATCGCCACCTCAAGGGGCTCAAGGGCATTCAAGTTCTCCGCCGCGAGCATCCGAACGAGTTCGAGTTCGTCACGATCATTCGTTTCGAGTCGCTGGATGCCGTCCGTCGCTTCGCCGGCGAGAGCTACGAGGACTGCGTGGTTCCCCCGGAGGCGAGGGCAGTCCTCTCCCGCTTCGACCTGAAGGCGCAGCACTACGAAGTGCGCGAGGAACTGCTGGCTTTCGTGGAATGAGGCGCATCGTAGTCGCCACGTTGTTCCTGGCCGGCTGCGCGCTCACTGAAAGGATGCGATGGGACTTCGTTCAATCTGTTGGCGGAATCGCCGTCGAGGCGCCCGTCCGCACGTCCAAGGGCGTCGCCCTTCCGGTCCGTGCTGACGTTTCCGGGCTAACGACGGTCACAGTTAGACCGACGACGGCGAATTCCGGGCTTGTTTGTTCGGCAACACACGCGAAGGTTTCGGGTCAGAACATCCTGATCGAGATTTCGGCATCAGTATTTGGTGACAGCCGGCTTTGCCCGCCGGCCCGGCTGGGAAAGATTTCCGCCGGAAAATACAATGTGTACTACGGGAAAGATCTGAACAGTGCGATCTTGCTGGGAGAGGTGCAGGTCCCACCCTGACAGGAATCTTTAACCTAGCGCGTGCAGCGCGGGATTCAGCGCCGCCAGGTCGCCCGCGTGATGCGTCGTGATGATGACGATGCGCGTCTCGGACGCCTCGCGCACGAACTCGATGAAGGCGGCACCGGAACCGGCATCGATATCGTTCGTCGGTTCGTCGAACAGCATCACGGGCGGCGCGGCCACCAGCGTGGCGGCCAGCAGCAGCTTGCGCGCGGTTCCTGCCGACAGCGTCCCCAGCGGTGAGGCGAGGAAGGCGCCGATGCCCAGCCGTGCAACCACTTCCGCGGCGAACGCGGCATCGCGCCGCGAGGCGGGATACAGTGATGCAATGAAGTCGAGCAGCAGCCCGGAGCGGATCCACGGCATCTCGGGCGGCGCGTTCGGCGCCAGCACCACGAGTGCCTCCCGATGGCCGAGCGGTTTGTCTGAAAACAGGAAGCGGCCCGACTTCAGCGGCAGCGAACCCGCGAGGGCACTGAGCAACGAGGTCTTGCCGATGCCGTTGGGCCCGGTGATCAGGTGCACGCCCGTGTCGAAGGCCAGGTTCAGCTCACCCAGTGTTCCGCGCGGCAGCTCGACGCGATCGAGGCGGAGACTCATGTCATGGCACCCAGGATGATCAGCAACATCATCGCCGCGAAGGGCACCACCCAGCGGGTCACGCGGATCTCGGCCCGCGCGCCGGCGACGCCGAGGGCATAGAGCCCGGTGAACAGGGAGGTCTCGAGTCCCGCACGGCCGCCGCGATCGAACACCCAGCCAGCCAGCAGCGCGCAGAGGAACAGCGCGCTCGGCACCAGATACACGGCGGCACGCATGCGATCTGCGAAGGCAGTCTGGCCGGCAAGGAAGTGCAGCCTGGTCAACAGAGTCCGGCGCAGCAGCGCCGGCAATGAGTACAGCGCCAGGGCCGCCACGGCGGCGACGAACAACAATACGCTGGCCGTCGACGTGTCGTTGGTGCGCAGCTCGATGACCAGCAGGCAGGCCCCGAGCGTGGCAAGGATGAAGCCGACACGGACCATGAAGTTGGCGCGCAGCTCGTTGGCCAGCAGGGGAATGACCAGCCCGGTCCGGATGGCGAGCCGGTCGGCGAGCTCGCTGCGGCGGCGGGCCGCCGGCGCGCGCGCCGCGCCCGGTAGATAGGACAGCCAGAGCGCGACGGCCGCGATGATCGCGCCACCGGCGCGTACGGCCTCCAGCCATGGCGCCCTGCCCGGCAAGGCGAACACGGCCAGCGCAGCGATGCACGGCAGTGCGTAGCGTATTCGCGCCCGCAGCAGCGTGAGGTTCACGCAGACGCTGATCACGATCAGCGTGGCCAGTGCGAGCACCGTGGTGGGCAGCGGTGCGCTGCGCGTGCCGAGGGGATTGGCGATCACCCAGGCCACGGGCAGCCATAGAAAGGAATAGGTGAGGAGTGCCAGCACCAGGTCGGCACGCAGGTGCAGCGCCGGCGGTATCGGCAGCGAAGCGAAGAATTGCCGCGCGCGCGGCATGAGCGCGGCCTCGCGCAGCGCGCGCATCAGCACGAGGGAAATTCCCTGCCAGGCCGTGATCACCGCGACGCGGTGCGCGGGGCTGGCGGAGGCATCGGACAGCAGCGCCAGGCCCTGCGCCATCCCGACGACCGCCATCGCGACCATGGCAGTCAGGATGAAGGTGAGCGCCGAGGCGATGGCGACGAGGGCTTTGTCGAGACCTCTGAACCAGTCACGCAGCGTGATGCGGAAATGACTGTGCCGGATCGAGAGGTAGTTTGCCGCCATCCGGGACATCGACCGCCGCGCAGCCGATTCGTTCCAGCAGCCGGCCGCGAACCCGGGCAGGTTCGCGGCCGGTTGGTCATCAGGCCGTCCTCAGTTGGTCACGCTCAGCCACTGCGACGTGGTCATGCCGATCTTGCCGGCACCGGCGCCCTGCGGGCCGGTGAGGAGGGTGCCGAGCGCCGCCACCGGATCCTTGGTGTACAGGTACTGCGGTCCCCCGTCGTTGTGCCACACGAACGGAATCTGCGGCGCTTGCGTCGGGCCGAGCGTGCTCAGCGGATCGTCGCTGTTGCCCTGCCACGTGGCCCAGGTGATGCCGCGATCGCTGAACGACGTCTGCTGCGAGGTCACCGGTATGTACTGCGTATCCGTGGCCGGCAGGATGTGCAGGATGTTGAAGCCACGGATGGCGCCTGTGTACACCGGGTTGGTCACGTCGGTCTGGTTGTTACGCAGCGGCGTCAGCACGCCCCAGAACACGCTGTCCTCGATCTGCACCGCACCGCTCTCCGTGGAGATCGAGCCATTCGACGTGACGCCGAAGTGGTAGGTGGACGAGAGCGCCGTGGCCAGCGTCGGGTTCGCGGAGACGATGTCGTCGCGCATCTGCTTCACGATGCGCGCGTTCGAGCTGTCGACGAACAGGTTGTAGCCGTGCACGTCACCGCCGCGCAGCCGCGGCATGCGGTCCTGCAGGTCCTTGTAGTAGTTGTGGTGCAGGGTGACCGTGTAGCTGGTGATGCCCTCGAGATCGGTGGAGCCGATCAGGTGGCCCTTCTTCTGCGGCAACGCGATGTCGATGATCTGCTGCTGCGTGAACGCGCTGCGCAGCAGGTTGTACATCACGTTGGTGGCGCGGTTGGTCTCGAGATCGTCGAACTGCCGCTGGATGAAGCTGCCCGGGCCGGTGGCCGCCGGCACCACCGCACTCCACGAAATCGTGATGCGGCTCGCGCCCTTCTTGATGTCGAGCACGCCGTCGTACGACTTGGTGAAGGAGCAGTGATCCACCCAGATGCCGGAAGTCACTCCGCCGCCATCACCGATGGTGACGAAGTCCCAGTCGTTGGCGTCGTAGTCGCCGCGCGTGCCCTCGTCCCATTCCCACAATTCATCGAACGCCAGGTTGCGCAGGATGAGGTTGGTGCCGTTCTTGATGTTGAACTCGGCGTGGCGGATGGTGGCGCCGTTGCGCGAGAAGATAGTCAGGCCGTTGAAGTCCTGGATGTCGAGCAGGCTCACGCCGCTGGTGATCAAAGCCGGATGCTTCTTCGGCGCGATGTTCTGGCGCAGCAGGCCGTCCGCCTGCAGCAGCGTGCCCACCTCGTTCCAGCCCATGTTGAGGTCGTTCATGATCTCGATGACCTTCACGGGGCTCGACGTCGACGCCTTCGCGGCGCGCAGGGCCGCGACCAGCTCGGTGGCCGTCGTCACCCTGCGATAGCGCGCGTCGCTGTCCGGGACGTTTCCGCCACCCGTGACCGGGCCCGAGGCGTAACCCTCGAGGTTGTAGCGGAACACATCGCCGACCAGCGCCGGCTCGGCCGGCGTCGCGCCGCGCGACTGGTCATCGGGATGCGAGGGGCCTCCGCTCGGCGGCGGCTGCGGCTCGCCTCCGGGTCCCGTGCCGGGGCCGATCTCGCCCGTGAAGTGGATGGTGCCGATCTTGTCGTTGCCGGCGGCGTCCTTGATCTTCACGTCGCTGAACGTGGCCGACGCGTTCACGGTGTTGCTGCTCGAGCTGATCATGAAGCCGACCATGACCGTGTCCGGCAGGCCCGCCGTGAACGTGCGCACCGCGCCGTTCACGTAGGTGACACCGCCGTCGACCGAGGCCGACGCCAGGTAGGTGTTGCCGGTGCGCGTGAGCTTGAGATAGCGCGCGCCGGTTCCGGTCGCCGCGATGTTGCTGTTCGCGTTGGCCGCGCCCGCACCGAGGCGGTCGCTGCGCGCGAACGACGGCGTGGCGTTGTAGATGGACGAGCCGTAGACCAGCGCGTTGCCGACCTGGGTGACGTCCGGCGTCAGCAGCAGGCCCGTGCGTCCCTGGTTGCTGGTGAAGCCGGCGAAGTCGACGCCGTCGAGGCGCGCCGTCATCACGAAGTCGCCGGAAATCGGCGTGTACACGTAGTGGAACACCTGCTGCGTGCTCTCCACCTTGCCGCGGCCGGAGATGTTGAGCGCATCACCGGTTTCGTTCGTGCTCTGCGAGCCGGCGGCCAGGATGTTCGGCGTCACCGTCGTGTTGTTGAAGTCGAGGCTCTTCCACACCGACTCCTCGGGCGGCAGCGTGATGTCGTAACCGCCGCTGGTGACCGGGCTGTCGGAGTAGAGCGCCGCGCAGGCCACGGCCTTCAGCGTCAGCGAGTTCTCGATCTCGATGGGACCGCTGTAGGTCTGGTTGCCGCTGCAGGTCGGGTCCTGGCCATCGGTGGAGTAATGGAAAGTGGCGCCCGGCGTGGCCGAAGTCAGCGTCACGTGCTGAATGCCCGTGAATGCACCCGGCGCCGGGTCGAACACCGGCGCGGCCGCGGGCGGCCGGATGGTGTACGACGCGCTGGTCACCGCGCTGTCGAGCTTGCCGGTGGCGCAGGCGATGGCGCTCAGCGTGGTATCCGTGGCCACGTCGATGGGGCCGGCGTACACGGTGCCGCTCGCGCAGGTCGGCGCGCTGCCGTCACTGGTGTAGCGGATGGTGGCGTCGGCGGTGGCGCTGCTGATGCTGACGCTCTGCGTCGCCAGGTACAGGCCGCCCGGCGGCGAGAATGCCGGCGCCGCGGCCGGCTCCGGCGGCTTGATGACGTACTTCGCGGTGACGATGGGGCTCTCGTCGCGCAGCAGCGCGCAGGCCATGGCCTTGATGGTGGTGTCGCTGCTCACGGCTACGGGCGCGGAGTAGATAGTGCCGTGTTCCTTCGCGCAGCTCGGCAGGCTGCCGTCGGTCGTGAAGACCACGATCGAGGCCGGCGTCGCCGAGGACATGGAGACGTACTGCGTGCCGGTGTAGGTGCCGGCAGGCGGGCTCAGTTGTGGAGCGTCCGCCTTCTTGCAGGCGGTCAGAATCCCGGAAGCGCAAAGCGCGAGCACGCACAGCCGTGCGGCCGAAGTGAAATCCTTCATCGCATTCCCCTCACCGTTGTAATCGTCGTCGTAGTTCTTATCGCGGCAGTTCCGGCAGGGCCGAAAATGCTACCGGTGTCATACTAGGGAAAAGCACGATTTGCAGTCAACAGAGATGTTTTACGTAATGTGCCGGCTCACGGCTGCAGCAGGAGTGTGAGCGTGCCGCCGATCCGCTTGCCGCCATCGAAAGTGGTGGGCTGCGACTGCGGTCCCAGCACGTCGGGCGGCGTGAACTTGGTGCCGATCGGCGGAATCGCGTGCAGGAACGACCAGCCGAGCGGCGGCAGCTCGATGATGGGTTTCTCGCCACCGGCGGGGGTGTACAGGCCGAAGTAGGGAATCGATGCGGCCGTGTTCCCGATGCGTACGGTTCCATCGGCGGTCTGCAATTCGAGCCAGCGCCACGCATCGAAGAAGCCCTGGAACTCCGGGTACGCGAAGCTTTCGCCAGGAACGGCGCGCGAGTATTGCGCTGCGTGCACGTCCAGCCAGGTTCCTTCCAGCCGGTTCTTCCAGACGTGATACGGCCCGGCGCCCAGCCAGCGCTTGGCGACCACGCGCTGTTCCGGATAGTCGAAATTCACGCCGAGTATGTCGGCGCTGCCGCGATAGTCGAGGTAGTAGCTCAGCGTGAGCTGGCTGCCGACCATGCCCCAGATCACCTCGCGCAGGGCGCCCTCGTATTCGGCGCGTGCCAGCATTCCGAATCCCGGCGCAAGCTCGAGCTTGCGGAGCCGCGGTGCAGGTGCCGCCGGTTTGAATGTGCGCTGCGGGGTCTCGCGCTGGTACGCGACCAGCCAGGGACCCGAGATGGGCAGCGACCGGCCGCCGCGCGAGATGCGCAATACGGCGCCGGTGCCGAGGTCGAATTCGAGCCGGTAGTCACCGGCCTCGACCACGTTCCCATCGGCGCGGGCTTTCGTATTGCCCATGGCGATGAGCGACGCGGTATCCGGATCGCCGGCAACCGTCCAGGTCCACAATTCCTGTTGCTTCGCATCCAGTGCGGTGAGCTGGATGAATTCGTCGGAGGGCAGCTCATCGAAGGGCAGGGGCAAGGACCACGCCAGCGACCCGCGCGCCGCGACCGCGGGCAGACGAACCGTGCCCGAATCGATCACGGAAGCGGTGCCCGCTGCCGCGCTGATGTGACGCCAGTGCAATGCGCAGCAGTCGAGCGCGCGGAAGTCGTAGTGATTTTCGACGCGCAGCCCGAGGCGTCCCGGTTGGAAGCGGAAGTCGCGCAACTGCACCGGCGACCAGATCTGCTTCACCGTGAAGTAGCTGCCTTCCTTTTCATGGTGCGGCCCGAGCATGCCGTCGGGTGCCGCATTGCCGACGGTATCGATGCGGCCGCCGCGGTCGCTGCGCGCCACGCCCTCGTCGGCGAACGCCCAGAAGAATCCGCCGGCCACGGTGGGGCTCTTGCCCATGACTTCCCAGTAGTCGTGCATGCCCGCGCCGATGCCGCCGTCGTACAGGCCATGCAGGAACTCCGTCGGCATGAAGATCGTGGGGCCCGCGCTCAACTTCGACGTGCTGTCGTAGTTCTCGTAGTGATTGGTGTCGATGCCGTCGTGGATGGCCCAGGGATGCAGCACGGGCCGGCGCTGCGGATCCCAGCGCGCGAATTCGCCGTCGTTGTCCGTGTTCCAGCCGCCCTCGTTGCCGTTGTCCCAGAAGAGGATGCTGGGGTGGTTCACGTCGCGGCGAATCATCTGGCCGATGAGGCGGGCGCCGGTGGGCGTGTCGTAGGATCCCTGCCAGCCCGCAAGCTCGTCCAGTACGTAGAGGCCCAGCTCGTCGGCGGCTTCGAGGAAGGCCGGGTCGGGTGGATAGTGCGACATGCGCACCGCGTTCATGTTCGCGCCCTTGATGAGTTGCGCGTCCGCGAAGTTCTGCGCGCGCGTCAGCGTGCGGCCGGTGTCCGGGTCGAAGCTGTGGCGGTTGACGCCCTTGAGCACGATCTTGCGGCCGTTCAGGTAGACGCCGTCGTTCGGCCTGACTTCGAAAGTACGGAAGCCGAAGCGCTGTTCGGTTTCGTGCAACCGGGTCTTGCCCTGGATCAGCGACAGCTTCGCGGTGTAGAGATTCGGCGTCTCGGCCGTCCACAACGCCGGCGCGGGTAATTTGCCGCTCACGGAGACCATGTCGCCGGAATTCGACTGCGATTTCATTGTGACGCCGGTCCGCTTGCCGGCCGCGTCGAAGATCTGCGCGCGCAATTGCGCGCCCGCGAGCGCAGGTCCGCCCAGATGGGCCGTGGCCGTGAACGTACCGTCGGCGCGCGCATCGATGGCAGTCCACGCGATGTGCTGGCGCGGGCGCGCCTCGATCCACACCGGGCGGTAGATGCCGCCAAAAGTCCAGAAATCGCCGCGCCGCTCGGCGCGGTTCACGGAGGTGTTGGCCGATTCCTTCGAAACCCGGACCTCGAGTTCGTTGCGGCCGGGCTTCACGAGCTGCGTGATGTCGTAGTCGAAGCGGTAGAAACCACCCTGGTGCGTGTCGCCTGCCTGCTGGCCGTTGACGAACACGGTGGTGTCCGTCATCGCGGCTTCGAACACGATGCGGATTTCGCGATCCTTCCAGCCCGCGGGTATGTCGACACTGCGGCGATACGTGCCGGTTTCCTTCGGGATCACGGGATCGTCGTCGGGCTTTCCGCGGCCCTGCGTGCCGTAGTAGTAAGACCCGAAGCCCTGCTGCTCCCAGCAGGAAGGCACCAGGATGCGCTTCCATTCGCCGGCGCCGCGGCCCTGGTCGAGCTTGAAATCCCAGTAGACAGGCGCTTCGTTGGCCTCGCCCATGCCGGAGAGTGGCAGTACCTCGGTGGTGGCGGCGCTGCCCAGCGCGGGCAGCACCAACAACATTGCGAGGGTCGTCGAGCGCTTCATTGCATTCCTCCGACGCCCAGCAATTGCACCGGGCCGAGCAGGCCGGAGCGTCGCAGCGGCGAATTCGCCTGATAGGGCCGGATGGGCGCAAAAGTCCAAGGTTTCGCGCCGGGCTGCTCGTCGCCGATCAGGCGGTTCACCCAGTAGTTTGTCACCACGACCTCGATCCGGTTCCGGCCTGCGTGCAGGGCGGAGGAGATGTCGCCGCGGAAAGGCGGCGTCCACCAGGTGCGTAGATCCGCACCGTTGACGTACACATGCGCCAGTTCGGCGACTTCGCCGAGATCCATCTCGATGCGACGCCCCGCAGCCAACCAGTCTGCGGAAATCTCGACATCGCGCAGATAGCGTGCGCGGCCAGAGTAGTAGCGGATCGAAGGGTTCGATTCATCGGTCCAGGAACCAGAGAGCTTTGCGGTGTGGGGCGCGCCGCGACCGTCGAGAAACTCCACATCCCAGGGTCCCTGCAGGGTCGCGAGAACGCGGCGCTCATCGACGGCCCGCGCCTGGTCTCCCGGCACGGGCGCGCCACGGAACACCACGAATTTCGAGCCGAAGGGCTCCAGCTTCAGGTGCACTGCAGTAGTTTGATCACCGATGGAATAGCTCGCCGGTAATCGCGTTCCATCCACGGCATTCCAGATTTCCACGTGCCTGCCGCGCACGCGGAACTTGACGACGTCCTGGAACGGCGTCCCTGATTGGTTGCTGACGAAGTAGATATCGGTGTCGTCCGTGGCGCGGTGCGTCCAGCGCAACTCGCGTGGTCCCGCGACATCGAGTGGCAGCAGCTTTTTGTCGGCCGCGTGTACCACGGAACTGAACAGAAAGCCGCGCCCAACGGGTCGCCAGGCCAGTTCCGAATCGTAGAGCTTGTCGTCCCAGATGCCGTCGGCAATGGCGCGAAATTCCTTCTCGTCGGCGAGACCCAGTGGCTGGGGCTTCCTGACGGCCACGACTACCGCACCCGCTTCCAGGAGCGCCTTCAACTTGCGGATGACGGGCAGGGTCATGCCCGAGGGAAATTCCGAGATCTCCAGCAGCCGGTAGCGGACGCCGTTCGGCAACACGAGTTGTCCATCGCGAAACTCCAGCTTCAGCAATGCCTCGGCGTTGATGAGATCGTGCTGCAGGGCCTGGCGAGGCACGTTGGTGGCGTCGCTCCACGTCGGCTGGTCTTCTCCCACGAAGGTGGCCACGTCCGTCACCGGCAGACCTTGCTGAAGCAGGAATGAAGTCCGGGCCAGGTAGTCGATCCAGGCGCCGGCATCTTCGGCCCAGGTTTCATTGCGCGTGAAATGCTGCCCGTACTGGCGCAGCGTGATGCCGGGCACGCGGTCCGTGAATGGCTGATGCGCAGAGGTATGCAGGATCACGCGATTGACGCCCTCGGCGAAGAAGCAGTCCATCATGCGGCGCAGCTGCGCCGGACCCAGTGCCCAGGCATCTTCGCCCTGTGACGTCAATGATTCGGCCGCCACCTGCGTGCGCCCGTAGATGTGTGCCGCCGACGCTGCGGTGCGCACGTCACCCAGTTGCTGCCGATTCGGCGTGCCGTTGGTCGGCCAGGTCCAGAACTCGCCGGTCGGAACGTCCACTCTCCTCCTGGCCGCAAGCTCATCGATCACGGTCGGTGTGCCCGTGCCAGGCGCCTCCGCGAAGTACTGCATGCCGCGGCGGTGCGCGACGTCGGCCAACACGCCGTAGTGATTCTCGACCAGTAGTTCGGAGAGGGTCTGGCGGAAGTCCTCGAGAAATCGTTCACTTCGTTCGGCGTCGCCTATTGCTCGACCCGTGATCACCGGCAGCCAGGTCCGCAAGTCGTAGCCGCGGCGCTTCGCGAATTCTTCCGGCATCGCCGGCGTCCAGTTTTGCTGGCCCGCTTCCCAACTGTCGGTGAACGCAATGGACAATGGCCCGCCGCCGTTGGTCTGGCCGTAGCGCGCGAAGAATCCATCGGCATACGTACGCACGGCCGCGGCGTCGAGCTTGTCCACTTCGAATCCGCGGCTCTCATTGGTGGCGGGTACCGTACGGCGTCCGGTGAGCGACCAGCCGAAGCGCAGTACGACCCATCGGCCGGTGGTTGGACGCCAGTTCAATCGTCCCTTTGCGGTCATGCGGTCGGAGACGTCGATGACATCGCTGGCGGCGGTGGCAGGATCTGGCGCAGGTGCCGCGCTGTGCATGAGAACGGTTGAAATACCGTATCCGGATTTCTCCTGGATATGGGATATCCGTGCGCCGTCGAAGCGAAACTCGCGCACGCGCACGGGCGAGCTTCGTCCCTCGAGCACGATGTGCCAGTAGAGATCCGTACTCCCGCGCGTTGAAATCGTGATCACGGGCGCGGGCTGTTCGGCGGCAAAATTGGGCAGCCTGGGGACGCCACTGTAGTGAACGCCATCGGGACTGGACTCGATGAGGTCCTGACGCCCGGTGCGACCGACATCGATCCCGAGGGTGATCGAGTCCGGTGCCAAGGGCAGGTGCGCCGTGAGCATCACCTTGCCGTGCTCATCGGGCGCGATCTCGATGGCGCGCGCATAGCTGCCATCGTCGAGCAGTTCCGCATCCGGCACGCTTCCCGCCGGCGTCGAGTAAGTCGCCCGGGGAGCAGGCTTCTCCTCCGCCTTCGGCAGCTTGACGGCAATCACCGCCACTTCGCCCGTGGCGCGCGGCTCGAGAAACTGCGCATCACCGATGGGCAGGTCCTGGTACGGGCCGTTGACGTCGGGCGGAGGCGGCAGTCGCAGATCTTGCGGCGAATCCGGCGCAACGACGGTCTCGCTCCACACCAGCTTCTTCATGGCCTGCTCGGGCCGCACGCCGGGATCGCCGCTGACACTCCAGCCGCCGCTCGACTGCGCGCCTAACAACAATCCCAGGCGCTTCGCTTCCGCGCCGGCAAACGTGACGGCGTGACGCCATTCATCGCTGCCGAAGCCCACGCGCTTCTCGACATACTGCGGCACCGGTGGTGTGCGAAAGCCGATGTCGAACATGATTGCACCGGCGAGGCCGATGCGGTGCATCCACTCGAGATCGAGGCGGATGCCTTCCTCGGTCACGTTGCCATTGACCCACTGCCAGAACACCAGCGGACGGGCGTCGGCGGGCGGGTTGCGGAAGCCTTCCGCCAGCGCATCGCGCGGTGGCTCGGCGCCATGCGCCGCGATTCCCGCGCCGGCCGCGAACAACGCGACGATGACGCGGGCGCGCGAGCTCACGGTGAGACGTTGACGATCACTCGCCGGTAGCGGGTCAGGGCCGGCGTGCCGTTGTCGGTCACGGCGAGGATGAAATGCATGGTGCCTGCCCGGAAAAAATTCTTCGGCACGGTGAACGAGGCTTCGGAAGCGTCATCGTGATCGATGGTCACGGGTGCGCCGCTGCGCCCGGTGGCCACCAGCAGCGTGCCGGCCTCCGGGTAGTAAGACCAGCGATAGGAAAGCGTGTTGCCGTCCGGGTCCGTCGAGCCGCGCGCGCTCAGGTTCACGCGCTCGCCGGGCTTCGCATTCAGCGTGTCCGCATGTCCGAGCGCGGCCACCGGCGGATGATTCGCCTCGGCGCGCGGCTTGATGGTCCAGTCCATGCGCGCCGCGAAATCGTTCTGGAAAGCCTCGCGCCAGCGCCAGATGGTGGCCTTGTTGGAGGTGTGCCAGGCGCCGTCCACTCCCAGCACTTCGTCTTCGGCATTGGTCCAGATGGGCCGCGTCTCGGGCTCCGCGAACCACGGTCGCATGGGCGGTGTGTACAGCTCGTATCTCCCGCCCCAGCCGCCCCAGTCCGGATGCCCGGGCGCGTTCAGTCCATTGTCGATCAGGCCCAGAAAGCTGGGCGTGTCGCCCTCCATCATGAACTTGACCTGCGGGTACTGCGCGCCCAGCGGACCCTTGGCGCGGATGTGTGCATCCAGCCACGGGTTGTCGACGATCTCGAAATTCGCGCCCGTGAATCGGCCGTGGAATCGATCGCCGCTGATGCCGCTCCAGGTGGACTGATGGTAGGCGCCGCCGTCGTGGAAGCCGGGACTCACGATGTAGAACACGCCCGGGAAGTTTTTGCGGATCCACGGTCCCGAGTCGTCCTGGTCGGAGATGGTGTAGACGCGCAGCTTCGCGACGAAGGCGTCCAGCTGCTTCTTCGAACGCGTCTCGCGCACCTTCCACAACGCCTGCGCCAACACGTTCGGCCCGCCCCAGACGGTTACCCAGACGGGACGCGGGTCCTTGCGATCCACGGCGGCGATCAGGCGCTCCGATCCCGGTGAGTCCATGCCTTTGCCAACGGCCGTCATGCCATAGGCCGGGCGGCCGTCGACGATCACGGCACGCAGCGCATCGGCGGTGGGAAATCCGGGCTCGTTCTGCTCGAGGCTGTCGCGCACCTTCGCATAGGCGTCGACGATTTCGCGGATGCGCCAGTCGGCCACCTTGTTCTTCTGGTGGATGGACGTGGTGGCCACCAGGCCTTCCACGTCGAACTGGTTCGCGTAGACCAGAAAGCGAACCATCGACATGGCGTCGTCGGGCTCGTTCTCGATGTCGGTGAGCACGACGACGCGCGGCCTCCCGGCGGCGCCAGCCGCGGCGCCGAGGCACATCAAAGCCGCGAAACAGGAAACGACGAGAAGTCCCTTCATGCGCGCAGCCTATAGATCTATTTATGGCTTCGCGAATGGCCTCGTGTACGCCAGGCAGACGATGCCGGACAGTCCCCACTGCGCGGTGGAGTTGGTGGAGATTCCGGTGCCTTCGTCCACCGGGTTCAGCACTGCGGGTGCTTCGATGTGCTTCGCCGCGAATTCCTGGCGGCTTCCGTACCCGGCGCGACCATCGGTGAACTCCGACCAGGCTCTTGCCGCCAGCTTCGGATCCTTGCGCTTGTACGCCGCGTAGGCCGTCAGGCGGGCATGGCCCTGCTGCAGGTTGGTGCCCTTCAGTTCTTCGCCCAGCGCAGCCTTCTGCTCTTCCGGCGGCGCATTGTAGAGCTGGCAGTACTGCAGCCAGGCGCGCTCGAACTCAGGCACGGGCAGGAGTTCGATCAACTCGGCACAGGCCTCGGGCAACCCGAACGCCGCCGAGAGATGCGAAACGTTGACGCTCTTGTCCGTCGAAATCTCGAACGCGCCGGTGTTGAGATTCATCAACGAGCTGCCCGTGAAGAATCCGCGCGGCTGCGCGGCGATCGACTTCATGCTGGCGATTAGGCGGTCGCGGATTTTCGGATCCTGCGTGCGCTCCCACTCGGTGAGCCAGGCGCTCGCGAGCGCGCCCCAGTCCGTGCCGAAGCCGACATAGGCGACGTCGCCATTCGGATCGACATCGTGGCGCTCGGC
>Ga0126377_10001585_pt1 | contig 15000 bp, 13 predicted proteins | sample PanSoiMetPlot_22_FD_92647 | JGI IMG/M metagenome (GOLD analysis project Ga0126377, IMG submission 92647) | Tropical forest soil microbial communities from Panama - MetaG Plot_22 | ecosystem: Environmental > Terrestrial > Soil > Tropical forest > Bulk soil | place: Panama | collected 2016-02-17
GAGCGATGCGCGATGCGATGACCGGCGTCGAAGCGCCGGCCGGGGCCATTGATGTGTGCGGTACGGGGGGCGACGGTGCTGGAACCCTGAACGTTTCCACGGCCGCGGCTTTCGTAGTGGCGGCTTGCGGCGTGCCGGTGGCGAAGCACGGCAACCGCGCCATGTCGTCGCGCACCGGCGCGGCGGACGTTTTGGAAGTATTGGGCGTCCCAATCAATCTCAACGCCGATGCAGCCGCGAAGAGCCTGGCGCGCGTGGGATTCGCGTTCTTGTTTGCGCCTGCGTTTCATCCGGCGATGAAGAACGTCGCACCAGTGAGACGCGAGCTCGGCTTTCGTACGGTGTTCAATTTGCTCGGTCCGATCTGCAATCCGGCACGCGTGCGCCGTCAGCTGATCGGCATCTTCGCCAAGGATTGGCTGGAGCCTGTTGCCCATGTCTTGGCTGATCTCGGCACCGAGAAAGCCTGGATCGTGCATGGGGATGACGGGCTTGACGAGCTCACGACCACCGGCGCGACGCGCGTTGCAGTTTTGGAACGGGGGCAAGTGAGCGTTCGCGAAGTAACGCCGGAGGATGCGGGGCTTAAGCGAGCGGATCTCGCCGCGCTGAAGGGCGGCACTGCCGACGCCAACGCGCAGGCGATTGTCGAGCTCTTTCGCGGCGCGAAGAACGCGTTTCGCGACATCGTCCTCTTGAATGCCGCGGCAGCTTTGCTGGTGGCGGACAAGGCCTCCAGCTTGAAGGAAGGCGTCGCGCTCGCCGCGGATGCCATCGACAAGGGCCGTGCGGCCGAAAGGCTGGCGCAGGCGCGTTTGAACGAACGCGCACCGGCATGAGCACCGTCCTCGACAAGATCGCGACCTATAAGCGCGCGGAAGTTGCCGCCGCGAAGAAGTCGCGTCCGCTGCAAGGACTGATGGCCGACGCGCGAGAGGCCCCTGCCCCGCGCGGCTTTCTCGCCGCCCTCGAATCCGCCAAGGCAAATAAGAAACCGGGCTTGATCGCCGAGATAAAAAAGGCCAGTCCGAGCCAGGGTGTCATTCGCGCCGATTTCGATCCCGAAATATTGGCGCGCGACTATGAGCGAGGCGGCGCGACGTGTCTGTCCGTGCTGACGGACACGCCATCCTTCCAGGGCGCCACCGAGGACTTGATGACCGCGCGGCAGGCCACGCATCTGCCGGTCCTGCGCAAGGACTTCATGCTGGACCCCTATCAGATCGTGCAGTCGCGCGCACTGGGCGCCGATTGCGTGCTCATCATCATGGCGATGGTCAGTGACAAAGTCGCCGCAAAGCTGCTGGGCGCGACGCGCGAATGGGGCATGGACGCCATCATCGAGGTTCATGATGAAGACGAGCTGGAGCGAGCCGCTCAGTTCGATGACGGGCTGATCGGCATCAACAACCGCGACTTGAAGACGTTCGTGACGGACATCGGCACGGCGATCCGCTTGAAGCCGCTGGTGCCGCCCGGCCGTCACGTCGTGGCAGAAAGCGGATTGTCCAAGCCCGAGGATTTGATGAGACTGGCGGCGGCCGGCATTTCAACCTATCTCATCGGCGAATCGCTGATGAGAGCCGCCGACGTGGAGGCCGCCACGCACTCGCTGCTGTCGGGCGTCAAGTTATGAGCAAGCTCTCCCACCTTGACGATCAGGGCCGGGCCTCGATGGTCGACGTTTCGGCGAAAGGCGCGACCGAGCGTACGGCCAGCGCGGAAGCCGTGATCGTGCTCTCAAAAGAAGCGTATGACTTGGTGATCTCCGGGACGGCGAAGAAAGGCGACGTGCTCGCCACCGCACGCATTGCCGGCATCATGGCGGCAAAGAAGACCTCCGAGCTGATTCCGCTTTGTCACCCGCTGGCGTTGTCCCACGCGTCCGTAGATTTTACGCCCGAGCCGGAGCGTCATGCACTGCGGATCGTTGCCGGCGCTCGCACTACGGGACCGACCGGTGTGGAGATGGAAGCGTTGACGGCGGCATCCGTTGCGGCGCTGACGGTCTACGACATGGTGAAAGCGGTGGATCGCAGCGCGGTGATCGAATCGATCAGGCTGCTCAGCAAATCGGGCGGCAAGAGCGGGACGTTTGTCGCCGAAGAAGAAACACCCGCGCCGCCGCCCGCAGCGTCGAAGCCGTCGCCGCGCAAAACGGCGCCACAGGTGCTCATTCACGAAGTCGCGGCACCGAAGATGGGAAATCCGTCGCGCGAGCGCGAGGCTCTGCGGACATTCATGCTCGACCGGCGTCTGCGCGCCACCGAATGGGCAAAGTCAGCCTCCGTACCAGTGAACGAGCTCTACGGTTTCCTCTCCGGGCGGTCGCGCGGCCTGCCGGCACAATCGGCTGAGAAACTGGCCAAGGCCGCACGCGTAAGCGTGGATGCAATGCTCGGCCGCAAGAACGAAAGATGACGGCGCCGCGATGATTTCCGTCGACGAGGCGGTTTCGCGCATTACCGGGGCCTTTACGGTTCTGCCTGCCGAAAACGTCGCGGTTGCAGGTGCAAGCAACCGCGTGCTCGCCGAGGACGTCGTCGCCCCGATCGATCATCCTCCGGCGCCGATGTCCGTAATGGACGGCTATGCGGTGCGTGCCGGCGATGCGCGCGTAGGCGCCGAGCTCGCTGTCGTAGGAACCGCGCCTGCCGGCCACCCATTCAACGGAGCAGTTCGTGCCGGCCAAGCGGTGCGCGTCTTCACGGGCGGTGTCGTTCCCGACGGTGCGGATGCGGTCGTCATTCAGGAAGATACCGCACCCGGTGCGCGAAACTCCGTCGTCATCAATGCACAACCACGAGTGGGCGAAAATGTTCGCGAGCGAGGACTCGATTTCAAGACCGGCGAAACCTTGTTCGAGCGCGGCCATCGCATAACGGCACGCGATGTCGCGTTGCTCGCCGCCGCGGACATGGCGGAGCTCAGCGTTATCCGTAAACCCAAAGTCGCAATCGTCGCCACCGGCGATGAACTGTCGCTGCCCGGTCAGCCGCGCGGGCCGGGCGGCATCGTCGCGTCATCGACCTATGCCATCCAGGCTATGGTGCGGAACTGGGGGGGTGAGCCGTTCGACGTTGGCATTCTCGCGGACCGGCCGGAAGAATTCGTTCGGCTCGCTAAAGAGACCAGGGATGCGGATCTGATCGTCACCCAAGGCGGCGCCTCGGTCGGCGACCATGATCTCGTGCAGAGCGCGCTGGCGCCGCTGGGCTTCGTCCTCGATTTTTGGAAGATCGCCATGCGGCCGGGCAAGCCGCTCATCTTCGGACGATTGAAAGGGACGCCGTTCCTCGGCTTTCCGGGGAATCCCGTCTCGGCCATGGTGTGCTCGATCCTGTTCTTGGAGCCGGCCATCGCAGCCATGCTGGGGACGGAGTACCGCGCGCCGATCATGAGGGCGAAACTCGGTGCGCCACTGAAGGCGAACGGCAAGCGCCAGGAGTACGTTCGGGCAAGGCTGAGCTTCGCTGATGGTGTGGCGATAGCCGAGCCCTTCGCGCTTCAGGATTCTTCGATGCAGAAGGTGTTCGCGCGCGCCGATGCGCTCATCATCCGCGCGATTGGTGCGCCCCCTGCCGGCAAGGGCGACGACGTGCAAGTGCTACTGCTCGACCGCGCTTAAATCCCGCAAAAACCCTGCAAAAAGTCGGCTTCGTTGACCTTGGCGAAGAACTAAAGTAGAACGATTCGCGTTTGCGATTTGTTCTTGGCGATTTCAACCCGTTTGGGGGATGCCATGCTGACCAAGAAGCAATACGAGCTTCTGATGTTCATCCACCAGAGGGTGCGCGAGACCGGCGTGCCTCCCTCCTTCGATGAGATGAAGGATGCACTCGACTTGAGGTCGAAGTCGGGCATCCATCGCTTGATCACGGCGCTGGAAGAGCGCGGCTATATCCGCAGGCTGGAAAAGCGGGCGCGCGCACTTGAGATCATTCGCCTGCCCGAGAACTCTGCTGAAGGGGTACGGCCTGCCGCCACCCGAAACCAGGCACTGCGCTTGGCGCGCCCCGATCCCACGGCGCGGGTGCCGCGAAACGACAGCCGCGACCATCGTCCCGAACCGGCGCGCATTCCCGCCGACACGCGTCAGGCCAACTATGCGGGTCCCCGTCGCGGTCACGACAGCGACGACGTGAGGTCTGTCCCGATCTTGGGGCGCATCGCGGCGGGCACGCCGATCGAAGCGCTGCAGAATCGCGGCAACGAGGTGCCCGTCCCGGCCACATTATTGGGCGGCGGCGAGCACTACGCGCTGGAAGTGACCGGCGATTCCATGATCAACGCCGGCATCTTGGACGGCGACACCGTCCTGATCAGACGGGCGGACACGGCGAACACGGGCGACATTGTCGTTGCACTGGTCGACGAGAACGAAGCGACACTGAAGCGGCTGCGGCGCCGCGGCGACTCCATTGCGCTCGAAGCGGCCAATCCGGCCTATGAAACGCGGCTCTATGGCGCGGACCGCGTCCGCATACAGGGCACGCTGGTCGGTCTCATCCGGCGGTATTGAGATTTAGCCGATGCTGCCATCGGATCCGCGGCAATAACGGCGGCTCGCCATCGCCGTTCGGTAATGGGTATTCACCCAAGTGGCGGCTACGCACCGGATCATTTTCTTTCGTAATGAAATCTGAGGTTTATTGGATCGACGCACAATTACCTGGACGCCTGGGGATCATGGCGCGACCGCGCGCAGGCGATTGGTTGTGCGACGAGATTGCAGCTTGGGCCTCTGCCAAAATCGACGTTGTTGTCAGTCTGTTGGAGCCAACCGAAATCGCAGAACTACAACTGAGCGAAGAACCTCGGTGGTGTCGAGCGCAAGGCATTGACCTGATCTCGTTCCCAATTGCCGACCGCAGCGTGCCAGTATCGATGTCAAAGACGATTGAGCTTGCACGCCTTCTCGCCGACCGGATCGATCGACGCGGAACGGTGGCCGTCCACTGTCGCGCAGGAATTGGACGGTCTGCAGTGATAGCCGGATGCGTGTTGGTAACGCTCAGAACGGAACCGGACGCAGCGCTTTCTCTGATTTCCAATGCCCGTCGATTGAAGGTTCCGGATACCGAGGAACAACGACGTTGGCTTCACAGCTTTCGGGCTGCGTTAGAGTCCTAATTTCGTGCACGCTTAGACCACGGGCGCGCGCCGCGCTCGCCGGCAACGGTTTCGACGTCAATGCCCGTCTCGGTAAATCTCAGCGACATCGCGCCCTCATGCAGAGCATCGAAGCGGTCGCGCTTGAACTCCGGCATCTGGCATTTGCGGCGGATCGGAATCGCGCTGATCAGCACGTCGGCGTGCCTGCAATCTTCAATCAGCGCCGGCAGTTTGAGCGAGAGGGCGACAACGCGGCCGTCCTTGGCTGTTGCGACACAGCCGATGTCATCGCAATGGGCGCCGGCACGGGCGGCAGCCACGGTGCGCTTGTCGCCGTCGCGCAGCAGCCATTGTTCCGCGGTGTAGTTGTCGAGATGCGGGCCGAGGATGACGAGCTCGCCGGCCGCGCTGCGCACCGCCATCGCCTGGGCATCACGCGAAACGAACATGTCGGGCACTGGACTGAACGAGATCATCACGAACGCTACGGCCGCCGGGATCAGTCCAAACCAGCGCCAGCCTCGCCGCCAAAGAGCTATCCATAGCGCGCCGAAGACGATGGCGAGCAGCGCCGTGGCCGGCCATGCCCGCACCAGCGTGGTCGCGCCGGGGAGATCCGACACCCAATGGGCGATGGCGGTCATGCGATGCACGCCCCAGCCCATCGTATGCAGCGGACCGGCTTCGAGGCCGAACGGCATGAATACGACCGCGAGCGCGGCCGAAGGCATGATGACGAAGGCCACGACCGGTTCGGCCAGCAGATTGGCGAGCAGCGAATAGGACGCCGCGCGGTCGAAGTGATAGATCGCGAACGGTGTCGTCGCGAGCGCTGCAACGAGGCTGGTCATCAGCATGCCTGAAAGATAGCGGCGCGTCTTGCGCAGGAGCTGAAGGATGCGTCCCCCAACCGGCGGATCGTTGCGCTTTCGCGCCGACCACCACTCCGCCAGCGCGATGAGGCCCACGACGGCGGCGAACGACATCTGGAATCCGGGATTGATGATCTCGTCGGGATCGAAGGCGAGAATGGCGAGCGCGGCAACCGCCACCGCGCGCATCGACAAAGCCGGCCGGTCGGCGATCACGCCCAACAGCATCGCGGACAGCATGATGTAGGAGCGCACGGCGGGCGCTCCGCCGCCGCTGATCATCAGATAGAAGGTGGCGCTCAAGAACGCGGCCACGGCCGCCCATTTCTTGATCGGCTGAGTCAAGGCGAGCCAGGGCCACAGCGCGAGCAGCGCGCGAAACACGAAAAAGATACCGAGGCCGGCGAGCCCCAGGTGCAAACCGGATATCGACAGCACATGCGCCAATCCGGAATCGCGATAGGCGTCCGTGTCCTCGTCGGGAATCCCTCCGCGCGTGCCGGTGATCAATGCGGCGGAGATTGCGCCATCGGGACCGGGAACGGCTTTCTGTATTCGATCCGTGAGCGACAGACGCCAAGCAAGGATGAAGGCGCGCACGCGATCGCTGAGCGAGGGCGGCGAAGGCTCGCTGAGCAGTGTCGGGCTGCCATAGGTAAAGCCCACACCACCGATGCCCTGAAAATATGCCCAGCGCGCGAAGTCATAGCCGTGCGGGAGCGCCGGCTCCGGCGGCGGCCGCAAAACCGCGAGCGCGGAGACTGAAGCCCCCGGTATCGCAGCTTGAACCGCTTTAGCGCCCATCAGGGTCAGTCGCACACGGCGAGGCGGAGAGTTGGACTTCTCCATTGTCGAAACCGCCAGCACGATCCGCGCCCGATTGGGCGCACGGATCTCGACGTCTTCGATGCGCCCGGTCAGGCGAACCGGACCGACGTCGCGTGTGATGACCGGGGCGTCGACGCGCACGGTGCGAAGCTTCGTCGCGCCGAAGCCCAAACTCGAAGCAGCGATCAACGCGCACAAAAAGCGCGCAGCCGTATTCGAGCTAAAGTGACTGCACAGTGCGAAAGCCAAGCCCGCGAGAGCGATCAAGGCCGCCATTAAGAGCGACGGCTCGCTCTTAAGCGCAAAATAGCTGACGATGCCGCCGCCAAAGGCAATGACGCACCAGGGAAACCAGCGCTCCTGTTCCGCCGCAAGATTGTGCGACACGGCGGCAAGTGCGCCCTTCAGCCAGCCGCCGGCCGGTCGAGATTGCGGAAGGGTTCCGGCGGGGACTGTCGAGGGCTCCGGCCAAAGGCGCGTACCCAGCATTCGGGCGCGCAAATTGAGCCCTATCCGCAATGCCACCCCGTTTGTTAGGACTCAGCCCCGCAGCCGCAATGCTCCATGAGCGCTCATCTTGTCTGAATCATGACGCAAGCCGCCCGCCCCGCCCCCGTTTTGCGCTTTGCCCCCTCGCCCACCGGCTATCTTCACATCGGTGGCGCTCGCACAGCCCTGTTCAACTGGCTCTATGCCCGCCACACCGGCGGCAAGTTCCTGCTACGCATCGAAGATACCGATAGGGAGCGGTCCACCGAGGCCGCCGTCGGCGCCATCTTCAACGGCTTGACCTGGATGGGGCTCGATTGGGACGCCGAGCCGGTCTTTCAGTTTTCGCGCGCCGAGCGGCACCACGAGGTGGCCGAGCAATTGTTCGCTACTGGAAAGGCCTACCGCTGCTACGCAACTGCCGCGGAGCTGGAAGAGATGCGCGCCCGCCAGCGCGCCGCGGGACAGTCCATCCGCTATGACGGCCGCTGGCGCGATAAAGAGCCCAGCGACGCCGAGAAGGACAAGCCCTTCGTCGTCAGGCTCAAAGCGCCGCAGCACGGCGACACCGTCATTCAAGACGCCGTGCAGGGCGAGGTGCGCTGGTCCAATGAGCAACTTGACGACATGGTGCTTCTGCGCAGCGACGGCACGCCTACCTACATGCTGGCCGTCGTTGTCGACGACCACGACATGGGCATCACGCACGTGCTCCGCGGCAGCGATCATCTCAACAACGCCGCGCGCCAGCTTCAGATCATCGAGGCGATGGGATGGCCGGTGCCCGTTTACGGCCACGTGCCGCTGATCCATGGCGCCGACGGCGCCAAGCTGTCCAAGCGGCATGGCGCGCTCGCCGTGGAGGCCTATCGAGATATGGGCTACCTGCCCGAGGCGATGCGCAACTATCTTCTCCGCCTCGGCTGGAGTCACGGTGACGACGAGATCATCCCGACCGCGCAAGCGATCGAGTGGTTCGACTTTCCCGGCCTCGGCCGCTCCGCGGCTCGCTTCGACTTGAAGAAGCTCGACAGCCTCAACGGACATTACATTCGTGAAATGAACGACGCCGCGCTCACCCAAGAGCTCGTCGCCTTTGCCCAGCGCACGCGGCCGGAGATTGTGCTGGATGCCGCGGCACGCACGCGCCTCAAAGCGGCGATGCCGCTTTTGAAACCGCGCGCCAAGACATTGGTTGAGCTGGTCGACAAGGCGGAATTCCTCTTTGCCGAAGGACCACGCGCACCAGATCCCGCGGCAGCGCCAGTGCTGACTCCGGCCGCCCGCGGCCTGCTCGGCCGCATCGCCGAGGCGCTCGATGAAGAACCGTGGGACAGCGCGTCCTTGGAGGCGCGGCTGCGGGGCCTGGCGGACAAGGAGGGTGCCAAGCTCGGCGATCTTGCGCAGCCTCTGCGCGTTGCGCTGACGGGCAGGACCGCCTCGCCGCCGATATTCGACATTCTCGCGGTTTTAGGGCGTGAAGAGGCATTGACTCGCATACGCGCCCATGTCGATTAAGGGCTTGGGTTTGGGCGCAATTTGGAGACTGCGCACGCCTCGTTAAGGCCTAGAAAGGTAGAGTTCCAAGCAATGGGACCTTCGTGGAGGACCGCCCCATAACGATAGGCAGCTCAGGAGTTTTCGCATGAACATGAAAAACAGCGGAGCCAAGGACGCCGGGACGGCCACGTTCACGTATCGCAACAAGCGTGTGGACCTTCCGGTGCTCAGCGGCACTGAAGGGCCCAATGTGGTCGACATCCGCAAGCTCTACGGCGAAGCCGATCTCTTCACCTACGATCCGGGTTTCACCTCCACCGCCTCCTGCGAAAGCGATCTGACCTATATCGACGGCGATAAGGGGATCCTGCTCTACCGCGGTTATCCGATCGATCAGCTGGCGAAGAATTCGCACTTCTTAGAGGTCTGCTACCTGCTGCTCTATGGCGAACTGCCGACGCCCAACCAGATGGCGGAATTCGAGCACACCATCACCTACCACACGATGGTGCATGAGCAGATCAGCTTCCTGTTCCGGGCTTTCAGGCGCGACGCGCATCCGATGGCGGTCATGGTCGGCGTGGTCGGCGCGCTGTCGGCGTTCTATCACGACTCGACGGACATCACGGACAAGCATCAGCGCCAGATCGCGAGCCACCGGCTGATCGCCAAGATGCCGACCATCGCGGCCATGGCTTACAAATATTCGCTGGGACAGCCTTTCGTGTATCCGCTGAACGAGCTCGGCTACACCGAGAACTTCATGCGCATGTGCTTTGCGGTGCCGTGCGAAGAGTACATGGTCAATCCGGTCCTGGCCAAAGCACTGGATACGATTTTCATCCTGCACGCGGATCACGAGCAGAACGCGTCGACCTCGACGGTGCGTCTCGCCGGCTCGTCAGGCGCCAATCCCTTTGCCTGCATCGCGGCCGGCATTGCCTGCCTTTGGGGACCCGCGCACGGCGGAGCCAACGAAGCCGCGCTGAAAATGCTGCAGGAGATCGGCAGCGTCGATCGCGTTCCGGAATATGTGAAGCGGGCGAAAGACAAGAACGATACATTCCGGCTGATGGGATTCGGCCATCGCGTCTACAAGAACTACGATCCGCGCGCCAAGGTCATGCGCGAGCAGTGCTATGCGGTGCTCGATCAGCTCGGCAAGCATGACGATCCGCTGTTGAAAACCGCGCTCGAGCTTGAGCGCATCGCGCTTCAGGACGATTACTTCATTGAAAAGAAGCTTTATCCCAACATCGACTTCTACTCCGGTATCACTTTGAAAGCATTGGGCTTTCCGACGGACATGTTCACAGCCCTGTTTGCGCTCGCCCGCACCGTCGGCTGGGTCGCCCAATGGCAGGAGATGATCGAGGATCCGCAACAGAAGATCGGCCGCCCGCGGCAGATCTATACGGGTCCCCACCGCCGGGATTATGTTCCACCGGAGAAGCGCGTCAGCTAGAGGATCAAGATGCGGTTGGCCGAAGACCCGCATCTCTCATCAAGCGAAAGCATCCTGTCGAGCGAAAGGCCGCGCGTTCGCCTGCGTGCGTCGGCGGCCAACGACAATCACCGCACGCACAGTTACTGGCGCCGCGTCGTTGCCGGCGGCATGGCCGCGCTTTTCGCCGCCAGTCTGATCCTTGTCGGCCTCGTCTGCGTGACGCGCGCCGCCGAAATTTCCTTCACCACCAACAGCAAAAACTAGAGGCTCACATGAAACGCATTGTGCTCAGTCTGCTTGCGTCGCTTGCGCTCGCCGTGTTCGCCAATCCGCCGCATGCCGTTCAAGCCGCCGAGATCCAAGGCAAAGAGATGACGCTTCCTGCCACCGAGCGGCCGGTTAAAGTGGAGTTCTTCCGCGCGCCCGGCAACGCGAAGCGGCCCGGCGTGCTGATGCTGCACGGCGGCCAGGGTTGGGGCGGTGCCGAAGGCCGCACCGAGAATTTCCGGCATTATGCGAGCGAGCTCGCCAACCGCGGCTTCGACGCCTACATGGTCTATTATTACAGCGACCAGGACGTCGCGGACCGCAAAGCCAACGCGCCGGGTGTGAGCCAAAAACGCTTTCCGGCATGGGCCAAACTGGTGAGCGACCTCACCGTCGATCTGAAGAAAATGAGCGACTCCAACGGCAAGGTAGCGCTGGTCGGCTTCTCCAATGGCGGCAATCTCTCCGCGCATGCGACACCGCTCGACACCAATATCGACGGGGCGGTGATCCATTACGGCGGCGTGTCGCGCGTTCCCGGCTTCGAAGCGAAGCGCTTCCCCCCGCTGCTGATCATGCATGGCGAAGCCGATACGCGTGAGCCGATCGAGCGCGGGAAGAAATTGTACGAAGTCGCAAAGGCTGTCGGTGCGGACGTGCAGTTCGTCTCCTACCCCGATACCAATCACGGCTTCGCGCAAAATCTCGGCACGCACGCCGCGGACGATGCCTTCCAGCACACGATCGCTTTCCTGAATCGCATCCTGAAGGGGAAATCAGAAAAATGAAGCTGCTGAAGAGGATCGCGCCGGCGGCGTTGCTCGCCGTTGCGTGGTTTGCCGCGCCGGTTTCCGCAGCGGAAATCCAGGGCAAGACGATCACGTTGCCCTCGACCGAGCGGCAGGTGAAGGTGACCTATTTCCGGGCGCCCGGCGATGCGAAACGTCCTGCGGCGTTGCTGCTGCACGGCGCGGGCGGCTTCGACCGGCGCATCGCCGAGTACAATCATTACGCGTCGGTGCTGGCCAATGCCGGCATCGATGCGTACCTCTTCTATTATTACAACCAGCAGGACGATCAGATGATGTCGTTCGGGGTCGACATCTTTGCGCAGCGCTACGAGGCGTGGGCGAAACAGGTCGACGACGTCGCCGACTATCTGACCAAGCAGAAGGACTCGAACGGCAAAGTCGGCCTGGTCGGGTTTTCGAACGGCGGTATCCTGGCGAGCGGCGCCTCCTCGCTCGACACGAAGATCAATGCCGCGGTGATTTATTACGGCACGGATCCCTGGCCGTTACCCGCCGAGCCGACGCATTATCCGCCGCTTTTGATTCTGCACGGCGATGCCGATCAGGTCATACCGGTCGAGGAAGGCAAACAGCTTGCGGCGGAAGCAAAGCTGGCCGGCGCCAAGGTCGACCTCGTCATTTATCCAGGCGAGATGCACGGCTTCGGCTCGGACACGACAAAGAAGAACGGCGCCGATGCGCTCCAGCGAACGGTCACGTTCTTGAAGCGGGAATTGCAGATCAAATAATCCAACCCTGGAAGGGCACAGGACTATGAAGCTACTGACGAGCTTTGCAGCAGCAGCCTTGTTGGCGTTGGCTCCCTTGGCAACAAGCCTTTCGGCTGCGGAGATCGCCGGCAAACCGATGATGCTGCCGGCGACCGAGCGGCAAGTGAACGTCACCTATTTCCGCGCAGCTGGCGACGCGAAGCGGCCCTCTGTGCTGCTGCTGCATGGCGGCGGCGGCTTCGATCGGCGGATCGCCGATTACAATCATTACGCTTCAGTGCTCGCGAACGAAGGCTTCGACGCGTATCTCTTCTATTACTACAGCGATCTCGATGAGAAGTTGATGTCGCGCGGCGGTGGCGCCAATGTGTTTACGGCGCGCTATCCCGCATGGGCAAAGCAGGTCGACGACGTTGCCGATTATCTGATCAAGCAGAAGGACTCGAACGGCAAAGTCGGCCTGGTCGGATTCTCCAACGGCGGCATCTTGGCCACCGGCGCGTCCACCCTAGATGCTAAGATCAATGCTGCGGTGATCTATTACGGCACGGAACCGTGGCCGCTGGGCGAGCCGGCGAAACGCTTCCCGCCGCTGCTCGTTCTGCACGGCGACGCCGACCAGATCATTCCGATCGAAAACGGCCGCCAGCTCACGGCACTGGCAAAGAAGCTCGGAGCGAAGGTCGACTTCGTCGTTTACCCCGGTGAGCAGCACGGCTTCGGCGCGGACACGTCGAAGAAGAACGGCGCCGATGCGCTTACGCGCACGGTCGCGTTCTTAAAGCGTGAACTCCAGGGCAAGTAGTCTGGCACCAAATCTTCGGCGCAGCGCTCGGTCTTGCCCCAGAGCGGGCAACGACTAGAATATTCGGCAGTATTAGCGGGATGTGAGCATGCGTTACGCGGCAAAATGCAGAAACGGCCTTGTGGCGGCGCTGTTGGGCGGTGCGCTTGTCGCATCGGCTTCCCTTTTCGCCGCGGAGGCGCCGCGAGTGGCCGATGCCGCAGAGAAGCAAGACAAAGCCGCGCTGCAGTCGCTCATCCGCGACAAAGCCAACGTGAATTCGCCGCAGCCGGACGGCGCCACGGCGCTGCATTGGGCGGTGCATTGGGACGACGCGGAAAGCGTGGACCTCTTGATCCGCGCCGGTGCCAATGTGAACGCCAAAAACGATTATTCCGCGACGCCGCTTTCACTCGCCTGCACCAACGGCAATGCCGCGATCGTCGAGAAGCTGCTTTCCGCCGGCGCCAATCCGAACACGGCTGCGCCTTCGGGCGAAACACCGCTCATGCGCTGCGCGCGGACCGGAAACACCGCCGCGGTGAAAGCACTACTCGCGCGCAAGGCGGATGTAAGCGCCAAAGACAATGAGCGCGGCCAGACGGCCTTGATGTGGGCAGTGGCGGAAAAGCATCCCGCCGTCGTGCAGGCCCTGATCTCCGGTGGCGCGGATGTCCGCGCCCGTTCGACCGGAGGCTTCTCGCCGCTTCTGTTCGCCGCGCGCGTCGGTGACGTGGAATCGGCGAAGATTCTGTTGGGCGCCGGCGCACAAGTGAACGAGCCCGGCCCGCAAGCCATGACTGCTTTAGTGCTCGCGAGCGCGAGCGGCCAGGAGGAGTTCGGCATTTTCCTGCTCGACAATGGCGCCGATCCGAACGCGCGCGATGCCGCCGGCGCAACCGCGCTGCATTACGCGCTGATGAGAGGCATCACGTCGCTCAACGGGATCCGCATCGCCAACTACGTCGAACATCTCTTTCGGCCGACCATGAGCGGTCTCATCAAGGCGCTCATTGCGCACAAGGCCGATCCGAATATCGCGATTGAAAGGCGTGTTGCGCTCGGCGGAGGCAGGAGCGACGACGTGATCGGCGCAACGAGCTTCCTCGTCGCCGCGGCGACGCCGGATGCCGATATGATGCGGCTGCTGCTTAATGCCGGCGCCAATCCCAAGGTGAAGACCAAGACCGGCCTCACGGCGCTGATGCTGGCTGCGGGCGTCAGCCGCGGCCAGGACTTCACCGACGAGGAGAAGAAGCGGTCGATCCCCGCAGTGCGCGTCGCGCTCGAGCAAGGTGTCGACGTCAACGCAGCCAACGCGTCCGGCTTGACCGCTCTGCACGGTGCGGCCGCGAACGGCGCGAACGAGGTCGTGCAGATGCTGGTCGAGAAAGGCGCCAAGATCGATGTGCGCGACAAGTACCAGCAGACGCCGCTCAGCGTTGCCGCGGGCGAGCGCCTACCCTGGATCCCCAACGGCGACGAGCTCGGCGAGATCATGCAGCCGAGCACGCGCGATCTCTTGTTGAAGCTCGGTGCGACGCCGCTGACCACGCCCGGCTATTTCCATCCGCCGGAAGACTCCGAAGCGTACCGGATCAACCGCGGCCTGCGCGGCCTGCCGACGCCGGCAACGAAATAGACGGAACCGCCCTATTGGCGGCTCTCCCTCTTCCTGGGGGAGGAGCCAAAAATTCAGTTCGGACCGGCTACTTTAGTGGTCGTCGAGGCCTTCCACGCCGCCGGGTGCGTTCTGCAGCTCGGTCTGGGCGAGAGTGATGAACGCCAGCGCCCGCATGTTCGCCGGGTTTCTCGTATTGCGCGCCTTCTGCAAATGCTCGACCGCATCGGCGAGCGATAGCTGGGCCGCGCGCACCTCAGGATCGGCGCGCCGGGGGAAAGTGAAATCATTCTGCGCAAGCGCCGCCACACCGATCAGCGACATGCTCAAGATCGTCGCGACAAATAGAGTCCTCTTGCTGGTCATTTTGAGCTCCCTCATCGAAATCGAAAAATGGCGAACTCCTAAATCGTCAGGTGGCCCGTGCTGTTGCCGAGCTTGTCCTGCTTGGCGCCGACCATGTCGAGCATGGTCAGCAGCAGGTTCGGCATGGGCGTCTCGCGCGGATAGCGGACGTGGCGGCCGCCCTTGAGCTGACCGGAAGCGCCGCCCATC
>Ga0126377_10001586_pt1 | contig 14995 bp, 22 predicted proteins | sample PanSoiMetPlot_22_FD_92647 | JGI IMG/M metagenome (GOLD analysis project Ga0126377, IMG submission 92647) | Tropical forest soil microbial communities from Panama - MetaG Plot_22 | ecosystem: Environmental > Terrestrial > Soil > Tropical forest > Bulk soil | place: Panama | collected 2016-02-17
CGACCTGCGCGATCGTCAGCAGCTCGAGCGGGTCTAGATGCGTCATCGCAGTCACCCCTCGCGTTATTGCAGAACCTCACGCCAGGTGTCCGCAGCCTTTCCCCGCCCGCGTTGCCGCATGGTGTTTCACCCGTTGTTCACTTGTTGCATTTTGACCTAACAGTGCGCAGGAGAAATCCGGCGCTGTTTCCGGCATTTTCATGCTTTGCGACCCACTGACCGTGTTCGGGAAACCGCACAGCCGAGCAAGACCGGTGTTGGGTGGCGAGAGTTGCCGGGGATGGCCCAGCGTGACCTACGCCGCGTGCAGACACGAGCGCAGCAGCTCGAAAAGGCACGGCAAGCGCTCCGCGACGCCATCCTGCAGGCCCACGCGTCGGGCGAATCCGTGCGCGACATCGCGCCGTACGCCGGCCTGTCGCCCTCGCGCGTCTACGAGCTCTTGAAGGAGGCGCTCGACGAGCCCGGCTAGCCGTTCTCGATGCAGGTGTAGACACGCACGTGGCCGCCCGGGTGGTTGATCACCAGCACCCCCGGGCTGTAGCCGGCGATGCAGGCGAACTCGCCGGCCGGGCCCGGTTCGCCCTTCGGCCCCGGCGGCCCCGGCGGGCCCGGCGGGCCCTGCTCGCCGGTGCCGGTGACGTCGACGGTGACGGTGCGGGTCGGGGCGGCCTGCCCGCCCGCGTTGGCGGCGAAGTAGCCGGCCGACCCGGTGAGCGCGAGCCCGGCGGCGACGAGGATCTGCGGGACAGGGACTCTCATGCTTTCGCCTCCCGTTGGTGCTCTTGTTCTAGCGCGTCGTGAACGGCTTGGCTGATCTCCGCGTCGGAGCGGCGGGTGGCGGCCTTCAGGCCCGCGTAGGCGGTGATGATCCCGCCGATCGCGGACAGGATCGCGGCCAACGCCTCGCCGTCCACACCTCTACGGTTCCCTGACCCGCACGAACGTGACGTTCGCGTCCGACGCGGAACGTGTGCGGCGCATCACCTGGCCCCCGTTCGAGTCGTTCGACGTGGACGTATTCCCTTCGATCGCCTTCCAACTGAACGAGGTGCCGGACTCGAACAGGCCGATGTGGTCTGGGACGCCGTCGCGCTGCCAGTCGTAGCAGACGAGATCGCCCGGGATCGGGCTGGTGGTGGTGGCGAGCCCGTTGCGGCCCGCGCGCGCGTCCTGGACGACATAGGGCACGTAGCTGTAGCTCTTCCCCTTCGCGAACGACGGCGAGCCGCCGCTCGTCTCGAAGCACCAGCTGACGAACATCGCGCACCAGGGCTCGTAGTTCATCCCGTACCAGGCGCCGAACATGTTCCCGTTCGTGCCCGGCGGCGACTCCACGTAGCCGAGCTGCGCCGCCGCCGTCGCCAATGCGAGCTCGCGCAGCGTGTCGCCGCCGGCGTACTCCTGCCGGTAGGCCTCGAGCAGGTCGATCGCGGTCTGGTCGAGGACAGGCTCGCCGGCGTGCGGCAACCCGGCCGGGATGCGGGCCGACCGGATCAGATTGTAGGTCTGTTCGCCCATCCAGCCGGTCGCGTCGATCCCGTTCTGGCGCTGTAGCCCGGCGAGGCCGTTGTCGGCCACGTTGCCAGAGCGGCCGTGCGCGAACCCGTCGCTGAACTGATCGTCGAAGTTCTGCCACGGCCAGTGCCCCGACCTGCTCACGGCGCGTTTGATCGCGGTCACGTCGTCGCCGTCCGGTGACGGCTGCTTGCCCTTGCGGGCCGCGTCCGGCGGGTAGAGCGGCCGCGTGAACGGCGGCCCGACCATCGGGCCGCCCGGGTTCGCCTTCTCCCACCAGTCGCTCATCGCAAACAGTTACGCTCCCCGCCCGTGCAGAAAACCGCACACCGACATGGCGCTAGACCCGTACCCTCGATGCGTTGCGCCTACTGCGGGCGGCCGCTGCTGGTGCCGTACGCGGCCGCGTGGCGGGAAGGCACCTACGAGGTTCGATGCGCCCGCTGGTGGCGGCCGCACAAGACCACAGTAACGACCAGCTTCCAGGCTCAGGCAACACGGACGACCTCGAAGCCGGAGTAGAGCTGGTCGGTCGAGATGTTGACGTCGGCGCCGGCGTTGTGGAACACGGCGACCTCGAGATAGTCGCCGGCGTTCAGGAACATCGCCTGCACGGACGTAATCATGTGCGGCGCATTGTTGGCGCCGACCGTCGGCAGCATCGCGTTGTAGGCCATGAACGCGGTGCGGTTGCGGGCGATGTACACCTCGCGGTAGCCGACCGCGCTGGAGGCGAAGAACACGTGCGCGCGGGCGGCCCAGTAGGCGGTGGCGGGAATCGTGATCCTCGACGTGGAGCCGCCGGTCATGCCGGTGCCGGTGCTGTCGAAATCAACGGTCGCGAGCGCAACATAGGTGAGGGTGCCGGTCGGGACAGGGACACCGGCGGCGCCGCGGCGTTTCGCGGCATAGTGGGTGTAGGCGGCCGGCAGCTGCGCGGACGGAACCTTGCCGCCGCTGTCCAGCGAGGCAAGCCCATTGTTGGCGCCACGGACGGCCTCGATCCGGTTGGCGAGGCTGCCCATGTCGGCCGGCACGTCGGCCGGGTCGGACGGGGCCGGGTAGGGCAACAACAGGGTTGGTGTGGTCGGCATCGGTTACCCCGCTTTCACTTGGGCGTATGTCGGTGACAACGGCATCACGCGGCCGAGCGCGGTCGCGGGCCAGGCGCCGGCGGCCTTCGGGCCGTACAGCCGCAGGGTGGTGGTGTCGAGGTAATAGGCGCCGTCGACGCCGACACCGGCGGTCGGTGCGCCCGCACCCGAGAGGAAGGTGGCGGGGCCGGCGGGGCCGGTCGCGCCGGCAGGGCCTTGCGGGCCGGTGGCGCCGGTCGGCCCGGCGGGGCCTTCGGGGCCGGTCGGGCCGGTGGCGCCGGTCGGCCCGGCCGGGCCGACCGGCCCTTCAGGGCCGGGCGGGCCCGGCTCGCCGGTGCCGGTCGCGCCGCCGACGGCCCCCAGAGCGAGGATCAGCGTGTCGGCGCCGAGACAGTAGGCGGGCTCGCCGACCGTCGGCGTGTAGCTCGAGACGCGGGCGACGGTGACGGTGGCGCCGTTCTGGTCGATCTCGACATGGTTCGGGCCGGGCACCGCGATCACCTCGCCGATCACCAGGCGTACCCAGGTGCGGTTCAGCTTCTCCCTGAGCACGTAGGGAAGCGTGCGGGTGAACGGGACGCCGCTCACAGGGTGGCGTCCTCGAGCTGCTGCCAGGCGGCGACGCCGGAGAAGAACCGGAAGTGGCCGCTAGCGAGGTCGGGCAGGTACTGGCTGGTGACGGTGATCTCGAGCGCCCCTGATGCGTCGAGGCCGATCCGGGTCGCGTTGACGGTCAGCGTCTCGACGCGGCCATCCGTGAATCTGGCCTCGATCCGGTCGTCCGGCTCCAGCGCCGGGTTCGGCACCGACTGCAGCATGACGGTGCGCGCCAGCCCCAGCCTGAGGTTGAGCAGCGAGGCGGCGGCAGCGTCGGCAGCGGCCTGGCTGCCGACGGCGGTCGAGCTCGAGACCATCGCGACCTTGCCGAACGGGCCGCCCCACCGCGTCGGACTGGCGGGGTCGTCGTTGATCGCCAGCGACACGATCGGCGGCAGCTCCGCGCTGGCCTGGCCCTTGACGAGCACGCCGTTTCGCACATTGGAACGGTCGAGCGTCTCCGCGGCCGAGACGAGGGTGCCGCGGCTGCCGGCGTCGATCACCCACGCCACCGGCGGCGTCCCGCCGCGCGGCCGGATCACGAAGTCGCCTTGCTCGTCGAACAGCGCGACCGCCGACGCGGCCGCGGCCAGATCGGTGACCGCGGCCGCCCTGTCCTCCTCATAGACCACGTCGGCCAATGTCGGCTCGCTGGCGGGGTCGGTGAGGACGTGGTAGGCGATCGACGTGCCGAACACCTCCTGGACGGCGGCGACGGCCGCATCCGAGGGTTTCATCCCGGCCGGCGCGAACGGGGCGGTGAACGGCTCGTCCTGCACCTGCGCGAACCGGTCGGCCAAGGTGAGGGTGGCTTCGCCTTGCAGCTCGTTCCAGGCCACAGACTCGACGCGGAAACGGCCGAGCTGGACACGCTCGACCGTGCCGTCGGCGTACCTGATTCCTCTCTCGATGACGGCCTGGCCGCCGAACGGCAGCTCGCGCACCGTCTCGGTCGTGAACGGCTCCCCGAGCGCGAACGCCACCTGCAGCGATGCCTGGCGGCGGACGCGCGCGTCACGGTCACAGGTGACGTCGCCGCCGACGACCGGCACCTCGACCGGCGTCGCGAGATCCGACGGGCGGTAGACACGCGCAGCGACCGACACGGTGTGCGATTCGCGCAGCGACGCCAGGAACCGGTCGGAGACGGCCAGCATCAGATGTCGTCGGGGAGCCAGGGGATGACGGGGCTGGCATCGCCGCCGGGGAAGATGTAGGCGAGCTGGTCGTAGGTGCCGACCGCCGCCAGCATGTCGGCGTAGGTCGCCCAGGTGTCTTTGACGTGCTGGTAGGTGTTCGGCGCGGTCGGGACGAACAGCCCCGGGTCGGGGCGTTCGACTTGGATCACCGCCGCGCGCATCCGGCGTTCGGGGGCGCGCCCGTCGGCCAGGATCCTTTCCTCGACGAAACCGGTCAGGCCGAGGTACATGTTCCCGATCCCCAGGTCGGGGGTGGTGCGCAACAGGAACGGGTAGCCGGCGCCCCACAAGGCTCTGACCTGGTCGCGCTGCGCCAGCGTGTCCGTCAAGACCGCCAGCTCCGCCGACGGCGTCCACGCCGGCAGCATCGTCATCACCGGCGCGCGCCGGTTCAGGATCCGGTGGACACCGTTGGCGAGGTCGAACTGCAGCTCGTGCATATCCTGGATCACCACGGCAAGCGAGTTGGTGGGCCGGGCGAGGTCGACGAGCCAGGCGGCGCACTGCCCGTAGGCGACGGTCACCGTCGCGGTCGCGGTCTCCAGCACGGTCGTCCCGTCGTAGGCGGTGACGGTGTAGACGAGCTCGACGTCGAACGGCGCCTCCCAGTCACGGGCGATCGCGGACGTCCCTGAGACGGCCGCGTTGAAGGCGCCGCGGACGGCGGCCTCGTTTCCCGAGGGTGAGCGGCGGCTGATCGTGTACGTGTCGGCGCCGGCCGGGATCCCGGTGACCTCGAGCCGCACGTCGAGCCGGGCCGGGTCGACCGTCGCTGCCAGCGCCACAGCCATCGGCTAGACGGCCCCGGCGAGGAGGGTCTGGGCGGTGCGGTTGTCCTGGCTCCTGACCTCGTAACGGACAAGACCCCTGAGCTCCTGGTCGCCGATGAACACCCTGACCTCGGGCCGCTGCTCCGCCAGGATCTGCCGCAGCAACGATTCGGGCGCGACGATCTCGCGGCCGGCGCCTTCCCCGACCATCGCCAGCGTGGGCTGGCTGATCACGCCGCCGGTGGCGAGCTCCGGGATCCGCGGCACCCCGAACGACTGGCCGCCGAAGCTGCCGCCGCCGATCTTGTGCCCGGCCACCTTGACCGACGGGATGTGGATCGTCGGGATCGTGAACTGGATGCTGTTCCAGCCGCGGATCAGCGCGTTGATCGGCTGCTTGATCGCGTTCACGGCACCCTCGACGGCGCTCTTGAGGCCGCCCAATGCTGCGGTGAACGCGCCGGCGATGCCGCCGGCGGCGGCCTTGATCGCGTTCACAGCGGCCACGATCGGCTTCTCGAGCGCGTTCGCGACCGCCTGCGCCGCCGACGACACCGCGGAGACGGCGGCGTTCACGGCGCCGCCCAATCCTGCGAGCACGCTGCGGACGGTGTTGACGGCGGTACGGGCGCCGTTCTCGATCTTGTCCCAGTGGGTGGCGATCGCGATCGCCGCGGCGCCGAACGGGCCGGTCAGGATCGCGGTCAGCAGCTTCCAGTTGTTGCGGACGAAATCAACGACGGAATCCACCGCGCCGGTGATCACGGCCTTGATCTGGTTCCAGCCCGCGGTGGCGATCGCTTTCACCGCCGCGAGCTCCGCCGAGAAGATCGCCTTGACGATGTTGAACAAGGTCTGGACGATCGCCTTGATCAGGTTGGCGGCCTGCTCGACGATCACCTTCGCCTGATCCCACGCCGCCGACCAGTCGCCCCTGAGCAGGGCGGTGATGAGGCGGAGCGCGGCGGCGATGATCTTGACGGCCGCCTCGAGGATGCGGGCGACGCCCATCACGATCGGGCCGATCGTGCCCCAGTGGTCGCGGATCGTGTCAACGACCTGGATCACGAGATCGATCAGCGCGTCGAGCAAGGGACGGACGACGTTCCACATGTTCTTCAACGCCTTCGAGATCTCCGGCCAGTGATCCCTGAGCCAGGCGATCGCGGTCTGCAAAACCGGCACCATTTTCCCGACCAGCATCCCGGCGAAGTTGTTGAACTCCTCGCGCACGATCTTCAGCTGGCCCGGCAGCGTTTTCCCGGCGGCCTCGGCGCTGCCGCCGAATTCCTTGTTCAGCTCCTTGAGGATGATCTTCTGCGCTTCCATCGTCTTCCCGGAGTCCTGCAGCGCTTTGATCTGATCCTTCTGCGCCTTCGTGAACGACACGCCGACCCGTGACAGTGCGGTGACGCCCTTGGTCGGGTTGTTCAGCGCCTTCCCCAATTGGATCGCGCTGGTTTTCATGTCCTGGCCCAGGGCGGTCGACATGTCGGCCATCGTCTGGGTGGCCTGGTTGAAGATGTCGTTGCCCTTGCCGACCTCGTTACGGATGTCGGTGAACGTGAGCAGCAGGTTCTCGCCTGAGGCGACCGCCTCGTCGTCGATCCCGGACTTCTTCATGATCGACTCGGCCAGATCCGAGACCTGGGTGGCGGTCACGCCAGCCGTCTTGCCAGTGGACTTGAGGACGGCTTCGGTCTGGGCGGCGACCTTGGTCGATTCCGACCACTCGCCGATCCCGATCTTCAGCGTGGCGGCGATCGCGCCGACACCGGCCGCGCCGGCCGCGAACGCCCCCGTCCGCGCAAGCGATTTCAGCTTCGAGCCGAACCCCGACGTCGACTTCCCCGCGGAGCTGATGCCTTTCTGGAGCTGCCGCGTGTTGGCGACGAAATCAACGACGACGGTCGGGTTCGCCACCTACCTGCGCCGCCTTTGCGCCGCCCTGGCGGCCCGTCTCGCCTCCCGCTGCTCGCGGACGGCGTAGCGGAGCATGGTCTCGTACTCGAGCGGGGTCAGCTCGTCGACCTGGCGCGGCGTCATTGTCCAGAAGCGGCAGAAGTGGATGAGCTGCTCGACGACCCGCCGCTCGTAGGGTCGGCATCGGGCTCCCGGAAGTCCGGCAGCACGTCGCCGGCCTGCTCCCACGTCACGTCGTAGCCGTCCCGTCTCAGTTGCACCCAGATCAGCGACTGGATCCGGTCGGGCGCCTCGTCCATGTCCTCGACGTCGCCGCCCAGCAGCTCGTTCAGGTTCCGTCCCGTCTTGTCCTTCAACACCCGCATTTCGTTCGGGGTCAGGCTCATGTTCGGCGACAGCGCGACCCTGTCCGGCAGGGCGGGCGGGCGGATCTCGGTCACGGTCTCGGCCATCTGAACCCCCTGATCGTTTTCGTGGTCTCGTGGGTCGCCTCGCGGACGTACAGGCCCTCCTCGGACTGCGCGGACGGCCACAGCCAGCGGCCGCCGGGCATGTAGGGGCGGCCGCGGGTGCCGCCGAACTCGAGCCAGCCCGCATACGGAGGGATCCGGCGGCCGATCAGCGCCCGTTGCCGCTTGCCCTTGCGGGCGGCCACGGCCACGCTGCCCGCGAGTCGGCCGGTGCGCCGCGGCACGCGGGAGCGGGTCAGGTCGGCGGTGTGCTCGGCAGCCATCCTGCCCGCGGCCGCCGCGCCGGTCATCACCTCGTCGCCGAACCGTGGCAAGGCGGCCTCGAGCTCGTCGACGCCCCGCACCTTGACCGAAACCGCGGCGTCAGCCACCGGCGGCCGCCTTGGCGGCGTCGTCGTCGGTCAGCCGCTGCACCAGGTCGGCTTTCAGCCCGTCTGTGGGGAGGCCGCGCGCGGTCAGCTCGTCCTGGAGCTGCGCGACCGTCCAGGTGCCGTAGTCAACGCCCTGACCAGCCGGCGCACCGGCCAGGGCTACGGCCCCGGGGTCGTCGACTTGACCGGCTCCCCGTCCAATGACCATTCAAGCTCGACGTTGGAGACGTCGCCGGCGTCGCCGTTGATCGGCGAGTAGGGCTGCGGGATCAGGTTTCCTGACCAGGACGGGTTGGTTGGCCCGACGGGCTGCGACTTGTACCCGACGATCTCGAACGGGCACGGCGGCCCCGCCGCCACGGCGGCGGACAGGACTTCCTCGGTGGCGTCGGGGTCGAACGACTGGAAGATCGTCGCGAGCAGCGACCACTTCACCGTTCCCGGGTAGTCGCGGCTGCCGCAGAACGTGTCGACGGTGGTGATGTTCACGTCCGGGCTGAGCTCGACGTGGTTGGCGAGACAGGCGAGCTCGGTCAGGCCGGCGGTGGTGCCGTCGGTCGAGATCTTCAGCGACGCGTCGGTGAGGATCAGCGGCATCGGCTCGGGCGGCGGGGTAGCCATCGGTTCTCCCTTCTAGACGGTGACCGGCACGCGGTAGCCGACCCTCGCGCCGAGCAGCGGAATGTTTCCGATCGTGAACTGGCGCGGCGCCTGCACGGTCGCGACCGGCCACGGGTAGTCGTCCGCCCGGAGGCGGTTGATCGTGTACGCGACCAGCTCCTCGAGCGTCTGGATCCCGGGGCCGGGCTCGACACGGGCGGCGACGCAGATGATCGCGAGCCTCGCTTCCCATTCGCAGGGGCCGAACACGGGGCGGCCGCCGAACCCGGCCTCGAGCCAGGGGTCGTCCCAGCCGATCATCAGCGCGGGCGGGTCGAGCGCGTCGACGTACTCGACGAACACCGCAGGATCCGTCGGGTCGACCGGGGCCAGAGCGGCTGCGGCCCGCTCCCTTACCCCGGTCAATGCCAGCACACCCGTCGTGACCGCCACTAGGCGACGCCCCATTGCTGTTTCAGCGGGGTCAGGGTGACCGCGTGCCTGGCAAACGTGCTCTTCGGCAGACGGAGGGCGCCGATCTCGTCGAACCCGATCACGCCCCAGGCGGCGTCGTTGGCTTTCCACCATTCGACGCCCCGCAGCAGACAGACCCGGTTCGCCAGTGCGTCGCCGGCCGGGATCGGCTCTTTCCGGTCGACGGCGTCGTCGATCTCCTGCGTCGACGCGTCGACGCAGAGCTGGGCGCGGGCGGTGTTCTCCGCGTTCACCGGCTTGCCGACAGCGGCGAGCAGCTCGTCGGTGGTCGCGTAGCTCATCAGCGTCGTTCGGCCTGCTCGATCCCGGCCTTCAGCTCGTCCTTCGTCATCCCCGCGTTCGCCGGGGACACGCCGAGCTCGACCGCTTTGGCGAGCAGCTCCTCCTTCGTCAGCGCGTCGAGCCCTGTGGGTTCGGCCGCGGTGGTGGCGGCAGCGGCATCCCCGCCGCTGCCGCCTGCGCCCTGGTCGGCAGGCCCGGAGCCGTCCGGCCGGACGACCTGCTGGTTCGGGTTGTCCAGGAGCTCACCCATTACGGGCCTGCCTGGACGACCTTCACGACGCCGGTCGGCTCGAGCACGATGTCGGCGAAGTAGCCGGCGTAGGCGACCTGGACGCCGAGCACGGAGGGCTCGACGACCTGCAACGCGCCGATCCGGTCTTCGTACACCTCGGCCGCGGCGGTGGACAGGACGAGGATCGTCCCGGTGGCGAGGCCGGCGGACACGACGACGGTGATCCCGGAGATCGCGCCGAGGGCGCCCTGCCCGAACGTCCCGGCCGTGAACCCGGTCGACTGGGCGTTCTGCGGGTTGACGGGGGCGAACAGCGGCCCGATCAGGCCGAGCATGTCCGGTGAGCAGGCGAGGATCAGCCGGCCCTGCCCCTTGGTGGCGGTGTAGACCTGGCCGGCTGCGGCCCAGACCGCCGCGGCGACGTCGGCCGCGGTCGGCGCGGCGGGGATCGACGGGCCGGACGTGGCGGCCGCGGTCAGGTCGGTTCCGGTCGCGAGCTCGGTCTCGAGCGCGTACTGCGCCGCGAGGTCGTTGATCACGATGTCCATGATCCCGGGCTGCGACCAGTCGATGTTCTGGCGGGACACGTTCACGTAGCCGCCGTACGTCGTGGCGGTCACCGGCACCTTCCCGATCGTCATCTTGCGGCTGACGAGCTCGGTCTTCTCGGCGGTCTGCTCGGCGACGTCGGTGTGCTGCGTGATCCTGGGCCTGGCCCAGGAGCCGGACGGGAGCTGGCGCGGCCCGAGCGCGGTGACGAGCGGCCGGACGGCGTCGACGAAGCTGATGATCGGCCCGAGGATCTGCTCCGGCAGCAACCCCGGGTTGTCGCTCGTGAGCTGGTGCGCCGCGGCGCGGTGGAACAGGTCGAGCCGCTCGGTCGCCTCGCGGGAGCCGATGCCGGCCTTCCAGCGCTCGAGCACGTACTCGCCGACCGAGCGGAACTGCACCTCGACGGGCTTGCTGTCGCCGTTGCCGAACAGCTTCCCGACATCCTCGAGCTGCCGGCGCGAGTCGAGCGCGATCCGGCGGGTCTCCTTGAGCGTCTCGAGCTGCGGTGCGAGCTCGCTCATCCGGTCGCGCGACCGGGTGACGAGCTCCATCTCCTGGGCGGACAGGTCGCGGCCGTCCTTCTCGGCGGCCTCGACGATCCCGTCGATAAATGCCTGTTTCTCCTCGATCTCCGCCGCGTAGCGGGTCGCGAGCTGATCGGTGTTGTTCATGGGAGCGGGGACTCCTTCCAAACGCAAAGGGCTATGGCTTGCTAGCTAGCGTTTGGCGCGTCCCCCGCAACAGCCGGCCCACCCAGTGGTCTACAACGGCTGGTAGTTCAGCGCTGCAGCCGAGTATACGCCTCGGACAGGCGCCACGCCCGCACCTCGTCCAGCAACGGCGTCGCCACCCGCTCGGCGGGCGGTGTTGCGCTGTTGCGTACTGCGAGCACGCGGGCGGTGTCGTACGCCGGGTCAGGGGTGAGCGCGATGTGGCCGAGCCACGCCTTCGTCACCCGGACACGGCTGCGGCTCTCCCACGTCTCGCCGCCGGGCATGATCGGCAGATAGCCCGCGGACGCGTCGAGGATCTCCTCGTCCGCCAATGCCAGCGTCTCGTCACCGAGGCTGGTCTGCGCGATCCGCACTTCCGCGACCAGCCCTTCCTCCCGGGACGGGTGCAGCGCGATCGCGCGGCCGACGGTGCGTTCGACCTGGTGGTCGCGGTTGACGCGAATCCGGTTCGCGCGGCGTTCGATCCCGTCGAACGCACCCTTCGAAATGATCTCGGTGACCATGCGGCCGTCCCAGTTGACGAGCGCTTCGGTCTCGTACGGCATCACGATCAGCTCGATCATCCGCTTCGGGAACGACACGCCGATCTGTTGGGCGGCCCGGTAGCGGAGCTCGCCCGCCGGCTGGTCTGTCACTTGAGCACCCCGCTTCCGATGTCTGGGATCACGTCGTCGAGCCGTTCGGCCGCCCTGATCTCGCTCACGCTGAGGGCCGGGTTGCCTTGCTCGTCGCGGATCCGGTTCAGGATCTCCGCGGTCTGCGCGCGCTGGTACGGCTCCGGCCGGATGTACGCGTCGCGGTTCACCTCGACGATCGTGTTCCTGGGCAGCGCCCACTCCGACAGCCCTGCCATCACGGTCTGGGCTTTCGGCCTGAGTCCGGCGCGCCAGTGATAGTCGAACAGCGACGTGACGTTCGAGTAGGTCATCGAGTCGCCGCCGGACGGGAGCCCGGCGAGGAACGGCGGCACCCCGAACAGCAGCGCGATCCTCGACTCGTTCCACTGCGCCAGCTCGACGAGGGCCATGTCCTTCGGGTTGATCTGGGTCGCTTCCCACTCGACACCGCCGGACAGAACCGCGGGCATCCCGATCGACGACATGCGGGCCTGCACCCATTGCGCCTGCAGCGCGGCGGACTGGTCGGCGGTCAGCTCCTCCGGATGTTTCAGGATCGACGACGGGATACCACCGTTCGAGGCGACCGTCGACGCGTACCGGGACAGCATGTCGGCGGCGATGAGGCGGCCTGCGCCGGCCTCGAGCGGGCCGTGCCCGTGCGCATCATCCACACGGGACGAGTAACGCAAATGCATCAGGTCGCCGCCGGGGCCGCTGCTCACCACCGTGTTCCCGATCTTGTACCGCCGCAGTCCGTTCACGATGTCGATCTCGACGAACCAGGGTGAGACGACATGGAACCGCGCCGGCCTGCCGTCTGCGTAGCGGGCGGTCGCGAGGACGAACACCTCGCCGAGCTGGTAGTCCCAGAAGAGCTGTTTCGCGAACTCCTCCCAGCTCGAGTAGACGTCCGGGTCGGGGTTGCGAAGCCATTCCGCGTCGAGGCTGTCGGCGGCGTTGACGAGGTACGGCGGCATCGTTGCGAGCAGCGACGCGTTCAGGTCGACGCAGAACCAGGCGGTATCGGTCAGCCGCGAGAACTGGCTGTTGCCCCACGCCGGCGGCCACCACGACGCGGGCCACCCAGACCACGCGGACGGCAACACCTGGAGCGGCGGCGGCCCGCTGGTGCCGGACGTGTCAATGACGACGCCGTTGGGGTCGCCGGGGTTCACGTTCGGCGGCCCGACCGTGTTCGGGTCGCTCTCCGGCGGCATCGTGTCGTTCGGGGTGATATCGCCGGGCGGCTGGATCGAACGCGTGAACAACCCGCGCACCACCCGATCATACGCCTCGCATAATGGTCATGCACATAACCGGGCGGGTGATCTTTCCAGACCGGATCCATACCGCGCGGCTACCCGCACCGTCTACCTTGCCCGCCATGATCAGACTCGTGCTCGTGCTCGCCGCCTTCGCCGCGCTCGTCGGTGCCGCGGCAACCAGCGCCCAGGCGGCCGACCGGTACGCCGGCATCACCCGCGGCCAGGCCGTCGAGAAGGCCGCCGACGGTGTCATCTCGCTCGCGATCGCGTTCAACGGAACCAGCCCGAAGCAGGCCGCGAAGCTGCGGCTGAAGCTCGAGCAGGTGCACCCGCGGACGGCGAAGAGCCGCTGCAAGGGCATCAAGGCGTGGAAGGTCGTCTGGCCCGACAGCGACCCGATCTGGGTCAACCGTGGCGGGCTCGTGATGGCCTGCTACATCACTACCGGCTAGCGGATCGCCGGCACCCGGGCGGGCCGCTGCGCCGCGCCGAGCGCCCACACCAGAGCCCTGACGAGGTGCGTCGGGCCGCGCGCGACCAGGAACAGCCCGGTCGGGGCCTCCTTCACCTTCGCCAGGCCGAGCGCCTCGTCGAGCTCCTGGGTGCCGAAGTGGACGAGCTGACCGTTGACGGCCAGGTCACGGATCAACGCCAGTCCCGTGCGGGTCTCGCGCGACCCGGCCGGTGAGACGCGCTGCAGCCCCGGCGGTACCCTGTCCAGCAGCGACGCGCCGACGGAAACGCCCCGCACGTTGCGGGTTTCCGACAGCCAGCGGGCGTCGGCGACGGCGGTGTCCCAGTCGTCGCGCAGCCAGCCGCCCACGTCGAGCCTGCCGTCGTCGAGCTTCGCGGCGACGGCGACGGCGGCGCCGCGGCCGTAGTCGTCCTCGACCGCGACCCACGTCGGCCTGCGGTCGCTGTCCACCTCGGCCTCGAGGTCGGCCCACAAACCCGCCGGGAGGAGCTGCTCGGTGTCACCGACGGTCAGCGCTCGCCTGGTCGGCCACTGGTTCAGCCACTGCGCCCGGAACGACTCGACCGGATCCGGCTCCTCCGGATCCTCGATCTCCCCGGCCCGCATCGCCTCCAACCTTTTCGCGATCAACCTTTGCCGATGCACCGTCCAATGCGGCGACGCGAGCCGCCACGCCTTCACGTCGTCCAACTCGGAGCCGCGTGGGGCCGACCACTCGATCAACAGGTCGCCGTCGCCGGTCTCCAGCTCGGCCAGGGCGGCCTGCCGGCGCCCCAACATGAGGCTGGTCGCGAGCCGGTGCGCGGTCGACACGAGCCACAGCTGCGGCTGCTCCCGTTCGGTCATCGTCGGCGTCAATCCCTCGTCGATCGACGACGCCCTGACCTTCCAGGCCTCGTCGGCGGCGCCGCAGGAGACGGCGTACCCGTACACCGCCTCTTTCGCCCGGAGCATCCAGCGGGAGCCGTCATCCAAGAGCTCGATCTCCTCCTGCCCGTTCACCTCCCGCACCTTGTAGGTGTGCTGCCTGGCCTTGGCCCAGATCCGTGCCGGCCGCTGCACCTCCTTGCAGACCGCCAGATCCTTCCCGGTGTGCAGCACGTCCTGCGGCTCCCCGAACCGCTCGTGCTGGTGGATCCGCCACAGCAGAAGCTCCCGCAAAAGCCAGGATTTCCCGAGCTGGCGGGCCATCGACAGGACGACCGTCTCCCAGACGAGCCGCTCCTGGTCGTCGACCTCGAGCGCCCTGGTTGCGACCAGCCGCTGCCACCATCTGAGCTCGCGGCCGGTGCGGGCTTCGGCCCAGGCGACGAACTCCGCCCCCAGCGAACCCGTCGCGGCGGGATGCGGGACAGTCATCAGCCGCGGCCAGGTCGCGTTCCCCGGCGGGCGCCGCAGCCCGCGCAGCCACGGCACCCGCCACCGCGGATCCAACTGCTCGAGGCCGGAGCGCTCCGGCTCCGGCTCGACGACGCCCGGCTCCCACAACCCGCGCCGAGACGCGGTGCCGCGGTTGCAGGCCCGGTGCTCCGGCCCCGAGTACTTCGACCGGTCATGATCGTCATGGCCGAGATCCCACGGCTCGCCCGGACGGATCGGCAGACCACACCGCGCACACTTCACGTTCCCGGCGAGCACGAGCGGCTCGAGACCGGCACGGGCGGCCTGGTGTCGACGCCCATAACCCTGCTGGGCCGTTGTCGGCCGCCTGCGGTCGCGAGCAGCCCTTTTCGCCTTGACAGCGGCGAGCTCGTCGGGCATCAGCCGGCCTCGGCCGGACGGGGGGGAAAACTCTGAG
>Ga0126377_10001587_pt1 | contig 14979 bp, 17 predicted proteins | sample PanSoiMetPlot_22_FD_92647 | JGI IMG/M metagenome (GOLD analysis project Ga0126377, IMG submission 92647) | Tropical forest soil microbial communities from Panama - MetaG Plot_22 | ecosystem: Environmental > Terrestrial > Soil > Tropical forest > Bulk soil | place: Panama | collected 2016-02-17
CGCGCCGGCCGGGCCCTGGGGTCCCGTGCTGCCGGTGTCACCCTTGGCGCCTTGCGGCCCGGTGGCGCCGGTGGGGCCTTGCGGTCCGGTGGCACCGGCTGGGCCTTGCGGGCCGACGGGCCCGGCCGGGCCGGGTGGTCCTTGCGCACCTTCGCTGGGGGTGGCGATGGTGACCGTCGCGTCCTTGTTCTTGGTCGGCATCCCACCCGGACCGTGGTCGATCGGCGTGACCTGATAGCTCACCCAGGAGCCGTGGTCGACGGCGGCCTGCGTGACCTCGTAGCGGCCCCAGCGGGTAGCGTCGTCCTTGTCCTGGATGTAGATGCGATCCCCCGGTTGCACCTTGGCGACCAGGTTGGAGACGTCGCCGCCACCGGATGTGGTCTTGGACAGGTTCACCTGGCCGGCGGTGTCCCACGCGCCGGTGTCCAGGCCCACCGCGCCGCCGCCGGCCGAGGTGGTGGAGTCCGTCCATTTCCACAGGCCGCTGACGTGCTCGGAGCCGCCGCCGCCGCCGCCCGCGGGCGGATAGACGACGTAGGGGGTGCCGTTCTGGCCGATGATGGCGGCGATCTCGGTGCCGGCGCCAAGCTGGTCGGCGCCCTTGAGCGGACCGAGCAGCTGCTGGGCGTCGTCGATGATCGCCCACGGTTCGCCGCGCCGCGTGGTCAGCGCGCCCTCCAGCACGAGCCGGTCATGCCGGCCGTTGGTGGGGCGGGTGGTCTGGTCGAGCTCAGGCATCACATGCCGGCGAAGTGGCGTTGACTGAACCGTGACTGGTCGCTGCGGGGGGTGGAGCGCACCCGCGCCCCGGAGGGGCCGGAGCCGTGCGGGCTGGTGTCGAACCGCCAGCCCCGTTTGCCGGGCAGGTGAAACTCGATCCACACGTGGCTGCCGTTGGCGTTGATGGTGGCGCCCTCCCCCCGCCCGGCGATCCCCTTGCCGGCCATCGTCCCGGATACGTCGACGGGCCCGCCCACGGTGTAGCCGAGCCCGACCTGCGCCAAAGCGGCGCAACAGCTGCCGGAGCAGTCATAGCCGGTGCCGGGGTCGCGGCCGGTCCCGCCGTCCGGGGTGCCCGCCTTGGCGTGTCCGCCGCCCCACACGTACGGGTACGCCTTGTCTGAGATCTGCTTGCACGCCGCCAGCAGCTGTTCGGCCTTGCTGCCCGTGCTGGTCTCGTTCTCGCCCTGGCCGCCGTTGCCGTAGGCGAACGCGGAGCGCTGCGCGCGCTCGGCGGCCGGCTCGAGGCGTTGCTTGCCGGGCTGCTTGAGGGTGACTTCGGCGGTCGGGGCGAACCAGTCGCGGCGCACGCCGGTGATCAGCCAGCGGCCGTCCGGCGGCCCGAACCCGTCCAGCAGCATCACGCTGCCGGGTGGGGCGCCCCAGTGGGCCAGGCTGACGGTGACGGTGCATTCCGAGACCGGCTTGCCCCAGTCGACGTCGTAGCTGAGGTCCAGGACGCTGTCGCTTTGCGGGGTGAGCTGGTAGCGGGGGCGGCGGCGGAACAGGGCCTGGTCGCTCATGAAGTAGACGGCCTGGCCGACGATGAAGAACCGCCAGCCGACCTCGCTGGCCAGGCGTTGGATGGCCTCCCAGCTGCTCTCATCCGCTTCGCGGGCGAACTGGTAGCTGCGCGTCCGATCACCGCCGCTGGGGGTGCCGGCGCCGTCTGCGCCGGCGGACGGGCCGCCCCACGCCTTGACCGCGGCGCGGGATTCCTTCTCCCATGGGCCGTATCCGCCCACCGAGACTTGGACGGCCTTGATGGCGGCGTCAAACCCGCCCGGCAGCCGGGTGAGCGACCCGTGCTTGCGTTTGTAGCCGGGCGCCTGTCCTTTGCCCTTCGCGGCGGGGGTGCCTGACATGAGGAAGGCGTTGGTGACCAACCGGGGGTTCATGACGTCACTGGCGGGGATCCAGTTGCGGCCCTGCTGCATGAGTCCCATATCGTCGTTGCCGGTGGTGCCGGCCTGCTCGCCCATCACTGATTCCTGGGTGGCGCAGGCCAGGCAGGCGGCCATCACGTCCGCGGACGCGCCCAGTGACGCGGCTTCGGCGAGAATGCCGTCCATCCGGCGTCGCTGCGCCGCGCTCGCCGGGCGGCCTTTGACGGTCAGCTTCGCGCCCGGCGGGAACCCGCCGCCCGGTTCGGTGGTGGTGGCCGGCGTGCCGGTGCTGACCGCGGGTTCGGGCTTGCCGATGGGCTGGCGGACCAGCAGTTCGGGGCAGACGAACGGTGGCCGGGCCAGCTTGACCTCGCGCAGCAGCGAGAGGACGAATTGGGCGCGCGTGACCTTCGCACGCGACGCGCGGCGTTCGCCGTGCTTGCGCTTGAGCAGATAGGCGATCCGGTCCTCGAAGGTCAAGGTGACTTCTTGGGACTGGTGTTGGTAGGCGGCACCGACCATCCGGAAGGTCGCGCCGTCGAGGTGGACGTCCATGGCGCGGCTGACCAGGTCCGGCGGGCTGAGGGGGTTCCACGCCTCGTCGCGTTCGACCGGGGAGCGCCGTTGGCGGCCCGCGCTGCTCAACGGCCGGACGCGGCGCTCACGCCGGGAGAACAGCCGCCGGTCGGGGTCGCGCAGGACGAGCTGCAGGCTGCTGGCGCCCTCCAGGGTGCGTTCCAGGGTGATGCCGGTGATCGCGCCACGCACCTGCAAGTCGCTGGCGCGGCGGTCCACCCAGTCCAGCACCAGGCTGGAGAGATCGAGCGTGGGGGCCAGGCCGACGAGCTCCCAGCGGGCCCAGTCGCTGTTGCGCCGCCAGCGGTCGGTGGCCTTCCAGCGGTACGGGTCCTGGGTGACAACCTGGCTCATCGCGGGGCGTGTCCGGCCGGCTTTTTCGGCGGCTGTTTGAGGATGGGCACCCGGATCCGGGTGCCGGGCTTGAGTTTCTGGTTCGCGCTGGTGATCAGCTGCGGGTTCAGCTGGCGCAGGACGATCCACTTCACCCGGCGTTTGCGGGCAATCGATGCGGGCGTGTCGCCCTTCTTGGCCCGGTAGAGCGTCGACGGGCCGAGGCCTTTGAGCGCCTTGCGGCGGATCTTGGCGTACTCCGGGTCGACGTACTCCAGGAACGTGAGCGTGTAGGACTGCCGGACGCGCTGCATGTCACTGACGCGCCGCATGAGCAGATCGCCGGGCTCCGCGCCGTTGAGTACCCAGTCGCTGGCGGGCAGGCCGGGCAGGCCGGTGATCGTCCACGTCGACGGTTCGGCCTCCTCGTCGCCACGTCCGGCGATCAGCAGCCGGCTGATCTGATCCTCCACCGACGCGCCGGTGGCGAGCGCATCGAAGAGGACGGTCAGCTCGAGCGTGTAGGGCGGGTTGCCGTCCCAGATGGTCATGGCGGTCTGCCGCGGCCGGCTGACCGCTTCCCACCCGCCGACGCCGTCTGAGAGTCTCGGCGCGTCCCCCGCCAGCAGGAGCGTGACATCGACGCGCGGCTTGCTGCAGCGCAGCCGCACAGATCCGGCGGTCATCGGCGCGCCCTGACGTCGGCGTCACGCTGCGCCACCGCCGACGCGACCAAGCGGCGGTCGAGGTACAGGTTGGCGGTCATCATCCCGGCGCCGGCCAGGGTGGGCAGCGGAGTGACCGTTGAGGCGGCGGGGAGCGTGAGGATCTCCGGGCCCTGTTCGCCGACCAGCACGCTGCCGGGGGTGGTGAGGGTGCCGCCGGCGGCGAGAGCGGGGATGTGGATCTTCTTGAAGCCGAGGTTGATGGTGTCCCCGAACGGGGTGTGCGCGTTGAGCCAGTCGGCGATCCCGCGGCCGATCCCGCCGACGAAGTCGGTGGTGAAGATGTGCGAGACGAACCCCTTGATCTTCGAGAACGCCGTCTTGATCGCGCCCCACACCGAGCTCGCGGCCCGCTTGATCTTGTCGAAGTTCTTGATGATTGCCACGACGGCGATCCCGAACGGCCCGAGCAGGATCGAGACCAAGAGGGGCCAGTGACTCTTGATCCAGTCGAACGTGGTGTTGACCGCGTCGTGGAACCACCCCCACTTCTTGTAGAGGATCACGACGCCGGCGACGACGGCGGCGATCGCGATCGGGATCAGCAGAATCGAGGCGTTCATCGCGGTCCCGGCGATCGCGGCGGCGATCGAGGCGACCTTGTAGGCGATCACCGCGGTGGTGAGCACGCCGACGGCAGCAGCGACGACCGGCAGATTGTTCGCCAGCCACTGCAAGACCGGCAGCAGCTTCTGCCCGAGCTGCGCGGTGATGTCGGCGTACTGCGCCTTGAGGACGCGCTGCCGGTTCGCCAACGAGTTGCTGGTGCGTTGGAAGTCACCCTGGGCGTCCTTGGTGTCCTTGAGCACCAGCGCGTAGGTGGCCTGCGCCTTCTGGGAGGCGGTGAGCTGCGGGATCGTTCCCTTGGTGGCCTTCCCCAAGGCGATCTGTGCGCGCTGGTTGGCGAGCATGGCCTGCTTGGCCTGGGTGGAATGCGCGCCGTACTTGTCGACCGCCGCGTTGTATTTGCGTTGCGCGAGGTCGGCGGCGAGTTGGCTGGCCTTGATCTTCTGGGTGTCCTTGCTGGCCTTGACCAGCCCCATGCTCATGGCCTGCGCTTTCAGGCGGGCGTCGTTGAGGAACACGCCGTACTTGCGCAACGGTTCGGTTTCGCCCGCCAGGCCACTGCGGAGGGCCTCGAGCGTGTCCTCAGGGGTGGCGTTGTTGAAGCTCGCCATGTCGCCGGCGAGTCCGACCATGTTCTTGCTCATCTGGGCGGCGCGGGTGCGCGCGAAGCCCATCGGGACGAGCATGTTCCCGAACGTGCCCGCGGCCGCCAACGCTTGCTGGCGGCTGACGCCCATGGCCTTCGCGGACCCCTTACTCCAGTCCAGCAGCGCCTTGGCGCCGGGGCCGCGGAACACGACCGCGGTCTTGTTGATCTCCTCGCCGAGGTCGACGGCGTTGACCACCGAGTCCTTGAGTGCCTTGCTGCCGGCGGCCACGGCCGCTGATCCGGCGGCCCATTTGCCGAAGTTCTTGGCGGTCTTCTTGGCGGTGCTCTCACTGGCTTTGCCGACGCCCTCCACGCTCTCGGCGCTGGTGTCCATGTCGCGCTGGAACGCGCGCTGCCCGACGGCGCGGAGGCGGACGAGGACTTCCTGGGTGGCGGCCATGACCGGTTCAGTGGCGTTTGAGGGCCTGGGCGAGTTCGTGGATGATCAGCCGGGCCAGCGCCTTGTCCCGCTCGGCCTGCCAGCGCGCGGCGTGCTCGAGCGCGGCGGTGAGCAGCGGCAGCTCGACCGGATCAGCACGCAACAGCGCGCCCGGTTGCAAGCCGAGGGCGGCGGCGTGGCCGAGCAGCCTGGTCAAGGCGCGGTGCTCGCTTCCCCCAGGCCGGCACCGCCTTCCTGCAGCCAGCCGAGGATCTGGGCGGCGTGCACGTTGACCGCCATCCAGTTGCCGCCGAACAGCTCGCGGATCACCTCGCTGGCGGTCGCGTCCTGCGGGTCATCGAGGCCGGGAGCGGTGAGTCCGACCAGTGAGAGGAGCCGGCCGCTGTAGCGGACCTCGAGATCCTCGAGCTCACCGGTCTCGCGTTGGCCGAGCAGCGTGGTGCAGCAGGTGGCCATCAGATCGACGGCGGCCGTGCCCCAGGAGGCGTGCTCGTCCCCCGCGCCGACGAGCCGGGCCTGGGCGGCCATCAGTCGGTCGGTGTCTTCCATCGGCGGCATCCGGTAGCGCGCGATCAGCACGCCCTCCCAGATCGCGACGTCGAGGGTGCGGTCTGAGCGTTGGCCGGCGGCACGCTCCCTGAGCCGGGCGAGCATCGATCCCGGCGGCGCATCCCCCGCAGATACGGCGGACGAGGGGGTGACGTGGCCGTTGCCTTCGGTGACGATGTCCAGCCGCGCGCCCATTTCAGGCGGTGGGGCCGGTGAAGCCGTCGCAGGTGACCTCCATGCTCCACTTGGCCATGTCGGTGCCGGTGGAGTCGGTCTCCGGCGGGTTGACGGTCTTCAGCGTGCCGGAGTAGACGATCGGGTCGCCGCGCACGACGCCCTGCGGGTCGCGGGGGGTGACGCCGACCGACACGCGGCCCCAGCCGCGGCGGGCGCCCAGCCAGGCCATCAGCGGGTGGTCGCGCAGCGCATCGTAGTAGCGCTCGACGGTGACGTTTCCGATCGTCTGCTGCCCGCCGATCGAGATCTGGGCGAGCATCCCCCCAGGGCTGTAGAGGTTCTCTTCGGAGTCGAGCTCACCACCGCTCTTCTGGTCGAAGAGGCCGAGGTCGCGGCCGTCGACCGCGACGCTGACCGAGTGGGTGTCCTCCCTGGTCGGGACGGGCATCGGGGGCTCCTTTCTAGGCGGCGAGCGGCCGGTCGAGGGCGGTCTTGATGACCACGATGTGCACCCACTCGGCGGTGGGCGACGTCTTGAGGCGGATGACGGCGTGCACCTCGCCGGCGGCGATCGTGGCGGGCGTGTTCACTGAGCTGCCGGTGTTGACCGAGAACGCTTCCTCCGGGGTCTGTCCGTAGAGGGCGCCGCGGCCGTAGTGCTCGAGCAGCATGCCCTTCAGTGCGCTGTTGAGCTGGCTGAACAGGACGCCTTGCCCGTCGATCTGCTGGAGCACGTAGTTCTCGCCGATGGCGTCGGCCTGGTGGGCGACGGCCATCACTTCGCGGGCGCCGCCGAACCACATCCACGTCAGCTCCGCTGGCCCGGCCACGCTGCGGGCGCCGTAGGTGCGGATCGTGCCGTACTTCAGGATGGCGATCGTGACTCCCTGCTGGTTGAGCGTCTCGCGATCGGTGTCGGTGTAGGTCTGGGTGAGGCCGACCGCGCCGCGGGTGATGCCGTTGACACCGGCGGCGGCGAGGTTGGGGTTCTGCGTCGCGGCGTCGCTGCGGGCGATCAGGCCGGCCTGCACCGCTGAGTAAGGGACGTGGACGGTCGCGCCCGTCGCGGGGCCGGGATAGATCGCCCACGGCGCGAACATGGCGGCGTAGCGGGCCTGAGGCTCGCCGAGGAGCGATGTGGCGGCAGAGATCAGGACAAGCGGATCGGGGCTGTCGGCCGCGTCGAGCAGCGCCACGCGGCGGGTCTCATCGACGTGGACGAGCAGCGCCGCGTAGGCCTCCGGGCTGGTCAGGCCGGGCGCGGCGACCTGGCCGGGGCCGAGCGCGTAGTCGAAACGGTCCAACGCGGCCTCGAGCGAGTCGGCGTCGACGGTGTTGTCGTCGACGCCGCCAGCCAAGGTGACCGCGGCCACGGGCGCCCACGTGCCGGTCGTGTAGGTGAGCTCGACGTAGCTCGAGCCGGTGGCCGCCCAGGCGACGGCGGACTGCGGGCTGGCGGTGCTAAACGTCGGGGAGCGTTCGACGTCTTCGCCGTCGTAGGCGACGACGATCTGGATCTGCCCGGTCGTGCCGCCCGACGGTTGCTCGGACCGGATTGCGATCTTGTTGCCCCACGTGCCGGGACTCTTGGCGTTGACGCTGAACGGCGCCAACGTCCCCGATGCCGTGACGGCCGCGTCGCCGACGATCCGTGAGACATACAGGACGGCGCCGCCCTCGGTGAAGTACGCGCCCACCGAGTCGTAGAGCAGGCTGCCGCCGGCGCGGGCGCCGAACGAGCCCTCGAATTCGGAGAGCGAGTTGACCTGCACGGCGCGGGCGGGGCCGCGCTCGGAGACGCCGACGAAGAACGCCTGCCCGGAGTCAAGGACGGCGTTCCCGGACGGGGCGTCCTCGACCAGTTCGACAGTGACCCCTGGCCTGGGCATCAGCTCTCCTCCTCCTGCGTCGCCTTGAGATCGGCGGCCTTGACGTCGGCAATCCGGCCTTCGGCCTCTAGGCGCTTGAGATGGTCCTTGTCGGCGGTCTTGGGGATCTCCTGGCCGGGTTCGACCATGGTCTCGCCGATCAGTTCGGCGTGGCCGGTGAGGATCTTGGGCATAGCGGTTAGACGTCCTCCTCGAGCGCGACGCGCTCGACGCTGGTGACGACGGTTTCGGCGGTCGGCCATTCGGGGGCGACCGGGCTCGGGGGTTGCGGCGGGATCAATGGATCGAGGGGGCCGAGGCCGCGCTGGAGCACGTCGGCGGCGGTCAGGGCGAGCTCGACGCGGCCGATGCACACGGTGCGGTCGTCGATGCTGTCGAGCAGGTCGTAGCGTTCGTCGCGCCAGTCGATGCGGACCACGTTGACGCCGGTCAACAGGCCCGGGTCCTGCTGTTGTTGGATCACGCACGCTCGGAGGGCGAGCGCGTAGTAGCGGGCGAGTTCGAGCGCGCGGCGGTTGGGGCCGGCGGCGATCTCGACGCCGAGGTTGAGTTGCCAGGTCGCGGTGTAGTAGCCGCCGCCATCAGCCTCGGGCGGGTCCGTGAGCCCGGGCGACCCGATCATCAGGCACGGCAGTTGATCCTCGGGGAATTTTTCGATCTCGCTGGAGCGGACGATCGAGCGCAATTCGGGGAGCGTGCCGACCGGGGTGCCGGTGGTCCGCTCGATCTCGTACAGGTAGGAGGGAAACCAGCGTTCGATGACGGCCTGGACGTGGTCTTCGACCATCACGGCGCTGATGAGGGGGCCGAAGACGCTGGTCATGCGCGATCGAGGTGCTGGTTGATCAAATCGGCGGTGCGGTTGCCGATCGCGGCGGCGTTGATCACGGGCGGCCGGGCGCGCATTCGTTTGGTGCCCCGGAAGACGAACCGGCCGTAGGAGACCTGCGTGCCGAGGTTGAAGCCGTCGTCGTGGATGTCGCGCAGCTGGTCGTCGCCGCCGTAGAGCGAGCGGGTGAGCGTGCCGGTGCGGTTGTGGTGGGTGGGGCGGATGTCGCGCTCGGCCTGGTCGGCGGCGCGGCCCATCACGGGTTTGAGCGCCACCGCGCGGTCGCCCTTGCGGCGCAGGCTGCGGGCGACGACGTGGTGGCCGGTGGCGACCGCGGTCTCGGGCATCACGGCACCTGCTCGAGGTTGCGCTGCCACCAGTCAAACGGCCATGCGTCGCAGCCGCACGGGCGGGCGGGGGTGCAGACGTCGTAGGCCCGCCAGCTCTCGGGGCCGGCGGCGCCGGGCTGGTTGCCCTGCACGCACGCGACCAGCCCCAACCTGGCGCGTTCGTAGAGCGCGAGCAGTTTGTCGTACGCGCTGCGCTCGGATTGCACCTGTTCGGGCCAGTAGGCCTGCTCGACCAGCAGGCTGGCGAGCAGGGCAACGACGGCTTCGCCGCCTTCGGCGCAGGCGTCGGGGATCGCGCCGACATCGAGACGGGTGAGGGTGCGGGCGATCTCGATCTGTTCTTGCACCTGCGTTTCGGTGGGGCGGGTCTCGTCGGTCCAGGTGCCGAGCTCGCGGCCCGCGGCGTCCTTGGTGCGGGCGCGCAGCAGCGCGGCGACGTCCTGCGGTGTCGCCTCCACCACCGTTACGGTGGGCTGCTGCGCGTCCTCGCTCACCGTCAGGCGGTCCAGTCGGCCACCGAGAACGGGTTGACCTGCCCGCTGCCGTCCGGGTTCAGGGGCCGGCCGATCGCGCACCCGAGCCGGATGTAGATCTTGATCAGGGTGACGTTGTCCTGGAAGGCGTTGGCGATGATCGCGCCGGTGCCGTCGACGAGCACGCCGTCGGTGGACCGTCCGTAGGTGACGTCCTCGCGGATCCCGATCGCCAGGTACTGCCAGTCGCCGGTGATCGCGTCACCCTTGCTTGAGTCCCAGAACGCGCCGCGGCTGACGGGGACGCCCCAGAGCGACTGGGCGGGCGCCTCGCCCGGGAGGGCGGCGGCGGCCTGGTAGGCGGCGCGGAGCGCGCCGCCGATCACCGAGCTGGCGGCGACGCCGCTGGGGGTCAGGCCGTCGGCTTCCAGTGCGCTAAAGGACGCGCTGATCGCCTCGAGCGCGTCCGCTCCGGTCACTGCGGCGCCGGCGGCGCCGACAACCCCGCCGGCGGGGAACGTGGCGGGGGCGCCGGTGCCGAACAGGATCGCCGCGTCGATCACCCGCGCCACCGCGGTCGCGAGCGTGCTCTCGACTTGGCCTTCGACGTCGAAGCCGGCGTCCATGATCCAGGCGTTGGGAACCGGGACGACGGCGGCGATCTCCTCGGCCACGATCGCCTCGACGTCCCATTCGACCTTGGTGGCGGGCTTGCGGCCGCCGTAGCGCGGGTTCACGAACCCGGCGACCGGCAGGAACGAGACGATCGGCAGGTTCTCCTGCGCCTCGCTCATGCGCATCGTGTTGCCGAGCGCCAAGGCGGCGCTGGTGGCTTGGATGATGCCGACGAAGTCGCTCGCGACTCCGCGGGGGAGAACTGCGTCGTAGTCGGTGGCCATGCGAGCCGGAAACCTCCCCCCACCCCGGCGGGTGGGGCACTCAAGGGGTGTTCAGGTTTCGGCTCGGTCCTGCCGTGGCCGCCGTGTCGGTGACGCCGGAGTCCTGCTCCCAGCTCACGCCACCGACACGGTGGACGGTAGCGCGCCGAGGGGATGTGGTCTAGCCGCGCAGCCAGGAGCGCTCGCGCGGCCGGCCGTTCGGCGGCTCAGAGCGGCCGCCCGGCGTGACCAGCGGCCGGCGGGTCTCGCGGGCCAGGTAGGGCTTGGCCTCAAGCAGGTCGGTGAGCGCTTTCTCGACTTGCTGGTCACGCCGTTGCTGGTCGGGTTCGGCGAGCAGCTCGTCGAGGGCGAGCAGCCGGACGGCGTCGTCGGGGTCGGCGAACCGCCCGGCCGCGCGAGCCTTGATGGCGCTGATCGCGAGTTGGCGTTCATAGCCGGCGCGCAGTTCGTCGATCTCGGCTTGGGCTGCGCTGCGGCCGCGTTCTTCGGCTTCGCGGACCGCGCGGTCCTGCTCGGATTCGTGGGAGCGCTCGACCGCTCCCAGCCGCTCGATGGCTTGCCGGGCGGTTTCCTTGGCTTCGCGGAGCTCGTGCCGGAACGCGGCGGCCTCGCTGTTGGCACGCTCGACCAGTCGGCGGGCGTGCTCGTCCAGGCCGGCCAGCTCGTCGGGCTGGGGGGTCGGCGGCCCGGGCGGGGTGTCGTTGGAGGCGGGGTCGGGGTCGGGCATCGGGTCAGCGTCCGACTCGGGCGCGGCGGCGGCGGACGGCGGCGTTGCGGATGACCTGGTCGGACTGCTCGCGCGCCTTGGCGCGCGCCCTGGCGTCAGCCAGCTCGGGCGTCTCACGCGACGGCTCCTTGCTCTCCGCGGTCTTGCTGCTCGCTTTCTTCTTGGCCGGCGGCAACGGTGGGCCTCCTTATTGGGTGAACTCGGGCGCGACCGTGCAGCGGTCACGCAAGTGGAATGGCACGGTGTCGGCAGCGTGGTAGCGGGCGCCGCCCGCGGCGATCGTGCGACACCACTCGCACGCGTCGGGGGAGAGTTGCTTGCGCCAGCGCACCCGGCGGCCGCTCACGCGGGCCGCCTCGTCAAGGCCGCCGCGCTGCGCCGACAGGACGTCCCCCGAGGCGAGACCGCCGGCGTAGGAGCCCGCGGCTTGGCGCGCCTCAAACTCGGGGGTGTCTTGGTCGAGCAGCGCCCACAGCCTGAGCAGGCCGACCAGCGCGCTCGGCGTCTCGGGCGTCACGAGCCGGCCGTCGAGGGCGCGCGCGGGCTCGGGCGGCGTCTGCGGCGCGGCGTAGGCGGCGATGTAGGCGAAGGCGAACATGACGGCCTGGTGCTGCCCGCCGGCGATCAACCGGCTGTTCTGCAACGCGTACGCGTCGCGGACCTGTTCGCTGCGGTCCAGCGTGATCCGCAGCAGCAGCGCGTTGACGGCGGCGCGGGTGAGTTGCTGCAGGCGCTGCTGCGCGCGGTGGTGGTCAAGATCCGCCCTGGCCACCGAGGGTCTCCGGGGCCGGCTCGGGCGTGGCGGCGGCCTGCAGCAGCGTGCGGGCGGCCTGCTCGAGCGTCCATTCGTCGATCTGCTCGGGAGTGGCGCCGGTGTAGCGCCAGACCGCCCGGTCGGGCCAGCCCACGGTCTGCAGCTTGACTGCGGCGTCGGCCACCTGCGCCGGGTTGCGTTTCTCGGCGTCCATCCACTGCATCTCCAACTGCTCGACCTCCACCGGCGTCCCGGACAGCGCGGCGTGCAGCCACAACACCCGCTCCCAGGACTCGCCGTACTGCGCCTGACGGTCCTCGACCTTGGCCACCAGGCCGGTCTCGCCGGCGATCAGGCTCTCAGCGGATGGCGGGTTGGCCAGGTTGCGCTGGAGCAGGTAGTGCGCGGGCACGCGGCTGATGGCGGCCAGCGCGGCGATCTCGGAGTCCTTGCCCGACAGGTACTGGCCGACGTCGGAGGCTTCGAAGGTCCCGAACCGGCTGTCTGGGTTCTCCGAGATCCACAGCCGGTCGACCGCCACGCTGAACGGTTCGACGCGTTTGCCGGTGTCGGGGTCGACGGGGACCTCGAGCCCGGTGGCCCATTTCTGCCGGAAGCTGGAGAACTCGGCGGCCATCATCTGGGCGAGGGTGAGCCGGTCGATGCGTTGCAGGATCGGGATGCAGTCCTCGATCTCGCTTGCGCCGCCGGACAGGACGTCGACGCGGTTCTCGAACGGCACCACGGTGACCGCCCCGACCGTGTTCTGCTGGGCGTCGTCGAGGGGTTCCCAGCCGAGCTGTGTGCTGCGCCGGCGGGCGGGGTTGTCGATCGGGAACTGCCCGATCTCTCTGGGCGGGTCGGTCTGCGCGGTCCAGCGGTAGGTCGCTTCGGGCCGGTAGAGCTCGCACACCCACAACGTTCGCGACCAGTCCAGCGGATACATCTTCAGTGCGGCGGCGGTGACGCGGCGGTTGCCGGGGTCGGTCTCGTGGGTGACCTCGAACGCGCTCTCGGGGGTAATCGTGACCGCGTCCGGCTGCTCGGAGACCGAGCAGTAGCCGGTGCCGCCGACCAGCGCCTCGGTGTAGATCAGCCGCTGGTCGGCATTGAGCCGTGAGCGCTTGAACGCCTGCCACGCTGCCCGGGCGGCCTCCGGCGCGCTGACGGACTCGACGCCCTGGACGCGGAGGCGTTCGGCGATCGCGTCAACCACCAACCTGGCCCACGGGGTGATCGCCGAATCCAGCAGCAGCCGGTACCCGGCGGCGTACTTGGCGGTCACGGTCGGCAGTTCCTGCCGGCCGGTGTACCAGGCCCACAGGCCCGCGATGTGCTCGCGCTGCGCGGCCAGTTTCGTGAGCAGCCGGTCGCGTTGCTGGGCGAGCGCGGCCTCGGGGTCAAGGTCGGTATCGGGGGCGATCGCGCTCATGACGGGGTTAGAAGGTCACCAGGACACCCGGACGCCGCTGCTGCCCTGCGGCCAGCTGGTCGGCGCGCGCCTCATACGCCAACACGGCGGCGACGGCGGCGTCGATCTTGTCCGGGGAGGATGGCCGGGCCTTGGCCAGCCAGTAGCCGCCGCGGGCTTCGCGGGTCTGGGCGTTCAGGACGTGCCGGGTGAGCCGATGGTCGCCGGTGTGCCGCAGCCGACCGGCGACCGTGTCGGTGCGGAACCGCTCAACCGCGCTCATCATCCGCGGCTTGCTGGTGTAGTAGCGCAGCACCGCCTGCTCGCCGTACTCGCGGGCCCAGGCGTCGATCTCCGACTGCCACAGCGGCGGGTCGAAGTAGCCGCGCACGACGCGGTAGCGCTCCATCACCTCCACGATCACGGCATCGACCTCGCCCGTCGGGATCTCGCGGCCGCCGCCCGGCGCTTCCCACACCCGGACCAGCTCAAGCAGCCCATCCTCGAGCCGGCAGATCACCAGCGCGGTGGCGTCCGAGACGCGGCTGCCGTCGAAGCCGAGCGTGACCTGCTCGCCGGGCTGGATCCGGTCGTCGGTGTCGAGCGCGGCCCAGTCCTCGCCGGTGATCCACCACGCATCCTGGCCGGCCCAGATCCCGCACGCGAATCGCAGCCACTGGTGCGGCAGCATGCTCGGGCTGTCATGCCGCGCGCGCAGCCGGTCGAGCGTCTGCCAGGACGCGGGGTTCGCGGTCTTGACCAGCTCGAGATCGCCGACGTCGGCGTCCGGCTCCAGCGCCCATTCGTGCATGGCGTACGCGCCGTCGCTGCTGCGAGCGTAGGTGTGCGCGCCGTCGCGGGTGATCGCCGGCAGCTGACGCGCCTCGGCGCGCATCTGCCCCAACGGGCTGGCCTCGTGGTCACCGGCCGTCGAGATGGTGATCATCTGCCCGTCACGCGGGCCGAGCCCGTCCCGGAAGACGCCGTAGAGGTCCGCGCTGCGGTGGCGGTGCAGCTCGTCGACGAGGGCGAGGGTGGGGATGATCCCGTCGGCGGTGTCGACGTCGGCGGCCAGCACACGGATCCGGCCGGCGTGCCGGACCGAGCGGATCTCCCGGTAGCCGGTCTTGGGAATCACGCGCTCGGCGAGACCGGGGGAGCGGCGCACGAACCCGACCGCCTGGTCGTAGAGGATCGTCGCCTGATCACGTGACGCGGCGCCGAGCACGCACTCGGCATCCCAGCGCACCAGCAGGTGGAACAGGGCGAGCGCGGCCAGCACCGTCGTCTTGCCGTTCTTCTTGGAGAGCAGGATCAGCGTCTCGGTCGCGCCGGCGAAGTAGTCGGCGAGCATCAGCCGCTGGAAGGCCTCGAGCAGCAGCGGGCCGCCCTGCTCGAGCACCAAGCCTTGGCAGAAGCGCTCAAAGACGTCGAGCTCAGGCGGTGTGGCGGCGCTGGGCGAGTTCATCGACCTCTCCGAACGGCCCCGCCGGCGCGACGGGCGGCCGGGCGGGCGTTACGGCGCGGCGCAGGAGCAGCTCGATCGCGCGGACATGCCCCCGGCGCGCCTGCGCCTCCAACAGCCCGACCAGATCCGCTTCGGCGAGCTCCGGCGCCAGATCGTCGGCGGCCGCGAGCAGCGACCGGACCACTTGCGTGCGATCACAGCCCCTGGCAGCCGTCAGGCGCTCCAAATGCTTCTCATCGTCCGCGTTGAGCCGCATTTCGAACCGCGAACGGCGTCCGGACGGCTTCGCCCGGCGAGCGTTCCTCGCGGCGACA
>Ga0126377_10001588_pt1 | contig 14977 bp, 12 predicted proteins | sample PanSoiMetPlot_22_FD_92647 | JGI IMG/M metagenome (GOLD analysis project Ga0126377, IMG submission 92647) | Tropical forest soil microbial communities from Panama - MetaG Plot_22 | ecosystem: Environmental > Terrestrial > Soil > Tropical forest > Bulk soil | place: Panama | collected 2016-02-17
CGCTGGCCGCCGCTGGAGAGCCTGCCCGGGCGCTGGCCGCGTATGCCGAGTACCGGGAGCGCCTGGCCGAGGAACTCGGTGCCGACCCGTCGACCGAACTCGAGGCGATCCATCTGAGCCTCTTGCGAGGTGCGGCCCCGGAGCCATTCGCGATGCCGGCCAGGCTCACCAGCTTCGTCGGGAGGGCCGAGGACCTCGACGGGGTCGGCGAACTGCTGGCCGCGCACCGGCTGGTGACGCTCTACGGTCCGGGTGGCGTGGGCAAGACACGGTTGGCCGTCGAGCTCGCCGCCCACCGTTCGGACGTCTGCTTCGTCGCCCTCGATCCGTTGCACAGCGGCCCTGAGGTGGCTGCCGCGATCCTGGCCGCGCTGGGCCTGCGCGACAGCGGGCCGCACGCCTCGCCGACATCGGCCCCGACCGCCCGGGTGATCGCCGCCCTCGCCACGAGGTCGACGCTCCTGGTCCTCGACAACTGCGAGCATCTCGTGCAGGCCGTGGCCGAGTTGGTCGGCCAGATCCTGGCCCACTGTCCACACGCGAGGGTGCTGGCGACGAGCCGGGAGCCGCTGCGGATCGAGGGCGAGCACCTGTGGCCGGTGCCGGTGCTCGACGAGGCTGCGGCGGCGCAGCTGTTCACCGACCGGGCTGTCGCCGTGCATCCGCAGTTCGCTATGGATGAGCGCTCCGCCGGCGCGGTCGCCGAGATCTGCACGCGCCTCGACGGGCTGCCGCTGGCGATCGAGCTCGCGGCCGCGCGGGTGCGGACGCTGGACGTCGCCGATATCGCCGGGCGCCTGTCGGACCGGTTCGCCCTGCTCTCGCGCGGCACCCGATCGGCCCCGACGCGCCACCAGACGCTGCGGGCGGCCGTGGCCTGGAGTTGGGACCTGCTCAGCGATGCCGAGCGCACGGTCCTGCGCCGGCTCTCCGTCTTCGCCGGCAGTGCCGACCCGCAGGCCGCCGCGCGGGTCTGCGCAATGCCCGACGCCATCGAGCTGCTCGACTCCCTTGTGGACAAGTCGCTCGTCGCTGTGGCCGGCGGCCGGTACCGGATGCTGGACACCGTCGCCGCATACGCCGACGAGCGCCTCGCCGAGGCGGACGAGGCAGTCCTCGCCCGGCGGGCCCACGCCGACTACTTCCTCGCCCTCGCCACGTCCGCGGACCCGCACCTGCGCGGCCCGGAGCAGCTGGCGTGGCTGCGCGTGCTCGGCGCGGAGCACGAGAACCTGCACGCGGCGCTCCGGTGGGCGGTGAACACCGGCGATGTCGAGACAGCACTGCGGGTGCTAGCGGCGTTGGCCACGTACCTCTGGATGCGCGGCAGCCGCGCGGTCGCCGGCGACCTGGCCGACGCCGTCCTGGATCAGGTCACCGACGGACCGCCGACCGGGTTGGAGAACGAGTACGTCCTGTGTGTCCTCGCCGCGGCGGCGAGCAGCACCGGACGGGCGGCATATGAGCGCCACATCGCGGCCGCTCAGTCCATCGCTGTGTCGTCACCGCGGCCGCTGCATCCGGTCACGACGTTCCTGCGCTCGATGGTCGGCTGGGGTGCCGACCCCGAGGTTCAGGTCGCGCTGGTGCAGCGTGGGTTGTCCAGCGACGACCTGTGGGAGGCGGCCGCGGCCCACCTCGTCTCGGGGTACCCGCAACTCTTCCTCCATGCGGACACCGCGGCGGCGGAGCGGGAGTTTGTGATCGCGGCGGACGGCTTCCGGACGCTCGGCGAGCGCTGGGGGCAGGCTCTGGCGCTGGGCTCGCTGGCCGGGCTGGCCGACATCCAGGGTGACCACGCGCGGGCGGTCGCGTTCGCCGACGATGCGCTGGTGCTGCTGGGTGAGCTGGGCGCGGTCGAGGACCTGTGCGACCTGTACTGCGACCGGGCCAACTACCGCGTACGGCTGGCTGTTGCGACGGGTGCCGATCCGTCGACCGCCCGCGTCGACTTCGACGAGGCGGCGCGCATGGCACAGCGGGCCGGGCTGCCCGGGTACGTCGCGATCGCCTCCAGGGGCCTCGCCGATGTCGCGTTCCTGGTCGGCGACGTCTCGTCGGCCCGGCGCCACTACGAGCGGGCTCTGGCCGATGTCGATGTCTCGTGGATCGCGGGCGCGACCAACAGGATCGAGGCGTTGGTGGGCCTGGCCCGTGTCGAGATGGCCGAAGGCGACCTGGACAGCGCCCACGCCCAGTGCCTCCGGGCGGCTGAGCTCGCGGTCGGCATGGGCATGTCGCCGCTGTACGTACGGGCAATCGACGTGCTCACGGACATCGCGCTCGCCGGGGACGATCCCGCCCGGGCCGCCTCGCTGCTCGGTGCGGCGACGGCGTTGCGCGGCCCGTCGGAGGCCGGGCCCGGCACGGCGCGGCAGGCACAGGCCGCCCGGCTGGCCCTGGGTGATGAGGCATTTGAACGAGCCTATGCAGACGCCGGCCAACTCGACCCCGGCGCGGCGTTGCGACTGGTCGGGGTGGCGCACGAGGTTGTCGCCGGCTCACCGACGGTGGGGACATTGTGAGCGCGTGGTGAGCGGTCGGTGAGCGGCGCCGGCCACGCTGGCCGGCATGACTGACTCGTCTGGAGCACCACGAACGATTCTGATCTCCGGTGCCGGCATCGCCGGCCCGGTCCTGGCGTACTGGCTCCGCCGGTACGGGTTCACCCCGACGGTGGTGGAACGGGCACCGGCGGTTCGCGAGGGCGGCTACGCCGTCGACTTCCGTGGCCCCGTCCACCTGGCCATGCTGGACCGGATGGGCCTGCGCGACGCGGTCGAACGCATCCGTACGGGCACGGGAGACTGGTGGCAGGTGGACGCGCGGGGCCGGCGGCTCGTCCGGATGCCGGCCGAGCAGACGGGTGGCGACATCGAAGTTCTTCGCGGTGATCTGGCGCGAGTGCTTTTCGAGTCCACCATGGACGGAGCGGAGTACATCTTCGGCGACTCGATCGCCGCGCTCACGGAAGACACGGAGGGCGTGCACGTGGAGTTCGAGCGGGGCTCGCCCCGGCGGTTTGATCTCGTCGTCGGCGCCGACGGTCAGCACTCCCGCGTGCGCGCGCTCGCGTTCGGGCCGGAGGAGTCCTACGTCCGCCACCTCGGTCTGTACACCGTGGTCTTCACAACGCCCAACGTCCTGGACCTCGACCACACGGGGCTGGTCCACATCGAGCCGAACCGGCTGGTCGCCGTCTACAGCGCGCGCGGCAACACCGAGGCGAAGGTGATGATGTACTTCAGCTCGCCGCCGCTGGCGTACGACCGGGACGACCTCGACGAGCAGCGCGCCATCGTCGCCCGGACGTTCGCCGGGAGCGGCTGGCAGATACCGAGGCTGCTGGAGCTGATGACCACGGCGCCGGACTTCTACCTCGACGCGGCGAGTCTGGTCGGCATGGCCAACTGGACCAAGGGCCGGGTCGCCCTTGTCGGCGACGCGGGATTCGGCGCCTCGTCGCTGTCGGGCATGGGCAGCGGCCTGGCCGTCGTCGGAGCGTACGTGCTCGCGGGGGAACTCGCCGTGGCGCAGGGCGACCACCAGCTCGCGTTCCAGCGGTACGAGAGCACTCTGCGGTCCTATGTGGATGGTTGCCACAAGCTGGCCCGCCGCGCCGCCTCCTACATGCTGCCGCACAACCGGTTCACCGCCGGACTCAACCTCAGGATGCAGCGGTACCTGCCGTTCCTCGCCGACATGCCGGCGAAGATGGCCCGCAAGGCGGCAAGCGCCGTCACGCTGCCCACCTACCCGGGCTGACCTCGCGATGCTCCGACGTCAGCGCAGCGGCGTCCACTCGCGTCGAGGCATCGACGCCGCTACGCTGCGCCGGTGGCGAAGACCTACGATGAGAACCTTCGAATCGTCGTGGAGCACGCTGGCCAACGCCGACTGCCGCTGCGGGTCGGCCGTGCGATCCGGGCGATGACGCGGCAGCGGCGCGGTGACGCGGCCACGTGGATTGCGGCAGCCCGGTGCCTGCGGCACACCGCCCGCGAGGGCTGGGCCTACCGCTGCTATCGCCGGGCAGCCCGGCTCTCACCCGACGACCTCGCCCTCGCGGAGGAGATAGGCCTGTTCGGGGCGACCGTCCTGCGCCGTCGATGGTCCAACTCCTGGCCGCGCTATCTCGTTCTGGCCCGGAAAGACCCGTCCCGCCGCGAGCGCATCGACCCGATCCTCGTCGCCATGGCCGGGCGTCTGCCCGCCGAGTTGTGCGTGCTGGCGGCCGTGGCGTGCCTGCTCGCGGTCATGTTCGGCGCCTGGGTCGTACGGCGTTTCCAACCGATCGGTATCCCCCTCGCCGACGGCCTCCAACCCTTCCCGCCAGTCGTCGGTCCGCTGGCGGCCGGTGGCCTGGTTCTCGCCGCCGGCGCTCTGCTGTGGCCGCTGCTCAACCCGCGGCGGCGCTTCGGCGGCGAGGTGCTCCGCCGGGCGCTGTGGCCGCCCCGCGTGGTCCACGTTCTCGCCGTGCTGGCCGCCCTCACCGCCTTCGGACTGACCCTCATGGCGACCTGGAGCGGTGCGGACCACGACACGTTCGAGCAGAAGGCACTGTTGTCGGTCGGTGCGGACGCGGCCACCCTCGTGCTCGCCTTTCTCGGCCTCCCGCGCGGCCTACGCCTCTCGACCCTCGTGCAGGTCGTCGGCGAGTCTCTGAAGCAGTAAGGGGTGCGGCTGTGCGTATATACGGTTCGCCGGCCCTGATATCATGGCTTGGTGCGAACGATCATTGATGTGGACGACACGCTCCTGGAGGCTGCCCAGGCCGAACTCGGCACGGCAACCAAGAAGGACACGGTCAACGGAGCGCTGCGCTATGTGGCTGAGCGCAGCGCCCGCGCGCGCGCGGTGCTTGGCGATCCGTTCTTGCTGGGTGGCGCTGACCTGCTCGACGCCGAGGTGATGCGTGGCGCTCGGCGGTGACGACGTTGTACCTGGCCGATACCTCGGCCTACGCGATCGCACGTCGGATCCGGGCGGCCGAGTCTCGGCTGCGGCGGCTGGCCGCCGACGGCGTGCTGGCGACGTTCGTCACCGTCGACCTCGAGCTGGGGTACTCAGCTCGCGATCCCGTTGAGCACCAGGGAATCGTCCGAGTGCGCGACCAACTGGTCCAACTCGCCTGCACCGACGAGATCGCCATCCGCGCCCGCCAGATCCAAGCGCTTCTTGCCACGACAAGCCAACACCGCGCCGCCGGCGTGATGGACCTGCTCACTGCCGCCGCAGCCGAGCACTTCGGCGCCTCCGTCCTGCACTACGACGCCGACTTCGACCACATCGCCGCCGTGACCCATCAGGCCACGGCCTGGATAGTCCCGCGTGGCACACTGCCGTAGCTCAACGGTGGAGCTCGAACGTGACGACTCCCTTCGCGTGCGTGCCGGTGCTCGATCGCCGCGCGTCAGGTGACGTTCGTTAGATCCACAACCGTCGATCAGGACGCGGCGACCGCCGCGACTGCCTCGATCTCGATGAGCAGGTCCGGTCGGACCAGGCCAGCGACCTGCACGAGCGAACTGGTCGGTGGATGATCGACGTTCACGAACTCATCACGCACCGACCGTATGGTGGCCAGCGCCGATGCATCGACGACGAAGAAGGTGAGCTTGAAGACGTCATCCCACGTGGCACCGGCCGCAGCCAGCGCGGCCTCCACGTTCTGAAACGCCTGGCGGGTTTGGGCGCCCCAGTCCTGCGCGGCCACCGTCCCGTCCGGGGCGATCGGCACCTGGCCCGCGGTCCAGATGAGCCTGCTGCCCGCGGCGATCGCCGCCACATGGCTGTACCCGTTGGCCGGTGCGAGCGTCGACGGCGAATCGAGGTCGATGTGTGTCACACGATCACCATACGGTTCGTCGGGCCGGGTGGTCAGCTGCAAGCAGTGCCTGCCCAAATGGAATGGGAAATTGCGCGACGCGTGCTGCTACGGGCGGCTAGGTTGCCGGCGTGAGCAGGATTATCTCGGTCAATCTGGCGGTTCCGGAACCCAACCCGGCCAAGGGCGTTGGTGTCACGGGCATCAACAAGCGGCCGGTCGATCACCTGGTCACCGTGCGCGCGCCGGGGCCGAAGACGACCGGGCTGCACAGCGGGCTGGTCGGTGACCAGATCTTCGACGTCGAGCACCACGGCGGCGACGACCAGGCCGTCTACGCGTACGCGCGGGAGGACTACGACTGGTGGCAGGCGCGGTTGAGCCGCCGGCTGGCCAACGGGCTCTTCGGCGAGAACCTCACAACCGAGGGCGTCGACGTCGACGGTGCGGTCATCGGCGAGCGGTGGCGCATCGGTCCACGGTTGGTCCTCCAGCCGACGTTCGGGCGCATCCCATGCGCCACGTTCCAGCACAAGATGGGCGAGCCGCGCTGGGTGAAGACCTTCACCCGGGCGAACCGCCCGGGCGCGTACCTGCGCGTGCTCGAACCGGGCGAGATATGTGCGGGCGATCCGGTGACCGTGGAGGACCGTCCAGGGCACGGCGTGACGATCGCCCGGGCGTTCCGGGCATACATGACCGAGCCGGAGCTGCTGGCCGAGCTGGTCGAGATCGACGGGCTGCCTGACGATCTGCGCGAGACCTTGGCGGAGCGACTTCCTCAGCAGGGTTGAAATCTACTGTGGAGCGTCGATCGGGGCGCCGGTGCGGAGGTCGAGCCACTGCGCGCGGGCCCCTCCAGGCGCGAGGTGACGGCCGCAGCGTCGAAGGCGATACCGTAGGTTGGCCCGACCAACCGGGCCGTGGCCGGGTCCAGCGCCATGAAGGAGTCGCCTACCAGGTCGTGGAAGTGCGGCACGGTGTCGGAGTAGAGCACCTACGCCGCCGCGGCGTGGCGGAGGATGCACGATGATCCTGGTGACTTACCGTCGCTCAAGCGACGGAAACCGACCGGGATCATGCAGTCGGCCCTTCCTTCACTTCGGCTGCCAGAGAACGACGTCCTCCGACGGGACAAAGCCACCACGGTAGGTCAGCGTCGTGGTTGCGGTCCGTGCGGCGTCTTCCCACTCGGCCTCAGTGGGTAACCGGAAGGGCAGCTGACTCAGCAGATCGTCGAGCTGCTCGTCCGGCAGGGCCGCCGCGGTATCGGTCTGCACGCAATGAGCCTCATAGTTCGGTACCAGTTCAGCTCGCGGCGCTCGGCGTCGTCGATCTCGAAGCTGATCATCCGCAATCCGGGGAGTGCGGGGCTGCTAGGTTGCGCTCATGCCCGATGCGCTCCCGACCGCCGGAGACGTCGCGGCGATGCCGCTGCATGACGGGGCCTGGGGCGCATGTCAGGTCACGGGCGTCACCGAGCACAGCCTGGTCGTGGTCGCGCTCGCCTGGCACTCCCCGCAGCCGCCGCAACTGGACGATCTCGCAGGCGTCGGGCCGCTCATCCTCGACCACCACAACTGGCTGGGCCAGCCGGAGCACAGCAACGTTTCGATCGAGGATCCGGTGCCCGCGGAGTTCGTGTGGCTCGGCAAGCTGCCCGTGCCTGCGGAGCTCGATGCCATGCCCAATAGCTATCAGGGATGGGGTGGGTTCACCCTCCAGGTCGTGGCTCAGCACGACTGGGACCAGTTGCCGGAGGCAGTGAGAAGCGGCTATAGGGCGGGGGCGACCCGCGGGCCGGTCGAGGTGGACTTCGGTGCCGGTCCGGTAAGAAAGTTGGGTGCCACGAGCAGGCTCGACCTCACGGGCGATGACCCGGCGATGCCGGCGGACGGCGAGGTGCGGTGGTCGGCCCTCGACCGGTTGCCGCAGTGCTCGGGGTTGGTGTGGGCCGGGCCCGATCGGGGTCTCGCCGCCGCTCTCCGCGATCGGCCGCTCATCGACAGCCTGGCCTGGCGCGACCCACCGTCGACAGTAGACCTGCGGGGGACATCCCTGGAGCACATCACCCTGGATGGACGGGTGACCGACCTGCACCTGCCCCGATCGCTGCGCAACCTCAGTCTGGCCGGACAGGGCAGTGGGATGGCGGTGACGGCGCCCGACGACGGCCGGTGGCTGGAGTTGTCCTTGGAGACCGACGGTCCGCACCCGTCGGTCCCGGCGGGTCTCCGCAGAATCCGGACTCTCACGATCACCGGCCGCGGCACGGTCTCGGCCATGCCGCTACGGGGCCTGACAGAGCTGCGCACCCTCTGGCTGCGATGGCAGGGACCTCCCGGTGAGCTGCTCGACGCGGACAGCCTGGCCGACCTCGGGCACCTCACCGTGCTCAAACTGCAGGACGCGTACGGCCTCGCTGCGCATACGCTGCCGGACCTGCCCTCACTTCGGCATCTCGACGTCTACGGCCTGCGTCGCTCGATCACCAAACCGCTGCGCGCCCGCTACCGTCACATCCGCCTCGTTCTCCACGGCGCCAAGTCCGACACCTGGCTCGCGGCCAACCTCGACAACCCGCTACGCGACTGGGTCGACGGTGACGAGAAGGCGGGCCGGGCCGCGTGTAAGGCCTATGCCGAGACCGTGCGGGCGTTGGACAAGGCGCGAGAGCCAGACCAGGCGCGGCCGATCCTGCAGGCGCTCGTGGACAAGCTCAACGCCATCGAGGAGCGTTACCAGATCATCGACACCATCCGCCGCGAACAGGCCGGCGACGCCTTCGTCGCCCTGGCCACCAAGGCCGGCGTTCCCAACGACACCGCCGACGAGTGGTTCGACGACTGGCGCGACTTCTGACCTGGCACTTCGCCGGTGCTCGATGGCTTGCCCGATATCGCCATCAGTGATCGTTATAGATCAACGACGTCTGGGGCGCCCAACATGCGAACCGCGAACGCGCACGTCAACGGCATGGTCAATGGTGGGCACGGCTGGGTTCGAACCAGCGACCCCCCGCTTGTAAGGCGGGTGCTCTCCCGCTGAGCTACGCGCCCGAGTCGGCCAGACGGCCGGTCGGTGTTTACTACTGTCGCCCAGCCAGGGTACCGGCCGGGGGTGCGGGGTTGAAGTCAGTGGTCAGCGAGGGCCGCGATGGCCTTGCGCCAACCCTCCTGGTCGCGCGCCTGGGGCGGTGGGTTCTCCTCGGCGAAGCGGACGATGCCCTGCTTGTCGATGAGGAACGTGCCCCGGTTGGCGATGCCGCGCTCCTCGTTGAACACGCCGTACGCCCGCGCCACCGCGCCGTGCGGCCAGAAGTCGGCGAGCAACGGGAACGTGTAGCCCTCGCGCTCCGCGAACACCTTGTGGGTCGGTGGGGAGTCGACGCTGACGGTCAGCGTCTGCACCGCGTCGTTCACGAAGTCGCCGAGGTTGTCCCGCACCATGCACAGCTCACCCGTACAGACGCCCGTGAAGGCGAGCGGATAGAAGACCAGCAGTACGTTGCGTTGACCACGGAACGACGAGAGCCGTACGTCCTGGCCGTTCTGGTCCTTGAGCTCGAAGTCCGGCGCCTCGGCGCCCACCGCGATCGCCATCGGGTCTCCTTGGTTCGGTCAGCGCTTCTTCTGCGCGGCCCGGGGTGCCACGAGGCGTGCCCCGCTCCAGTCCTTGCCCACGCTCATGGTCGAGGTCTGCTGCAGGCCGGCGGTCGGCGCCGACTCCGTGATCTCGCTCGGCTCGACGTGCCCGTCGCGGCCCGCCTTCGGTGTCAGCAGCCACACGACGCGGTTTTCGGCCAGCGGGCTCAGCGCGTCCACGAGCGTGTCCACCAGGTCCCCGTCGCCGTCGCGCCACCACAGCAGCACGGCATCGACGACCTCATCGGTGTCCTCGTCGACGAACTCCCCCACCCGCTCGAGGAGGAGATCCCTGAGATCGTCGTCAACGTCCTCGTCGAACCCGATCTCCATGACGACCATTCCCGGCTCGATCCCGAGCCGGTCCGCCAGGCTCTTGGCGCCGTCCGCCTGACCCGCGGTCGCGCTCACTGTCTAACGCCCTCCTGCCATCTCCGTCAGCCGCGCTGTCGCGGACAGTGCATCTATGCCGTAGTCCACACACTTAACCCGTTGTGCGCAAGTGGCGGACCGGCTACCTGGGACGATACAGCCGGGAGCCGGCGTTCTGAGCGCAACGAACAGTCACGCGCCGAGCAACGACCGCGCGGCCTGCTCGATCGCCTCCTCGGAGACGAGCGTCAGCTTGGCGGCGTTTCCCAAGGGGATGAATGTGTCGGCCGCCGCGACACGCCGCACCGCGCCGACGTAGCCCGCGTCGACGAGAGCGGCCAGCACACCCTCGCCGACCCCGCCACTGCGCCGAGTCTCGTCAACGATCAGGACGCGACCGGTGGCGCTCGCCTCACGAACCAGGTCCGCAGCGGGCAGGGGCTGCAACCACCGCAGATCCACAACCCGTACGCCGAATCCGCGCTCGGCCAGGCGAGCCGCGACCCGCAGCGACATGCGTACGCCGTTGCCGAAGGTGAGCACCGTCAGGTGCTCGCCCTCCCCGTAGACGCGGGCACGGCCGATCGTCATGTGCTCGCGGGACCACTCCGGGGGTGCGGCGTAGGGCGCAAGCCAGGCATTGTCGTCGGCCGAGTGCAGGTCGCGGGTGTGGTACAGCGCGATCGGTTCCAGGAACACGCAGACACCGCCGTCGACCTCAGCCGCGGCGAGGCAGGTGCGGAGCATCGCCGCGGCCTCGGCCGCCCCGGACGGGACGGCGATCACGAGCCCGGGGATGTCGCGCAGCACGGCGACCGAGTTGTCGTTGTGGAAGTGGCCGCCGAAGCCCTCCTGATAGGCGAGGCCGGCGACGCGGACGACCATCGGGTTGCGGTAGGTGCCGGACGAGAAGAACTGCAGCGTCGCCGCCTCGCCACGCAACTGGTCCTCGGCGTTGTGCAGGTAGGCCAGGTACTGGATCTCCGGAACGGGCAGCAGTCCGCCGAGCCCCGCGCCGGCGGCGAGACCGAGGATCGTGGTCTCGTCGAGCAGCGTGTCGAAGACCCGCCGCGCGCCGAACCGCTCCCGCAGCCCCTTCGTCACGCCGTAGACGCCGCCCTTGACGCCGACGTCCTCTCCGAAGAGCAGCGCGCGCGGGTTCGCGAGGAGCGCATCGATGAGGGTTGCGTTGATCGTCTGGGCGAGCGTGAGGGGGCCCGCCTTCTCCGGCAGACGTCCGCCGAACGCCTCCAAACGCGCCGCCTGTCCGGGCCCGGCCGCGATGTCGGCGGCGTCGGCGACGGCACGCGCCACGCGGACCGGCCGTCGGGGCGCCAACGGGGCGACGACCTCGGCGAGGCTGCCGAGCTTGGGCTCGCCGATCACCTCCTCGGCGACGCGGCGGACCTCCCAGCCGACCTGGTCGTAGCGGGCGAGCGCCTCCTCCGGTGTGAGCAGACCCGCGTCGACCAGCAGCACGGCGGTGGCGACCACCGGATCCCGCGCCTCCGCCGCGTCGATGTCCGCGCGAGCCCGGTACGCGACCTCGGCATCCGCACCCGCGTGGCCCATGAGCCGCACGACGCTCAGGTGCAGGACGGCAGGCCGGCGCTGCGCGCGCACCCAGTCGACCGCCTCGGTGGCGGCCTCGTGCGTCGCCGCCAGGTCGCACCCGTCGGCCGCGATGTAGTGCAGGCCGGGACGGGCCTGCAGGCTCGCGCCCACCCAACCCTCGGGGGACTCGACGCTGATGCCGATCCCGTTGTCCTCGCAGACGAAGAGCACGGGTAGCCGCTCGCCGCGGTGGTCGAACCAGCCCGCGGCGTTGAACGCCGTCGCGGCGACGGCATGGTTCACCGAGGCGTCGCCGAACGAGCAGATCACGACCGCGTCCTCGGGCCAGCGCCGGTCCTTGCGCCGGCCGCCGCGGGCGTGCTCGATCGCGTACGCCAGCCCGACCGCGCGCGGCAGGTGCGACGCGATCGTCGAGGTCATGGGGACGATCGCGAGCTCGGGGTGCCCGAAGACCTTGTGCCGGCCTCCGGCGATCGGCTCGGTGGCCGACGCGACCAGCCCGCGCAGGATGTCCCGGATGGCGTCGTCACGCCCGGCCTGAGCCGAGCGGGCCGCGTAGAAGGCTCCGGAGCGGTAGTGCAGGAGCGCCGGATCGGTCGGGCGGCTCGCGAACGCGACCGCCGCGTTGCCCTCGTGCCCCGCCGACCCGATCGTGTAGAAGCCCTCGCCGAAGCTGCGCAGCCATCGCGCGGCCAGGTCCAGATGCCGGCTGATGATCTGTGCATCGAACAGCTTCAGTGCGTCGTCACCTGTCAGCGGCGCGCCGGCACGCACCGGCGAGGCCGGATCGCCGGCGGGCTCAGTGGCGCTGAGCCCGCCGATGATGCTGCGGAAACGCTCGTCGAGCTGCTGGGGGGATGTCACCGCCCCATTATTCAGACTCCGACGATCAGGTGTCGCCGCCGGTCTCGCCGACGGGTGCGGCCGTCACGTCGTCGATGGCGTACTTGTGCGCCGCGTCCTCGACCACCTTCAGCGGAACCTCGCCCCGCAGCGCGAGCTGCCGCAGCGCGGCCACGACGATCGTCTCCGCGTCGACGTGGAAGTGGCGGCGCAGGGCGTGCCTCGTGTCCGACATCCCGAAGCCGTCGGTGCCGAGTGAGGTGTAGTCCCCCGGCACCCAGCGCGCGATGAGGTCGGGCACGGCGCGCATGAAGTCCGAGACCGCGACGACCGGCCCGCTCGTGCCGGAGAGCGCCCGCGTCACGTAGGGCACGCGCGGCGGCTGGCCGGGGTGCATGAGGTTCCACTCCTCGGTCGCGACCGCGTCGCGGCGCAGCTCGGTCCACGACGTTGCCGACCAGACGTCGGCGGCCACGCCCCAGTCCTGCGCCAGCAGGCTCTGCGCCTTGAGCGCCCACTGCATGCCGGTGCCGGATGCCAGGATCTGCGCCCGCGCCGGCGTCCCCTCCAGCGTCGGAGCGGGCGAGTACCGGTAGAGCCCGCGCAGCAGGGCATCGACGTCCACAGTGGACGGCTCGGCCGGCTGGACGATGGGTTCGTTGTAGACGGTCAGGTAGTAGTAGATGTCCTCGGGCTTCTCGCCGACCATCCGGTGCAGCGCGTTCTCGGTGATGTAGGCGATCTCGAAGGCGAAGGCCGGGTCGTAGGCGACCACAGCCGGGTTGGTGGCGGCCAGCAGCATTGAGTGACCATCCTCGTGCTGCAGGCCCTCGCCGTTGAGCGTGGTCCGGCCGGCCGTCGCGCCGAGCAGGAAGCCCCGCGCCATCTGGTCCGACGCCGCCCACAGGCCGTCGCCCGTGCGCTGGAAGCCGAACATCGAGTAGAAGATATAGACCGGGATCATCGGCTCGTTATGCGTGGCGTACGACGTTCCGGCGGCGGTGAACGACGCCACCGAGCCGGCCTCGTTGATGCCCTCGTGCAGGATCTGCCCGGTGGTCGCCTCGCGGTAGGAGAGGAACAGCTCCCGGTCGACCGGCGTGTACTGCTGGCCGTGCGGCGAGTAGATCTTCGCGGTCGGGAAGAGCGAGTCCATACCGAACGTACGGGCCTCGTCCGGGATGATCGGGACCCAGCGCGGACCCAGGTTCTTGTCCTTCATCAGGTCCTTGAGCAGCCGCACGAACGCCATGGTCGTGGCGACCTTCTGCTTGCCCGAGCCGCGCTTGAGGTCCCCGAACGCCTCCGTGGGCGGGACCACGAGGGATTTCGTACGGGTGCGTCGCGCCGGGATGGGACCACCCAGCGTCCGGCGGCGCTCGCGCATGTAGGCGAGCTCGTCCGAGCGGTCGCCCGGGTGGTAGTAGGGCGGCCGGTACGGATCGGCCTCGAGCACCGGGTCAGGGATGTCGAGGTTGAGCCGGTCCCGGAACGTCTTGAGGTCGTCGAGCGTCAGCTTCTTCATCTGGTGCGTGGCGTTGCGCGCCTCGAAGCTCGAGCCGAGCGTCCACCCCTTGATGGTCTTGGCGAGGATCACCGTCGGCTGGCCCGCGTGCTCCATCGCCGCCTGGTACGCCGCGAAAAGCTTGCGGTAGTCGTGCCCGCCCCGCTTGAGCGCCCAGATCTCGTCGTCGCTCATCTGCTCGACCATCTTGCGGGTGCGCGGGTCGCGACCGAAGAAGTGCTCCCGTACGTACGCGCCCGACTCGGCCTTGTAGGTCTGGTAGTCGCCGTCCGGGGTGGCGTTCATGAGGTTCACCAGTGCGCCGTCCGTGTCGGCGGCGAGCAGCGGGTCCCACTCCCGGCCCCAGATCACCTTGATGACGTTCCAGCCGGCGCCGCGGAAGAACGCCTCCAGCTCCTGGATCACCTTGCCGTTGCCGCGCACCGGGCCATCGAGGCGCTGCAGGTTGCAGTTCACGACGAAGGTGACGTTGTCCAGCTCCTCGCGCGCCGCCAGGCCCAGGGCGCCGATGGACTCGGGCTCGTCCATCTCGCCGTCACCGAGGAACGCCCATACATGCTGGTCACTGGTGTCCTTGATGCCACGGTCCCGCAGGTAGCGGTTGAACCGGGCCTGGTGCACCGCGTTGAGGGCACCCAGACCCATCGACACGGTGGGGAACTCCCAGAAGTCGTGCATCAGGCGCGGGTGCGGGTACGAGGGCAGTCCGCCGCCGGCGCCGGCGTGCGAGAGCTCCTGGCGGAAGCCGTCGAGCTGGGCCTCGGTCAGGCGGCCTTCCAGGTACGCCCGGGCGTACATGCCGGGCGAGGCGTGCCCCTGGAAGTAGATGTGGTCGCCGCCGCCGGGATGGTCCTTGCCCCGGAAGAAGTGGTTGAACCCGACCTCGTAGAGGCTCGCCGAGCTCGCGTACGTGGAGATGTGCCCACCGACGCCGATGCCCGGGCGCTGCGCGCGGTGCACGAGGATCGCGGCGTTCCATCGGATCCACGCGCGGATGCGCCGCTCGACCGCCTCGTCACCGGGGAACCATGGCTCGCGCTCCGGCGGGATGGTGTTGATGTAGTCCGTGGTGGTCAGCGGTGGCACGCCCACCTGACGCTCACGGGCCCGCTCCAGCAGGCGCAGCATCACGTAGCGGGCGCGCTGCCGTCCACCCCGGTCGACCACACCATCCAGCGACTGCGTCCATTC
>Ga0126377_10001589_pt1 | contig 14973 bp, 4 predicted proteins | sample PanSoiMetPlot_22_FD_92647 | JGI IMG/M metagenome (GOLD analysis project Ga0126377, IMG submission 92647) | Tropical forest soil microbial communities from Panama - MetaG Plot_22 | ecosystem: Environmental > Terrestrial > Soil > Tropical forest > Bulk soil | place: Panama | collected 2016-02-17
CTCAAGGAACAGCGCGCGCTGGCGGCGGACGAGGAGCAACGGGTCACCGGCCCGCTCGCCGAGCTCGCTGCCAGCCTCGGCATCGATGTGCGCGCGCCGGATCACATGGTGCTCTCGCGCTCCACGACGGAGGCCACCAAGAAGGGATCGGGCGAGGTCGCAGCCGAGAAGACGCGCGCGGAAACGAGCCCGGAGCACGCGGCGACGCCGGCGACTGCCGCAGCGCCCCCGGAAACGCAGCACCGTGTCGCGAGCGCTTCGGAACAGAAGCCCGCTGCTCCGCCCGCACCCTCTCCGGCGCCGCCTGCGGCCGCGGCAAGCGCGGCGGCGAAAGCCGGTCCGCAACCCGAGAAGACCGCCGCCGCCGCGGCACCGCGCAGCGAAGGCGCCCGCTCGTACCCGGAATGCAGCTCGATGCCCGTGAATCCCGTGCGTCCCCAATGCCGCGACCCGCTCGGGCAGACGGGCTTCGGACCGGTGATCGCCCTGGTTCCGGCCGGCTCGTTTGCGATGGGAAGTGATGCGACGAGCACCGAGAAGCCGGTGCACACCGTCACCATCGCGCGTCCCTTCGGCATGGCGATCTACGAAACCTCGCAGGCGGAATATCGCGCGTTCTGCGAAGCGACCGGCCGGACGTTCCCGTCGCAATCGGCGCAGGTCGACGACCTGCCGGTCGTGAATGTGAGTTGGGCGGATGCAACCGCCTATGCCGAATGGCTCTCGACCGCGAGCGGCAAGCGGTACCGGTTGCCCACCGAAGCCGAGTGGGAATACGCAGCGCGTGCCGGCGAGAAGGGTGTTTATGCGGGCGGCAGTCAGCCGGCCGCTACGGACGCCTACTTCTCGGGTGCGGAGAAGCGCACGGCCCCCGCCCCTCGCAGCCGGCCGATCAACAAGAACCGCTTCTGGCTCCTGCACATGATCGGCAACGTGCGCGAGTGGGTGCAGGATGCCTGGTCGCCCAGTTTTGACGGCGCACCCGCCGATGGCAGCGCCCGGAACGCCCCGGCCGGGGCACGCGTGGTGAGAGGTGGCGCGTACACCGATGCCGCGTCGGATCTGCGCCTGTCGCAGCGCGAGAAACTCGACGCGGGGACGCACGATGCCAGGACCGGCTTTCGCGTAGCGCGGGATTCTCAATAAGTTAAGGGCGGGGCGGTTCAGATTGGAGGCAGCCGAAGTGTCAGGGAAGAACTGACCTCATGGATTTTTCGGGTGGCTTCGACTATCTTCGAGACAAAGCAACGAAACGTGCCGTAGGCCGCTGACCTAGAACAAAAAGAGGCCTCGTTCCCGGTGGAGGTCGAAACGTGATTACCCAGTCGGTAGCGGCTCGCCTGCGTGGCGCGCCGTGGCTCATGGCTTGCGTCTGCGCAGTCGCGCTCATCGCTCCTCTCGCTCACGCTCAACAGCAACCGGCGATCCCGCCGGCCGCCACGCCCGGTGGCGCGCTGCCACGCACCGATACGCGCTTGCAGACCGATGCGGCCCAGCCCGCGGACGTGTTCCAGGTGCCGAAGATGTCCGAACGGCCGCTCGGACTCGAGGAAGGCCCGCGCCTCAAGGTCACGTCCTTCAAGTTGATCGGCGCGACCGATCGACCCGAAGAAGGCGTGAGCGTGAAGGACCTCAACGGCATTCTCGATGCGGCCCTCAAGGCGCAGCCTGAGACGGGTTACACGGTCAACCAGCTGCACGAGATCGCCGGCCGCGTCGGTGACTACTACCACAAGGCGGGCTTCATGCTCGCGCAGGCTTTCGTGCCGGCGCAGCAGGTGTTGAACGGCGAGGTCACGATCGAAGTGCTCGTCGGACGCCTGGGTGCGATCCGCGTCGAAGGCAACAAGAGCTACAGCGCCGAACGCCTGACGAAGCCGTTCGATGACCTGCTGGGCGGACCGGTGGAAAAGGGTGAGGTCGAGTCCTCGCTCCTGCGCGTGACCGACTATCCGGGCCTGTCGGCGTTCGGTGTCTTCAGCGCCGGGCAGGCGGTCGGCACCACGGACCTCCTGATCCAGGTGCAGAAGGAAGACCGCGTCGAGTTCAACGCCTCGCTCGACAACTACGGCAGCCAGTTCACCGGCGAGTATCGCGGCCAGCTCGGTCTCACCTGGAACAACGTCAGCGGTCATGCCGACCGGGCGACGTTCTACGTGCTGGATGCGTTCGATCCGGACGACAGCAACTCACAGGGTCTGTACGGCGGCGCCGACTACACGTTCCCGTTCTTCAGTCCCGCCAATTCGATGAGCCTTTCCTACTCCACCAACGCCTTCGACGTCGGCCAAGCGCTGCGCGACCTCGACATCGCGGGCGACAGCGCGATCGCCGATGCGACGTTCCGGCGCGTGTTCTCGCGTTCGCGTCTCGGCACGGCCTACTGGGGACTGGGATTCGCTTACAAGGAAGCGAACTTCAAGCAGCAGGACGTGACGCTCAACAAGGACAAGCTCTCGGTCGCGCACCTCGATTTCTTCGCCGACCACATCGACACGCGCCTGCGCGGCGTCAACCAGTTCTCGATGACGATCTCGCACGGTTTCGACGACCTGCTCGGCTCGCTCGACGCCTACGACCGGCAGACCGACCCGAAGTCGAGCCGCGTCGGCGCGGGCGGCGAGTTCACCAAGTACGAGCTCAGCCTGCAGCGGCTGCAGCGCATGTCGCAGAACACTTCGCTCCTGATGCGTCTCTCGGGGCAGTACTCGCCCGATCCGCTGCTGTCACTCGAGCAGTTGACGCTCGGTGGACCGGACACCGTGCGCGCGTATCCGACGGCCGAGATCCTCGCCGACAAGGGCGCGGTGGCTTCGCTCGAGGTGATCTTCAATGCGCCCGGCTTCGCGAGCCGCCCGGCGCCGGGCGGCAAGAGCTGGGGCCAGGTGTTCCAGGTTTCCCTCTTCATCGACTACGCGCACGGCGAGCTCAACAACGCGCTCGCGAACGAGGACGACAACGTCGACCTGTCGGGCTGGGGCGGGGCGCTGCAGTTCAATTTCCCGGGTCACTTCTACGCCCGCGCGGATGTCGCGACCCCGATCACCGACCGCGATCCGAGCAACGGACGCGATCCGCAGTACTACATTCGTTTTGCTTACACGTTCTGACCGGAACCCTGCCGGCGACCGCGCGTCGCCGACAAGGAGAGCCACATGCTGACTCGAAGAGCTGACCGTCAACCCACTTCCGCTGCCCCGCGCGTCGCATCGTTCCTCGGTGCGTTCGTGTACGGAGCGTTCGCGGCATCCGCCTTCGCCGGCCCGCAGGGCGGCAAGGTCGTCGCGGGCCAGGGCACGATCAGCAATCCCGATGCGAATACGACGCTGATCAACCAGTCCTCGCGCACGCTGCGCCTGAACTGGGAATCGTTCGACGTGGCGGCGCAGGAGAACGTGAAGTTCGTCCAGCCCTCCTCCACCGCCACCGCGCTCAACCGCATCTTCGATCAGAACCCGAGCCAGATCTTCGGCACCATCGAAGCGAACGGGCGCGTCTTCCTCATCAATCCGAACGGCCTGATCTTCGGGCAGACGGCGCGCGTCAACGTCGGCTCGTTCGTGGCGAGCACGCTCGACATCGTGGACCTCGATCCGAACACCGGTCACTACAGCTTCGCGAACACCAACGGGACCGCCGGCGCCGTCCTCAACAGCGGGCAGATCCGGGCCGCGGACGGCGGCTCGGTCACGCTGCTGGGCACCTCCGTACTCAACAACGGACTCATCGTCGCGAACCACGGCACGGTTAACCTCGGCGCCGGCAGCGCCGCGACGCTCGATTTCTTCGGCGACGGGCTGTTGCGCTTCCAGGTCGACGATGCGGTCGTCGGCAACGCCTCCGGCGCTGCCGCCGCAGTCGACAACCAGGGTTCGATCGAGGCCGATGGCGGCCAGGTCCTCATGACCGCGCGCGCCGCGCAAGGTGTGTTCGAACGCGCGGTGAATAACGACGGCATCGTGCGCGCCAACCGCATCGACAATTCCGGCGGCGTGATCCGCCTCGTCGGACCTGAAGGCACGGTCATCAACAGCGGCACGCTGGACGCATCCGGTGCCGACGCCGCATCGACCGGCGGCACGGTTCAAGTGCTCGGCGAGCGCGTTGGTCTCTTCGGCGATGCGCGCGTCGATGTCTCGGGTGATACCGGCGGCGGCACCGCGCTCATCGGCGGAGATTTCCAGGGCTCGAATCCCGACGTGCTCAACGCACAGCGCACGTACGTCGGTCCCGATGCATCGATCTCGGCGGACGCGCGCGTGCAGGGCGACGGCGGTCGCGTCATCGTCTGGTCCGATGACTTCACGCGCTACTTCGGCTCGATCTCCGCGCTTGGCGGAGCGGCGGGCGGCAACGGCGGCTTTGCGGAGGTCTCCGGCAAGCACAACCTGACGTTCGAAGGCGATGCCTGGCTCGGCAGCCCGTTGGGCGCCGCAGGTACGCTGTTGCTGGATCCCACCGCCATCACCATCGTCGCGATGGGTGGCGCCGACAATGCACAAGTAACCGACGGGTTGTATGCGTTCGCGGACGGCGCAACCGCCGTGAGTGGGTTTGCGACCATCGACGCAGATGCCGTGCTCGACGTCCTGACGGGCATGGGAGCGGGCGGCACCTCCGTGGTCCTGCAGGCCACCGATGACATCGTCGTGAACGCGGCTATTGAGGCCCTGGGAGCCATGGGCGCAGCCAACAGCGGCCTCACCCTGCAGGCGGGCGATGACATCACGGTCAACGCCAATCTCTCCGCGGACAAAGACGTCGTCCTGCAATCCGGTGTTACGCGCGATTCAGCCAACCAGTCCGTGACGCCCGTGAACACGGCGTCGGGCAGTCGTGATATCACGATCAAAGATGGCGTCACGATTACGTCCGGCACCACGGTTGCGTTCACCGCCGGATTCGCCGACGCGGTACCGGCAGATTCCACTACCGGCAACGTGAACCTGGGCACAACCGCCACGGGTGGGGTCGCACTGACGGCCCCTGCGGTCATTCTCACTGCGCGGGGCGGCAACATCGTTGCCAATCCCAACAACCTGGTGACCGCGGACACGCTCACGGCGACGGCAGATGCGATCGGCGCGACCGGAGCACGCCTCAACACCGACGTCGATTCGCTCATTGCGACCGCCGCTGGCGGCAGCATCTTCATCGCGGACTCCGGCACCGACATCAATGGAGTCGGCATCACCCTGACCAACGTAGCCGCGGCCAATATCGACATCGTGGAGAACGACGGTGACCTCGCGTTCGGAACCGTGGACGCGGGCGCCGGCACCGTCACCCTCGCGGCGAGCAACGGCGCGATCGTTGGCAATGCAGGCCACCTGGTGACCGCAGACACCTTCTCGGCGACGGCCGCCACTGCCATCGGCACGGCCGGCGCGCGCATCAACACCAGCGTCACTACGCTCAATGCCACGGCCAACAACGGCGGTGTCTTCGTCACGGATTCCGGCGTCGACCTCAGTGGAGTCGGAATCAGCCTGGCCAACGTCAGCGGCAACACTGTCGACGTCGTAGCGAATGACGGCAATCTCGCGGTCGGCACGGTTAGTGCGGGCGCCGGCACGGTCACCCTCGCCGCGAACGCCGGCGCAATCACTGGCAACGCAGGCAACCTGCTGACGGCAGGCACTCTCGCGGCGACCGCCAACACGTCGATCGGCGCGGCCGGGGCGCGTGTCAACACCAGCATCGCCTCGCTCAATGCCACGGCCAACAACGGCGGCATCTTCATCACGGAAGGCAACGGCATCCTCCTGGCCAATGTTGCTGCCACAGGCGCGGGCAACAATGTCGACATCCAGGCAACAGCCGGCGACATCACGCTCGGGACCGTGAACGCGGCGGGTGGCACCGCCACGCTCACCGCGAGCACCGGCGCCATCGTCGGCAATGCGGGCAACTCGGTGACTGCTGACACCTTGTCGGCGAACGCCGGCACCTCGATCGGGGCCGCACCCGGCACGCGGATCAACACCAACGTCAATACGCTCAATGCGAGCACCACCAACGGCGGCATCTTCATCACGGAAGGCGCCGGCATCAGTCTGAACAACGTCACGACGGCGGGCGCTGCCAGCGGCGTCGACGTGACGGCGAGCACCGGCGACATCGCGGTCGGCACCGTGAATGCGGGCGCCGGCACGGTCACCCTCGCCGCGAACGGCGGCGCGATCACTGGCAATGCAGGCAACCTGCTGACAGCAGGCACGCTGTCGGCGACCGCCGCCACATCGATCGGTGCCGCACCCGGTCAGCGCCTCAACACCAACATCAATTCGCTCACTGCCACCGCCAACAATGGCGGCATCTTCATCACCGAAGGCAACGGCATCACCCTGACCAACGTCAGTGCTACCGGTGCGGGCAGCGCGGTCGACGTACAGGCGAACGCCGGCAACGTCACGCTCGGCACCGTGAGTACGGGCATCGGCCTCGGCACTGTCACGCTCACCGCGAGCACCGGCGCCATCGTGGGCAACGCGGGCAACGACGTGACAGCCGACACTCTCTCGGCGAACGCGGGCACCTCGATCGGCGCGCCCGGCGCACGCATCAACACCAATATCAATACGCTCAATGCCAACGCCAACAACGGCGGCGTCTTCGTCACCGAAGGCAACGGCATCCTGCTGAGCAATGTCACAGCGGCAGGCGCCGGCGCGGCCGTCGACGTTCAGGCGAACTCCGGCGACATCACGCTCGGGACCGTGAATGCCGGTACCGGCACCGTCACGCTCTGCGCGTGCGTCGGCGCGATCTCCGCCAACCTGGGCAACCTGGTGACGGCCGGCACTTTCTCGGCGACCGCGGGCACCTCGATCGGCGCCCCGCCCGGCACGCGTCTCAACACCAGCGTCGATACGCTCAATGCCACCGCCAACAACGGCAGCATCCTCATCTCGGAAAGCAGCGGCATCATTCTGGGCAACGTCAGTGCTGCAGGCGCCGGGAGTGGCGTCGACGTATTCGCGAACGCCGGCGACATCACGGCCGCCAATGTAGCGGCCTCAGGCACAGTGCTGTTGCGCGCGCAGACTGGCAGCATTCTCGACGATGGCGACGCCGGGGGACTTACCGTGATCCAGGCTGGCGGAGTGAGCCTCTTCGCCGCCAACAACGTCGGCAGCATCAGCGACTTCGCGCTGATCGCGCGCGGCACGACACAGCAGACCGGCGAATCGCTCGACCTGCAGCTCAATCCAGGCGCCGTCAGCGGCCAGCTCCAGGTCACGACAACGGCACTCAACAGCCAGCTCAATCTCAACCTGGTGACGAACAATGTGGGCGGACGCTGGGTCGTGCCGGGCGGCTTCATCCGGCTCGGCAACCTCGGTCTCGGCAGCCCGATCGGCAACTCGGCCCAGGTGATCGTGCAGTCTGCGGACGACCTCAACCTTTCGTTGTGGGACCAGACCTCGTTCGTCAACGGCAACAACAACACCGCGCAGATCGCCTTCCGTGCCGGTCGCTCACTCGGAACCACGGGCACACTCACGCTCAACAACGCCGCGAAGTTCACCGACGTCGCGCCGCAGCAGCTGTCGCTGTACGGTGCAACGGACATCGTCGGCAACGGCGGAACCCGTGCGTTGACGCTGGCGACGACCGACACCGGAGCTACCGGCGGGCTCTTCTTCTACGCCGGCACGCCCGGCGGAACGTACACACTCACCACCACGACCAATCGTCTCGACGCGCAGATCGGCGCCAATCAGAACCTCACCATCGGGGAAGCGACCGACCTCACGCTCGCGAATGTGCTCCTCGGGCCGAATGCGAGGTTCGAACTGACCACCAACGGCGCCATCCTCGATGATGGCGACAACACCACGGTGCTGCGCGCGGGCACTGCATTCCTGCAGGCGTTCGGCAACGGCGTCATCGGCACGGCCGGCGCCACCGGCCAGCTCGACACGCAGGTGACGACGTTCGAGCGCCTGCTCGCCGACAACGGCGGCGCCTACATCGACAACCTCGGCAGCACGACGCTGCAGGAAACAGCGTTGTCCGCCGGACCCGACCTGCAGATCAACGTGCGCGCGAATGGCGCGGATGCCGGAAACCTGGTGCTCGGGCGCTTCGTCGGCGCGATCAATGGAGCGACGCTCACAGCCGCCGGCGCAGTGACCGATACCGCGGTGGCAGCAAACGAAACGTTGCATGCCACCACGCTCACGATCAACGCAGGCTCCATCGGCGCAGCGGGTAATGCGCTGGATATCGGGGCCGGCGGCACACTGAATGCGACCGCGGCCAACGGTGCCGCGCTCGCGACCAGCGATGCGGGCGCGCTCACCGTCACGAACCTGCAGGGCGGGACCGGCGTGGCAAGCGTCAGCACCGTCAACGGCGACCTCACCGTGGCCAACGCCGCCGGTGCCGTGACATTGAATGCGGGTGGTGCCGGCAGCGATCTGACACTCGGCACGATCAACGCCGGTGCGGGCAACGCGACGCTCTCGGCGGGTGGCGATATCGTCGATACCGGCACTACGCCATCGGTGACCGCCAATCAGCTGACGATCCTTGGCGCAGGCTCGGCCGATCTCGACACCGCCGTCGCAACACTCAATGCTTCGGGTGTCACCGGTGCGTTGACGGTGCGCGATCAGGATCAACTCACTGTCGCACAGGCGGCCTCGAGCTCCGCCGTCAACATCTCTACCGTGAACGGCGCGCTCACCGTCACGAACGCGTCGGGCCCGACAGTAACACTCAACGCGGGCGGTGCCGGGAGCGCGCTGACGCTCGGCAACGTCAATGCGGGCGCGGGCACCGCCACGCTCGGCGCCGGCGGCGCCATCACCGATGCGGGACCGACCGCGTCCGTGACGGCAGGTACCCTGACCATCGCGAATGCCGCCTCCATGAACGTGCACACGGCGGTCGCGAACCTCAACGCCGCGAACGTCACCGGCGCGTTGACGCTCAACAACCAGGGTGCGCTCACCGTGTCGCCTGCGAACGCGGGCGGCGCGCTCAACATCTCCACCGTCAACGGCGCGCTCAACGTCGCGAACGCCACGGGTTCGAGTGTCACGCTGACGGCCGGCGGCGCGAACGCACTCACGCTCGGCACCGTCAATGCCGGCGCCGGCACCGCGACGCTCGCGGCCGGCGGCGCCATCAACGATGGCGCGGGCACAGCCGCCTCGATCAGCGCGGGTCAATTGACGATCACGAACGCCGGCTCGGTGAATCTCGACACCGCGGTGTCAACGCTCACCGCCTCGAGCACCGGCGCCATCACCGTGCACGATGCGGATCAGCTCACCGTCAACAACGCCAGCGCCGGCGGACTCCTTACGGTTTCCACGACGAATGGTGCTCTCACGGTGACCAACGCGACGGGCGCCGGCGCCACGCTCACTGCGGGCGGGGCTGGCAGTGGCATCACGCTTGGCACGCTCAACGGCGGCAGCGGCGCAGTGTCGTTGACCGCGGGTGGCGCCATCACGGATGGCACGACCGGCACCTCCTTGACCGGGGGCGCCCTCACTCTCAACGGCGCATCGATCGGCACCTCGGGCAACCACCTGACCACCTCGGTCGCATCGCTCGCCGCCACCGCAACGAATGGCGGGATCTTCCTCGATGAAGCGAACGACCTGCAGCTCAATGGCATCACTGCCAGTGGCACGGGCAACACGGCCGTGATCACCGCAGGTGGGACTGTCACGCAGAACGCCAACATCGCGACTTCGGGCGGCCTCCTCCAGCTCGAGGGCAGCGCGATCACGATGGCAGCCAACACCGAGTCGACTTCGCAGGGCGGGAACATCAACTACGTCGGCCATACCGGCAACGTGTTGCTCGGCGGGGTGAGCACCGGTTCGGCGACCGCGGGCACCGTCAAGGTCGTCGCCGCCGGCGATATCACGCGCGCTTCCGATCCGGGTCCCGCCGACGTCACCGGCGGCAGGATCGAGCTGCGCGCGGGTGGCGGAAATGGCTCGACTGGCAACGTCGGCTCCGTGGGCTCACCCATCCGCATCGACACCGCGTCGCCCGATACGCTGCTGGTGCTCGCGCGCAGCAAGGATGTCGTCAACATCAACTTCGTGAGCCTCGCCGCGACCACGGTCAACGTGCTGGAGTACAGCACCACGCCGAAGGACTTCTTCAACGTCAACTTCGACTTCCTCGGCAACACCAACCTGGCGGACCAGGGCTCGGCGTTCGCGGCCACCAGTGCGGCCGCAAGCTCGGCGCAGGCCGCGGTCGCCCGCCAGGGCGTCGCGCTCGAAGCGGAGACCACGTACGTCGACTGGGGCGCGTTCGATCCGAACATCAGCCTGTTCGGCACCGTGAGTCCGGCGATGCGCCTGCCGCCCGACCAGGCCGAAGAGGAAGAGGCGCCGCCCGCGAACTGAACGCGAGCGCGACGGCGAGCGGCTTGCGGCTGGCAATCGGGCCGCAAGCGCGCGGCGCGCGCCCGGCCGCAACTTGCACGAGCTTGCACCCGCTGCAGGTGCGCTACACTCCATCGCGCCTCAGGCGCGTGGTGATGTGTGGAAGCAGTTCTCGTCGCATTGGAGCGGTTGATTCAGGGCGTCGGGAATCTCTCGCACCTGGAAGCAGCCATTCGCCAGACCCTGGCGCAATCGCCCGCCAGCCAGCCGGCAGTGTTCGAGGCCATCGAGCTCGCGCACCGCATGGGTCGCCTGCCCGATCGCGCGTACCAGCATTTGACGCAACTGCTGAGCGGCACACAGCCGGGCGAAACCCTGCCCGATGGCCTTACGATCGTCCGGGCGCCACGAGCCGCGCGCGCCCAACCTGTGCAGCAGCTCGCGACCGCGTCGCCCGTAACGGCTTCTCAGCGGCCCGTAACGCGTACCCAACCCCCTTCGGAGGCGCCCGGACTCGCCGCCGGAGGCGATCAGTGGCTCGAGGAAGTCGATGTCGGAGCAGTGCTGGTGGGGCGCTATCGGCTCGATCGCAAGCTCGGCGAAGGCGGAATGGGCGTGGTGTATCTCGCGCACGACTTGGTCGAGCAGGAGTTCTCCGAACGGCCGTATGTCGCGGTCAAGGTGCTGCGCGCCTCGTTCCGGCAGCATCCTGATTCCCTGAAAGCGCTGCACGAGGAGGTGCAGAAGAGCCGCTCTCTTGCGCACCCGAACATCGTCGGCGTCTACACCTTCCATCGCGACGAGACCGGCGTCTTCATGACCATGGAGTACCTGGAGGGTGAGACCGTCGCCGACCGCTTGCGGCGCGGCTTCGCGCACGGGGCGAGCTTTGAAGAAGCCTGGCCCATCATCGAAGGCGTGGGACGCGCGCTGACCTACGCGCACGAGAAGAACGTCGTCCACAGCGACCTCAAGCCCTCGAACGTGTTTCTCACCCGCGACGGGGTGACCAAGGTTCTCGACTTCGGCATCGCCCGCGCCGCGGGCGGCGGCAAGGCCACCAACTCCTTCGATGCACGCGCGCTCGAAGCGCTCACGCCCTCGTACGCGAGCTGCGAGATGCTCGAGGGCCAGCCTCCGGATCCGCGCGATGACATCTACGCGCTCGCCTGCGTCGCGTACCAGTTGCTCACCGGCAAGCATCCCTACGCGATGGCACCCGCGGTGATGGCACGTGACTCGGGGATGAAACTCTCGCCGGTGCCCGGGCTCACGCGCCGGCAGAATGCGGCGCTTGCGGCAGCGCTTGATTTTCGCCGTGGCAAGCGCACGCCCTCCGTCGAGGCGTTCGTGCGCGGCCTGCACCCGGCCCAACCGCTCAGTGCCCGGCGCAAGGCCGCATACGCGGCTCTCACCGTCGGCGCGATCGCGCTGCTCGTCGTCGTCTCGTGGTTCAGCGTGCGCCTGTCGGGCGGCGCGGGTGATGACGCCGCATTCGTGGAATCGCTCCTGCGTCCCGGCACGGCGGTGACTGCGAGTAACACCGAGATCGCAGCGACGCTGCTCGAACAAGGCAACGACTACCTGCGCCAGGCCCAGGAGCACTTCGACCCCGGGCTCCTGTCCCAGGGCGTCTCGACCGCGTACGGTGCGTTCCAGGGAGTGTTGAAGCTCGATCCTGCCAACCGCAAAGCGGCCGAAGGAATTCTCAATGTGCTGCGGCTGTATCGCGAGCAGGCGCACAAGGAGTTCGATGCCGGCCATGTGCCGGAAGCCGCGGAGCTGGTCGAGATCGGCCTGACCATCCACCCGGGAAGCCGCGAGCTGCAGGAGTTGCGATCCGAGATCGAGGCGCGTAACGCCTCGAGCTCGCAATAAGGCCCATGCCACGCGCGGCTCTCGATCGCCCGCCGCGCGCCGCGACGCTCGAGCTGATCGCGACGTGCGCGCTGATCGTGACTTTGGCGATGGCGGGGTGCACCTCGGCCGCTCGCCATGCCGAGAATGTCGCGGCGCGTGAGGGCCTCACCGCCACCACCTTGACCGGGCAGCCGTTCCTGCATCGCGTCTTCAGGAACGATGCGCCCAGCGCGGGGCCGCTCCACATCTATATCGATGGCGACGGCACCCCGCATCCGACTCCCGATACGATTGCCGCCGATCCCACGCCGCGCCATCCGTTGATGCTCGAGCTCCTGGCCCTCGACCCCCACCGCGGCGTCTATGTCGGTCGCCCCTGCTACTTCGCCCTGAACGATCCCGCGTGCGATGCGCGCTACTGGACCTTGCGCCGTTTCAGCGGCGAGGTCGCCGACAGTCTCATCACGGTGATTCGCGCAGAAGAGCGGCGCGCGCAGATCGAGCACGTGCAGCTCTTCGCGCACAGCGGCGGTGCGGTTCTCGCCTGGACGCTCGCGAGTCGCTTGCCCGAAGTGACCGCGGTCGTCACGGTTGCGGGTAATCTCGACGTTCCTGCATGGACGCAACTGCACGGCTACACACCGCTCGAGGATGCGCCGAACCCCGCGGACCTGCCGATTCGCCGTGAGGGATTCGTCGCCCTGCACTATGCCGGGGGCAAGGATGCGAACGTGCCGCCCTCTCTCATCCGCGAAGCTGCGGCGCGCGCCGGCGGCGAGGTGATCGAGATCGCAGACTTCGGCCACACCTGCTGCTGGAGCAGGATCTGGCCCGAGGTGCTCGCGCGGCTTTCCGCGAAAGACGTCGCCGCTACGCCCTAAGGCTTCAGGTGGAGCTGGGAATGAAGAGGAACTCGCCGTTCAGGTGCCCGGCATCTGCGAGCATCGAGTACCGCGGGCTCTGATCGACATTGAAGCGCGCCGCGGCCTGGCGAACCGGGTCGAAGATTTCCTGGAAGAGCCGCGAGCCCTCGAGCACTGCATCGTTCTGGCTCAACGCCTCGATGAGAATGCGCGCGAAGATGGAGTTGGCGCCGGCGCCGCCGTCGAGCACCGGTTTCTCGCCCCCAGAGGTGAGCACGGTTCTCGAAGGGAGCTTCGCCAGCTTCACCAGCCGCTTGACCTCCGCATCCCCGCTCCCGTTCGCAACCAGGCGCACCGTGGTATTGCGCGTCATCGCTCCCGAGTAGCACGAATCGGCGACCACCAGCACGTGGCGCGCGGCCATGAGCCCGATCTGGTCGGTGATCATGCGATCCGAGATCCACTCCGTGGAGTCGTCGCGGCGCGCGTTGACCGGCAGCCAGTAGCCGCGCTGGATCTTGGCGTCGAGCTCGCCGTGCCCGGCGTAATAGATGAGCAGGTTGTCGCGCTCCTTGAGCTGGACGCGATATTCATTGATGGCCGAGAGGATCTGTGCGCGCGTGGCGTCGGTGAGCACGCGGGTCTTGAAGCGATAGCGCTCGCGCAGCACGCGATCGAGGGCCTGCGCGTCATTCACGGCGGAATCGAGCGCCGGCATGTACTGGTACTTGTTGTTGCCGATGATGAGCGCGTAGTAGTCGCCGGTCTCGAGCTCCTTCGGCACGCGGGCCGCCGTGCGCGGCGCGTTGGTCGCGGTGGCACCCGTGGAATCGCGCATCGCGACGACTTGTTTCTGGGGAGCGGCCTTGAGACGCGTGAGCTCCTCGCTGTAATCGCGGCTCTGCGTCTCGAGCGCTGCGATCTGCGCGCGCTGCTCGATGAGCTGCGTCTCGCGCTTGGCGACTTCCTGGGTGAGCCGCTGGATCTGCTTGAGCTGCTCGGCGGTCGCCGCGTTGCGGCTTTGCTCGAGTTGCACGCGCTCCGCCGCGACCTGGGTGCGTTCGGCATCGAGCGCGAGGTTGGCATCGGCCAGCCGGCGCTGCGTCTGCAGCAAGCGCTGCTGCACGCTCGCGAGCTGCGCCCGTGCATTCTGCACCTCCGCACTTTGCTGTTGCTGTGCCTGCTGCTGCGTGGCGAGCTGCGACTGCAACTGCGCGATCTGTTCCTTGTGTCCCTTCATCTGCGCCTGCAGGGACGCGATGAGTGCCGTCTGATCGGCGATCAGCGCCTCACGCTGACTTAGCAGCCCGCGCATGCGCTCGAGCTCGGCCGCACTGGTGTTGGCGCCCGCCGCTGTCTTGGTGCTGACGCCCGCCCGTTCGGTGGCGAGCGTCTTGCGCTCGGACTGCAACTGCGCGGTGAGCGATTTCGTCGTTTCCTCGGTCGCGCGCAAGCGCTCCTGTGCGGCAGCCAGTTGCGCCCGCACCGAGGCGACCTCTGTGGTCTTTTCGCCAAGCTCCTGGCGCAGGCTCGCATCCTCGCGCGCGGCCGCATCGAGGCGCTGTTGCAGTTCCTGGTTCCGGGCGTTCACCGAGCTTTCGAGGGTCGCAAGCTCGGCCGCCTGCTGCGCGATGCGCGCCTCGCGCGCCTTGACGTCGCTCGCGAGCTGCTCGAGCTGTGCTTGTCGTTCGGCCGAGCGCGCCGGGTCGGCGCTTTGCGCCTGCGCGAGCTGTTGCTTCAGCTGCTCGACTTCGGTGCGCGACGACGCGAGCGCGTTGCGTCGGTCGCGCAGTTGAGTCTGGCTGCTTGCCAGTTGCGTCCTCAGCTCCTCGGCGGCGCGCGTCTGCTGCTCGAGCTCGGCGGTGAGCGCATCGACCTTCGACTGC
>Ga0126377_10001590_pt1 | contig 14970 bp, 31 predicted proteins | sample PanSoiMetPlot_22_FD_92647 | JGI IMG/M metagenome (GOLD analysis project Ga0126377, IMG submission 92647) | Tropical forest soil microbial communities from Panama - MetaG Plot_22 | ecosystem: Environmental > Terrestrial > Soil > Tropical forest > Bulk soil | place: Panama | collected 2016-02-17
GGGCGTCTTCCATTTACCCTCGGGTTTTTGGCGATATTGCTGTGCGCACACCGGGGAACAGAACACTCGCACCCGAGTTGCCACATGGTCTTTGCGTTTCACACACTCGTGACCACACCGGACACACGTCATGGTTACTAAGTTGCGAACGCTGGCGCGACCTCGACACTTCACCGAACAAAAACGGATCACTTTTCGTTGTCGCACTTGTCCCGGTGGGTAATGCCGTACGACTCCGCAGACCTCGCATGTAATCGCGACGTGTGGAATCTTTGGTCCACGCCGGTGATTACTTCGATTTCCCGATGGTTTCGTCACACTTCCTCAATTATGACACCCTGAACAGCGAGGAGTTTACGCTTTAGCCTATAAAGTGCAGTCCTAACTCCTTTTGCATCGACGACATGGCGCACGCCATTTTCAAAAAACACGAAGTCAGCCACATATTCGCACACGTACTGCCGGCCGCCATCCGGCGTGACGCCGTAAATCGGGAAGCTCACTTGGCGTGCGAGGTGCTGAATCTCACCCGCCTTGGCGCGGGCGCGCAGGCCGAGCCAGTAGCGCAGCTCGCGCTTGCTGTGGAACGTCTCCCCCTCGAACTCCACGACATGGTTGCGGTACTTGGACGGAACGTGGAGCGCTTTCCCACGTAAGTCGGTGAGGGTGACGCCTTGCCAGCCGCGCGTGGCCATTAGGCCGCATCTCCATCGGAGCCGGGCCACGGTCCCACGGCGACTGTCTCAGGCACGCGATCGGGTTTCCCCCGGTCGTGTGGGGGCCAGTTCTTCCCACATTTCCCGCAGTAATCGAATTGCAGCGGCACGCCATCGACAATCCGCCGATCGGCCATCCGCACCCCGCGGGCGCCACAGAAGGGACAGCGACTGAGCGTCATGAGGGCACCTCGGAGATGTCGGGCAGCGCGGGCATCGGCCGCCGCCCTAATATTTCCAGCCGCCGCAACTTCCGACAGTCGCACGGCGAGACGCGATCCGCGCGATCCCGTCGCCAGCCCGTGTCCTCGCACTCCCGACAGAGCGGCACCGGTAACTGGCGGAGCCGCGCCCGCAACTCGTTGAGCCGATCGCGTTCAACCTGTCGCGCCATCGCCCGCCACTCAGAGGTTTTCGGGAACCATTCCGCTGAGGCCGCCAACCGACTGGCGGCCATGACGATGAACTCCACTTCGAGGTCCTTGAGCACGGCGAAATACGTTTTCGCGGTGACCGCATCGGCGTCCGTCGCCCGCAGGGCCAGCGCCAACCGGGCAAAGACCGGGGTAAATTCCTCAAACGTCATGAACCCTTCCCCCGGGATTCCGCCACCAGCGCCGCCATGCGCTGAGTGAGTTTGCCCGTGGCCGACGGCCCCGTCGCCACCGCGATCGCCAAGCCGCGCCGCTGCGCTTCGTGGAGCGTTTCGGCCTGCAACCAGGCCCCGTGGTCCCGCTGTGGAATCACCACGTCTTCCCGACGCGTCCGTTCATCGAGATCGAAAAACCACTGATGCAGGTCGAAGCTCTCCGCATAGGGGCCGAGCAGTTTCAGCAAGTCATCCAGCATCCAGTCGAAGACGGTGAAGCGCTGGCCGCGAAACACCGGATGGTGGCTGCGACTCGTCACAAGTGGCGGCGCGCTCCCGTTCTTCTTCTTCTCGGAGAGTGGAGATAGAAGACAGGAGAAAGAAGAGCTTTTTTTTGCTTCGGGTTTGCTTTCCCCGGGTTGCTTTGCGTTTGCTTTCTCGGTGCTTGGCGTTTGCTTACCGTTTGCTTTCGGCCGTCCACCATGCCGACCAGCCTCAGATCGCAATTTTCGGAAGAAATCCTGCTTATCGCGCTCACGGCTGAGCCGGGGATTGCGGAGGCGACCATCAGCGTCCGCTTGAAAGCAGTGACAGATTTTGTTCCACACCCGCTGGAAGTGACTGGGGGGGAGCGCGCAAATTTTTGCAAGCAAAATGCTGTCGTTTGGTAACGAATCCTCGAGCCAGTTATGACAGAGCAGGTGCAGGTACACGCCCCGTTCCCGATAGGACATCAGGGCCACCGCTTCGTCCACCAACCAGTCCTTGGGATAAAACTGAAAGGCGGGTGCCCGTCGATCACGATTCACACGTCACCTTCTGTTACGCAATCCGTTCAAACTCCACCGGATACGTCGCGTCGATCCACGTCTGGTCACTTCCCTTCACGCCAATCGCACCGAACCACTGCGTCCCTCGCACGCGCCAGCGCTCGTCGACCTTCCCCGTCAACAACTCGTGGCACGACGCACAGACCAAGAGGGCCGCCCGCGGCTCGTGTCGCAACGGGCCGATCCGCCCGTGGAGATGGTGGACTTCGCCGCGATCCGCCACCCGGCGCAGCTGCCGAAAGACCTTGCACCGGCACTTGCGGCACCGCGCCCCATCCCGCACCCACACCGCCGTGCGGAACACCTGCGCCTGGCGCCGGTCCTCGCGGTCCTCGCTCATCCGCACCTGCAACCGCGACGGCCCGATGCGAATCGGTTTGCCCGCGCGCTGCGCGGTGACCTCGGCGAGTGTCGGCAAGTCATCGAATGCGCCCATCCCTAGCTCCGCCCCTCCGGTCCCGGAATGTCCAAGTCCAGCTTCTCGAGCGCGAATTGCCGAATGCCGTCCACGTACTCCGAGAACTGGACCTTGTCGAGCCGCCGGGTACTGCCGCCTACAATCACGTCGTCCTGAATCACGCCGTTCCCATCGCAGATCGCCAGGTACTTCGGGAGAAAGTGCGCCTTCGCCCACTCATGCAGTTCGTCGACGGAATGTCCCGTGTGCTCCGCCATCGTGCGGAGCACCACGCCAAAGTAGTAGCGATTCTGCTCGAGGGACCGGGTCGCATGGGCCGCCGCGATGGTCACCGTCACCACGCAGCGCCGCCAGTTCTTAATCGCCGCCTTGAGTCGCTTGAGACTCCCTAGGGATATCTTCAATTCGCCGTCTTCTACTCGGGCCGTAAAGGAGTAGAGGCGACGATCCATTCACCGTCACGCCGCGCCGACCGTCCGTAACTGCGAGAGACCCGCCAACTCTTTCTCGACTTCACTAAGAAAGAGACTCGCCGCTAACTCGTACGCGACGAGGTCTACGTCCGACTTACTCACCCGGATAATTTCCAACTGGAGCCCGTCTGGAAATCGGTCATCGAAACTGACGTAATCGCACCACTGCGCGCCGGTAATAAAAAGATTGTGAGTTATCTGCGCTAAGTGATTGGCGGGAATCGTCCGCGTCTTGAGAAACTCTAGGTGCGTCGCTGACTTACAGCACTTGAGTTCGATAATCCCTGTAAAGTTGCCCACGACACCGTCTGGCGAGCAGCCGGCCAACATCGTGTCGTGGGCGAGAAACCCACATTTCTCCACCACCAACCCGGTTTCCGCTTCATAGGCCGCAAACGCATCCGGCTCGCGGTCGATGCCGTATTGCATATCCGCCGAGACGTAGCCGTTCTCTTGCGACGCGTTCGTGAGGCGCTCGAGCACGAGTTGGACACGCAGGTTGCGGCGCCCCGCCGCTTCCCCGCCCGATTTGATTTTCGCGAGCATGTCGCCGGCGCGTGAGCCGGTGAGGCGGCCGAGGCGCGCCGTGTGCCAGGCGTCTGAACGTTGGTCCGTGCAGAGGATCTTCATGCGACCCCCTTCACGGTTTCCGCTTTCGCCTTGATGGCGGCCCACGCCTCCGGGTCCGTGATCGTGAGATAGCGGCGGTGTTCCCGCTTCGATGCCGTCCACGCTTTCTCGAGGGCGGCCGAGCCTTCATCCGCCGTGCTGATCATGTCATCGAGCCACAGATCGTAGGTGGCCGGCTTCGGCAGCCCTTTCGGCGCCGGCGTCGCCGGTTTCTCGGGCACCACGTCCACGGTGACGGCATCGGGCGACGCCCCGTTTTCGGCCTGCGCCATCTCCTCGCGGGTATAGAGGCCGCTCAACTGCTTCGGAAACGCCTTGCGGAGCGCCAACGCTTCGGCGCACTTGGCGATCTGATTCGCGGGCATCTTGGCCCACATGCCGCTCGGCTTGCCGTCGGCGAACGTCTGCACGTATTCATCGAACCGCGCCACCGCCGGGAACCCGCGCGCACAGCCCTTGCGATACGCGATGACACGCGCGGCGGCCGGCGGGGTGTGCTCAAGCCACGCGTCCCGCCAGAGGCCATCGGCAGCGCACCAGGCCACGTCCTGCCCGTCCATTTCGCCCGTGCGCTCAGCGACGACGCGGAAGCCGTCGATGCTCGTCTGCGTCTGGCCGATCTCTTCCCACTCGCCGGTCTTTTTGTTCTTCTGCCGGCGCTTCAGGAAGTAGATCTGGCGGTCGAACGGATCCAAGCCCGTGCGTTCGCACTGCGCCAGGAAGAGCTTCAGCTCGTCATCGGTGGCGCCCTTCGCGATGGTGCGCTTGATGAGGTCGATTTGCTCGCGCGAGAACGCGGCGGACGTGGGGGCGAGTGTGAGGGTCGCCATTACTCGTCTCCCTCCATCCGCCGATCCTGCGGGCGCACGCCGTCCCAGTCGGGACCGCTGTGCGTGCTGGTCACGTAGCCGCCGAGTGGCTCGAGATACGCGCGCAGATGTTCCGTCAGCGCGTAGGTATCTAAGTGCGCGTGCGGGATGCGCACGAAGATCTCGACGTGGTCATGCGTTGGAAATTTGGTGGATGTCTCCACAACCATCTCGCGAAGATACTCGACCAATCCGTTCGTATCGACGGGCGGGCGTTCTGCTATCGTTTTCACTTTCGTCATCGCTGGGCGCCTCCTATGCGCCGAGAGGTGATGTCGGCGATGCGCGGCTGATCCCCGTGCGTCGCCCTTTTTCTTTCTAACTGATCCAATCGTTCCCGAATCTCGCTGCGCCGCGGCTCCGGCGTATCGGCCTGCAGATAGTCCCAGGTCACCACGATCGTCACGACGAGCACGAAGACCGCCGTGAACACCATGAAGCCCGAGACCCAGAGCGGTAGCTCGACACCCATCACGCACTCCGCCGTGCGGATCCGAAGGCCCGCGGCTGTCCCCACCGACCCTCGAACCAGCGATCAACTAAGTCGGCCCGATAGCGCGGCCGCCCAATGCGCGGCTGCAATTCCTCAAGAAACGGCAATTTCCCGTGCGCCTTGAGGTAGGTGAATTGCGAGCGTTTCAATTGCAGCATCTCGCGCAGTTGCGGCTCGGTGTAGCAGCGCGGCTTCATGCGGCATCGCCTTTCGTCGCCACATCGGCCACCGGAAAGAGTTCTTCGACATCCACATGGAGGGCTCGCGCAATTCGCACCAGCGTCTCGTAGGAGGTGCGCCGGCCGCGCAGGCCGCGCTCTAAACGGGAGATCAATCCGATGTCCACGCCGGCCCGCTCGGCGAGATCCTGCTGGCTCCACCCGGCGATCTGGCGCGCGAGGCGCAACAGTTTGTAGTTCGTCGGAGTCGGCAGCGATGCCGCACGCTTCGCTCGGGGCCACCGTTTCGACTGATGCATCACTCCATCAGTATGATGCATCACTTGCCGCATGTCAAGGGCTTGTGTGATACTGAATCCCACAATCTTGCCGATGCCACTCGTCACGCGGGTCACTCCGGTCAGCGCACGCGCGATTGCGCCGCGGACTCGGGGGAAACTGAAAGCCATGGACCCGTCACAACTCCAGGAGTTCGGGCGTCGCCTGGCGCGGCAGCGCAAACTGCTCGGCTTGTCGAAACTCAAACTGCAGGAAAAATCCGGCGTCGATCGCACGACGATTCACCGCTTGGAATCCGGCGTCCAGAACCCGGAAGACCTGACGCTGAAGAAACTCGCGACGGCGCTCGAGACGACCGTGCTCGGCCTCGTGGGCGCGCCATCGGTGCAACCGACCGATCCGAAACTGGAACATCTGACCGAGGAAGATCTGGACGTCGCGCAGGCGTTTCATCACGCGCCGCTCTATCTCAAGCAGCGCGCACTCGGCGTGCTCCAGGAACGGTCCCGCCGCGAAGCGCTGACCGAGCCGGTCAGTGACTGGGCCAAGCGGTTGCTCGCGCTGCCGGAGCGGCACCGCGCGATGGTCGCGCAACTCATCGAGGAGATGAGCCAGCCGACTGGTACCACGACGAGTGCCGATAGCGCGTCCTTACAGGCGCCGGTCGGGGATCTAAGTGACTCGGCGGTCGATCAGATGCTCTTTGAGATCATGGAGGAACTCAAACCCTTGGGCCTCGAATCCCTCGCCGCCATCCGGGGGCTCATTCCCCTCTATCGGAAAGCCGAGTCGCGCGGCGCCCGCGCTCTGAAAACCCAGCAGCAGCACCACCTGCGGACGGCGCGGAAACGGCGTCGTCCCCCGTCCTACAACGGCTAAGCTGCGTGCAAGTTCTCCAGAATCAGATCTCGCATGCCGTAGATCGTTGCGATAACGTAACGGCACCATCTTTTGGCGAGGTCCTTGTTCATGGCGTTGAAACTCATTCGCTCCGACGCCGCCGAGATGCCGACGACCTACGAGCAACTCGCCGCCATGTCGGCATCCTTTGCGCAATTTACCTGCGCCGCCTACATCGTTTATCAGGACGATCCGCAGTTATTCCTGACAACGGCGCTGCCCGCGATGTTGGTCGCCGCGCGTCCCTACATGGCCCGCTCGGCCCGTCCGCGCGCCGTGCCGAGCGCGTCGATCCGCAAGCAGCCGAAGCACGAGCTGAGCGCGGCCATTCGTCACGTGCGTCGGACCGGCCGATCCTCGCACCGCTGACCACGGCGACGTCAGGCCGAGGGCCCGGCGGGTGACCGAGTCGGACCTCGCTGCGGCGGCGCAGCACGAAATCGCCACGCTGCCGCCCTGCACGATCCAGTGGACGCCGCGCGCCCTGCTCCACGCGACGGCGCTCTTCCAGCTCGCCGCCCGACATCCCAACGTGGACGAGACGCATCGGATCTTTATTCGGACGTTCGTCGCGCAGGCCCGCGACTACTTCCACGCCTGCCCCAGCGTGCTGGAACTGCTGCAGCGCGGGGACTTGCCACCCGAGGATCCGTCATGACCGAGCGTTCACGGTGCCTCACGCAGCGCCAGTTGTATCGCGAACTCTGGCGCTGCCTTGACACGTTCGACGATGACACGCGGTCGATCTTCCTGAGCTTCGTGCTCCGCATCGCCGAAGGCGTGATGCGTCTACAGGAACAGAAACGCACGACACTACAGGAACAACGATGAGAACCCGCAAGTTGAAAGGGATTCGGCGACGACGCGACCGATGGGAAGCGTTTATCAGAATCGACGGACACTTTTACAGTAAAGCATTTCCTCTTGATACGCCGACCGAAGAAATGCGCGCCTGGCGCGAACGGCAACTGGAACAGTACGCTATCGTCCCACCGGCACGCGGTTCGTTCGCGGCAGACGTGACACGCTATCTCGCAAAGCCGGAGATCGCCGGCCGCAAGTACCTTCGCCAGTTGCGCATCCTCCTCGAGCGCTGGCTTGAAGTCCTTGGACGGGATCGCCCCAGTGCCTCAATTACTCGTGATGAGGTCGAGGCGACGCTGCAACAATGGTTGCGTGACGGCCTCGCCGCCCCCACCGTCTCGCACCGTCGCGGCGCACTCCTCTCGTTCTTCATGGCACTCAATGGCGTCGATGCACCGAATCCGGTCAAGGGCACGACCCGGCCGCCTCATTGGCTCCCCACCGATCGCGCGGTACCGTTTGCGACGATGCAGGCCATCGTGGATGCGATGCCCGACGATCAGTATCCGTCACCAGGCATTCGCCGGCCGGCGCTCGCGAAGTTGCGTGTGCGTGTCCTGCTGCACACCGGCATGCCGCCCGGTGAATTGATGAAACTCCAAGCGCATCATTTCAATCGCGCGGAAGGATCGATTCGTATGCCGTGGCGGGACAAAGGCCAAGGACGTCCCGGCTACACGCTGGCATTATCAAAGGCAGGATTGGCCGCGGTCGAAGCGCTGGATACCGCGGGCGGCTGGGGACCATTCGCGGGCGAACGACTCAGTGCATCGTTCAAACGCGCCGCACGGCGTGTGCTCGGCTTCAATACGCCCGTCCGCCTCTACGATTTGCGTCACAGTTTCGGCACCGATTTGTATCGTCGCACCGGCGATCTCGCGACGGTGGGGCGATTGCTCGGGCATGTCGAGGGATCCGCCATGACCGCCCAATATGCGCGCGGTGCCCACGGCGACGTCGATCGCGCGGCGCTCGCGGCGCTCGAGACGATGCGCGAAGCCGATGTGAAAACGCCCGATGTACTACGCGCCGATCCGGGTTATCAGCAGCGAAAAGTTGGCCAAAAAATTGGCCGCGCCACCAATATGCGTATTGTCAACGAGTTATAGCCTTTCAAATTATCTTCCCAAGCCTCGGACACGGGTTCGATCCCCGTAGCCCGCTCCCCTCCAAATGCCCGTGAATATTGAAGAAACTGGCCACAATCGCCCGAGTTCACCGCGTCTGGGGCGTGGCTGTAAGTGACCGGAAATTGCCGAAACCGACCGATTTTGGACCCGAAAGTTGGCCGGAAAGTTGGCCGCGTGTACTCTTGTACTAGTACAGATATGAGCATCTCCGGAATCCCGGCCGTGTTATCCTGTCCGATATGCCGAAGCGCCAGCGTATGAAGAAGACCACCGCCGCCGCCCTGCTCGGCCGCCTGGGCGGACTCGCCCGCGCCAAGACCGTCCTCGAGACGATCCCGCCGGAGAAGCGCCGGGAATATGCGCGCCACGCCGCCGAGGCCCGCTGGGCCAAAGTGCGCGCGGAAGAAAGAGTGCAGGACCGTGAAGACTCCTGATTGACAATGCCCTAGCGCCAGCGTATATTACAGATATGGACAACACGAACACGGTGCACGGCCGCCTCATCACTCACCTGCAGCTCGCCAGCCTCTGGGCGCAGTACAACGGGCAGCGGGGCACCGAGAAACAACTGAGCCGCATCATGCGGCAATTGACGATTGCGGACTTGGCGCGGATGCTCGGCGAGCGCCGCGTGGACTTGTCAGAAGTGTATTCGCCGGCCAACTAACAACAAGACGCGCCGCGGCGGTGTTGGTAGCACCGACCGCGACGCTAACACGACCAGCGGATAGGAGCCGCTCGCCATGCTGCCGAAGATCGTAACCCACTACGCCCCCTGGCCCACCGAGCCCGACAACTTTTCCCTCTGCGGCGTCTACGTCGACCAGGATAAGTACCATAGCCCACAACCGACGTGCCCCGACTGCGCGCGGAAACTCGCGGAGGACGAAGCCCTCGAGCAGGCGATCGACGAGACGCCGTGGCCGCTCGATGCCGATGAGGCTGCGACCGAGCTCGAGCGCGAGGCCACCAATCGCATGTCGCCCTTGGGCGCGCAACTCTTCAACCTCGCGGTGACGCTCAACAAGGTCTATGCTGCGCAACTGCGGAAGCGAGGGAGCCGATGAGACGCTATGGCCGCTTTGTCGATTCGATTTGGATCCGTCAGAGGATGGACGCGAAGGACGCCCGGTTCGCGCGCGACATGGCCCGCCGCCAGGCGCTCATCGCCACCTCGCTCCCGCCCGCGCGCTATCTCGTCGGCGACGTCGTCGACGTGACGAATAATGCCCAGGTCGGCGAGCGCGAAGTCGTCCTAGCCCGTGGCATCGTGGACGCGATCGCCGGGGAGTATCCTGATCAGGTCTATGCCGTGCGCGGCGTCGCGCTTCCCCAAGCCGCGAAGACCTTGCGCTTGGTGCTCCGCAGAGGGACCCATGAGTGAACGTGCGTGGAATCTGTCGTGGGCGATTGTGCAGCTGGTGATTGCGATCGCCCTCGCCGTGCTGGTCTGGTTCCGATGGAACTAGCCGCGATCCTGACGGTGATCAATATCGGACTGGCGCTGCGCAATGTCTGGAAGGAATGGAAGGCCCGTCAAGGCCCCACGCCGCATCCGCTTGAGCCCGTCCTACGCGAGCTTGTCACCGCGATCCGTGAGCGCTAACTCGGCCATATCGTGATACAGTAAAGCGAGGCCGCTGGCGTGATCAGACGTCAGCGACCTCTCACCACAACCCCGGCAGATAGGAGCTGCCGATGCATGGCTACTACACACAATAGCAAACGTCTCGTTCTTTCCACGATCCTGAGTCTCTCGACACTCGTTGCGGCGTGCAGCGGCAATTCCCCGACGGCGCCCAGTGCGCCCCCGCCGCCGCCCCCACCCCCGGCTTGTCAAGCCAACAACACGGCCACCGTCTCATTCGGCAACGGCACTAACCTCACCCTGACCGTGCGGTGGGATGGCAGCATCGTCGGCACCATCGCGCCTGGTCAGTCGACGCAGCCGATGACCGTCTCAGCGGGCTCATCGCATCGGGACGAGTTCATCGTCGCGAACACGAACTTGCTCTTCTGTGCGGGCAATCCCAACTTTGCCCAGTGCTCCAACAACACGATTACCTGCACCCCATAGCTGGAAGAGCGCCGATCATGATTCTGCTCGGATTTGTCGCCCTGCTTCTACTTATCCTCGTCGTACAGACGCCGCTTGGCAAGCAGCTATTCTTCCTCGCGCTCTTCGGGGTGATGCTGGCGGCGCTGGTGGCCTTCTTCTGGATCGGGCATCTGTGGCTCCATCCGCCGGCCTAAGGGCTACGCCAGCGATCCGGCGCGCAGGTATACCCGCAGATGCCGCGGGGGCACTGCGGGTCCTGCAGAATCTTGATCGGCCAGCCGTCCGCACAGCTGCGCCGCAGCGGGAGCGGCGCACAGCTCGCGGTGAGGAGCGACAGAACCACCGCCAGCACGGCGGATCGCATGTCAGCGCCGCAGCGGAATATCGCCGATGCCCAAGGCGCGCAGGACGTAGAGGATCAGCACAATCACGGCGACGACGATGATCGCCGTCTTGAACGGCGCCGGCATGGGCACGTACGTCGTGAGCGCATAGATCAGAAAGCCGACGATCGCGATGATGATGATCAGTTCAATCAGGCCCATCGCGCCCTCCTGTTAGCCATGACTCGCGAGGATGTACCACGCACTCACCCCGTCTGGTGCGAGCTCGATCGTCGGCTGCATCGGCGATGCGGCGGCAGCGACGGTGTATGCGGCATTGACGCCATCGACACTATCCGACCCGTTCGGCACGACCGACAGCGCCACCGTGCCCGTGTTCTTGATCACCACCGGCTGCGTGGCGGTGCTGACCGCGGGCAAGTTGATGACGCAGGGACTCGGGCCACCCGTACTATTCACCGTAACCAGGCGGTCAGTGGCCAGCACCGTATAACCCGAGGTCACCGCTTTGCCGCCGGCCGTCAAGCCGACGCCGAAGCCGGCCGCGAACGCCGCCCCGACATCCTCCACACCGTCGACCGTCCACAGCGTCACCGCGTTGGCATCGTCCAGGCGGAACTTGTAGCCCGTCGGCAGCAAGTAAATGCTCGTCGGCGATTCGCCGGCCGCGTTCAGGATGATCGGATTCGGATTGGCGTGCGGCGTGTCGAGCGCGGGATCGGAGTAGGTCGGTTGCGGCGTCGTCGTGCCGGCAATGAACGAGTAGAGTTTGCCGCTCGCCACAGGAGTGCCCGCGGCGTCACTGAATTGCGGCTTGACCCACGGCAGCAGAGCAGCAGGCATGTTTACACCTTTTCACGCTGGCAGAGAATGCCGTGCGTCTATGGTAGAATCGTCTGTATGAAGAAGACGGTCGAAATTGACGATGTGCTGTTGGCCGACGCGAAGACGGCTATCGGCGCGACAACCGACGCCGCTACGATCCGCGCGGGCTTGGAAGCGTTGGTGCGCCATGCGGCGGCGATGCGGCTCGCCGCGATGGCGGGCACGTGGCCGGACCTTGACGTCACGCCACGGCATAAACGCCAACAGGACATGGTCCGTCGGCGGCGGAAGCATTCGGCGGCCTAAATGATTCTCGTCGATACCTCGATCTGGATCGATCAACTGCGCGGATCTGATCCCGCCCTCATGACGCACGTCAATGACCTGCTGGCGGCGGATCGCGTGTTGGGACATCCGTTTGTCTATGGCGAACTGCTCATGGGCGATGACGGAACCCATGCCGACTTCTTCACGACGTATGAGCAGCTGCCGCAAGCCGTGATTGTCCCGCACGGCGAGCTGGTGACGTTCGTGCTGGAGCGCCGTCTGGGCCGGCGCGGCTTGGATTGGATTGATGTGCATCTGCTCGCGACGACGTTGGTCCGACATGCGCGGTTGTGGACCGCGGACGATGCGCTGCAGCAAGCCGCCACCGCCCTCGGTATTAGTTATCAGATTGGTTGAACTGAAGGAGTGTTGAAAATGTCTCGTGTGTGGTTGTTTGTTCTCGTGAGTGTGATCGTGCCGTCGGTGGCGCAGGCGCAAACCTATCTGGTCTATCCGCCCGCTGGGTTGCCAACGATCATCTATGGCCCCCAGTCGTCCGCTGCGCCGCCAATCTATACGGCGTACCCTCCCGCTGGGTTGCCGACCATCATCTACGGTTCCCCGTCGTCGTCTGTAGCACCCGCGCCGGTCTCTCACGTGCCGATCGATCCCTGGATCCCGCTCGCCGTGCGGCCCGCGCCGACGACGAACACGCTGGATCTCGTGACGCAGATGCTCGTTCTGCAAGAACTCGCCGCCGCCCGGCGCCAGTACACCGCGCCTGAACCCGTGATGCCCGCGCCGATGCCCACACCGCCCACGACGTCGGGGGACGGCTGGATGAGTGGCTTTATCAAGGGCGTGAAGAAGTAGGCGTATGGACATCATCGAAATCGTGGCCGCCGCCCTCGGTATTCTGTTCGGCGTCTGGCTCTTACTCGGCGTCATCGACTGGCTCGACTGGTTCACCTCGCGGATCACTCCGGAGCAGGCCCGGCGCCAGGTGGATCAGTCGTTAGCGCGACAACAGCTGCGCGAATCAACTGCGGCGACACCTGTGCCACCCGCCCAGCGCTCTGGTACAGCCCCCTAGCCAGCATTGACTTGACGGCCGGACTCCGATCGAGCAGCGCCGCCAGAAACATCTGCGGGTTGTGCGCGACCCACGCGAACCCGACCGGATCGCGATTGGCGGCGACCGCCACGCGTCGGCCCACGGCTTTCGCCGCTTCGGTGTAGTTGCCAATCTGCCGATTGACGGCTTCGACCCCTGGCGCCTGCTGTTCGATTTCTTCCTTCAGTCCCCGCGCGAGAGCCTTCTGTGCCTCAATGTCGGCCGAGCCGAGCTGGCCATAACTTTTACGCAGCGTTTGATATGTGCCCTCTTTCAGCGCATTCGCTTCGGTCAGGGGAATGAGCCGACCTCCATGTTCAGCCAAAAACTCATTGCCGACGCGACTCACGGTCGCAACGTCGGCGACTGGATTGACTTGTTGTCCGACACGGGCCGCCACCTCGCCTAAGCGGCGCGTCACCGCATAGGGACTCACGCCTGGCGCCCCGGCCGCTTCCGCCGTGCCCAGCAGCCCTTTGAGTTTTTGACTGGAGGCTGTCAAAAGTTCTTGGAGCCGCTGGTATCCCCCCGGCGTCACGTTGACCCCTTCGTCAAGCAGGGTCTGCACAACCCGCGGGACGGCTTCGCCTTTCATCACCCCGGCGAGCATCTTGATCGTCGGCTTGACCGCCGCCTGCATGACGCGCGGCGCGGCGGCGCGCATCCCGGCGCCGATCACGGTGCCCGCCGTCTGCGCGGCGGCTTGCTTGCCGGCCTCGATGCCCGCGCTCACCGCGCCTTCTCCAGCCCCCGTCATAAAACCGGAGAGCGTCTCACGAGGTGCGTTCACCAAGCCGCGCGCGACATCGACCAGCGCGCCGGGAATCTCCCCCGCCTGCGTCAACAGTTGCTTGTAGCCTTCGCCCGCCCCGCCCCCGACCGCCGCCCCCGGAATGCCGCCAACGAAGCCCCCGACCGCCCCACCGACGGCCGGGATCCAGTCGGCCGCCGTCTTCACCCACGAGTGCGCCGGATCGGGAGGCGGATGCGAGGGGTTGGCCTGTTGATACAGTTTCGCGGCCGCCGCGTTGATGTCGGCGTCGCTCATCGAGTCGGGAAACGCGATCGGCCCGAGGCCGGGGATGTCGATGACTTTGTCGGGCATCAGGGCACCGGCTCCACTTTCCCCGTCTTCGGATTGAAGCGTCCTGCCGGTTTCGGCGGTGTGACCGGCTGCGGTGCATAGGGATTGCTCGGACTCGCGCCCGCGACGCCGACGTTCCGCATCGAGTTCTGCCGAATCGTGAGATTCGTGCGTGCCAGTTTCAGCGCGCCGAGGAGTTGGTCCTTCGACCAGTCTGCCGAGAGGTTCTTCGCGGCGAGGCCCAATGCATGATCCGTGGGCGAATTGCCCCCCATGTAGACATTGCCGAGTTCGGAGGTGACGTCCGAGATCTGCGCCTCCAGATTCGTCGCCAGTTGTTGCGCCGCAGATCCCATCGCGCCCGCTTTCGCCGCGAGTAAGCTCGCCTTGTTCAGGAGCGGGAACCGACCCGCATCCCATTGCTTAGCTAATCCCTCGATGACATCGAGCGAGTGCGCCGCGTTATCGATCGCTTGCGCCATGCGCGTCTGTTGCTGTCCGTTGAGCGTCGCGATGTGTTTTTGCGTGGCACCCCAGTCGAGTTGGGCCGTCGTGAGGTTGTAGCCTTTCTTCGCGAGATAGGCTCGCACGGCCGGACCGTAGCGATACATCCCCTTGAGATCCGGCGGTTGATCGCCGCTGATGATGGCGTCACCGATCGCCGCGACGTCGCCCTGCTGACCCGGGGTGACGACGGTGACCGACGGCCGTTGATCGAGCCGATACGTCTCGCGCAGTTTGTCGATGTCGGCGGTGGTGATGGTCTTCGGATCGCGGTTGTTCTGCGCGGCCCAGCGCAGGACGTAATCCTCGAAGCTGCCGATGTTGACCGTGGACTCTTTCGGCGTCCCTTCCGCCAGGACTTCTTTCGTCTCGGGAATGATCAGCTTCTCACCGGGCTTGATGA
>Ga0126377_10001591_pt1 | contig 14968 bp, 12 predicted proteins | sample PanSoiMetPlot_22_FD_92647 | JGI IMG/M metagenome (GOLD analysis project Ga0126377, IMG submission 92647) | Tropical forest soil microbial communities from Panama - MetaG Plot_22 | ecosystem: Environmental > Terrestrial > Soil > Tropical forest > Bulk soil | place: Panama | collected 2016-02-17
ACAGGACCGGCTGACGCGGGTGCTTGGCGACATCGACCGGTACGCCGCCGCAACACCAGGAGCGGCAGCCGGACCACCCGATCCGCCACTCGCCATTACCGCACCGGTCACACCGTCCACACTGGACCTTCGGCGAACGGGCATTTCCACAGTGGTCTGGGCGACCGGTTTCCGGCCATCGTACCCATGGTTGGCCGTCCCCGCGCTCGACACGGACGGCCGCATCCGCCATCGGCGCGGCGTCACCGCGATACCCGGCCTCTACGCGATCGGTCTGCGCTTCCAGGGCCGGCGAAACTCGACGTTCATCGACGGCGCCCGCCACGATGCCACGTTTCTCGCCGACCGGATGAACGCAGGCCAGGCGCTATGCACTGCGGGGTGAGTCATGGAGCCAACGTACGACGTCGTTGTCGTCGGCGCCCGGATCGCCGGTGCCGCGACCGCGATGTTGCTTGCTCGACAGGGACAGCGGGTGCTCCTGCTCGACCGCGATCGTTATGGCACCGACACACTGTCCACCCACGCGCTCATGCGAGGCGCCGTGTTTCTACTGTCCCGATGGGGTGTCCTTGACCATGTCATCGAGGCGGGTACCCCACCGGTACGGCAGACCCGCTTCGACTACGGCACCGACTCCGTAACCGTGCGCATCAAACCGACCCACGGCGTCGACGCGCTCTACGCACCCCGGCGCACTGTGCTCGACCGGGTTCTGGTGGACGCGGCCGAAGCCGCCGGCGCCGAGATCCGCTACGGCATAACGGTGACCGGTCTGTTGTGCGACAGGTCGGGTCGGGTCGTCGGGGTTCACGGCCGCGATCGTGGCGGCGAACCGTTCATCGCTCGCGGCCGACTGACCGTCGGTGCGGATGGCATCAAATCCGTCGTCGCCCGGGAAGGCGGTGCCGCGATGTTGCGAGTCGGCACCGGTTCGAGCGCCGTCATTTATGGGTACTGGTCGGAACTCCGCGCCGACGGGTACGAGTGGTTCTACCGGCCCGGTCACAGCGCCGGCATGATTCCAACCAACGGCGGGCAGGTGTGCGTGTTCGCTGGCGTACCCGCCGACCGCCTTACTCGCGGCGACCTCCGAGCCACGTACCAGCGCCTGCTCGTCCTTGCCACGGACGGCGCCGACGGTCGGCTCACCCAGACCCGTCCACCCCGCCGATTGCACACGTGGATCGGCCGAACCGGCTTTGTACGGCAAGCACACGGACCGGGTTGGGCGTTGGTCGGTGACGCCGGATCGTTCCTTGACCCACTGAGTACGCACGGAATCACCGACGCTCTGCGAGATGCGGAAACCCTCGCCCGATGCATCGCCCGAACCGGATTGCTCGAGGATCTTGACGAGTTCGCCGACACGCGCGACCGGGTCATCAATGCGACCTTCGATGTGGTGGATCGCATCTCCGGGTACGGCTGGGATCTCGCGCAGTTGCAAGGCCATCTGCTCGAGCTGAGCGCCGCCATGAGCATGGAACTCGATATCGTCGCGGAGGTCGGGCCACCCGTCGGCCGGTAGGCGCGGCTGGCGACGATGACGGTCAGGCGGTACGCAATCGTTGCGGCTTACGACGACGCGACGACCCCGATGCACCGCGGGCCGACGATCCACGCGCGCCCACGCGTTGCCGTTCCCGCCAGCGCCGCAGGAACGGGCTGCGGCCACCGGGTGGGCGCATGGCTGTCGCGTTGGCGCGCAACACCCGCAGGATGGTCACCGCCGGATGACCAGTGAGCATCTCGATGTGCTGGACCGCCACGCCGGCCTCGCCGTACAGATCCGACAGCAGTTCGTGGGTCAACGGAACGCGGTCGGGGAATCGTTGCCACAGCTGGCCACCTTCCGCCCGGATCGGAACATGGTGGCGGGCGACGACCGCGGCAACCAGCGGATCGGCGTACAGCGCATCGATGAGCGCGATTTTGGAGGGCCCGCCGCGTGGTCGTGGACCGCCGACACGGACCGGTATGCCGAGGTCGTGGGCGTTGCGCAGGACGATGCCGGTCGATGTTGCCGTGCGGGCCGCGACCTCGCGCGCCGGCAGACCTGCCTCGGTGTACAGCCGGTCGAGGAGGTCGCGGTCCAGCGGCGTACGGTCTTCGCGGTTGAACTGCCCGCGGCTTCGCCGTGCAATACCGTATTCGGCCAACCGGAGCCGGACAGTACGTTCGGACATGCCTAGCTTCGCGGCGATCTGGACGGAGCTCATCCGCGAATCGACATACCAGGTCTGCAACAGCTCGGTGAGGTTATCGGGTTCGGTGGCGCGACGGTCGGCTTTGGTACCGCCGGCACCGCGAACGCGTAGCGACACGCCGGCGCCGCGAAGCAGCCGGGTGAGCCGTTGTCGCGAAATGCCTGCGGCAGCTGCGATGCGATAGGTGGACCACAGCTGGCACCGGTACAGATGGATCATCTGCGCCAGATCCATGATGTCGCCGCGGCTCGCGGTGCAACCGCAACGCCTAACCTGCGCCGCGCGTTCGGGGGTCGGCATGCCGGCTCACCGTGCCTACTCGTCGTCGTGTCGAGTAGGGACCGTTGGCCGGTGTTCGATGCCGGCAATTCTCGGCGAGCCCCACCGCCGCACTGCCTACCGTTGTGCCGCGCCGTCTGGTCTTGCCATCAACGCGAGCTTGGGTAGAAGCCATCAGCGGAGCGTTCCGCGGTTACGGCGAGCCTCATCACCTGCATCGAGAATGCCACGGCCGGAACCTCCGGGCAACGCCCGCCTCGAGGTGCAGCCCGGCTCGGATCGCATGTCGCACAACACGGCCTTGACAGATGGCACCGGCGTCGATGCGATTAGAGCCGCGTCAATCAGCCTCGAGCCGGAGGTCCGCCATGCGAGCCAGATCTGTGTTAGTTGTCGGCGCCCTTGTGATCGGGCTGCTCACGACCGCGCCCGGTAGCGCGATGGCAGACACGGTAGGAGCCCCGGGCGGTCCGGGCGCGCTCTCGCACTTCGACCTTGCCCGCAAGGACTGCCTCGGTACGGCCCGGAACACGACGTCCAAGATCTGGTACACCGTCGCGGACGGCGTTCTCTCCGATGTGTACGCACCGACTATCGACACCACCAACGTCGAGACGATGCAGTATCTCGTCACCGACGGTTCGACCTTCACCGATCTGCAGACGCGGGACATGACCTACACCGTCGCTGCCGACACAACTGGCATGGTCTGCACCGTGACCGCTACCGCGAGGTCCGGCGCCTACCAACTCACGAGCACCTACCTGACTGATCCGGGCCGCGACAGCGTCGTGGTTCACACCGAGTACAAGCCGCTTACCGCCGCGGCCTCGCGCTTCCGGCTCTACGTACGCCTTGACGCCACGGTCGGCGGCAACGGCGGCGGCGGTGCCGGCAACGGTGGTGCGGACTCCGCGACGATCGATACCACGACCGGCTCGCCCGTCCCTGTCTCGTACGACACGAACACCCAGACGAACGCGGCCAACCGTGATTACGCGGTGCCGTCGTTCCTCGCACTGCGGGCCAGCCCGCCGTTCACGGCCGCAAGCTCCGGTTTCGTGGGTACGGCGAGCGACGGGCTCACCGAACTCGACGCGACGCACGGCGTTGACCCGTCCTACACCGAGGCTGTCGGAGGCAACGTCGAGCAAACCGCCCGGCTCACGCTCGACAAGCACGGTGCGACGACGCTGGCTCTCGGCTTCGGTACGACGCAGGCCGCCGCGGTGGCGACCGCTGGCGCCACCGTCAGCAAGCCGTTCGCTTCGCTGGTGGGCAAGTACCGCTCGGGGTGGCTGAGCTACGACGGCGCGCTCCGGCCGCCGTCGAGTGCGCTGGCGGGTCTGACCGCGGCGCAGCAAGCCGCCGCGGTCCGCGACTACTACGTCTCGGCCAACGTGCTGAAGGCCAGTGAGGACAAGACGTTCGCTGGCGCGATCGTGGCATCTCTCGCTTCACCGTGGGGGCAGTCGGTGAGCGCCGGCGACCCGAACAATACGTATTTCGGCTCCTACCGCGAGGTGTTCTCCCGCGACCTCTACGAGGCGTGGACCGGCCTTCTTACCGACGGCGACCTCGCCACGGCGCGAGATGCCACCCGGTTCCTGTTCCTGCGACAGCAACTCGCGGACGGTTCCATGCCGCGCAACTCACTGGTCAACGGCAAGACCGCCCCGGACAGTTTCAACACCCAGCTCGACGAGGTTGCGTACCCGATCCTGATGGCGCTGCAATCAGGGCTGGGCCACGACACCGTCCTGTGGCCGCATATCCAGGCCGCCGCCGACTACCTCATCAGCCACGGCCCCAGCTTCGGCCCAGAACGGTGGGAGGAGCAGAGCGGCTACTCGCCTTCGACGATCGCGGCCGAAATCGCCGGGTTGGTGGCCGCTGGGACGATCGCCCAGCAGCACGGCGATACGGTCGATGCCCGGGTGTGGCTGGCCACCGCCGACCAATACCAGCGCAGCATCAAAGGCTGGACGGTTACCACGAACGGCCCGCTGTCCAGCGACCCGTACTTCATCCGGCTCTCAAAGACCGGCGATCCCAACGCCGCGATCTCCTACAACGTCGGCAACGGTGGACCGACGCTCGACCAACGCCAGGTGATCGACGCCGGGTTCCAGGAACTCGTACGCCTCGGTGAGCTGTCGGCGGCCGACCCGGACGTCGCGAACTCCCTCAAAGTGGTCGACGCGACGATCGAGAAGCAGACGCCAAGCGGCACGGGCTGGTTGCGCTACAACGGCGACGGGTACGGCGACTGCGACGTCGCCTCCGGAAACGACTGCTCCGTGCAGGGCGCGCCGTGGCCGCCAACCGGAAAGGGCACCGGGCACATCTGGCCGGTGCTATCAGCCGAACGTGGCGAGCAGGACCTAGCCACGGGGCAGGCCGCCTCGGCCGGCCAGCTTCTCGCGGCGATCGATACGATGTCCTCGGGCGTCGGCCTCGTACCCGAACAGGTATGGGACACCACGGATGTGCTGGCATCGCCGTACGGCACCGATCCGGCCGTTGCCTCTATCGGGTTGCGCAACGGCCACCCGGACGGCTCGGCTGCCCCACTTACCTGGGGTGCCGGATCACAGGTCCGGCTCACCGCCGACCTCACCGCCGGACGCGTGCTGGAGAAGCCGACGCAGACTGTGCAGCGTTACGTGACCCACACGCAGGGCGCGACGCCGTTGACGGTGACCTCACCCGCTGACCAGACAGCAGCGACGAGCCCGATCGACGTCGCCGGCACTGCCGCCGCCGGTGCGACGATCGACGTGGCCGACGTGGCTACCGACCAGAACAGCGCGACCACGCACGTCACTACCACCGCCGCAGAGGACGGTTCGTTCGCGGTGACCATCCCGCCGGCGGCCGGCAACAACGTGCTGGTGATTACCAGTACCGCAGCCGACGGCGGTACGGCACAGGTCGTACGCAGCGTCGTCAGTGACGTCGTCAATGGCACGCTGCTGTTCGACCAGACCGACCCGACGGGCGACGACAACGGTCCGGGCAACTATGCGTACCCGACCGCGTCCGACTTCCACGCGGGTGCGTTCGATCTGACCGACTTCCAGGTCTACGACACCGGCTCTACCGTGACGTTCCGGGTGCAGACCCGTGACCTCTCGCCGACCTTCGGCAGCCCGGAGGGCGCCCAACTCGTCGACGTGTACGTCCACGAGCCCGGCGCGTCGCCGACGTCGACCGATCCGTCATTCGACGCGCTCAACCCGGAGCCGGCGCAACGTAACTACCAGATCGATCCCGCCGACGCGTGGAGCCGGCTCATCGAAGTGCAAGGCTTTGGACAACGTTTCATCGACGCGAACACCAACACCGTGGGTACGGTAGCGATCAGCGCGAACGCGATCTCGCGCTACATCACCTTCGCCGTGGACAAGGCGGCGCTTGGCGGCACGCCAACGTCCGGCTGGGCGTTCACGGTCACGCTCACCGGCCAGGACGGCTTCAGCGCGGATCAGGCCCGTACGTTCGCCGCGACTCCGCAGCCGTTCAACTTTGGCGAGTGTGCCGCGTCGAGCGCGGACCCGCACTGCACCTTCGATCCCAACCTGGTGCCGAAGGTGATGGACACGGTAGTGCCGTCCGGAGTGCTGCAATCCGACGAACTCGACTACACGCAACACTCCCCGGTCGTACTCAAGGGCGTCGCCATGCCGTAGCGCCCAGATACGGCTCGGTGGACGGTCTCCGGCACGCGCAGCGATCAGGGGGCGGCGTCGGTTCGATCCTGGTTGCTAGCCGCGGGAAGCACGACGGTGAAGGTAGCGCCTTGACCGGGCGTACTGCTGGCGGTGATGGTTCCGCGGTGGGCCGCGACGATTTCGCGGGCAAGGGCGAGTCCGAGCCCGTATCTTCGGCCACCGCCGTGCGCACCACGCCCGAATCGGTCGAACATGGTCCGTGCGGTGGCTGCGTCGAAGCCAGTGCCGTCGTCGCGGACGGTGCAGACGACCTGTTTGGGATCTGGGGTTTCGACGTTGACGGCGACGTGACCACCGGAGGCGGTGTGCCCCACGGCGTTGTCGAGAAGTGCGCCCAGCACACGGTGCAGTGCGGTCGGTGAACCGATGACGGTATGCGGGCCGCCGTCCTTGGCGTTGGTCAGTTCGATCTGTTGCGCAGCCGCTCGGTCGCGGTCGGCGTCGACGACCTCGGCCGCGATCTGCGCGAGATCAATGTGTTCGAGGTCGGGCCGGTGCGCTTGAAGCTGGGCCGAGGCCAGTAGGTCGTCGAGGATGTCGCTCATCTGGCGGGTGCTGCGAACCAAGCGAGCGGCGTCCGCGGCCAGGTTCGGCTGTTGCTCCGGGTCGAGGTCACGCTCGATCATCTGGGCGCGGGTATGCAGTTGCGTCAGTGGCGTTCGTAGCTCGTGACTAGCGTCCGCGACGAATCGCTGTTGCCGGGCGATAGCGTCGCCGAGCGGCCGAATGGCACGCAACGCAATGATCCGGCCGATCAGCAGAGCGAGCCCGATCCCGACAACGGCCACGGCGGCCAGGCTGCCGAGGACCCGGCGGCGCTGCCCCATTTGGTTGGTCAGATCGAGCCCTGCTTGGACGGTGGCGGCGCCACGCCGCGCGGTGCGCACCAGGTACGTACGGCCGTTGAAGCGAACGTTAGTCGTCAGCGCGGCGGCCCCGCTCTGGACGCGATCGACCGCTCCTGGGTCGAGGGCACGACCGTGCAGCTGTGGCGACGTGTGGCGGCCCAACCCGTCGACCTCGTACACCACGATGTTGGTCGGTGGATCGCTGACCGCGTCCACGTCGGCGATTGCTTCGCGCAGTGCGCGCTGATTGTCGGCGCTTTGCGCGCGATCGATCAAGACGACCGCAAGCGCGCCCAACGCAACCAGTCCGGCGATGAACATCGCAGCCGTCTGAATGGTGATCCGCCACGCGACGCGTCGCAACAGCGCTTGTTCTGGGGTGGCATTGCCGCGGCGCGCGGCGCCACGGCTCACATCTCACCGATCCGGTAACCGATGCCGCGCACGGTCTCGATCACCTTGGAGCCAAGTTTGCGTCGCAGGTAGTGCACGTAAGTGTCCACAATGGAAGCGGACGCCGTACCACGGAACACGCGTGTACGCAGCTCGTCGCGGCTGTGCACGCGGCCCGGTTGCTTTATCAGGACTTGCAACAGCGTCGCTTCGCGACCGGACAGTTCAACCTCCCGACCGTCGGCTCGCCACGCGGTGCGCGTCGCGACGTTCAGCTTTCCGGCGCCGATCGCGATCACGAGATCGCTCGCGTGGTGGCGACGCATCATCGCCCGTACCCGCGCAAGCAGCTCGTCGATCTCGAACGGCTTCACGAGGTAGTCGTCCGCGCCGGCGTCCAGGCCGGCGACGGTGTCCGAGACGGCACCGTAAGCGGTGAGAATCAGGATCGGAGTGTCGATGCCGCGGCCGCGAAGCCGCCGGATGAGGTCAAGGCCGTCGACCGCTGGCAGGCCACGGTCGATGATCATGCCAGCGTACGGACGGGTGAGCGCCTGGTGTAGACCGCGATGGCCGTCGCCGACACCGTCGCTGCGGTACCCGGCTTCGTCGAGCAGCCGAGCCAGCATGTCGCGCAACTCGCCATCGTCCTCGACGATGAGCAAGTCGGGACGGAGTGCCTCGTCAATCAGTTCGGTCACGTGGGCTCACTGGCTGCGGTCACCCGCCGAAGTGGGCGGCGTCGAGCGCTGCTTGCAGGGACTGACGGTAGCCGTCGCTGGTGTACGTTGCGCCGCTGACCGTCGAAATGTTGGCGCTTTGGGCCGTCAAGGTCTCGCGACGCAGAATCGGCAGCGCGTACGAGTTGATCTCCTCGTCCCGACTCGTACCGGTCGGGTAGATCAGCGTCTGGACGTCGGTGATCTTGCCACCGGAGATGCTGACCTGCACCTGGATCGGTCCCCATACGGTGTCGATCACGGAGCCGTTTGCCGTCACACCAGACGACGGATGCGTGGCGCTCGCGTGCGGGGACGCGCTTGACGCCCCAGTCCTCGGATCCGCGGACGGTGGGTCGGTGGGCGTGACCACACCGGGTGCTTGGGTGCCGCCGGCGGCGATCTGCGCCGACGTCGGACCGGACAGGCTCGTCCGGTAGGTGAACAGGAGGACGAGCAGCACGGCCGTCGAGACCATCCAGTACGCGATGCGCCGCATGTCGGTTCGGCTCCTTGGCTACCAGGCGAATCGTTCGAGGTGGATCTGCGCGATCGGCACGCCGACCCGGTCGAGTGAATCGATGACGGCGTCCATCCACGGCTCCGGCCCGCAGACGTAGACGTCGCTGTCGCCGATGTGCGGAACCATCTGCCGCAGTGTCGACGCACCGTCGCGGCATCCGACCGGCAGCCACTGCGCCGGTCCACGCGGCCCCGGGAGGTAGATCGTGGCGACGCCACGTGCTTGAGCTATCGCCTCGATCTCCTGGTAGAAGGTGAAATCGGATGGCGTACGGGCCCGATATATGAGCACGGCGTCACCCGGCCGGTAGTACTCGGTTTCGATCAGCGCACGCATCGGGGTGATGCCGATGCCGCACGCGATGAACGTGAGACGGTGGCGCTGGCGGCGGAGGCCGGTCAGTCGGCCGTACGGCCCCTCGAGCAGCACTCGAGCGCCGACGCGTAGTGCGGGCACCTGCGAACTGCCATCGCCGAGGTGCTTGATGGTGATCCGAAATCCGTCCGGCCGCGGAGCCGCCGACAGTGAATACGGGTGGGCGCGCATCCAGCCCGTGCCGCTGAGGAATCGCCAGTTGAAGAACTGGCCGGACTGCACCGGCAGCCGGTCCAGATCGCGACCGGACAGGTAGACCGACGTGACGCCATCGGTTTCCGGGACGACCGCGGCGATTCGCAGGTCGTGGCGCAAGCTGCGGTAGAGCGGCATGCCGACCCGAAATACCAGGATGCTGCCGGCGGTCGCGATGTAGAGCGTCCACCAGTACAACCGCGCCGGGGCGGTGAGCACGAAGTCCTGACCCGTCCAGATCTGGTGCGGCAGAGCAAGACCAATGCCGAGATACGCGTAGAGGTGCAGCAGGTGCCACGACTCGTACCGCAGCCGACGTCTGGCCACGCGTACCGACGTCACCGTCACGATGATCAGCGCAACGGTCCCGGCGGCGGCCAGCAACATTCCCGGGTACGTGGTGATCAGCCGCCACGCCTCCACCACCACACCGGACCGGTCGGAGCCCGCATATCCGAACGTCACAAGGACGATGTGCAACAGCACAAGGTTGAACGACGTGAACCCGGTGATGCGATGCCACCGAGCCAGTTGATCCTGCCCGCAGACCCGTTCCACCCACGGGATACGCGCCATCAACAGAACCTGAATGATCAACAGATCGGCGCCGACGAGACCGGCCAACCGACCCGCCGACGTCACAGCGCCCGCCCCACCGGTTGTCAGTGCCCGGACGCCGCCGCCATGCACCCACAGCAGGAACACCATGAAGACGCTGCCGCACGCGGCAGCGGCCAACACCAGACGCAAACGGCGCTGCCAGTCGGCCGGATTCGGTGCCGGCACCGGCGGCGGCAGACGCACGGTTCGCTGCGTCGCTGTGCTCATCCGGTGGTCACCACCCCGAGTCTGCCTAGTGAATTGGCTGGTCGCTGCCTCGTCGACTATGACGGACGATTCTCAAACAGCTCTAAGACCGCGCTGCGAGGAAGCCGGTGGCCAAGCCACGGCACCACGGACTCCACACAAGATCAGCACAACTCGGCCGGGCGGTGGGCGGGCTAGCGAATGCGGGAGTGGCGCAGCCGGGCTCGGCGTCGTGTGATGTGCACGACGAGGTACGCCAGCAGCAGCACGCTCGTGGTGGTGTGCCAATTCAACGACCGCAGGCCGGGCAGCGGCACCATCACCGGCTGTGGTGACGCCCAGTCCACGATGCCGGACAGAACGACGTTGACAGCCAGGAACGCCAGCACCCCGTCGGACAGCGCCATCCGCCCTCGTGGCGTCCGCCAGAACGGCGTCTCGACGAGGCTGCCGGCGAGCGTACGCACCGTGCGTCGGCGCTGCGCGAGGTGCGCGCCAACAAGCACGGCGAAGCACGCTCCGGCGAGAACATGCACATCTACGCTCATGTGAACGATCACGAACAACAGCGCGACGCCGAACGAGACGATCAGGCCGAGGTGCACCTGCCACCGTCGGGCGCCGAGCGAGTCGCTCGAACGGGTTTCCAGCGGTGCAACCATCCTGCATCCCTTGTGTGAGCGGGCAGCGTCAGTGTGCTCGATCCGAGTCGGTCAGCCCATCCGGAGAAAACCCCGAACCTGCCCCACAGACTCAGCGCGTTCACAGCGTTATGGCCCAGTTCCGGCACCGCCGATTGCTAAACAGTCCAGAGCGCTTGGGTGGGTGACATGCGTGCCGCCCGCAACGCCGGTAACAGGCCCGCGAGTGCGCCGATGAGCACGGCGGCTGCGAGCCCGCCGGCCCAGGCGGTGGTAGGGATGACGGTGGTCCAATGCTTGGCGTGGGCGTAGACAGCGGTGGCGACGGCTCCGGCGGCGAGGCCGAATGCACCGCCGAGGGCGGCCAACAGCATGGCTTCGAACAGGAATTGGCGGCGGATATGACCTCTGGTTGCGCCAAGGGCGCGGCGCAGCCCGATTTCGGACCGTCGTTCCAGCACGGAGATGATCATCGTGTTGGCGACGCCGACGGTGCCGACCAGCAGGGACACGGCGCCCAAGCCAAGGAACAGCCCGTTGAGCGCGGATTCGGCAGCGGCACGGGTCACCAATGCGTCGGACGGCTGCGAGACGTTGACCTGGTTGGGGTGTTCGGGGTTGGCCGTTGCGGCGAGCACGGCATGCACGGCGTCAACGTGGTCGGTTGCCGTACGCAGATAGATCTCGGACGGGTTGCCGTCGAACCGCAAATAGGTGTGCGCAGCGGGGAAGCCGACCAGCACGGCAGAGTCGATTTCTGGCGCGAGCGGGGCGGGCCGCAGAATCCCGGCGAGGTAGAACCACTGGGCGATCATCGGTGTCTGTCCGATTCGGATCCGCTCGCCGGGGTAGAGCCGGTCGATGCCGAGTCGCGCGGCCGCAGCGGCGCCGAGCACGGCGACCGGTTCGCGTGCGGTTGCCGAGTTGAGGAACCGTCCGTACGCCAGCGAGGTGCCGACGACCGCCGGGAGGCCGAGGCTCGTTGCCTGGACGAACAGCGCGTTGGAGTTGACGCTCGGAATCAGCGGGCTGCGGTAGACGTTCGCGCCGCCGACCGTACCCGTGAACTGCACGGCGGTGACCGGCCCGATCCGGGAGATCATGCCGGGCGCGGCGACCGGGAGTTCGGCGGTCTGTCCGCCGAGGCTCTGCCCATTCGTGACGGTGAGCATGTTGGTGCCGAGCTTGTCGATTTCGGCCAGCAGTCCGGCCTCGGACGAGGCGGACAACCCGAGCACGGCGACGATGGCGGCGACGCCGATGGCGATGCCGAGCGCGGACAAGGCGGCACGCAATTTTCGGGTACGTATCCCGATCATTGCCAGTCGGCTCAGATCGGCGAGCCGCAGCCGGCAAGGCGCGAGCGTGCTCATGCCAGACTCCCGCGATAGGCGCCTTGATCGGCGGTGTCGGCCACGATCCGGCCATCGAGCATCTCGATCCGGCGCGGGAGACGGCCGGCGATGCCGCTGTCGTGGGTGACGAGCACGATCGTCGTACCCGCCGCATTCAACTCTTCGAGCAACGTGATCAGCGTCTGGCCGGCGGCGCTGTCCAGGTTGCCGGTCGGCTCATCGGCCAGCACGATGGTCCGTTGGCCGACCAACGCTCGGGCGATGGCTACCCGCTGCCGCTGGCCGCCGGAGAGCTGCGTCGGTTTGGCGTACGGTCGACCATCCAGGCCAACCGCGGCAAGCGCCTCAGCAGCCCGGGTGCGGCGTTGTTTGATGCCCACACCGGCGTAAAGCAGACCGTCGGCGACGTTGTCGAGCACGGTGGCGTGCTCGGCGAGGAAGAACTGCTGGAACACGAACCCGATGCGGGTAGCGCGGAGCGCGGCGAGTTGCCGGTCGGTCAATCGTGCGATGTCCAGCCCCGTGACGGATACTCGGCCGGACGACGGACGGTCCAGCGCGCCAAGCATGTGCAGCAGCGTCGTCTTGCCGGATCCGGACGGTCCGACGATCGCCACCATCTCCCCCCGCGCGACCGTTAGGTTCACGTCGCGCAGGGCGGTGATCGGCGGCCGGCTGGGGTACGTCTTGGTCAGCCGCTCGACCTGCAACACCGTGTTCATGATGCGGGCGCCACGACGTGTTGCCCGGCGGCGAGACCCGACCCGGTCACCGCAACCAGCCCGGTCGCATCGTCGAACAGGCCCGGCGACACGGACACCAGACGCCGCGTCCCGTCCGGGTCGGCCACCTCGATGGCGTAGCCGCCGTCGGCCCGTGCGAGCAAGGTGTTCACCGGCACCGTCAGTGCGTCGTGCACCGTACTTGTCGTGATCGTCACGAGTACCGGCGCCCGGTCCAACCCCCCGGCGGCCGCCGGATCGGACGGCTGGATCGTCACCGGTACCGTCGGGGAACTCTCGCTGCCGCCGGCATTGCTTGACGGAACGGTGGCGACCTTGCCCACCAATGTCACCCGGCCCGGAGTGGTTCTGCCACTTGGCAGTGTGATGGTGACCTCGTCGCCGACCTTCATTTCAGATTGCAGGTCGGCGTCCAGCGCCACATTGACGGCTCGCGTCGTCGAACTTGCCCGCATCACCGGCCCACTGGCCGGACCCCCCAGGTTCGCCTGCAGCACTGTGATCCGGGCCGCCGTCGGCAGGAACACCACCTGCCCCAACGACAGCTTGCCGGACTGTGTCACGCCGAGATGCCGTTGCAGCCGCCCGACCCCGGCCCTCGTAGCCCAGGTAAACGTGTTCCAGTCCGACTCCACGTCGGCTCGGTCGACGTACCCCAACGCGACAAGGTCTCGGTTCAGTTGCGCCACGTCGTTGCCGGCGAGCTGCAGGCCGGTCGCGGTTTCGGCGAGCACGCGGTACGCCGGCGTCGACCCGTACAGCAGCACCACGGGTACGTCGTCCACGCGGTACAACACCTGACCGTTGCCGATGACCTGGCCGGGTTCGGGCAGCCAGGTCACCGTACCGGGCATCTGTCCCAGGACCGGATAGTTGCCTGCGTACCCGAGTGTGCCGTTGAGCTGCATCTGCGCCGACAGCGAGCGGCGTGTGACCGTCACGAGCGTCGTTGCCGTTCCGCTGTCGCTCGACACGCTTGCCGCCTTGGCATTGTCGAACACGCCAGCGGATGCGGCGACGACACCCGCCATGAGCAACGCGAGCGCGGCCGCCGCGATCAGCCAACGGCGCCGGTGCCAACCGGAAGGTTCATCGGCAGCGGGCTCGACGATTCCGGACGTGCCGCCTTTCGTTGCCGACGTGATCTGGGCGCTCATGGCAGTTCCTCCCGGCAGAATCCGCGAGACAGTCGTGCTGGCAGTCGCCGTTGCTTGGCGAGCACTCGTTATGGGAGTGGGAGCCCGGCAAACCCGGTGATGGTCATGCATTGGTCGACCTTGGCCAGGACCGCCTGCGAATGGTGGTCGATGCCGGCTTGGTCGTACGGGAAGTGTGGTATGCCTTGGGAAATCACCGGATCGGGCCAGTTGGGCAGGCCGTGCGTACGCAAGCACTGGGCAAGAGTGCGCAGACCACTCATCCACTGCGCAATCACGGCTTGCGAACAGTCACGGGCCATCGCGCACTGGGTTTCTTGTTGCTGCTCCGCCGTATCTCCGGTGACCGGGATCAGGTCACTGCAAGCCTGCTGCGCCGCCTGCAACTGGGTGCTGCTGACCCCGAGTTGCGCCGCGTCTGCCTTGGCAATCGCACCCGGGTTGCCAGGCGGAGGATCGGGGAAGTTCGGCACGCCATGGGCGCGCATGCAACGGGAGTAGCCGACACCGGATGCGGAGTTGGTTGATGTATTCGTGCCGGCCGCTGTCGAAGACGGACCTCCGCATGCCACCGCCAGGATGGAAACGACGGTCGCGGCAACGAGAACGGCTACCGTTCGGGCGGCTCCCGGCCTGGCTCGCCGTGACGAGTGCGTGACACGCGGATCTTCGTTCGTAGCGTTCTTCGCGCGTGCCGGGGTCGGTGCCGTGCTCGGTCGGCGATGCGCAACGGGACGGGTTGATATCGGCTTCATGACTTCTCCGTTTTGACGTGGTGCGTCCGACGTAGCTACTGCCGGTCTAGCAAGGTGTCCGTGACACGAGCCGAACGATGACTGTTAGGCGAATGTCATCCGCGCTGGCGCAGAATGTGGGCGTGCGGGTTCTTGTTGTCGAAGATCACGTTGCACTGGCCAATCGAATCGGCGAGGGCTTGCGCGACGCCGGCTTCGCCGTCGACGTCGTCCACGACGGCCAGGCGGCCCTCG
>Ga0126377_10001592_pt1 | contig 14968 bp, 9 predicted proteins | sample PanSoiMetPlot_22_FD_92647 | JGI IMG/M metagenome (GOLD analysis project Ga0126377, IMG submission 92647) | Tropical forest soil microbial communities from Panama - MetaG Plot_22 | ecosystem: Environmental > Terrestrial > Soil > Tropical forest > Bulk soil | place: Panama | collected 2016-02-17
CCGCGGCAGTCCAGTCGGACAACTGTGGCCCCCCTGGCGCGCGCCTGTTCAGCAAATGCCTCAAGTAGAGTAGATTTACCGATCCCGGCAATACCATGGACGAAGACCACTTGCGGGCCGTCATCCAATATACTGAGCAAAGCTTCCAATTCAGCGGATCGGCCAATAAACGCCTCCCGCGCCCGCTGGGCCAACAAGTCTCCAATGCGTCGATTCATAATTTCATTTCCCTGACGCTAAGGCCTTCACATCTTCGGTCGTGATCGGTTTCCCGCCAATCCCCAGGTCGCCGCTCTTCACCTCCTCGATCATGACCCAGGTGACTTGTCGCATGTTCTCTCCTTCGATACTGACCATGGCGTCGGTCAGCTTTTTCACCATCTCTCGCTTCTGCGAATCTGAGAACACACCCTCGATGATTTTGACGTTAACCAGCGGCATAAGTTTATCTCCTTTGTATTGTTATTTTGACCTTCTTTTCCCCATCGCCGCCGCCTCGCATTAAGTGACCGCGCCTGGGGCATCGACAACAACGGTAATATACCCTGCTCCCCGCAGCGTGATATGAAGGAAAGATGAAAAATAGATGAAAACTGAAACGATGCCCCCATCGTTGCCCTCACATTCCACGACATCTCGTGGCTCCACGAAATGCCGTATGTAAGCCCCGCGAGCGACTCACCTCCAACATTTTCCGACCTTGCCCCTAAGCCTGCGGCCGATAAAGCGTTCGGCGCTTACTCACATCTCAGTAGCAATGTGGCACGAAGATTTCTAATGGACTGCCTTCCGCCGCCTTCTGAACGCGGTGTTTGATCCCGCGAAGCTGAATTGGCGCCAAGGCGGCAAAGAGTGATTTATTGGAGGTTTCAGTGCGACGTATTACCCCACTGTTATTTTTTCTTTTTGCTCTGACCGCTTCGGTAACTCAAGCGCAGACTCCGCGCTCCGCCGGAGATTACTTGCATCGCGGAGTCGCTCGTTTCGCCAATGGAGATTTGGAGGGGGCCATCGCCGACTACGACCGCGCAATTGAGAACGGTCTACTTGGAGTCTCGAACGGCGCCGAACGCCGCGACGCGCGTTCGTCCAGGGGAGACCGGAAGGTGGTGATCGTCAACCGCGGCCGCAGTCTCGCGATCATTCCCCTCGCCGCAGTCGCTTATTACGATCGTGGTCTTGTCCGGCAAGCCAAAGGAGAGCTGGACGGGGCCATCGTCGACTTCGGGATGGCGATTGAGCTTGCCCCGCGCTTCGCCGAGAGCTACTTCAATCGCGGCGTTGTGCGATATCGCAAAGGAGAGATGAATGAGGCTATCCGAGACCTTAACCGAGCCATAGAAATCTATCCGATGTACGCCAAGGCTTACGTTAATCGCGGCAATGCTTGGAGAGCTAAAGGAGAGACGGATAGCGCCTTCGCCGACTACAGCCGCGCCATCCAGCTCGATCCCCACTTGTCCATGGCCTACAACAATCGCGGCATCATCCATTATGTTCGAGGGAACTACGACCAGGCGCTGGCCGACTACGACACCGCGGTCAAGCTCGACCCGCGCCTGACCGAGGCTTACAACAATCGTGGAATCGCTCGTTTCGCCAAAGGAGAACTGGACGGGGCTATCGCCGATTACAGCAAAGCCATCTCGATCGATCCTCGTTTCGCCGCCGCTTATAAGAACCGTGGCCTGGTCCGGTTGGCGCAAGGTCTGGATGCCGAGGCGGAGAAAGATTTTGATGAATGCCACGCATTGAGCAAAGAGCCGAAGCCTCTACACGATCAATACATTGAGGGCGCCAGGCGCTAGATTGCAGCGAAGAAGTAACAATTCACCTTCTTGAGAGGAGTCATTTATGGTCAGCGAAGCTATCGCAACATTGCCTGTCCTACAACTGCGCTCGCCGCTTCCATCGGCGGGCGTCGCCTCGATGCGCCAATTCGAATGTTTCATTGGCGTCAGCGCGGGCGTCACTGAAATGAAAGAGTTCGTCAGCGCGCAGGCGGCGCTCTCCCAGCCTGTGCTTCTTGCGGGAGAACGAGGTTTGCGTCAGGAACAGATCGCGCGGGCGTTGCATGAGGCTAGCGAGCGCAGAGAGCAACCTTTCTTCGCCGTCAACGCGCGCTGCCTCACCGGCGATGCGCTGGATCATCTGCTTTTCGGTTCGCGCGGCGTAATGGAAGCGATCAAGAGCGGCACGATCTACGTCAATGAGCTGATCGGGTTGCCGGCTCTCGCGCAGCAACGCCTGGCGGTTTACATCGAGGAACAACGCTCGCCGCGCGCGATCAGGCGCGAGGCAGGGCCCCGCCTGGTTTTCGCTACGGACGACAACAATGCGGAGCGGACCGCCGAAAACCGCCTGGCCTTCGGCCTCGCCGAACAGCTTCGTTCATCGAGCATCCGCCTGAAGCCATTGCGCGAGCGGAGCGAAGATATTCCGTATCTGGCGCGCCACCTCGCCGCGCGAATCGCCAGCCGGCTCGGCAAGGGCGCGCACGAAATCACTCACGAAGCGATGGACATGCTGATGGTCTACGAGTGGAGGCAGAACATTGATGAACTGGAGGCGACGCTGGAGAGCGCGATTGCGAACACGCCGCCGCCGAGCATTGATGAGGCGCTGTTGCCCAGCCATGTGCGTCATGCGGCGCTTCTCGCGATTCCGCCTGAGGGCGTCGATCTGCCGCGCATTGTCGCCGATTACGAACGCTCGATCATCGAGACGGCGTTGCGACAAACGTCTGGCAATCAAACAAAAGCGGCGCGATTGCTGGGCTTGAAATTGCAGACGCTGAATATGAAGCTCAAACGTATAGCCGAATTGAATAAACCCGTCGCCGCAACGATTGAGTTGACCATGCTTCCGTCAAGGGCGACATGTTGAAACGGGGATATGGTTCGCGCGAAGCCTGTGGATTCCTGGGGTGGGTTATCGCCACAGGCTTCGCTCTGAATGTGGAGTCAAACAGGAGAAGGAAGAATTGAAAAGGCGGCTTGCTGGGATGAGCGCTTTTCGGATAGGCCGGAAAGCGCCCAGTAGTTCCGGGGCTTCTTACCGGAGCTCGATGTTCAACCCCAGTTACTCAGGGAGGTAATAATGAAACCGCGTATTTTTTGCGGGCAAAAGCGAAAACCAGCAGGTAGTATCAGCGCGCTGTGTGGCGCGCTCGTTATCATCGCATTGGCGACGTTCTTCGCATTGGCGACGTTCGCCGCCGGCGCGATTTACGCTCAATCTTTCACCGGCTCGATCAACGGCATGGTGACAGATCAAACAGGGGCGGCGCTTGCGAACGCGTCCGTTACGCTTACGTCGGGCGCTACAGGCCAAACGCGCTCGACCACGACCAACAATCAGGGCGAATATACTTTTCCCAGCCTGCCGCCCGGCCAGTACAAGATTCGCATCACGGCGGACGGTTTCACGTCGCGCGAGATCACCGCGCAACTTGCGGTCTCGCAGGCGCTGCGCGCGGACTCGAAACTGAGCGTCGGCTCGACAATCGAGACGGTCAACGTCTCGGCCGGCGGAGACGGCGTCGCGATCGAGACGCAGAACGCGCAACTCTCGAACGTCGTCAACCAGCGCCAGGTGACTGAGCTGCCGTTGATCACGCGCAATCCATACGACCTGATTGCGCTTTCGGCGGGCGCGACCGACGGGCCTGACCGCGGCTCCGGGTTCCAGCGCGGCGCGGGCTTCGCCGTCAACGGACTGCGCTCGCAGTCGGCCAACTTCGTACTCGACGGCGGCGAGAACAACGACACCTTTGTCAGCGCGCCGGGGCAGAATGTTCCGCTCGATTCGATTCAGGAATTCCGCGTCCAGTCCAACAACTACACGGCTGAATTCGGCCGCGGGGCGGGCTTCGTCGCCAACGTCGTCACCAAGAGCGGCTCGAACCAATTCCACGGCTCGGCCTACGAATTCAATCGCAACTCGGCGCTCGCAGCCAACGACTCATTCAACAACGCGAACGGGTTCTCGAAGGAGTTCTTCAACCGCAACCAGTTCGGCTTTTCGGCCGGCGGGCCGGTGATCAAAGACAAGACCTTCTTCTTCGGCTCGGCTGAATGGCTGAGGGTGCGCAGCGGCGCCAATACCGGCTTCTTCGTCCCGACGCCGCAACTGCTGGCGCTCACTTCGCCGGCCACCCGGAGCATCTTCAATACCTTCACGGCGCCGGCGATCTCAGGCCGCGTAGTCACAGCCGGCGATCTCGGTCTCAATTCGCTGGCGGACGCGAACGGTAATCCGATTCCCGCGACCACGCCGCTTTTCGGCCGCGTGACGACGCTGGCGCCGCGCGACGCGGGGGCCGGCCTTCCGCAGAACACCGTTCTCTCGACCGGTCGCGTGGATCATACATTCAGCGAGCGTACCTCGCTCTTCGGCCGTTACGCTTACGAACGCGTGGAGGATTTGATCGGATCGCAGAGCATCAGCCCGTATCAAGGCTTCAACACAACCAACAAAAATCGCAACCAGAACTTCACCCTGCAACTGACTCATACCTGGTCGCCGAAGGTGGTTACCGAATCGCGCTTCGTCTACAACCGTCTGCTCACCGACCAGCCGCTCGGCGCCGCGCCGGTCACGCCGACCTTTTTCATCAGTGACGTGATCAGCCGGCAGACCGACGGCGACACGGCGCTGCCCGGATATTTTGCGACGGCCAACTCGTTGGGAGCGGCGATTCCCTTCGGCGGGCCGCAGAATCTTTACCAGGGCTACACGTCTGTGAGTTATCAGCGCGGGGACCACAATTTCAAGTTCGGCGGGCAATACGTGCACATTCGCGACAACCGCGCCTTCGGCGCATTTCAGACCGCTATAGCCGATTTCGGCACGGTGCAGGATTTCATCAACGGCGCCGTGCAGGATTACGAGATCGCGGTTGATCCGCACGGGCTGCTGCCCGGACAGGCTCTCAACGCGCCGTTCACCGCGCCGAGCTTCACGCGCCACTTCCGCTACAACGAAGTCGCGTGGTTCGCCGAAGACACATGGAAGATCAGGCCGCGTCTTACACTCAATGCCGGATTGCGCTGGGAATACTTCGGCGTCCTGCACAGCCCTGACAACGAGAAGAATCTCGACGCCAACTTCTACCTGGGCCCCGGCGCTAACCGTCTGGAGCAGATCGCCAACGGGCAGTTCGCGCTGACGAGCGCTCAGACTGGTGATTTGAAGGATCGGTTCTACGCGCCGGACTACAACAACTTCGCGCCGCGCATCGGACTGGCTTACGATCTGCGCGGCGACGGGAAGACCGTTTTGCGCGCCGGCTACGGCGTCTTCTACGACCGCAATTTCGGCAACGCGCTCTTCAATGTGATCCAGAATCCTCCGAACTACGCGGTGCTGATCGTCGGCTCGGGCAATAACCCGCTGACGCCGATCACCGCCAACGTGGATCAGTTCGCGGCGCTCAACGGCTTGTCTGGCCAGAGCTACAGCTCCTCGGCGCGCGCGCTGGATCAGAACATGCGCACGGCCTACGCCAACGTCTGGAACGCCAACATCCAGCATGACGTCGCGGGCAGCTTCGTCGCTTCGGTCGCTTATGCGGGGTCTAATGGGATCAAGCTCTATTCGATCAATAATATCAACCGCCGTGGCAGCGGCGCGCTGTTGGGGCGTGACGGCCGATTGAATTCTAGTATCAGCAACATCAACTTCCGCAGCAACGACGGCCATTCAAACTATCACTCGCTGCAAGCGCGCGTGGACAGCCGCTACATCAAGAGCGCGGGCTTGCAGTTCACGGCGGCATACACCTATTCGCACGCGATTGACAATGAGTCCTCGACCTTCGGCGATTCTTACCTGCTCTCGCGCGTCGGGCAGGGACTGCTCGGGTTCCAGGACGCCTTCAATCCGTCCGGAGACAAAGGCAATGCCGATTTCGATGTCCGCCATCGCTTCGTAGCCAGCTTCAGCTGGGACGTTCCGTTTGCGCGCGGCCTGGGCTCCCGCCCACTAAAGTGGCTCCTTGATGGGTGGGCGGCGAACGGGGTCGTGAGCTTTCGCACGGGCGTCCCATTTACTATCTTCGACACGGGCCAGGCCGATCACGCCGGGTCGCAACCGATCCGGCCGCGTGTTGTGGGGCCGCTCGCGCAGCCGCTCGATTCGCCGAGGCCGGCGAGCGGGGCCGGAGGCACATTCGACTTCCTCGATCTGACGGGTTTGGCCCACACTCCGTCGGTCAACGGCCCATTCACGGACACGCTCGGACGCAACACGTTTCGCGCGCCGGGTCTGCAAACGTGGAATATCAGCTTCTTTCGCAACTTCAAAATCACTGAGACGGCGAAGCTGCAATTCCGCGCCGAGTTCTTCAACCTCTTCAATCACCCCAACCTGTTCGTGGCTGGCGGCACGAACAACATTGACGGCAACACGACGAATACGACGCAGGTGACGCGCGGTGGCCTGGCTGACAACATCAACAACGCCGAGCAGCACCGCAACACCCAGCTCGCGTTGAAACTCATCTTCTAGCGGCGGCGCCGAGTGGTGGGCGTCGAGTTTTCACTCCTGGCGCCCGCCGCTCGGCGCTGGCCGACGTGACCGCGCGAGTTTCCAACGTTGCGCGTATTTCCTGCGGTGAGGGCTTTCCCGTGTTGTCAACAAATACATCGGGAGAACTGAAACTATGCCGATGTGTGGCGCTGACACCGCGCTGATCAATGTCAAATAGAAAAACCGGGTGGCTGAACTGCCCAGTCTCAGGCTGCTCGACATTCGAGAGGGAGAAGGATGGAGTTTATCAATCGCATTTATTATTCCTTGACTTTCTTCAGGGGCGCGAGCTCGCGCAAGCCGCGGCTGCTCGTGGTGTGCGCGCTGCTAGGGGCGGCTGCCCTGACGCGCTTCAATTCGGGCCTTGCTCAATCGGGGACTGCGACGGCGCTGCAAAGGGAAGCTTCCGAATATCCGCTGACGATCGATCCGATCCTGACACAACAGAAGAGGCTCACGGCGGACGACGGGGCTGCGAACGATGAATTCGGCTATTCGGTCGCCGTCAGCGGCGACATCGCGGTTATCGGCGCGCCGGTCGATAATCTGATAAGGAAGGGGCAGGGCTCGGCCTACGTCTTTGTCCGCAGCGGCGGGGGCTGGACGCAGCAACAGAAACTCGTCGCCGATGACGGCGCGGCCGGCGACGCGTTCGGCGCTTCGGTGTCCATTAGCGGCGACACTGTCGTGGTGGGCGCGACGGGCAAAAGCGGTGACTTCAGGGGACAGGGCGCGGCCTACGTCTTTACTCGCAGTGGCGCGACCTGGACGCAGCAACAGAAACTCCTCGCCGATGACGCCGCGGCCGGCGACGCGTTCGGCGGCTCAGTCGCCATCAGCGGCGACACGGTGGTGGTGAGCGCGCCGCTTGACGTCATCGGCGTGACAGTGGATCAAGGCTCGGCCTACGTCTTCACCCGCAGCGGGACGGTCTGGACGCGGCGACAGAAGCTGACCGCCGCCGACGGCGCGGCCGAGGATATCTTCGGTTTCTCGGTGGCCATCAGCGGCGACACCCTGGTGGTGGGCGCAAAGTTCGACAACATCGCCGAGCATGAGGATCAAGGCTCGGCCTATGTCTTCACCCGCAGTGGCGGTGTTTGGACGCAGCGGCAGAAACTCGTGGCCGGTGATGGCGCGGAGGGGGATCTATTCGGCCACTCGGTCGCCGTCAGCGGGGACACCATAGTAGTAGGCGCGCCGACCGAAGACGGCGCCCTCTTTGGGCAGGGCGCGGCCTACGTCTTTGCCCCGGGCGGCGCGACCTGGACGCAGCAACAGAAGCTCACAGCCGATGACGCCGCGCTCGGCGACCGGGGCGACGCCTTCGGCGTGTCGGTGGCCATCAGCGGCGACACCCTGGTGGTGGGCGCATATTTGGACAACATCGGCGCGACATTTCTTCAAGGCTCGGCCTACGTTTTTAGCCGGAGCGGCGCAACCTGGGCGCAGCAACAGAAACTGATAGCCGATGACGGCGCGGACGATGATACCTTCGGCTGGTCGGTGGCCGTCAGCGGTGGTACGGTGGTGGTGGGCGCAGCGCTCGACGATATCGGCGGGACATTTAATCAGGGCTCGGCGTACGTCTTCGTCCGCGCCGCCTGCCCAACAATCATGCTGGATCCGGAACTTTTACCGGGCGGAGTCGTTGGCAATTTATACAGTCAAACCGTGACGGCCAGCGGCGGCGCGGGTCCGTATCAGTTTTCTCTCTCCGACGGTTCGCTGCCGCCCGGGCTCATCCTGGCTCAGAACGGGCAGATTTCGGGCACGCCCACCGCGGCGGGCGCGTATAGCTTCACGATTACCGCGACCATTCTTAGCAGCCCCTGCCCGGGCAGCCGCAGTTACACGCTGACGATCGAATCACCGGCGTGCCAATTCTCGGTTTCGCCGACCAACCACGCCTTCTCACCCCAGGGCGGCAACGGCGTGGTCAGCGTGGATGCGAGCGACAGTTGCGCGTGGACGGCGGCGCCCGACGATCCATTGATCACGATCACCTCAGGAGCAACCGGCAGCGGCGCAGGCACGGTCGGATTCGCCGTTTCCCAAAACCCGAATGGCGGCTCACGCCGTGGAACTCTGACCATCGCCGGCCGCAAGGTGACGGTCGTGCAATCCGCGCCCTTCGCCAACGTCTCTGCCGCTAGCTTCATCGGGAATACGTTAGCGACCGAATCCATCGTGGCTGCGTTCGGCAGCGGGCTGTCGCAATCCACCGAAGCGGCCACGGTCCAACCATTGCCGACGACGCTTGCCGGGGCGCAAGTCAGTGTTCTCGACAGTCTAGGAACAGAACGGTTCGCCCCGCTCTTTATAGTTACGCCCACGCAGATCAACTTTCAGGTTCCGCCCGGCGCGGCGGCCGGCAAGGCGTTGGTGACTGTCATCCTGGACGGCAAGACGGTCGCCGCCGACAGCCCGCAGATCGAGATGGTATCGCCGGGACTGTTCTCGGCCGACGCCAGCGGGCAGGGACTGTTAGCTGGCTTCGCGCTACGCGTGAAGGCGGACGGATCGCGGAGCTTCGAACCCGTGGCGCGCTTCGACGGAGAGAAGAGGCAATTCGTCGCCGCGCCGATCAACATGGATTCTGCGGCCGACAACGTCTTCCTGATCCTGTTCGGGACGGGCCTGCGCAATCGGAGCTCGCTAGACGCCGTCAGTGTGAAGATCGGAGGGGTAACCGTGGACGCGCTCTACGCGGGGCCGCAGGGGGAGTACGTGGGACTGGATCAGCTCAATGTGTCGCTACCGCGCAGCCTGGCCGGACGAGGCGAAGTTGTTGTGAGCGTGACGGTGAATGGTATGGCGGCGAACAATCTGAAGCTTGCAATCAAATGACCCGGGCTGATAACGCAACTCGCTAAACATTAACAATCTACTACTTACTACATCATAACCAAAGGAGAACAATGAGCAAACGTACTAATGCGCTTGCAGACCGTCTCGAAAAGGGCGCCCGTGAGCTTGCCGGCTTTGCCAGCAAGCTCACTGACGCCGAGTGGCAAACCCGCGTTCCCAAGGACGGGCGCAAAGTCGGCGTCATCGTGCATCACGTCGCCACCGTCTACCCGCTGGAGATTCAGTTGGCGCAAAGGCTGGCCGAAGGCGATCCGATTGAGGGCGTAACCTGGGAGGTCGTTCACGACATGAACGCCAAGCACGCTGCGGGAAACGATGCCGTCACAAAAGAGGCGACGCTGGATCTGTTACATCGCAACAGCGCTGCGGCCGCGGCCGCAATTCGGGCTTTAGGCGACGAGGATCTGGACAGCGCCGCTCAAGTGTCGCTAAACTCCGGAGCCCCCCTCACGTGCCAGTTCATGCTTGAGGATCACGCCATCCGGCATAGTTATCACCACCTGGCCCGTTTAAGAGAGGCTTTGAAGCGGTAGGTCGTGAAGTCAAATCGGGCTAAGTGAATGACTGGAGCCAGGGCATAACAAAATGAGGTAATGAAATGACCGTCAAGGAGCTAGAGAATCTGTATGACTATGGCTATTGGGCTAACAGAAAACTCTTTGACGTGCTTGCGCAGCTTACCCCGGAAGAATTCACAAAGGATCTGGCGGGCGGCCACCAATCCATCAGGAACACAATGGTTCATGTCTTGAGCGCGGAAGCGGGTTGGCTCGATCGCTGTGGCGGCCCGGAGCGAGGGCCGCGTCTCAACCCGCCTGATTACCCAACAGTTGAATCGGTCAGGGAAGCTTGGAATAGGGTGGAGGAAAATGTACGCGGATTCCTCGCGCAATTGACAGAAGGGGATTTGGGACGAACCGTAGAATTCTCATTTGGTCCGTCCCAAAATTACTCAATGCTACTGGGTGAGCTCCTGAGCCACGCCGCTATTCATGCCGTGCATCATCGTGGGCAGATTGCCTTGTTATTGAGATTACTCGGCCACACTCCCGGCGCCTTTGACATATTGTTTTATTATGCCGAAAAGGCGGGCATAAGCGCACAGTAGAGGAAGAAACATATTGCGTGTTCTCCTCTCAACGCTGAATGACTTCGACTCGCAGACCCGCGGGGCCTTCCACGAAGACGAATTTCAGGGCGCCGAACGTCCTCGGCTCTGATGTGAACTTGACGCCTTTGGCTTTCAGATCCGCGATGGATTTGTCCAGATTCGCCGCGCGCCAGCTTAAATGATCCAGGACGCGCCCTGCGCTGGCGGCGGTCTCTTCATTGCTTTTCGCCGCAAGCACCCAGACGCTGCCATACTTCAGGGCGTCAATCCGCCCCTTGAGTTTCGTGCGCTCGCCGCCGAACGAATCGCTGAGCCATTTCATCAGCGCTTCGGGGTCGGCGCCGCGCAGATGGATGTGATGGAAGCCGGGAGTTTCACTATCCTGCACGACCTCTATCTTCACGCCCCAGGGGTCTTCGATGAAGCCGAGTTTGAACAGATTCGGCGCATCACGCACGGCCATCGTCACTTTGGCGCCAGCTTCGGGCGTTTGCAGTTCTTTCATCTTCGCGTCCAGGTCGCTGAACGAGAAGCCGATGTGATCAATCACCGAGCCGGCGCTCGGGCCGGCCCCGTCGGCCTTGCGAAACATCAGGAGCGTAGAGCCGAAAGTCACTTCGTTTGCGCCCGGCCCTTTCGCGCCTCCCATATACTTGATGTACCACTCGGCGGCTTTGGCCGGGTCGGGCACGGACAAATGGACGTGATCGTAAGGCGCCGTCGCTGTCTGCGGCGTTTGGTCGCTTGCGGATATTCCTGCCGTCTCGCCTTTCGGCGCCAACCCCAGATGCTCGCGAAACCAGTTGGCGGCGGCATTGGAGCTGATCTCAAACGGCTCGTTGATGTACATCTCGAAATGCGTGATCCCGGGCACGCTAATCAACTTCTTCGGGCCGGTCAGCGCTTCCATCGCGGCATAGGCGTGATCGCGGTTGTTCATCAGTTGTTCTTTCTCGGCCACAACAAACAACACCGGACGATCCCCGACGGCTTTCAGGTGATGAAACGGGCGGTACTCGGCGACCGCCTGCTGAGTTTCTACGTCTACCATCCGCCGCACCGAAAAGCCGGTCTCGTATTCGCCGCCCTGTCCGGTACGCGCGCGTTTGATCGCGTCTTCGAGCTGCGCGCCTCGTACGGGCGCCGGCCCCGGCTGAGAATTCTTGCCCGCGATGGATGGAACCTGAATCGCCACCGCCTTGACGCGCGAATCGAGCGCAGCGGTCATGATCGAGTGGCCGCCCGCGAAGCTCGAACCCCAGACGCCGATGCGGTCCGGGTCAACGCCCGGCTCGCCCTGCAGATAAGAGATCGCGTTGCGATAGTCCTCGACCATCTTCATCGGCAACAACCGTGTCCGCGTCAACACCACATCCATCTTTGTTTTGATAAACCGCTTACCGTCGAGCGCCTGGCTGGGATCCGCCGTAGTCACTGTGGGCTGCGCCTGCGCGATGAAAGGATCGCTCGATCCCCAGCCGCGATAATCAATCACCATAGCCACCAGCCCGCGTTCGGCAAAGCGCGCGCCGTATTTTTCAATCGAGAAGTGCGTACCAGCCCAACCCTGGCCGAGCACAACGCCGGGCGTCTTGCCGCTCGAAGAAAATCCTTTGGGGTAGAAAATCTTGGCGTAACAGCCGACGCCGTCGCTGTAGTAGGTAACTTCTTTGGCCGTCACGCCCTCGGCCATTTTGTAAGCCCAGTCTTCCGGCGTCAGGCCGCTCTTGACCTTCTCCTGGGCGACGGAGACCGTTGCCAGACAGAGCAGCAAAGCCGTCGTGAGCGCCGCTGGCGCATTCTTCTTCATAATTTCCTCCGTTAGGTTAAATGCTCGTATGGCGCGTTTGTGGTTTCGGGTTTGGAAGGCTCACTTGAGACAGGAACCGCCATCCACCGTGATGAAACGGTTACTTCTTCAAATACTGATCGAACCATTCAATGGCGAGCTTGATCGCCTGCTCGCGCGCCGCGCTGTAGACGCCGTAGTGCGTGATGCCAGGGATCAGGACGTACTTCTTCGGCTGCGGGGCGCGCTCGTAGGCGAGTTTACCGTGATCCTTGATGTCGAAGAGTTCTTCCTTCTCGGCGTCTATGAAGAGCGCCGCGCAGTTTTTGAGTCTGGCGGCGTCTTCGACCGGCGCGTAAAGCAGCAGCTTGTCCCGAATCGGCGCGCCAATCAGGTTGCCGATCACGCGCATCTGGCGCGGCGGCGGATAGCCGAGTTCGCCGCGCGCGCGACGTGTAGCTTCGTCATAGGCGAGCTTCAATTGATCGGCCTCGCTTCCCGCCAGCGTGGTTATCGCCGGAGGTCGCGAGTCGAACGCGGACACCTGGCCGACAATCGCTTTTACGCGCGGGTCACGCGCGGCGACGTAAACGATGTGTCCGCCCGAATAGCTCGAACCGCGCAAGCCGATGCGGGCCGCATCCACCATCGGCTCGCCCATCGCCCAGTGAATGGCGTTGAACCAGTCGGTGACGAATTCCAGCGGGTCAACCACCTCGCGCACTTCTACCACATCGGCGCTGAACTTCTGCGCCTGTCCGGAGACGGGCTTGACCGGCGAAGTCCCGGCCAGGATCAGCCGCGCGTCGCTTTCTCCCCAACCGCGATAGTCGAAGGACAAGACCAGATACCCCGCATTCGCGAGGTCAATCGAATCCCGGCGAAAGCCCGCCGCCGTGCCGCCCCAACCGTGCGCCTGGATGATGGTCGGGAGCTTTTTGCCCGCGAGCGATTTGAGCGAGAAGAGTTCGCCATGCATGCGCACGCCTTCGCTCATGATGTTGACCCGGCGGTAATCAATATTGTCGGGCGGTTTGAAACTGGCCGCCGCCGTTTGCTGTTGAGACGCCGGGTCAGGCGGACGCTGCGGATTGCTTTGCTGAGCCAACAATCCTTGCGAGCCAAGCAGGACGGCGCAACCGAAACCAAGCGCAATCGCGACGACGAATTTGCGGTTAAGCAAAACTTGCCTCCTTTTTTCTTGTCCGATATTTTCCTGAAGGCGGGGCTACGAACGATTATGGCTTGCCCTCCGGCAACGCAAAGAGCAGCACCGTCGACGATCCACGCTGCGCGCGCCAGAAGCCGCTCGCGTTACCAGAATTCACCGCCACATATTGGCGGCCGTTGATCGCATAGGTAATGATCCCGCCGTTGAGCGGCGCGTCCGCTTTGAAGCGATAAAGCGGTTTGCCATCGCGCGCGTCCAGCACGAGAAAATCGCCCGTCATCTCGCCGGTGAAAATCAACTCCCCTGAAGTCGTCGTCACCGCCGCCAGCAACGGGCGCTGCGATTCGTATTTCCAGCGCACTTGTCCGGTCGAAGCGTCAATCGCCGTCAACCACCCACGCGATTTCTCCGGCGGGTCATAGGTGTACGTCCCTCCCATAAACCCGCGCGATTCGCCGCGGCGAAAGTCCTTGGCTTTCTTGAACACGCCGCACCAATCCGCCGCGTTGACGAACAGCGTATTCAGGCGAGGATTGTAAGCGGGACCGTTCCACTGCACGCCGCCGAGAACGCCTGGACAGGCGTAGACGCCTTCCATCGTCAACGGCGCGTCCACGTTCTTGCGCGTCGTCACCTCGACCTCGTACAAATGCTCCCGCGTCTCGCGGTCGAGCACGTGAAGCATGCCGTCTTTGCCAGCGGTCGTGACCAGCTTGCGCATTTTACCGTTGACCTTCGTTTCAAACAGCGGGCTGACCTGCGTCAAATCCCAGTCGTGAAAGTCCGCGGGCACTAGCTGATGAAACCACTTCAGCTTACCAGTGCGCGCGTCGAGCGCCAGCATCGAGTTAGTGTAAAGATTCGAGCCCAGCCGCGAGTCGGTATAAAAATCAGGCGCGGGATTCGAGACCGGCACGTAAAGCACGCCTTTTTCGGCATCGAGAGATAACGGCGCCCAGACCCCGCCGCCGCCAGTCTCGCGCGCCTCAACGTCCTTCCAGGTTTCAGCGCCCGGCTCGCCTTCGTCAGGCACCGTGTTGAAGCGCCAGACCTGCTCGCCGTCTTCCAAACGGAACGCGCCGACCCAGCCTTTGACGCCAGCCTCGCTGCCCGCCGGACCGATCAGAATCAGGTCTTCGTAAAGCAGCGGCGCCATCGTGAAACCGGCTTCGCGTTTCTTGCGATCCAACACCGGACGCTCCCAGAGCAGCTTGCCGTCGGCGGCGTCGTAGGCCAGCAAATATCCGTCGTGCGTGCCGCGCACGAGCTTGCCGTCTTTGAGGGCAAGGCCGCGATTCATCGGCCATCCGTCCGGCCCTTTTGGCTTGCGATCTACGCGCCATTTCACTTTGAGCGTCGCCGCGTCCAGCGCCATCGTCGAGTTGGTCGTCGCGACGTAGAGCAGGCCCCGATAGACGAGCGGGTTGTTGTGAAAGACGCTGGCGTCGGCGAGCTGGTAAGTGGCGACCTGCTGCAACGAAGCGGCATTGCGGCG
>Ga0126377_10001593_pt1 | contig 14965 bp, 33 predicted proteins | sample PanSoiMetPlot_22_FD_92647 | JGI IMG/M metagenome (GOLD analysis project Ga0126377, IMG submission 92647) | Tropical forest soil microbial communities from Panama - MetaG Plot_22 | ecosystem: Environmental > Terrestrial > Soil > Tropical forest > Bulk soil | place: Panama | collected 2016-02-17
CTTCGCTTCCGCCCTGGTGGCCTGGATGGTTTGGGCGACCGTGATGATCTCCACCACCGAGACCGAGAAACTCAACGCACGGGAGACGCTGTGATGACTGCCCTGATGATGGTTGCCGCCGCTTTTGTTTGGATGCTGACCCTGCACGCGGCGACGAAATACGCCGCCGGCTGACCGAGGAGACGATGATGACCGTCGAGAAAAAGCTGGCTTTCCTTCACGCCGTGATGAAGGCGCGCTATCCGAGCGAAATGGGCAAGGTTGCTAAGGCCTACGGCGTTCCGCCCGAGGCAAATCCGTTCGCTGTCGCTGGTGAACTTCATGAGCACGAAGCCGAATGGAACTCCGGCTACAACACTGCCTGAGGAGACCGCCCTGTGACAACTTGTCACCTCACATTTCTCATATGAGATACTAGATTAGCAGTGCCAGAGAGAGGGAGAAAAAAATGGCAATCGTAAGAAACCCGGCCGGCAAGATCGTCGCCAAGCGCTTCACCATGGCGCGGATCGAACGCGCGATGAAGGACAACGCTGGCTTCTGCCTCGCCTGCGGTGCCGAAGCGGAAGGCGTCGAACCCGACGCGCGGAAGTACCACTGCGAAGGCTGCGGCCTCAACCACGTCTACGGCGCCGAGGAACTGGCGCTCATGGGCCGCGTGAAGTGACGGAGGAGGGAATCATGATCAAGATCGTTCACAACAAGCTACTCGGCGGCTGGTTCGTGGTGCGAGGCCCGCATCACTTTCCGCTCGCCGGCCCGTTCGCCACCCGCGCCGAGGCCAAGGCTTGGCTGGAGCGTAAGCGATGACCCGCGAGCGGCTGTGGAAGATCGCCGGCACCAGCAAGGGCGGCAACCCCGTCCACATCAAGGTGCGCGCGGCCGATTACTTCGCGGCCCGCGCCAAGGCGAAGAAAACCGGGATGAGAATCCGCGACATCGTGCTTGAAGAGGAGAAACCATGACGATCAAAGTGCACAAGTTCAAATCCACCGGCGAGGCCTACGACACCTGCATGTGGAACGAGGAGATCAAGTCCGGTGACGTGCTGGTGATCGCGTCGGAGGGTGTCGTCGGCATCGCCTACGCATGGCCGTTCGCAGTGACCGAGGAGTACGGCGACCTGCACGGGATGGAGCCGGGTTACACGCTCGCCACCATGTTCGGTGGCAAGTTCGCCGCGTCCGAGCCCACCGCGCTCGCCGAGATCGCCAAGCTCAAGCCACGCAAGGCCGGCCCGATCCGGGTCCGGTACGAAGCGGTCGACGGCGCTGGCGCAGTCAAGACGTTCAAGACGATCGCCGCGGCGCGCCGGTTCGCCCACTACTACGTCGGCGCCAACGCCGAGGTGAGCACCATGGGCTACGCCGTATCGAGCGATGGCGTCGGCAAGGTCACGGTGTCCGGCGCCGCCACCATCACCGACTTGTTTCCGGCTGAGTGAATCCATCAACAGAGGAGAGTTCCAACATGACCCGCTTCATCACCATCGGCGCCGCCGCACTGGCGGCAACCGTGTTCGCCGGACCGGCGCACGCGCATGGCTTCGGCTTCAATCTCGGCATCCAACTGCCATTCATCGCCCCGCCGCCGGTGGTCTATGCGCAACCGCCGACGATCTATGCACCACCGCCCGCGGTCTATGCGCGATCCTATCCCGGCTTTCATCCGCCAACCGTGTGGACACCGACCCCGGTGCTGCCCGACGAAACCACGCGTTGGGTGCAGGCCGCGCTCAACAGCCTGACCGGCGCCGGGCTTGACGTTGACGGGATCGCCGGGCCGGCCACGGTCGACGCCTTGATGGCGTTTCAATCCGCCAACGGCCTCGCCGTCGATGGCATCGCCGGGAGCGGCACCATCGCCGTGCTTGAAGGCCAGCTACGGCGCTTGCCGCCACCACCGCCGCCACAGGCACCCGCACCGACGCACTGACGAGGAACGACGACGATGTATGAACTACTACACATGAGCCTGCTGCCGCTGGCGATCGCATTCGCCCCGTTCCTGTTCGCCATCACCCGCGGCAAAGGCGGCGACGGATGGAAGATCACAACCTGCATCCTGTGCCTGTGCGCGCTCATCGGCAGCCTGTTCATCCTCCCCGGCCTCCTGTTCTGGCTCGGCGCCTGGGCAACCGCCGCCGCCGCCAGCAGCGCCGCCGCCAACCACCGGATGCAGACGCAGATGCTCCAGGCCATCGCGCGCGAAAGGGCAAAGCAATGAGTGCACATTCATTCCCTTCGATCGTCGCGCTCGCCGCCATCCTGCTGTGCACCAGCCCGGCCCTCGGGGATACATTCCGCGACGGCGCCGGCAACGTCGTGGGCAAGAGCCGCACCGACGGTAATGGCGTGACAACGTTCTACGGCCCGAGCGGCTTCGTCGCCGGCAAGGCCCGCAGCGATCGCAACGGTGTCACCCGGTTCTACGATCGCGCCGGGCGAGTGGTGGGAACAGCACGATGAGCGACCTGTACGAAATCGCACAGCGGCGCATCGGCGCCCCCACCTACTGGCTCCTCGCCAACGGCAAATGGGGCGGCGCCCTCTCCCCGCGATCCCGCTGGCGCGGGTCCGAGGAAGAGGCCCGCACCATGGTCGCGAAGATTACCGAGGAGCGCGAGGCGTTCGTCGCCAAAGCCGTCGGCGACGGCGCCGACGAAGACGCCATGCGCGCCGCCTTCGCCGCCCTCGAACTCCAGCCCATAGCCCCGCGTTTAAAATGAGCCGGCGGCACCGCCGGCTACAGGAGGCCAACATGGCAAGATTACGCGGCAGTCGAGTGCGAGCATCACAACGGGCCTTGGCGCGGATGTCGCCGCGCAGCGCCTCGCTCGCCCTCGCCAAAGCAAAAGCAACCGGCCGAATCTACCCAACCTCAGGACAACGAGCGCGCGCCGCGCGGCGAACTCGACGTTGAGCCCCGCCATCAAACCGGCGCCATCGGCGCGTAGCTAACCGCCGTCGGGCGTTCTCCCTCCCCCCGGCTTCGACCACCCCCTGCCCCGGTCCCGCCGGGGCATTTTTTGTCACCGTTGCACGTGAAACGCGCTAACCAACACCTCGGACCCGCCTGGACGATTAAAAGGCCCCGCCAGTGGCCCAGGGTGCCCCGCCCATTCGTTTTCCTGGCCACCCCCTTACCCACCTAGCCACCCACCCCAAAACGCACCAGCGAGCCCGCCAGCCGCCTTTGGTGCGGGTGTGGTATTTTTGCAACAGGGTTTGGAGGGAGGTCGAGCGGGGGACCTCAGCCCCCGGCCCGGCCGGCCGCGCTCCACGCCCAAGATTCGAAGCCCCCCCTCGGCGATCGGTGCGCGCGGCTCGCGGCGCCGAGCCCCGAGGCCCCGGCCCAGGCCGGGCCACTCTCTGCAGACGGGAGAGGTCGGCACCGCGGTGAGGCTCAAATGCTAACGATATCAGCAGGTTGCGACACGCTAGCCCTAGTACGCTGCCAGCTAGCCGACACTGAGCCGACACGAACTCGCGGGATCGAGGCACTCACACCTCACCTGGATACCTCCGGCCCAAGGTCGGCCGAGCCAGCCTGCCGCCCCGGCCGAGCGCCTCGGGCCTCGCGCGCGCTCGCGCGTGCGCGCACGGGCGCGACCCGGAACCGGGTCCGGCGCGGCAACTTCCCGGTGATGTCGGGTGACGGGTTGACGGATGTGACACATTTTTCCTATTTCCATCCTATATACGCATAGTGTGTAGTGTGATATATATATCACACCTCTGTGTATATATGTATATGATGTGTCACATCTGTCATCTGTCACTTATATATATACTTCAACGATTTAAGCGATGACACGTGTGACAGGTGTGACGGATTTCACCGCGGTGTTCACCGGGTTGCTGAACTTCACCTCTTACATGAACCTCGGATAATCCGTCACATCTGTCATCTGTCATCGCTCACAAACTGGATGAACCTCTAAAAAAGCGTCACATGTGTCATCTGTCACCAGAGGGTGACAGATGTTGGTTTTTGCCCCCGCTCGCTACCGGGCTGCCATCCGCTCCTCACCTAGAAGATGTATACTGTACAATGACCGAACTTGCGCGCGTTTTTCGCTTGCACATTTACGACGCTGGCATGACGATAGCGGGCGGCTTTTGTGCGGGGGAGACAACACCGGGACAATTGGAGGCGTTCCCAATGGTGGAGCTTGTTGATATTGATGCCGGCACTGATCCGATGCTCTCCCTGATGCAAAAGCTGTTTCAGGAGATGCGGCTGTTGCGCAGCGATATGCAGGCGCTGCGCCAGGAGAATCTGGCGCTCCGCCAGGAGCGTGCGGCGGCTTATGAATGGGTGGCGGAGCAATTGCAGGCGATCCGCGCCGAGGTTGAGGCCGGGCATGATGCGGCGCGTTTTGCGGCCGATGCGGCGCGCATGACGGCCGATCGCCAGCGCGGGCCGGCGCACGTGATCGGGCTGATCCACACCTCGCCCGAGGTCTATTGGCCGCCGGTCTCGGTGGCCTGATCGCGGCCAGCCAACGACCGCCAAACATGCCGGCCTCGCCGGCCACTACCCTGCGCGCCGGGCTCCTCGCCGGTGACAAAACTGTCAATCGGGAAATACCCTGAACCACCGTTCAATCCACCGCAAATCACCCTCCGGGTTTCACCTGATGCCACAACTACAAAGCGCATCTGTATTTGTCTTTGGTTCGAACCTCGCCGGCCGCCACGGCAAGGGCGCGGCCAAATTCGCCCGCGATCACCACGGCGCCATCCCCGGCCGCGGCGCCGGCCGCCAGGGTGCCAGCTACGCCATCCCCACCAAGGACGCGCACCTCAAGCCGCTGCCACTCCGGGAGATCGAACTCCACGTCGCGCTATTCATCATCTATGCACGCGAGCACCCCGATCTCGATTTTCAGGTGACGGCGATCGGCACCGGGCTGGCCGGCTACCGCCACGAGCAGATCGCCCCTATGTTTGCCGATGCACCACCGAACTGCACCCTGCCACCCGAGTGGCTCCGCCTTTTGGAACGCACAGCATGACCCGCCGCGGCATCACCACGCTGTGCCCGCACTGCGGTTACGAGCACAACGCCACCTCGGCCGTGGTCGAGCGCGGCCACACCGGCCCGGAGCCATACCCAAGCCCCGGCGATTACACCCTGTGCTTTGGCTGCGGCGAGTTCTGCACCTATGACCGCAGCGGCATGCTGCGGCGCCCGACACATTCCGAGATGCGCGAGATCAAGCGCGATGAGCGCTGCCAGATGGTGCGCCAAAGCTGGCTCGCCAGCCGCGCCACCCGCCAATAGGATGCTCCCATGAATGAACGATTCAAGATCGTGTGGTTGGATAGCGGGAAGGAACCACGCTGCGCATCCAACCCGGATTATCCGCATGGCATCGAACCCGACCTGTCGAGCGGCGCGAGCAAAACCTGTACAGTGATGCTGCCCTATCCAGCCAAGCGCGTCGGCGCCTATTCAATCGAATGCCAGACTTGCGGGCTGCGTGTCGGCATCACAACGGCCGGGCGCCCCGATGATCCGCGCTCGGTCAAACTGGCCTGTAAGTAGGAGGATCGAGGATGGTCGACATCCTGCACACCGCACCCAACAAGCCCGGCCATGTCATCGATCAGGTGTGGGCCGTCATCTCGCGCGACGCCAACGGCGAAGGCTTGTGCGCCGGCCCCATGCCGCCATTTCCCGTAGTTCCTTATATCGCCGCCGACGAAGCTCGCCTTCAATCCGTCATCACAATGGCCACCGAGCTTGCCAGGATCACCGGCCAGACATTCACGTTGATCAAACTCAGTCGCCGCGATGTCGTCGGCACCATTGACGGCAACGGACTGACGAGGCACGAATAAAACCACTGCCGTTATGACAACTTGACACCACACCGGGAACGGTGTGGAATTCCCACCGCCGGCCTTACCGGGCCGCCCTCGATCTGCCGCGCCATCGCAATTCCTAAAACCACGGAGACATAACCATGTCGCCCGACGACACGATTGCGCCCGGCCAGCGCATCAGGCAGCGGCGCAAACAACTCGGCTTCTCAGGGCAACAGCTTGCCAAGATGGTCGGCTGTCACCTGCAAACCATCGACAAGATCGAACGCGGCGAAATCAAATTCTCCCGCTACCTTGCGCCAATCTACACCGCACTCGGGATCGAGCCACCCAAGCCATCACCGCCACCACCGCCACCGCGCGTTGAACCTGCCCAAGCCGCGCGGCTGGCGCGGCTTGAAACGGAGGTTGCCAAAATGCGCCAGCGGCACGAAACGGACATAGCCGAAATGCGCCACCGGTTCGATCGCCTTGCCTGCGATGTCGCCCAGGCTGCCCGCAATCTCCTCGGTCCGGCCTGATCCAAACGAAAGCGGCCGGAGCATCAGCCCCGGCCGCCTCCTCTAACCCGTCAGCCGCTCTTCTTCCGGCGCCACGCGTATCGGCGCGCCGGGTCCTTCGCGACCCACTGCCGGCAGAATTCTTCGGCAGCTTCAAGCGTCCCGTCGACTTGCTTCGCCCGCGCGCTCGCCAGCAGGCCGAAGTCCTGTAGACCCGAGTCGTATCGGACCGAATGCCCGTACAGGCTTTCGACGATCTCGGCGCCGACGATGCCGCGCTGCGCTCGCTCGCGCTGCAGGGTGCAAAGGTCGGTGCTCGCAAAGCCGGCGCCGGTCCACTCGCAGCGGCGCAGCGTCTCTGCGCTCAACGCGTCAACAAGCGGTTCGCCCGCGACGATCACCATCCACTCTTGCTTGATCATTGTGTTCTCCCGTTAACGTTCGCCGTCACATCGGCAAGGTGACAAACCACCGGCGACCCTTCGGGGTCTTCCGGCTTTCGACCTCGGGACGCTCGCCCTCGACCACTTCGCCGGTGGCAAAACAATGCTCCAGCGCCGCCTCGGCGCGCTCGCGCGTCTTGTAGGGGCCGGCGTACTCAAAGCGGGGTTCCATTTCTCTCTCCTCTCTTCACCCGCTATATAGGCCGCTCCGGCACTGGTGACAAGATGGCACCGCTGCGACATTTTGGCGTATTTTTCTTTTGGTGACATCTTGACACCAGACCGCTCCGGCCCCATATTCACCCTGTAAGGAACGGAGACACTGATGACTGCGCTTTTCACCCGCTACGGCACCGAGATGGCCGCCACCCATCGCAGCGAAAAAGGCAAGCCGATCGCCATCGTGCCGCGCAAGTGCGGACGCTGCGGCGGCGCCGGTGGCCACGAAATGTGGCGGCACACCGGTTGGACCTGCTACGACTGCGGCGGCACCGGCAAGCACAAGAACGGCCCGGAACGGGTGAAGCTCTACACCGGCGAGGAACTCGCCAAGTTGAACGCCGCGGCCGAGAAGCGGGCCGCCAAAAAGGCCGCCAAGGTCGCGGCCGAGGTCGCCGCGGCAAAAGCCGAAGCCGAAGCCCGGCGGGCCGAGTTCATGGCCGCCCACGGCGCGCTCCTCGAAAAGGCCGAGCCCTACAAGGGCAAGTCCGAATTCGTCGCCAGCGTGCTCGCCAAGGCCACCGAGCGGTGCGAGATCAGCGAAAAGGCCGCCGCGGCGCTTGCCGCCGCGGTCGAGCGGATCGCCGCCGAGGAGGCGCGGAAAGCCGCCGCCGGCTACATCGGCAAGGTCGGCGAGCGGGTGAAAAACATCAAGGTGACGGTGACGCACGTCGCCGAGTTTCCCAGCGCCTACGGCTACAACCGGGTGTTCCGGATCGTTGGCCTGCGGACCGCGGAGGGCAACACCGTGGTGGTCAAGTCCGGCTCGTTCTACACCGAGAAGGGCGAGACTCTCACCATCTCCGGCACGGTCAAGGAACACTCCGAATACAAGGGCGAAAAACAGACCCGGCTCGAACGGGTCGCGATCGAGGAGGTGGCGGCCGAGGAGGCCGCCGCCTGATCACAACCACAGAGGAGACACCAATGGCACGCGCCAACATACGACCTCACGCTCGCGCGATCCGAAAAATCATCGCGCACATTCCCGGCGCTTGGGTGCGCGAGTATCACGACGGGATGATCGCAGCCAGTTGCTCCGGCGCGATCGGGAGAACGAACACCGCGCGCGGCATGGCCGAGGTGCGCGCCGCGCTTGAAGCCGCCGGCTATCGCTGCGAAGCCAACGGCAAGCCGGGCACGTCGGGTCAATTCACCCTCGACGTGTTCCCGCCAACCTGATCCGGAAAACCACTTATTGCCGCGCGCGCCGGGAATGGCTAGTTAGCCGGCGCATCCTTGACTCGTCGACCGGGATGCCTACTCCAAACCTTAACGAGGCCGCCGCCGCGCGGCCTCTTTTTTTTATGCGTGCCCCTCGACATCGGGCTGCCCCTCGAATCGCCTCTTTGAGCATCGTCACCACATCGGCGCGGGTGGCGTTGCTGATGTAATTGCAGCGGCCCCCGTGCCCCTCGAACGGAAACACCAGCAACACAAACCCGGTGACTCGCTTCTCGCCGGTGAGATCGCCGTTCAACACGCGGTCGAGCAAGTGCGCGATGTTGTTCATCTGCTCGCGAAACCGCGGCTCAATCGGTCCGTCACCTAGTCCGTGTCCTGGCATGTTTCGCCTCCATTATTCTCGCAAATTGCGCCGGTGGCGGGTCCGGCCAGCACCACATCACCACATCGTTGACCGCGATCGCCGGCCGCTTCACCGCGCCGTCTGCAATCGCTTGCTCCGCTTCGGCTACCGATGCAAAGAACACCGGCGACCACGCCGGCGGCTCAAGATTGATCGTTGCCCCGCGCTCATCGACGGCATAGATCACGCTCGCCCCGGCGTACAGGCGGCCCTTGATCGCATAATGGTCCTGATGCGTCGGCTCGAACAGGCCAAACTCATAAACCACGATCGCAGTATATCGATCGATCATCGCGTGATCGCAGGCGCCGCGATCGAGGTTGATCATCGCGCGCGCCGCGTCGAGATCGGCAACATCGACAATCTCCAGGCACCGCTCGCGCGGCTTGACAAGTCCGAACTTCAATCACGCCTCCATTAATGTCGTGGTTGCTTCGCCTCATGTTCGAGGAACGCGGCTAGGTCGTGACGCAGGAAATCGGCGAGTTGCTCCTGTGCCACGCGGATGAATTTCTCCACCCCGTCCGGCTCGCGCAACAGCTTGGAGTACGGCGCCAGGGTGTGCACCACTGTGCGCGCCACCACCGCCATCAGCACCACCGTGAACAGCGAGCCGTCATCCTCCAGCGCCCGGCGCATGGCGGGATCGCGCTTGAGATCGCGCGCGAATTGATCGAGCCGCCGGCCGAGCTTCGCTTGCGCCCGGCATAGCGGCGTGTCGTCATATTCTATTGCCACGGCAACACCCCGCGCCACCACCACGCCACCACCACGCCGATCAGCGTGCCGAGCGTTGCCGCCGTCATCGTCGCCGCAAAAGTTACGACCGATGCCCTGATCTCCGCCAGCCGCTCGCGCCGCGCAATGTCGAGCGCGATGCGCATCAGATCGTCGTCGCTTGTCACTCTCACTGCAAATCCCCATCCCAGGCCACGCAATCGAACACCGGCAGATAAACCCAGCCGGGCACGGCGATCGCCCGCATCGGCCGATCGGCGAACCGATCGCCACACGCATCAACAAAATTCCGATGCATGCGCCGCAGCGTCGCGAGCGCCTGATCGTGCGGCATGAATGCGTGATCGCACATCATGGCCGCTTCACCAGTAGCTCGATCGCAAACATTCCGGCATGCCGCTGGCACATCGGCTTGCCATCGATCACAAACGATGCATATGCGCCGCACAGTGCCGGCGGCGTTTCTCCCAATCGCCACACCTTTACCTCACACGTGCGCACATCATTTCTATCCAAACGCTCGGCCCACCTGTGCGTGCCCTCGCATGTCTCGCGCCCGCATGTTGGACAACGCATCATGGCGGCTCACCCTCGGGTGGTGCGAACAACGGGCCAGGTGGCTCGCGCTCGACAATAGCGCGGTAGTCGGCGGCGATCTCCTCCATCAATGTGATCTCGCGGCGCGCCTCCTCCTCGCCCATGACGCCGCGCGCAATGCGCTCGGGATAAACGCGCAAGCGCATGCGCACCTCGCGCTCGGCGCACCGCAGCTTGTCAACCGCGCTCGCCATCACGTCGCTCCGCACGCTCCGGCTCGACATCCAGATCATCCCGCCGATCGATCGGCGGCTGAATGCCGGATAGCTTCACTTGCAACGCCAAAATCTCGATCTTGCGTTTCAGGTCGTTGCATGCCGGCGTGTGCCAGTCATCCAGGTTTGGCACCGTGCCATCGGTGACACCGAGCGCCTCCAGGCGCTTTTCGTTATTGCATTTCTCGGTATGCTCGTGCGCGATGCGCCGCGCCTCGCGGGCGATTTGCTCGTTCAACAGGAAGCGCCGGAGCGGCTTTGTCATTTTCACACTCCTCTCACCAGCACTGTGTTGGCCATGGCGATCACGAACACTGCCACGGCGATCGCCAGTGCGATCCACGCCAGAATGCGAAACCCGTTGCGCCCGTCCATCACATCCTCTCCGCGTGGTCCTTGTGGCGGGTTTCTATGTCGACACCGCCCCCGGTTCTTCCCCGGCTCGCCGCTTGTCGGGCCTGTAGCCACCGATGCCCTTATGCGGTTGTCCCTTGGTACTCACCTTTCGGCTTTCGCAGTGGCTAGGGATAACTCACCATCCTAATTCCGGCTCCGACGCCGCCGACATCGGCCGCAGCGCGATGCCGCGAAACCCGCGCAACGCTTTCGTGCGCCGATACGTGAAGCCTTTTGACATCAGGCATTGCGAGAACGCCTTGGATGAGCCGGCAAACTCGCCGTGATCATCGGCCCACTTGCGCCACGCCGAGTAGAGAGAAGACACCGCGGTGAACGCCTGCGGATCGGCACGGCACTCCTCCTCAATGAAATTTCCGACCGCATCCTCGCTGTCGAGATATTCCGCGGTCGCGTCGCGCACCACCGGCGGCGGATCGAGGCCCTGCACAAGGAACGCCATGGTGCCATCGATCGCCCATCGCAAGATCGCCGGGTATTCCTTTTTGAGTTGCTCTTTCAGTGACTCGTCGCGCTCATCATCCTCGATCGTTACCGAGAACGGCACGAGATGCAGCCGCCGCCTGATCGCCTTGTCGACTGATTGCAGCGCCGGCTTGTGATTGCCGACGATGACGAGCTTGAATGCCGGCGTATACTCGAAAGAATCAGCCCGCATGAAGCGTGCCCGGATCGAGTCGCCGCCGGTCAGGAGTTTCACCTTTGACTCCGACCACCTTTTGTTTTGTTCCGTTTCCACGGCAGTGACAAGGCGCGCGCCGCGCAACACCGCCAACTCCTCGGGGTGATGCTCGAACTGGCCGGCGGTAAATGTTTCGATCGCCGCCGTGGTGGCATAGTCACCCATGATCCGGGAGATCGTCTGTAGGAACGTGCCCTTGCCGTTCTGTCCAGTCCCGTAAAGGAAAAACAGAACCTCCTCGGCGGTGCCACCGGTGAGGCAATAGCCCACCATCCGTTGGAGGAACGTCTGCAGCGCTGCATCGCCGCCGGTGATCTTGCCGAGGAAGCGCACCCACAACGGACACCCGGCGTCGCTCGGCGGACAGTCGGTGACCTTGCTGCAGTAATCGATGCGCCGGTGCGCGCGCATCTCGCCGGTGTCTAGCTCGATCGTGCCGGTCGGCGTGTTGAGAATGCGCGAGTTGCGATCGAACGCATCGGCATCGATCGCCAACGATTTGAGCGTGCGCGCGCGTTGCTCCACTGCCGAGACAAAGCCCCACATCTCCACTTTCTTGCGATCCTTTGGCCGTTCCTTGCCGATCTCGCAACAGAGATTGCCGGCTAAATCGATGGCGCGCCCGGTGCGATCCATCTTCCACCGGCCGCCGGTGAACACCATCCACTCGCCGAACTCGCGCACATAGCGCAACTGATTGGCGTGCCGCTTGGCATACTCGCTCGCCACCGCCTCGGTGGTGATCTGAAACTCGGGAAGCATGTAGGCCGGCACGTTGGTGCGAATCGGGATCACGTTGTCGCCAGCGAGTTCCTCGCCCGGCCTAGGTTCGCCGTGCTCGCCGTCGTCGTCCGTCATCACGCCCTCAATCGATATTCATCGGCGAAGTCCGCGCCCGGCTGATCGATCATGACCGCCACCGCCTCATGTCCGGCATAGAGATAGCGCGCGACGAGAAACGCCGCCGCGTCCTGGCCGGCGCGGTCGTTGTCTGCCGCCACGATCAGCCGGCGCACGTGCGGGAGCACCGGGAACGATTTGATGCCGCTGGTGCTCGCCAGCGCCCACATCGGCGAGGCCCCGCGCATGATGCAACACAGGCCGGTCTCCAGGCCCTCGCACACGGTGAGCGCTTGCGCCGGCACATCGATCAGCTTGATGGCGGCGCCGCCGGCCGGCCCTAGCTCCAATGGTTTGCCGTCCTTGTCGCCATGGCGATTCAAAAACGTGCGGTGGATCGCCTGCGGCGTATTGCTGTACGCGCCGCGCATCAGCGCAACCATGGCCGGCTGGCGCCCATGCTCGCGCGGGCAGCGCGGGTGAAAGCGGATCGTCTCGGTGAGAAGCAAGCGCCACCACGCGCCGGTGCCGTAATCGACGCCGCGCCACCACGTCAGATAAAACTCTGCCGGCGTGCCGATCGCCGGCACCGCCTCATTCCAGATGCGCAGCGCATGTGCCGTAGCCTCGGCCCGCGCCCGCGCCTCGCGCTCCTCGCGCTCGCGCCGCAATTGCCGCAGCCGCGCTCGCTCCTCGCGCGTCATCTGGCGCGGCCTCGATCCGTTCCACAGGCCGAGCCGCACCAGCGCCGCGATCACTTCGCGTGAGGTGCAGCCGGCGAGGCAGCGCACCTGCACCGAGGTGTGGCCGTCATAGATGATCAGGCTCGGCTCGCGGTCGGGATGCGCCGGACACTTGGCTGCGTATTGCCGCCCGCGGCGCTTGCCGCCGAGTGCTTCCGCCAGTGTCGCCGCATCGGTCATGAGCCGTTTCCCCACCGTGCACGCGCGGCATGGCTCGCAATCTCCGATCGGCGCGCGGGTGACAATGCCGCTGCCCGCGCGGCGCCGCCTTTCTGCCTTCCCTTGAGCTTAGGCACGTAGCGCCGATACGGCGGCAGACGCCGATCGCACGTGCGCTTGTGATCCTCATTCGGCCCACAGCCGCATGCCGGGCAATTCATCCATGCGTCCGCTATCGGATAGCCATCGCGATCAAAAGTCATGACACCTGCCGCGCCGCTTGCTCGCGCTCGATCTCGCTGATGTGCGCCCACACCTCAGACTCGGTGATGAGGAACTGATCGCCCCACCCGGCGACAACGCGAAATTTGAACGGCTGATGCAGTCGCACCGCGCGCTCATCGTCGTGCATCACCTTGCACAGAATCGCGAGCGCCAATTGCGCGGGGCCGCTGCCTCCGTAGCCCCATTCGAATCCGCACGGCGAGTGATTGAACAGGTCGCGCCGTGCGCTCAATAGATGGCCGCGCCCTCCATCCGCCCATCGCACTTGCGGGGTGCCGTCACGTTCGCGCCATCCCCAAAAATATCTCTCCATGTTTTTGCTCCCGGCCCATCCGCCGCAGGCGGAAAAAGCCCCCGCGCCCATCGATACGCCAGCCGGCCAACGCGATAGCCGTGTTGATCTGCCAAACGTGCGACTTGAGTCCCGACATGCGCGAGGCTCGCCGCTCGGAGAACACGATGGTAAACAGATCGTCACCGCTGATCCCGTCAGGCCCCGCGCGCGACACAGCATCAAACAGCCGCGCCTTTAGCGGCGTCAGCGGAACGCCTAGACGCATGGGACGGCCGCAGCTTGAACACGTGTCCCGCATGGCCTCACCATGTCTTGATGCCGGAGCGCACCGCGCCCCATTGAATCAACGCGGCGACTGCATCGGCATAGTTGTCGGCAAACGCATGCTGATAGCCGTTGGCGCCGCACCAAAAGGCGAACTCGGCTTGCTCATCCGTCACCTTGCCGAGCTTGGGCCGTTTCAATTCGAGCCAATGCGCACCACCGCGGTGCGGTGCGAGGAGGAGGAAGTCAGGCCACCCACGCGTGACACCCATGCGCTGTAAGCGTGCCGCGGTGATCGGCTGGCGCAATTCACCCATGGGCATGTGGGTCCATAACCAGCCCGGCGTTGCCCACCGGCGCAGTGTGTCGGCGACCATACATTGAAGGGGAAATTCGAGCGGTGGCGGTGCCTTTACACCGCGTTGTCGTGGACCTTTGAACAAATGGAGTTGCCGCGAGTCCATGCGGCGCTCCCGGTTATCCTGCTGATGATGGTCGACTTTTTGTGACGGAGGTCAGCCTAGCCCTTTTTAACCTGTCCGGCTAGCCCCACCCTCCAGGGTGGCATTTCGCCCCGCATGGTAGACAACGGAAGTAATCGCTCATAAGCTGTAGTAAGCGCTAGGCTGAGGTGGCCGCGAGGGATTACGGGACGGCCGCGCAAAAATTAATGAGAGGGAAGAAAGGGATGACAGCAATGGAGCAACCACATGGGGGTGCGAGCGCGATCGGAGAAATGATTCGCGCGAAGCGTCTGGAGATGAACATCTCACAGGCCGAGCTTGCACAAAAGATCGGGTCACACGCACAGACAATTCATAAGATCGAAGCCGGGATCATCAAATATTCCCGCTACTTTGACACGATCGGACGCCTGCTCAATTTGGAGCTTGCCGATAATTGGGCCGAACGTAACCGCTTGCCGCCGCTCAATCCTGCCGTCCGGGCGGAATCCGGCGCGCTGTTTGGGCCGGGCACCATCCTGGTGCACAGCGCCATGCCGCACGAACGCGATGCGCGGCTGACAATGCTGTCAACGCGGACAGTCGGGCGAACGGCCGCGCTGCAATGTCTGCAGCACGTTGCCAATGCCTACGCTTTCCCGATCGTCACCAGCGCCATGGCGCCGGCTTTTGAGATCGGTGA
>Ga0126377_10001594_pt1 | contig 14964 bp, 13 predicted proteins | sample PanSoiMetPlot_22_FD_92647 | JGI IMG/M metagenome (GOLD analysis project Ga0126377, IMG submission 92647) | Tropical forest soil microbial communities from Panama - MetaG Plot_22 | ecosystem: Environmental > Terrestrial > Soil > Tropical forest > Bulk soil | place: Panama | collected 2016-02-17
CACAACGCGACCACATCTTCCGACAAGACCGAATAACCCTGTTGGGTAAAAGCCGCCGCGGTTGTAGATTTACCCGCGCCCGCCGACCCGACCAGCGCGATGGCGCGACCATCGACCGCGATGGCGCTGGCGTGAAGGCATGTTACGCCGCGCAAACGCAAAAGGAATCCGAAAATCGGCCCAAGCAAGTAGGTCGCCGTATCTTCCAGCGTCAGTGAATCAGGCCAGGTCGCCCAGACTTCATCTCCGGTTCCGCTCAGGAAAAATTCGGTTCCATCGTAATATCGAAGCCGAAAACATCCTCTGTCGTCGAGCTTCCATATCCTGAGCGAGGGTTCAGTTTCATCGTCATCAAAGCGGCTGACGTACCAGACGTTTGATGCGGACATCTCCATCCCGCTTACCATCCGAGGCGTTGATTGCAGCCATACGCTCACGTCAGGCGCCGATGGGATCGGAAGAGGGGTCAAACCCGGAATGATGGCGTTTGAAGATATGCGCAGACCGTATGCCGAAAGATGCATCAGTGAATCCAGGGGATTAAAATCCATCAGGTCGAAATTAAACTGGGCGCCCTCGGGATATCGGCGTAATCCCGCGCGTAAGCAATCGGCTGTCTCACCGGCCTGCCGCCTGCTTACGCGCGCGGCGCTGGCGCCAATCTTATGTGGTTCGATCTAGGCCTCGATCATTTAAATCCGGTCATGTTGACTTCCTTACCTGGATTATCAGTCGTTTTGGCCGCCTGCTTCGTCAACGTTATTTCCCGAACATCTCCGTAGACCACCAATTGAGGGCGTCTATATGTCTCCTTCGAATCAAATCCATCAATCTTCACCACCTGTTTTCCGTTTTCAACCATAGCTTTACTCCTTCGTAATGGGGAGGAGTGTTAAATATGATGAGCCTTAAACAGGCTCGCTTGAGCGCCGGCTTTGCGGCTCTGCATCCAATACTCCAAACTTACTGGAGCGGTGATGGGGGCATACGTCATCAACACGCCTTGTTTATATTGTTCCAGGGCGCGCCGATAAGCTTTTCTGTCTACGTAGCAATCTCCGATCGCCGGGAGGCTTGTCTCAAGCGTGTCGGGAGCGGTCGGGTGGTTGAGACGAGCCAATACCCGATTTCCCGCCAACGGCGCTTTAGGCCGCGTCCGAACAGACTCTGGCAAGATCCCCCGCATCGCCTCGCGGTGAATCATCTTCTTGACACACCAGGGAACGGGAGGAATCGCCAACAAAAAACTGATCAATCTCAAGTCAAAGAACGGGTGACGTGTTTCGAGAGGCGCCGAGACAGGAAAGTCCGATTCAAAAAGATCAGACCAGAGTGGCGTGATCAACGCCTCGTACGCGTCCGGATGGGTTTTATGATCGGATTGCGCCTTAGGTGTATAGTAAAGCTCACACCGCTCTCTCAAACCGGTCCTCGTGACGAAGTCCTCGCTCAGCCAGGTGGGAAACTCGAGCGACCGATCTCTCATTCCCAGCCTCCGCTTTGTCTCCGACCGCAAACTCATTCCTCTCAAAGTATGGTATCTGAGCGCATGGCGACCGCCTTCCAGCAAAAACTTGACCACCCGCCCGCGCTTCAACAAATCCATGAAGTAAGCGTTACAGCCACCCATCGCCGGATCGCCGCCGTATCCGGTCAAGACTACCGGGCCGTGATTGGCGCATTGAAAATAACAGTCGAACCACAACGCCATCATCGGGTGGTTAGACGGCTGCTGGCAGTACATCTCCGGCCTGTCCCACCGCTCGAAAAGTCGGTACTCGTCGCCCGCCAGATAATTGACCTTCAGGTCCGCCGCCTTCGCGACCAGGCTGGCGTAGTAGCCTTCTTGATCGCCGGGCAGCAGCGAACGATAAATAATCGTAAACGCGCGCGCGCCGGCGGCCGGTCGTTCTTGCTGAAGAGTCTTGGCCGCCACAGCCGCAACGGCTGCGGAGTCGGCCCCACCGCTCATCAAAACGGAGACGCGGTCTGTTCGCAGCCGGTCTGTCACCGCCTGATTAAACAGCTCGCGGTAATGTGACACATACTCATCGCCATCGGCGTAGCGAATGTGGCCGTCGGTCGGGAGTTTCCAGTATCGTTCGATTCGCGTCCCGTCGCGCGTGACGGTTAGCCGGTGGGCGGGAGGTAGGCGACGGATGTCGGCGTAGACCGTAGCCGCTTCATCCTGGTTCCCGCCGAAAAGCAGAATGTCTCCGATGACCGATTCACTCAGTCTATCCGATACATCAGGATGTATACGCAGCGCGTCAATATCGCTGGCGAAAAGCAGGCTGGCGCCAGTTCGGACGTAGTAAAACGGCCTCACCCCGAAATGGTCGCGGGCGCAAAACAGACTCTGCGTTCGCCCATCCCAGATGGCGAACGCAAAATCGCCGATCAAGTGTTTGAGACAATCATTTCCCCAGAGATGGTACGCGCGTAGGAGAAGCTCCACGTCAGTGGCGCTCTCAAGGTTGGCCCCGTCGCCCGATTCCAATAGCTTGATCAGTTCAGCCCTGCCATCAACCCGCGCGTCGGCCGTGATCCAGACCGTACCGTCGATGCTGAACGGCTGACGCTCGCGAGTCGATTCGCCGGTGGCGCGCAACATCGCGTGTCCGAACGCCACGTTCCAGTTAGCCCAGGTATGCCGGGCGTCCGGCCAGCGCGCAGCCATGGATTCCGTCATTCCCTGTAGCAATTTAGTGGAAACCGGCGCGTCATTTAAATTGAGAATTCCGACGATGCCGCTCATTGTCTCCCGGCCCTGATAAACGTGACCGCGCGATCGAAAGGCGCGTAACGCAGCCGCACGTCATCACTGTCGTTCAAGACGACCCCATCGACCTCAATCCAGGCATGAGCTTCAAACCGCCCGGATACTTTCCTGGTCCCGACCTTAAGTTCATTTTGAATTCTCCGCCGGCGCAGCAGCCACCACAGCGCGAGGGATCGTTGCAGGCAATTGGCCGGGAAAACCCCATGCCTGACCGCTAAGTTGACTAGATGGCTTATGTGAAGAGCCTGAGCGAGGGAGGCTTCAGACCGCTCTGTTTTCCGGACAGAGTCGCGTGGAATGAAAAGTGAAAAGATGCGCTGAGACCTTCGCAGTCCGATCAACCGCAGGGCCAGCGCCGTCAAGGGTAGCAGTATCATAGCCAGGGCCAGCGTCCAACGCTCCCCCCGGCTCAGTCGCAGCAACTTACGAAGTTTTTTCACCGGCGACCTCCACCAACCCGTTCGCGATCAGCTTTTCGATCAACTCCCCCATGTCCTGTCTAAGCCTGTCCGCGCCGACATCGAATTCGTCGAGCAGGGCCTCGTAAGCCGATTGAATCGAATCGGAGGTCGTCAGCAGAGTCCACATCCGCGTCCCGACCTGGTCGAGGCCGAAATAACTCTCACTCTTGAGGTTCAACAACACCGACTCGCCTTCGATGACGTTGATCAGCGTGTCCTGTGTGGGCGCCAGTTTTTGATCGAAAGATACAGGCATATGTTCAATCCAAATCTATCCTCAACCGCTTCAGTCCCACGCCCATATTGCGCAGGTCGTCGAGTTTGCTTTCAGGCACCTTGAGGCTGGAGACGAGGACCTCGCTGACGCCGTGTGAATTAATCAACCTGGGGAGGTCGTCGCTGCTGAATATCTGATAGCCCCGCAGCAGCTTCCCGGTCTTTTGCGCGTCATCGTCAATGAACCCGACCGGCCGGTAGCGATAGACAGGATTGTTGAGCAATTCCCGGATCAACATCTCGCCGCCGTCGCCGGCGCCGTATATCAGAACCGACTTAGAGCCGGGCGCCGGCTGCCTTTGTCCGGCGATCAGCGCCGCGATCAGCCGGAACGAAATGCGACTGGCCCCGACGAAGAGCAACAACATCACGCCGTTGAGGACAAAGACGGCGCGCGACGGCCCGAAAAACTTGTAAAAGAGCAGTACGGCCATCCCGCTGGCGGCCGAGCCGGCGCCGACGGAGATGGCGATGCGAACGAGTTCGTCAAGTCCGGCGTAGCGCCAGATGCCTTTGTAGACTCCGCCGACCAGAAAGGAAAATATCTGAATCGCCACGAGCAGCGGCAGAGTTCGCATGAAGATCGCCATCTGCTCGCCGGGCAAATCGCCGTCGAACCTGAGCAGGTAGGCGACGTAATAAGCCAGCGCCACCAGACAGGAATCGAGCAGGATTTCGAATACCCGCCTGCGGTGTGAGAAGTTGGACAGCACATCGACCAACGTTCCGTTCGCGGCTTCCGCCTGCCCCTCCTCGTAGACGCGGACTTTGCCGACAAAAAGCCCGATGAACAGGACGCTGAGCGCGAAGCCGGCGATCACCGCCACGGTGACTTTGATGCCCAGTTGCCTGACCGCCAGCGCCATCGCCCCGGAGACGGCGGCGAAGAGATACAACATCAACACCGCGCGACGTTCGGACATCCCCAGCGCCACAAGCCGATGAGACGTGTGATCGCGCCCGCCTTGCGAGACGGGGCGACCTGACAGTTTGCGCGTCACCGTCACCAGCAAGGTGTCAAAGATCGGGATGGCCATAATCAACACGGGGGTCGCGAGCACCGCGTAAAGGTTCCGCATGCGCCCGAAATCACTCAAAAGCGCGATCCCGCTCAGCGTAAAGCCGAGAAACATCGCGCCGCAATCCCCCATGAAGATCGAGGCTGGATTGAAATTGAATCGCAGGAATCCCGCGATCGCCCCGGCGAGAATCAGTGGCAGCGCGGCTTCCGCCGTCTGCCCGTTGCTTAAAAAAGTTATCGCCAGAAAGACGCATGCGATCAGCGAAATCCCGCCGGCCAATCCGTCCATGTTGTCCAGCAGATTGACCGCGTTCGTGATTCCGACCAGCCAGAAGATCGTGAATAAATCGTTGGCGGCGGCCCAGCCCGTCCACGGCAGATGAAACCCGCTGAAGACTACGACCGACGCGGCCACCATCTGCATGACGAGTTTGTGGTACGGTTTGAGTTGCCTTATGTCATCAACGATCCCGGCGCCGAATAGCAACGTGGCTGCGATCAGTATAGGGTAAGCGCGTGGAAGATCGCGGGTGAAGACCAGACATCCGATGACGAACGACAGATAGATTGCAATCCCGCCCATCTGCGCCGTCGGCCTGCTGTGCCAACGATCTTTCCGGGGAGTGGCGACCATTCCTAATCGCAGTGCGCCATATCGAACCAGGGGTGTAAATATCAAACTCAGCATCGCTGTCAAGGCAACGCTGGCGCCAAGCCTCATCATATTTCACCTGCAGGGATTCGAAATCTATGCTTAAGGGCTTGTTGATTCGCGGGTGGAGGACACATCCCGCATACCTATTCATTGAACTACAACTTGATTGTCAGATACGGTAAAACCAGAAGACCTATGTCTGGAACAGCGTAGGAGTGGGGGCGCCAAATCGCGCCTCCAGCTTTGATCTCTGGTAATCTATCACACTCTCCAAAATCTCGTCCAAATTAAATGTCGGCCGGTAATCAATTAGTCGTTGTATCTTCGAAATGTCGGGCATGCGGCGAAGCATGTCTTCGAAGCCCTCCTCATACACCTGCTCGTATGGCGTGAAGACGATCTCTGAATCGGAACAGGTCAGAGATTTGATTCTTTCGGCCAGCTCCAGAATCGTCACTTCTCTGTCGCTTCCGATGTTGTAAACATCACCGACGGCCTGCGGATGTTCGATCAGTCGCATCAAGGCCCAGACCACGTCCGAAACATGAGTGAAGCAGCGGCTCTGCAGCCCGTCGCCGTAAACGGTGATCTCATCATTACTGAGCGCCTGTCTGACGAAATTGGGAATGACCATTCCGTAGCGCCCGGTCTGGCGAGGACCGACGGTGTTAAAGAGGCGCGCGATGACGGTCGGAACCTTCTTCTCTTTCCAGTAGGCGATGGCCAGAAACTCGTCAATCGCCTTTGAGCAGGCGTAACTCCACCGCCCCTTGTTCGTCGCCCCCATCACCAGGTCATCGTCTTCACGAAACGGAACGCGGTCGCGCTTGCCGTAGACCTCGGAGGTCGAGGTGATCAGGACTCGTTTACGCTTCTTGGCGGCATGATGAAGCACGACCTCCGTGCCGCGGATATTGGTCTCGATCGTCCTGACCGGGCTCTCGACAATCAGCTTTACGCCCACCGCCGCGGCGAGGTGATAGACCACGTCGCACAGGTCAACGAGTTCGGCCACCAGATGATTGTTCGTCACCGAATCCAGGTGATAATGGAAGCTAGGCAGTCCCTTGATCCTATCGATGTTCTCCATAGAGCCGGTCGAAAGATCGTCAATGATATAGACCTCGTCGCCGCGTTTGAGGTGGCCTTCGGCGAGGTGCGATCCGATGAAGCCGGCTCCGCCCGTAATCAATACTTTCATTATTATTCTTTCTTCAAAAGGGAGATTAACCATGAAGAAACGAAGAGCGCGAATGATTTTTTACGATCTTTCCCCGGATCCTTCGTTTCCTCGAAGTTAAGATTCGTTCGACCGTTTGACTATCATTTATCGGGAGCGACGCGACCAATTTTCCGCAATCAGGTCGCAATAGAGGCCGTCAATATCGCCGATCAACCGCTCCTTTGACAACCTCGACGAAACAAACTCGCGACCACGGGCGCCCATTTCGCGGCGCAGATCTGGTCGCTCTATCAAAAACTTCAACCCGTTCGCGAACGACACGACGTCTCGGCTCGGCGCGGTCACCCCGTGATCCCAGACGGTGAAGCCGTCGAGCGTTTCTATACGCCGGCCCATCAAATCGACTACACCACCGACCTCCGTCGAAGCCACCGCGCGGCCACAGCACATCGCTTCGATCAACGCAAGCGGCGTACCCTCATTGAAAGAGGTCAAGGCCGCAATGTCGAAATCGGCGTAAAGCGACACGGCGTCATCGCGAAACCCGGTGAAAGCCACCCGCGAGTCCACACCGGCCCTCACCGCTCCGGCCTCGAGCTCCGCTCGCAAATTCCCGTCGCCAATGATCGCGAACCGCGCGTTGTGATTCTTCAAGATCGCGGCCGATTCGATCAGCAGAGCGTGATTTTTGACCTCGCACAGTCGCCCGACCGCTCCGATCAAAGTCTCTCCCGCCCTAATCCCGATCTCGGCGCGTAAACGCCCCGGCGACGCTCTGGTCTCATCAAAATCGATCCCGAGAGGAATGACCATGAATTGCTCGAATCTTCCGACTTTGTACGTTCGGCAGATTTCATCGCGCTGCTGTTCGCTAATGGCGATGATGCGATCGGCGCACAAGCGAGCCAGCGCGCGCTCGATGGCGATGAAGAGCCTGGTCTTCGCCGCGCCATAATAGCTGTGAAAGATGTGGCCGTGATAGGTGTGAACCACGCTCAATTTGCGAGGGCGCAGCCGGAGCGCCGACGGAGTCAGCCATTTGTAGATCAGCGCCGCCACACGCCCCACGGCGCCGGCCTTGGCCTTGTGCGTGTGGACGATGTGTGGCTTCAACCGGAACAGTTCGCGCAGGATTTTGAAGATGACAATTATGTCAACAACTCCGAGTTCGCGACTCATCTCCTCGATGACCACCGGCTCCACGCCGGCGGCGCGCGCGAAGTAACTCATATCGCCCTCGCCAGGGGGGACCACGCCGGTGATGAGCGTCGTCTCGAACAGTTCGGAGTCGAGTCCGGCCGTCAGCCACGTGACGTGTTTGGACGGGCCGCCGATGTTGAGCCGATCAATGATTCTTACAACGCGTATCCGCTCCATTGCGCTCCAAGCGACCACAGATATTCTGGTTCAAATAAATTCGCGATGCCACAGTTCCATCATCAACAGAGTCCAGAGCTGGAACGAATGGTCGGCGCGCCGTTCCAGATGCTCCTCGATCAATCGCCTGACCTCCGGTTCGCGAAAATATCCGCGCTGGAACGCCTGGCGCGACAGCAGAGAGTCCCGAAGCAAATCACGCAAAGGCCCCCTGAACCACTGCCCGACCGGGACGCCGAAGCCCATTTTGCGGCGGTTGACGTTTTCGGGCGGCAGCAGATCGGCGAACGCGCGTTTGAGCAGACTCTTCAACCGCCCTCCGCGAAACTTGATTTCGACCGGCAGTCGCGCGGCGAACTCCATCACCTCGTGATCCAGAAACGGCGAGCGCGCTTCCAGGCTGTTCGCCATCGATGTGATGTCGACTTTCACCAGCAGGTCGTAAGGCAGATAGGAGGCGACGTCGAGCGACATCGCGGCGTCGACAGGATGTGGCGGCGCCGATCCTTCAACCGGCGACGTAAGCGATTCGTCGACAGCGCCGTTCAACAGGCCGATGAAATCCCGGCTGTAGAGCCGCGGCTTGGCTTCATCCTGAAACATCTTCAGCCATCGCGGATAGCGTTCCGCCATGGGACGCGACGCCACAGCGAGAAACCGTCGCGCCCGTCGCGTTCGGCTCTTCGGATCGATCGAATCGGGAATGACGCGGCTCAACGCGCGAGCGGCCATCGCCGCGCCGGGAACCGATCGCATTCTCTCTGCCAGGTAATTCGCGAGATACCGTTCGTACCCGGCGAAGCTCTCGTCGCCGCCGTCGCCGTTCAACGCCACGGTCACATGCCGCCGCGTCATCTGCGCCACGTAGAAGGTCGGGATCGCCGACGAATCGGCGTACGGCTCGCCGTAATGCCTGACGAGTTTGGGCAGGATCGAAAGCGCGTCCGGCTCGACTATGAATTCGTGATGATCGGTCTCCCAACGCTCGGCGATCCGTCGCGCGTGTGCGGTCTCGTCATAGGCGGCTTCGTTGAACCCGATCGAGAAGGTTTTTACCTTCGCGCCCGATGCCCTGGCCATGAGTCCCACGACGACGCTCGAATCGATTCCGCCCGACAGGAACGCGCCTAGCGGAACGTCGCTGATCATCCGCAGCCGAACGGCCTCGGTCATCTTCTCGCGCAAAACCTCGCGGGCTTCTTCTTCGCCGATGCGGAGCTTGGGTTCGTATTGTAGCGACCAGTACCGCTCGACGCGTTTTTCAAACCCGCTCGGCTTCAAGTCGAGCGTCATGTAATGCGCGGGCGGCAGTTTATAAACGCCCTTGAACGCGGTCTGAGGCGCCGGCGTGTAGCCGTAACTCAGATAGGAGTCAATCGCCCGCGGCTCGACTTCGCGCGGGACCTCCCTGTCCGCCAATATTCCCTGCAATTCCGAGGCGAAGAGAAAACAGTCGCCGAGTTGGGCGTAAAAGAGCGGCTTCTTGCCTACGCGATCGCGCGCCAGGAACAGCCGCCGCCGCCGCCGATCCCAGATCGCGAAGGCGAACATCCCGCGCAACTTCGCCAGGCAATCGACGCCCCATCGCTCGTAAGCGTAAATAATCGCTTCAGTGTCAGTTCGCGTCCGGAAATTGCGCCCCAGGCTCTCAAGCTCGCGGCGGAGTTGTTGAAAGTTATATATCTCGCCGTTGAACGTGATCAGGATGTCGCCATCCGCATTCGACATCGGCTGGCGGCCGGCGTCAGACAGATCGATGATTGAAAGGCGGCGATGCCCCAACGCGCAGCTCTCATCCGACCAGACGCCCCAGGCGTCAGGTCCCCGATGCGCCTGGGCGTCGATCATCGGCGCCAGTCGAGTCTCAAGCGATTCTCCGTCCCTTGATATTATTCCAGCGATTCCGCACATATAAATATCATCGAGGATCGAAGATCGAAGATCGCTCAACCTGCGATGACAAAGTTTTCGATCCTCGATCCTCGATCCTCAATCCTCAATCCTCAATCAGCGGCATTCCGAATAAAACATATCCAGTGTGAAGCTCATCACCTCTCCAACAAACCGCTGTGTCTTCCAATGTGTGCGACTCCAGTTACGAGTCAATTCTTCCTTGTCTTCGGGCGCATAGCTCACGGCGATGGCGACGCCTTCTCTTTCAAAATACCTCGGGATCAGGCGTGCGGCGTAGCGACTGCCTTCAGGGCTCGTGATCATGAGGGCGTTCCGCCATCCGTGGGATTTCACGAACTCGACGATTCTCGGCAGATTCACGGCGGCGCATGGCTCGATCGGCAGCCGCATGGAGATCACGTCATCGGCGGGGACGCCCAACGCGATCAGATGCTCTCGCGCGTAATCGCCGGGATAGAGTTCCCAGGAAACCTGTGAGCTGACACAGACGATTTTCCGCGCCACCGATCGCCGGTACAACTCCGCGACGTATTCATCCGCCCTCGACTGCGGAGAGATCGAGAAATGCAATATGACGTCCGACGGCGCCACATTGGCCGGCGCGATCAGCAACGCCGGCAAAGCGAAGAAGAACGCGACACAAAGCGCCGACAGAAGACTCAGCGAAATCAATGCGCGACGCATCCACTTCCTTCTTCTAACAATGGAAGGGGAAAGAGAGACGGGGCGACCGGGCGACCGGGCGACTAGTCGACGAAGGGATAAAGAGAAAGAGAGTCTATTCCGATCCTTCTCTCCATCTCTTTGTCTCTCCGTCACTCCGTCGCCCAGTCGCCCCGTCGCCCCGTCGCACTGTCTCTCCGTCTCCCCGTCTCTCCGTCTCTCCGTCTCCATATCTTTCCGTCTCACTGCCAGCCGCCTATCAGCGTATTCGCCCAGGAAATGAATTCGCGCACAGTCAGGTAGACATCGTCCCGGCGCGTCCACCATGCGCGAGGCGCCCATTCGGGATGGCCCGTCGGCGTCGGCGATGAGTAGAAAGTCAGATCCCGCGCCGTTTTTTCAATCGTGTAAGTCGCCCGGCGCGAATGGAACGCCGATGTGACAATGATCGCCGAATTCCATCCCCGCTCCCGCATCAGCGCCTCGAGAGCCTTGGCCTCCGCGCGAGTATTCAGGGTGTCCCTGATAACCGAAATCTTCTCTTGAGGCACACCCTGACTGATTACGTACGCCCGCGCGGCGTCCCCGGTGTGAAAGCCCCACGGGTATTTTATCCCGCTGACGACGACGTTGTTCGCCCACCCCTGACGGTATAACTCCGCCGCCCTCTTCTCGCGGTTGCAGCGATTGTCTCCGCCGAGCGCGACGATCACGTCGGCCTTGACGAGCCGATCATCCCGAATCAGGCCTTCCGCCATCTTGTTGAGCAAGAAAGGCGTCAGGAAATAGCCCGTCAATAAGAAGGCGAAGACGAACACTCCCCTTTGCGCCAGCCACGACCGCCTGAATTTATTTAGAGGAAAGGGAGCCATATTTCATCCGGCGCATGAGATTACGGCGCCGGCAGCTTTCGCCCTGTCGCGCACCACCCATAATTAGGCCTGACTAGAACCTCTTCCAGTCCCGCGCGGCGCATCCATGCCTCGATCTCTTCGCGCCTGAAGCGGAACTCGATGGGCGCCGAGAGGCGATCGAACTGGTCGTTGACGCAGACACGAAACGGGTACCTGGCGTATTGCTTCATCGGCATCCGTTCGGCGACCCAGTTCAATCCCGCCGCGGTCAACAACTGGTAGGGCCAGACGAAGCCCGCGAAGACTAGCGCCGCGGCCGGAAAAGCCAATCCGTAAACCATCCGGTGAGGGATGCGCGTGGTGATCAGGCGAATCGCCTTGACAAGTGACAGTAAGGCGCGTTTGACCGGCTGTCTCTCCGGCCTCCAGTATAAATAGACGTGAATCCATCCGCCCGGCTTCAGGTATCGCAGCAGATTGCGAAACGCCGCTTCAGGATCAGGCATGTGGTGCAGCACGCCGATGGAGTAGATCAGATCGAAACTCTCAGGCTCGAACGGCAGATGGTGGATGTCAGCCTGCGCGACGAAAACATTGTCGTAGCGCCGCGTGTTGCGCTTCGCCACCTCGACCGCCGAACCAATGTCGACGGCCCAGACCTCGGCGCCGTTTTCCGCCGCGTAATAGGCATGGCGGCCGCTGCCGCATCCCGCGTCCAGAACGCGCTTGCCGCGTAACGATTCAGGGGTGTGCGGCAGCATGTAATCCCTGAAGTTGCTCTCCCACTCGGCGCGCATTTCGGGAAAGCGACTCCACTCGAAGCCGAAGCTCCTGGCCGTCTCGACGCCCGCCCGGTCGCCCTCTTCGAGCGAATCCTGCGGCTCTTCGCCGTTGAGCGCCTGTCGCATCGCCTTGGAAATCATCCGCGGAATGCCATTCTCTATCGGATATATTTCGTTGCAATTCAGACAGCCCAGCGCAAACTCCGGCGCCCGCGCTGAAACCAGGGCTCCCTGGCATATGGGGCAACGCAACCTCCTGATCACTGAACGAGCCATATCGGATGAAGCTCCAGTGGATTTGTGAATCAGGAAGGGGAGCATTCCCATGTTATTTTTGTCGTTCGTCATTGGTCACTGGGCGCCGTCGCGTACGAAGGACGAAGGACTAAGGACGAAGGACGAAGGACTAAGGACGAAAGGAATTTTCCGGCCAGCGACGTCATCGCCAGCGCCAACCATAAAACGGATTTCAGCGCATGGGGGTTCTCGATCAGGTACGTCAACGTCCCGAGCTCCAATTTGACGCGCGACACCAACCAGTTAACGTGCAACCGGCGCAAATGCAATGTCGAATAGTCATCGTATTCAGGGCGGAGGAGCGCCTGATCCAGCGATTCCAGATCGCGCACGTGCGGCGGATTCTGGCTGTCGACCAGGGCGCGTTCTCCGGGTTGCAATTCAGCCTCGGCGACGACGTGATTGTCGCCGCCGTAAAGGTTGATTCGCTGAGCCCTCACGCCGACAGCGGCCGCCATATTGATGAAGGCGCGCGTCACCTCGCCGCAATAACCCCTGCCCGCGCGCAGCGTTTCGGCCGTCGTGGCGCGCAGAAACGGGCGGTCGTCGTACGCCGCGCCTCGATAAGTCACACGCTCGCGCAGGTAATCGCGGAGGGCGATCACTCGAGAACGATTGTCCTCGGCGCCGGCCTTCCGAACGACCTCGGCGGCTATGGCGTTGACGTACTGGCTTTCCCTGTACTGCCTTAACGCTTCAATCGAAGATGTCAACAAAGCGCACACGATAAACACCCAAAAAAAGTATATCCCCCGCATCGATCAATTCCTGGGAAGGCGCGCCGTAAAACGCGCGGAATGTCAGCAGCGGGAGCCATGCGGGGCGAGCTCCCGAGTTGAAGTTATTGAGCCGATCTCAACGCCAGATTATTCTCCAAAACGAGCGCGTCGAAGCTCGCGCTCTTGAACGTCCTGATCGCGTCACGCGGCGCGCAAACGATCGGCTCCTGAATGTTGAATGAAGTGTTGAGCAGCGCCGGGACGCCGGTCAACCGCTCGAACTCCCGGATCAGATTCCAGTACCGCGGATTGGTCTCGCGGCTGACTGTCTGCGGGCGCGCCGTGTTGTCGACGTGTACGACGGCGGGGATGCGCGCGCGCTGACCTTCGGCCACGGTAAAAACGGTCACCATAAACGGGTCGCGGCGATTGACGCCGAATATCTCCTCGCTCGATTCCTCCAGCATCGAAGGCGCCAGCGGGCGAAACCATTCGCGCAGCTTGACCTTCCGATTGAGCAACTCGCGCATGTCGGCGCGGCGCGGGTCGGCGAGAAAGCTGCGATTGCCCAGCGCGCGCGGTCCGAATTCCATGCTCCCCTGAAACCACCCGACGATCGCCCCATCGGCGATCAGCCGCGCGACGCGCGGCGCCAGATCTTCATCGGTCAGCGTCTCAAATCTCAGCCCGGCTTCGCGCAGCGCCGCGGCGCATTCCTCATTGCTGAACCGCGGCCCCCAGTAAGCGTGACCCATTTCGAAGACGCGCGGATTTTTCAGAATGGTGTTGTGCGTCAGAAACGCCGCCCCCAGCGAACAGCCGGCGTCGCCGGCGGCCGGTTGAATGAAGATCCGCTTGAACGGAGATTCGTTGATGATCCGCCCGTTCATCACCGAATTGAACGCCACGCCGCCTGCCAGGCACAGGCTCTCCTCGCCCGTCTGTCTATGCAGCCCTTCGAGCAGATAGAGGACCACGTCTTCTAAAACTTTCTGCGCGCTGGCCGCGATGTTCTGGTGACGTTCGTTTATCGGCTCCTCGGGGCGGCGCGCCGGTCCCAGGGCTTCGAGTATCTCGTCGCTGAACTGATAGCGCTTGGCCAGATGATGATCCAGCACGCGAATGTTGACGTGAAAATCGTAATCGCCGTTCGTCGTCAGAACCCGCCTGGAGAGGAAGTCGTAAAATTCCGGCTCCCCGTAGGCGGCCAACCCCATCACCTTCCACTCGTCGCCGCCGAACATATCGAAGCCCAGCAGATTGGTCACCGCCGAATAGAATTGTCCCAGCGAATGAGGGAGCTTGATTCGTTTCAACGGCCGAATCCGCGTCCCCTGCCCGTGAGAAAAGAGCGTGGTCGTCTCCTCGCCGGTTCCGTCCAAAGTGAAGATCGCGGCGCTTTCAAAAGGCGAAACCAGGAACGCGCTAGCCGCGTGGCACAAGTGGTGCTCCAGATATCGGAACCGAAAATCGCTCCGCCCGTAGCGCCGCCTGATCATCCGCGGCAATTTAAGCATCCCGAGATAACTGTCGCCCACCTGCGCGACGCCGCGATCGACGCGGGCCCGGAACATGTCCGGTGAGATCGCCAGCGATTTCAAAGCCTGCAGCGCCTTGTGGCGCAGAATCCAGGGCTTCCAGTAGAGCGAAACGTGTTCGACCTCGCCGATCCCGATTCCGGCCTGATCGAGACAGAACCGCATGGCGTTATGCGGGAACCCGCTGTGGTGCTTGACGCGGGAAAACCGTTCTTCCTCGGCGGCGGCCACCAGCTCGCCGTCGCAGATCAACGACGCCGCCGAATCACCAAGCGTGGTCAATCCCAAAATATACATAAATAATCAGTCATTCGTCATTCGCCATTCGCCATTCGCCATCCGTCATCCGTCATCCGTCATCCGTCATCCGCCATCCGCCAATCCGTCATTCGCCATTCGTCATTCGCCATTCCGTCATTCGCCATTCCGTCATTCGCCATTC
>Ga0126377_10001595_pt1 | contig 14959 bp, 13 predicted proteins | sample PanSoiMetPlot_22_FD_92647 | JGI IMG/M metagenome (GOLD analysis project Ga0126377, IMG submission 92647) | Tropical forest soil microbial communities from Panama - MetaG Plot_22 | ecosystem: Environmental > Terrestrial > Soil > Tropical forest > Bulk soil | place: Panama | collected 2016-02-17
AAGAAATCGGCGAAGTAGAGCGAATGAGGTGATGTCATGAACTGCAGACTATTTGCAGGCACGGTGTTGGCCGCGGTCATGGTGACCGTTGCACTCACCGGTTGCGTGACCAGCGAGACCAAGCCGATTCCCAAGGTCCTGGCCAAGCAGGCGACGGTACAGATTCCGCAGGCCGAGCTGCTCGACGTCGGCATCCGCGTCTTCGATCCCGGCATCCCCGAGAACCTCAAGGACAACGAAGAGGCGCTCGCCAAGAAGCGCATCTACCCCGATCTGCGCAAGGCCGAGGCGCGCTACATCCCGACCTTGCTGCGCGAGACGCTGGAGACCACGGCGCAATGGGGCGCCGTGCGCGTCATCCCGAACACCGCGGAGTTCGTCGACGTCATCGTCACCGGTGAGCTCATCGATTCCAACGGCGGCTTCCTCGCGGTCGACGTCACGGTCACCGACGCCGCGGGCCGCGTGTGGATCAAGAACAAGCGTTATTCGAGCCTCGTGGATCTTGGCGCGTACAAGACCACGGCCTCGATGAAGGCACGCGATCCTTTCCAGAACGTGTACTCCGAAATCGCCAACGACATGGTCACGGCGCGCGACCAGCTCACCGGGCTCGATCGCGAAAACATCCGCAAGGTTGCCAGCCTGCGCTTCGCCGCCGACCTGGCACCCGACGCCATGGCAGGCATGACGGCCAAGGACAAGAACGGCGTCACCCAGGTCGTGCGCATGCCGGCGGAGAGTGACCCGACGCTGGGCCGCATCGAGAAGATCCGCGAGCGCGACACGGCCGTGGTCGACACGGTCAACGACTACTACGCGAGCTTCCACGACAACATGGAAGACTCGTACGGCAGCTGGCGCCAGACCAGCTTCACCGAGCTCGAGAAGGAAATGCGCGCCCGCTCCGCGGCGCGCACGCGTACGGTGCTGGGCGCGGCGGCGTTGATCGCCAGCATCTTCGCGCCGAACTCCTGCAGCAGCTACGACGCCTGTCGAATCGCGGATGCCGCGCGCAATGCCGGCGCCATGGGCGGCATCGCCGCCATCCTCTCGGGCGTCAAGAAATACGCCGATGCGCGTACGCATGCCGACGCCCTGAAAGAGCTCACGACCAGCTTCCAGTCCGAGGTGGCGCCGCAGGTCGTGGAAGTCGAGGGCCACACGCTGCGCCTGACCGGCACCGTCGAAGACCAATATAGAGAGTGGCGCAAGCTGCTCAAGCAGCTGTACCTCGAAGAGACGGGCGCGGCCGCCGCGCCGCCGCCCGCAGCTCCCGCGGCCCCGGCCCCGGACAGCAAGACCACCACGACCGCCACATCAGGTAATGTGAAGCCGTCGGGCTGATACAACCACAGGATTTGTGACAAACCAGAACCAGGCCGGCACAAAGCTGTGCGGCCGCTTCGTGCTCCATGAAAAACTCGGCGCCGGTGGCTACGGCGAGGTCTGGCGTGCGCGCGACGAACTGCGCGACGTCGACATTGCACTGAAGATCCTCTATTCGCAGTTCGCGAATTCGGAAGCGGCCTGGCAGGTATTCCAGCGCGAGTTCACGCTGACCGCGCGGCTCAATCATCCCGGCGTGCTGCGGGTATTCGAACCGGTGCGCGACGCCGAGGCCACGGTGCTGCCGATGGTGCTCGCCACGGGCGGCGACCTGCGCCAGATGCGCGGCGCGGCGTACACCAAGATCCTGCCCATGCTCATCGACATCGCGGCGGCGCTGGAGCACGCGCATTCGCGACGCATCGTGCACCGGGATCTGAAACCGTCGAACGTCTTGCTGGATGGCGCCGGCCGTCCACTGCTCGCGGACTTCGGCGCGGGTGCCAGCGAAGGTGACAACACCTCGGGTCCGCCGGGCTCGCCATTCTCGGCCAGCCCGCAGCAACTCGCCGGCGAACCCGCGCGCCCGGCCGACGACATCTACGGCCTGGGCGCGCTCGCCTACGAGCTGCTGTCCGGCTATCCACCGTTCTATCCCGCGTTCGACGCGAAGAAGATCGCGACCGAGCCGGTGCCACGCCTCAAGTCGGTGAAGCCCATACCGCCGCGGCTCGAGCTGCTGGTCTCCTGGATGCTGGCCAAGCAGGCGCGCGAACGTCCGCCGTCCATGCGGCACGTCGCCGATGAAATGAACGCGGTGTTGCAGGACACGCTCGGCCTCGAGAACAGTCCGGGCGACAGCGACATGCAGTCCGAGGCAGCCATTCTGAGCGCGGCAGCGGACAACCTCACTCCGGCCGTCATGGCCGAAGAAGAGACCCCGGCAGTCAGCTCGGTGCGCGAGCTCGAGGAAATCGATCCGAGCGTCCTGCCCAAGATCGACGAGCTGCGGGTGCGCGTGGTGCGCGAGCAGCGCGCGCGCAATCGTCGCCGGGGCTGGACCATCGCCGCCGGCCTGGTGCTGGTGGCCATCGTCGCCGGTCTGCTGCTGCCCAAGCTGGCTCGCGAACAGAAGGTGGATGTCGCCGCGCTGAACGTGAACACCGGGCCCAGCGATGCCGATGTCGCGGCGGAAAAAAAGGGTACGGAGCTGACCGAGAAACAGGCCGCGCTCACCAAGCGCGTCGAGGAACTCGATGCGCACGCGGCCGCGCAATGGGGCGGCGACGACTTCGCCGCCGCGCGCAAGTCGCTCGACGACATCGGCGGCATGCTCGAGCGACGCAAGTACGACACGGCGGAAGCTCCGCTGACCGCGTTGGACAAGCAGCTCACCGAAATCGAATCGCGCCGGCAGGCGGCGCTTGCGGCGCAGATCTCCGAGGGCAAGCGCGCGCTCACGGCCGGCGAGTTCGAGAACTCGCGACAGGCCTATGAAACCGCGCTGCGCATCGAACCCAACAACAACGAGGCCACCGATGGTCTCGGCAAGGTCGCCGCCGCCAGCGGCGTGGTACCGACTCTCGCCGACGCCGAAAACGCCGAGAGCGCGAAGGACTATCCCAAGGCGCAGTCGCTGTTCGCCGATGTGCTCAAGCGCAATCCGGGCAATACCACCGCCACCGAAGGCCTCGCGCGCGTCAAGCGGACCATCGCCGACAACTCGTTCAACGCCGAGTTTGGTGCCGGCCTGGCCGCACTGAATGCCGGGCGCCTCGCCGAGGCCCGCGATCACCTCGAAAAGGCGCGGCAGATGCGCCCGGACAGCACCGAGGTGGCGGCGGCGTTGCAGCGGGCGGCGGACACGGGATCCGGGCGCAGCCTGGCCGAGCTCGAGCAGAAGGCCGCGAATCTCGCCGCGCAGGAACGCTGGAGCGAGGCGCTGGCCATCTACGACGAAGCCCTAGGCCGCGATCCCTCGCTGCAGTTCGCCATCGACGGCCGCGCCAGGGTCGCCCCGCGCGCGGAACTGGGAGGCCGTCTGCAGGCACTCATCGACAGGCCGGAGCGCCTGGCCGAGGAGAGCGTCCGTGCCGAAGCCGAGCGGCTGATGGCGCGGGCCAAGGCCCTGCCGTCGCAGGGACCCGTGATCCGGTCCCAGGTGTCGCGGCTGGAAATCCTGCTGCCGACGTTCAACCAGCCGGTGATGTTGGCGCTGGAATCGGACAACGCCACGGAGGTCGCCATTCAGCGGGTGGGGTTCTTCGGGGCATTCGAGCGGCGCGAGGTCACCCTGAAACCCGGGAAATACACGGTCACGGGCAAGCGTTCGGGGTTCCGGGACGTGCGGCGCGAGATCACAGTGGCGCCGGGGCAGGGGGAACAGATCATCGTCATCCGCTGCCTGGAACCGATTTGAGCTGACCGGCTTCTAATCCTCCGATGGAACCCTCGCCCTCCCTGGATGCCACCATCGTTCTGCGCAACTCGCAGGGCGAGGCCCATTACGGCGCGCGCGTGGTCATCGACCCGGGTTCGGGTGCCATGCGCTCCGATCACCTGGACGCGCCCGCAGTGGTCGATGCCCCGCCCGTGGCATCACTCCGATCCGTGTCCGGTCGCTGGCTGTTCGACGCGGCGCCCGAGGGTCGCATCTACATCAATGGTGTCCCGGTGCAGGGCGCCCGCATCATCATCGCCGGCGACGTCATCACCATCGCCGGCGCGCAGCTGCTGGTGGAGGAAGCGCAGCCCCACACGCTGGCGTTGCGCCGCTTCGAGCTGGAAGGCACGGACACCCTGCCGCCGGTGGGCGACAGCGTGCGCCCGGTGGCCGCGCCCACCGAGGAAATCCCCATCGAGCTCGGCGACGTGCCGAGCGTCGAAGGGGCGATCGTGGCGCGCGCCCCGAAGGCGCCGCGCGGAGCGCTGAACTATCTCTCCTGGGCCATGGGCGCCGTGCTGGTGGCCGTGCTGGTGCTGTTCGCGCTGGTGCGCTCCATCGAGCTCGACCTGCAGCCCACCGACGCGAAGGTGCGCTCGCTGGGCAGCTTCTCGTGGCAGTCGGCTTCGAGCGTGTTCGTGTTTCCGGGCACGCACACCTTGCACGCTCAGCGTCCGGGCTACGAACCTGCCGAGCTCAAGCTCGAGGTGCACGGCTCGGTGCCGCCGCGCGCGCTGCTGCACCTGGTCAAACTACCCGGCAAGCTGGTGGTCGACAGTGGCGGCGTGGCCGCCGAGATCTCGGTGGACGGCAAGCGCATCGGGCGCGTGCCGGGCACGGTCGACGTTCCCGCGGGCGAGCGCACGCTCACCTTCAAGGCGGCTCGCTACCTGGACAGCGTGGAGCGCGTGAACATCGTCGGCATGGGGCAGAAGCAGCCGCTCAAGGTGGCGCTGAAGCCGAACTTCGGCGTGATCAGCGTCAGCTCGGAGCCGGCCGGCGCGCAGATCGAAGTCGACGGCAAGCCCGCCGGCGTCACGCCCGCGAAAGTGGAAATGGATTCGGGCATCCGCCGCGTGCAGGTGTCGTCGCCGGGGCTGCGCGTGTGGACGTCGAGCCTGGTGGTGGCGGCCGGTGTGCCCCAGAGCATCGGGCCCATCGTGCTCGGCGCCGCCGACGCGCAGGTCACGGTGCGCTCGGTGCCCTCCGGCGCGCAGGTCACGACCGGCGGGAGTTTCCGGGGCGTCACGCCCATCACGCTCGAGCTTCCGCCCGGGGTATCGCACACCATCACCGTGGCACGCGCCGGCTACGCGCCGTGGACACGCGAGCTGTTTGCCGAGGCCGGCAAGCAGTCGACGCTGGATGCGCGGCTCAGCGCGCTGCTCGTGCCGATCCGCATCCAGGGACAGCCGGAAGACGCCGAGGTGTTCGTCAACGGCAACTCGCAGGGCAAGGCGCCCGCTTCCATCGAACTACCCGCGAGCCGTCATCACATCGAAGTGCGCAAGGAAGGCTACGATCCCTTCATCACGGACCTGGTGCTGGCGCCCGGCATCGGCCGCACTTTCGAATACAAGCTGGTCAATCCCAAGGACATCGTCGGCAATTCACCGGCGAAGATCACCACCAAGATCGGCATCCGCCTGATCATCGTCGCCGGTGGCACGTTCACGGCCGGCACCGACCGCCGCGAGCAGGGCCGGCGTCCCAACGAGGGCATGCACAAGGTGACGCTGGTACGTCCGTTCTACATGGGCGAACGCGAAGTCACGAACGCGCAATTCCGCAAGTTCAAGGAGTCCCACAACTCGGGCTCCATCGGCAACCTCTCGCTGGATCTCGACAAGCAGCCCGTGGTGCGCGTGACCTGGGAAGATGCCGCGGAATTCTGCAACTGGCTGTCGCAGCAGGAAGGCCTGCCGCCCGCGTACACCGGCGCTGCGGTGGGCGAAGACGGCACCGGCGGTGGCTACACGCTGACCATTCCGGTGACCAACGGCTATCGCCTGCCCACCGAGGCCGAGTGGGAGTTCGTCGCGCGCGCGGCCGCAACCGGCAAGCCGCTCAAGTATCCCTGGGGGCAGGATCTGCCCGTCGTCTCCGGCTCCGCCAACTGGGCGGGCAGCGAGGCGGCCGGGTTGTTAGGCGCCACGCTCGAGGGACACCAGGACGAATTCCCGGCGGCGTCCGCCCCGGCGTTGTTCCCGCCGAACGCCATGGGGTTCTACGACTTCGCCGGCAACGTCTCGGAGTGGGTCAACGATCGATACCTGTCGTACGTACCGTCGACGGCGGTCACGGATCCGCTCGGACCCACGGACAGCAAGGGCCACGCCTATCGCGGTTCCAACTGGCGCTCCAACAACACCTCGGAGCTGCGCTTCCCGTGGCGCGAAGGCGCCAACCAGGCCAGCGATGTCATCGGTTTCCGCGTCGCGCGTTACGTGGCGCCAGCCCCGGCCACCGCGCCAGCCCCGGCAGCCGCGCCAACGCCGCCAGCCGCGCCAGCGCCGGCCCAGTAGGAGATTTTCATGCGCAACATTCTCTTCAGCCTGTTCGCCATCGGCGTCGCCGCGGTCGCCGCGATGACCGCCACCACGGCCATGCTCAACACGCCGGTGCGCACCGTGCCCGCGGTGATGGTAGAGAACATGCAGCCTGCCCAGGCGGCGGACCCACCGGCCAGCCAGCCGGCCACGTCCAGCACGGCGCCGCCCGCGAAGCCCGGCGGCACCCCGGACGCTGGCGCGAAGCCCGGGCAGGGCGCGGCCGCCGGCACCGACAAGGACAAGAAAGACGACGACGAAGGCGACAAGGATCCCTACGAAGGCATCGCGCCTGAAGAGCTGCCGCCGGACCTGCAGTACAGCGCAGATTCGAGCGTGAGCTTCCCGACCAACATCTGACCATGTACGGAATCCACTTCGACCACCACACGTTGTCCATCGCACGCGATGGCGAGCTGCTCGCGAGTGAGCCGCTGGCGGTGGAAACCGGCGCGGAGCCGCGCGCCGGCACGGCTGCGCTGGCCACGGCACGCGGTCGACCGGACGAGGTGTCGCTCAACCATTGGCGCGAGCTCGGCAAGAACGGTCCCGACCATGGCCGGGACGCGGCGCGAAACGTGGCGCGCGAGCTGATCGCGCGGCTGCACTCGCTCGGCGTTGCGGAACGCGTCGACGCCATCGTGGCCGTGCCCGCGGATCTCGACGTAGGCGCGTTGACGAGCCTGCGCGGCGCGCTGCAGGCCGCCGGTGTCGATGCGCGCGATTTCGTCGACGCCGGCGCGCTGACGGCCGCCGCCGTCGCCGACCGCGGTCACTACGTCAACCTGGAGGCCGGGTGGCGTTCGGCCACGGCCGCGCGCGTTGCCGGTGGTGCCGAGTGCGTCGTCGAAGAGGCCTTCTTCAGCGAGAAGGCCAACCTGCTGGATGTCTACGACCTGTGGCTGATCGGCGTGGCCGCCGCCATGGTGAAGAACACGCGTTTCGATCCCCTGCTGAGCCTCGCCGTCGAACAGCAGCTGTTCGCCAGCTTGCCGCAGGTGGCGGCGCGCGCCGCCACCGAGGGGCGTGCCGAAGCCGTGCTCGAGGAAGCCGGCTCGCGCTTCGCGGTCGACGTGGATGCGCAATTGTTTGCAGACGCCGCGCAGCCTTTCTACCGGGAGCTCGCGCGGCTCGCGCGCTCGGCGCGCATCGCCGGGCAGGGCGCCGCACTGGTGCTGCCGGCCGAGTCGCGGCGCTGGCCAGGTTTCCTGGCGCGCCTGCTCGAGATCGAACTGGATGGCGTGGTCATCGCGCCCGCCGGCCTCGCTGCCGTGGCCGCGTCGTTGCAGGTTTCCGACTCCGAGGCGCCACGGCTGCGCCGGCGCGTTGCGCGCCTGGCCGATCACAGCCTCGCGTCCAGCATCGAATACATCGCGTCGGCGAGCACGCCACCGGGCAGCGCGCTGCCGGTCACGCACATTCTCTATGGCGGGGACTCCATGCGGTTCCCCGAGTCCGGGTTGCTCATCGGCACCGAGGAAGTTTCCAACTCGCCGCACATCGCGCTGCCGCGCGCGGCTGCCGGTGTGTCGCGCCGCCATTGCTCGCTGCGCCGTGAAGGCGAACGCACCGTGCTCATCGATCACAGCCGCCATGGCACCTGGATCAACGGCGCGCGCGTGCGCGAACGCGCCACGGTGCGCCCGGGCGACCGCGTGCGCGTCGGCACGCCGGGCGTGGAGTTCACGCTGATCTCGGCGGCCGCTTTCTCGCGGGAGGGCGCATGAAGAAGAAGCGCGCCTTCGAGGTGTTCACGCTGTCGTTCCTCGACTGCATCTGCTGCGGGTTCGGCGCCGTGGTGCTGTTCTACACCATCGTGCAGGCGCAGGCCGGCGCGCAGGAAATCGCGCGCATCGACCAGCTCACGGGCGAAGTGAAGAAGCTCGAGGAAGAGGTGCTGGTCGGCGAGAAGAACCTGGTGCTGCTGCGGAACACGCTCGAGAAGACCGACGAGGACGCGGCCGCGGCCAAGGCCCGCGCCATCCGCGTGCAGGCCGAGCTCAAGAAGCGCCAGGAACAGTCGACCAACTACGACGAGGAGTCGATCGCGCGGCGCCAGCACATCAACCAGCTCATCGCCGACATCAAGTCGCTCGAGGAAGGCAACAAGCGCCTCAAGGGCGGCTCGATCGACAAGGGTCCCGCGGGCGACAAGCGCATGGTGTTCCGCGGCCGCGGCGACCGGCGCTACATCAGCGCGCTCAAGGTCAAGGGCAAGCGCATCATGATCCTGCTCGATACCTCGGCGAGCATGATGGACGACGACGTGGTCAAGATCATCCGGTTGCGCAACGAGCCGGAAGCGGCGCGCAAGCTGGCGCCGAAGTGGCGGCGCGCGCTCGACATGATGCAGTGGCTGGGCGCGCAGTTGCCGGACAACAGCCAGTTCCAGGTGTACGGCTTCAACGTCAAGGCCAAGGCGGTGCTGGCCGACACGCAGGGCAAGTGGCTGGACTCGAACGACCCGCGCGTCGTGCAGAACATGCTGACCGCCGTGCGCAACATCACGCCCAACGATGGCACCAGCCTGGTGAATGCCTTCCTCGCCACGCGCACCATCAACCCGCAGCCCGACCAGATCATCCTGATCACCGATGGCCTGCCCACGCAGGGCTCGGTGCCGCCGTCGCGCAAGTTCATCAACGTGCGCGAGCGCGAGAAGCTGTTCGACGACGCGGTGAAGACGGTGACTTCCGACCAGCCCATGGACATCGTGCTGCTGCCCATGAAGGGCGACCTGCTGGCGGCGCACGCGTTCTGGCGCCTGGCACGCAAGACCAAGGGTTCGTACGTCATTCCCTCGCGCGACTGGCCGTAGTTAGAGACACATCCATGCCCATTGGCAAACGCCGCGAATTCGAAGTCTTCACGCTGTCGTTCCTCGACTGCATCTGCTGCGGTTTCGGCGCCATCATCCTGCTGCTGGTGCTCACCGACGTCGGCCAGCCCATCGTCATCGAGCGCAGCGAGAAGGATCTCAAGGGGCAGATCGACGCCCTGCAGCGGCAGTTGTTCGATCTCCGCGGCGAGACCGACGTGCTCAACCGCGAGCTGCAGGGACGCGTCAAGGAGAAGGATGCCGAGCAGCTCAAGGCCGCGGTGCTCGCCGGCGATCTCTCGAAGATCCGCGGCGAGTTCAAGGCCAGCGAGGGCGAGGCCGCCGTGACCAACACCATGGAACGCGACCTCGTGGCCCTGCACCAGACGCTCACCGCGGAGATGGAGCGGCTGCTCAAGAACGCGCCGAAGCGCATCGACACCGTGCCGGCCGTGGCCGGCATCCCGGTGGACAGCGAGTGGATCATTTTCGTGATCGACACCTCGGGCAGCATGCAGGCCGACAACTGGGACAACGCGCAGAACGTGGTGCGGGAGATCCTCGACATCTATCCGAAAGTGAAGGGACTGCAGGTGCTCAGCGACCAGGGCAGCATGATGTTCGGCGGGGCGAAGGGAACGTGGTTGATGGACACGCCCCAGCAACGCGCGGCCATCATGGCGAAATTCCCCAGCTGGCAGCCCTACAGCAAGTCCAGCCCCATCGAAGGCATCGGCGCCGCCGTGCAGGGGTGGTGGGCGGCAGACAAGAAAGTCAGCGTGTATGTCATTGGCGACGATTTCACGGGCGGTTCCATCGAGGCGGCGCTTTCGGCGGTGCGGAAATACAACCCGGTCGACCGGCAGGGCCGGCATCGCATCCGCATCCATGCCATCGGCATGCCCGATGGTCCCAATTCCCCGCCGTTTATCAATTCCCGTTTTGCTGCTCTAATGCGGGCCATGTGCGACGAAAACGAAGGCACTTTCGTGGGTCTCACGACGGGCAGCGGATGCGTCGTCAAGATCGATGTCCTTGGCCAGCCCCGCTGCATCGGTAGTTAGAACTGCATGAACCGCCACCCGCATCTTTCCCTGGGCCTGCTCGCCGGCGTGCTGGTGCTGGGTGGATGCGCGAAGGTGGCGATCCGTCCCGAGGGCGAGTTGCCCAAGCCGCTGATCGTGGCGACCCCTTCCAAGGTGGGCGTCGTGGTCACGCCGGAAGAGGCCGCCTACACGCACAAGGAATCGCGCGCCAGCGTGGACTACGAAGCGGACCTCGGTCCTTCGCACAAGCACCTGGTCAAGGAAATCTTCGAGGCGGAATTCGCCGAAGCCAAGATGTTCGACAGCGTCGATGCGGCGCGCGCCGAGCCCGGGCTCATGGCCATCTTCGAGCCGCGCATCGATCAGTACTCGTTCGCCAATGCCAAGGAAACGGGCGGCGTCTACTGCGCGGTGACCATCCGCTACAACATCAATATCTTTGCGCCGAACGGCGAGCAGGTGGATACGCTGACGCTCACCGGCTACGGCAGCGGACCCGCGCCCAAGATCGGCAATGGCGAAGAGGAACTGGCGATCGCGACCTACGCGGCCATGCGCGATGCCGCCGCCAAGTTCCTGACGCAGTTCCAGGGGCTGGACATCGCCAAGCCGCTCCTGGCATCGCATCCGCTCGAGCCCAAGGCGCATGCGGCGCCTGGCACACCAGAAGCCGAAACGGTGGCGGCCGAGATGACCATCGAGACGGTGCCGATCAACGACCCGCCGGTGGCCGCGACGACTACTTCTTCTCCGCCGGCTTCTCCGGTTCCGGCGCCGGCTGCTCCGCCGGCTTCGACTCCGGCGCCTTCTCAGCCCCCGTCCCAGATGGCGGCGCCGATTCTCCGGGCGAAGCAGTCTGCGACGTCGCTTTGATCAGCACCCTTTCCAGGAACACCACGTTGTCGGTCGGAACCGGCGCGCCATTCTCGACGCGCGGCGCGTAGCGCGCCCGTTTCATCGAAGTGACGGAGCTGCGCACGATGGCGTCCGGCACGTCGGTGGTCGGTGACGTGACGTTGTCGACGTGGCCGTCACGGTCCACCGTGAAATGCATTTCCACCACCTTCACCACCGCATCGCCGGGTTCGAGCTGCGAGCGTTCGATGGAGCTGATCGACGGCCGGTAGCCGAGCACTCGCGGCGCCGCGAGATAGCTGGTGTCGTTCACCAGGCCGAAGGACTTCCAGGCCTCCGCGTAGCTGTCGTACGCGCGGCGCAGCGCATTGCCGATCAGGTACCAGTCGCCGAGATCGGCGAGCACTTCGCCCCGCAGCCGCTGATCGGCGGGCGCGTTGGCATCGATGATGGCCAGGGCCGCGGTCAACGTGCTTTCGCCGCGCCGCTGCTGCGCACCCTCCGCGAACACCGGGGCGCCCGCGTTGTTGGAGTTGAACGTGCCAGCGCTGGTGTCGGCCCCCTCGATGCCGTAGTAGGCCTCCAGCAGGAATGAGCGCGCGATGCCGCGCAACGGCCCGACCTTGCGCAGATCGTTCTCGGGCACACCCTTCTGCAAGATGGCGAGCGAGCGTTCGTAGACGCTGCGCTCGGTGGTGTAGCGCCGGTTGTCTTCGTACCAGAGCGCGAGCTTGTCGAGCCGCCCGATCAGTTTGACCGACGTGCGCCCATAGGCAGCCTCTTCGACGCGCATCGCGTACAGCGCTTCCTTCTCGGCCTCGGGCCAGCGGCCCGTGGCCGCATAGGCGCTGATCAGCGCGTCGATGAATTCGACCTGGTTGATGTTGAACAGGCCGTCGGTGTTTCGCGAGAGGTCTGCAGCTCGCTTCAGGGCCACCACCGCGGACTCGGCATCGTTTGCGCCCAGGAAGCTGATGCCGAGGCCGTGCAGCGGCCGGATCTGCTGCTTGTCGGCCATCGTCGACTTGGCCTGCAGTATCCGCAGGCTGTGTTGGTAGTTCTCGATGGCGGTGGAGAAGTCGCGGAGCTTGTAGTTCACCGTGGCCAGGTTGGTGAGCGGCGTCGCCAGCTGCAGCCCGTCGGTGCCATATTGCTCTTCGGTGAGCTGGACCAGTTTTTCGGCCAGCGGCTTGGCGGCGGCGTATTGCTTCGCGTCGAATTGCGTGCGGAATTCCTTGTAGACGGCAAGGCGATCCGCGTCGGTGACGGCAAGGGCGGGCGCCGGCGATGCGAGTGTGTAGAGGAGGACGGCGCCGAGCCAGCCCACAGAGTTCTTGGCCATGGCGGTGAGCCTACCGCTTTGCCGCAAGGTGTGGAACGGGTGGGCGCTGCCGCATTGCCCTTCCTTCCTACAGATCGCGCACGCCAATTTGCGATGATCGGCGCACACAGGAGTCGCGAATGCCAAAGCAGATCGGATATGTCATCGGCAGCCTTCGCAAGGATTCATACAACCGCAAACTGGCCAATGCGCTCGTCAGGCTGGGTCCCCCGGATTTCAATTTCAAGGAACTCAGGATCGGGGATTTGCCGCTGTACAACCAGGACGACGACCGCAGCCAGGCGCCCGAGGTCCAGCGGCTCAAGAGTGAGCTGCGCGCGGTCGATGCCGTCATGTTCGTCACGCCGGAGTACAACCGTTCCGTTCCCGGCGTCCTGAAGAATGCACTCGACCATGCGTCGCGGCCATACGGCCAAAGTGCCTGGGCCGGGAAACCCGCAGGCATCATCGGGGCCTCACCCGGCGCGATCAGTTCCGCGGTGGCCCAACTTCATCTGCGCACCATCCTGGCGTACCTCGACATGCCCACCCTCGGCCAGCCCGAGGCGTACGTGCACGTGAAGGATGGCTTCTTCGACGAGACCGGGAACATTTCCAACGTCGAGACTCGCAAATTCCTCCATGGCTGGATGGACAAGTACGCGGCCTGGGTCAAACGGCTGACCGGCTGAGCGAACGGCGAATAACGACGCGTTTTGCGCAGATATATAAGTGTCGGGCTGGGCGCGTGCTGTGGCAGAAGTTCGCCACGGTGCCAGTCCAGGGAATCGAACAAGCAGTTGACGAGCTGCGTCGCCTGGCGCGCGCGGCCAAGCGGCGTGCCGTACGGCCAGGCGATGCGGCGCCGCTGATCGCGCGCATCGCGGCGCAGGGCCGGATCATTGGCATCGAGCAACGGGGCGGAGGCATTGCGTTCCGACTGGAAGCCGGCGAAGCCGCCGGCTCCCGTTGCCTGCTGGTTTGCGTGGTCGACGCCGGCGACCGGCAGCCACTGACTCCATCGGAACGCGACGTCGCCAGCCACCTGTGCGACGGCAGGACGCTCGCGCAGATCGCGCGTCTGCGCGGCGTCACCGTCAACACCGTGAAGTCACAGGTGCGCCAGATTTTTCGCAAATGCGACGTCGACTCCCGCGTGGCACTGGTGCGGCGTCTGGGCCCCTGACTACTGCGGCAGCATTCGGAAGAACACGTCCACCATCAGCGCCCGTCCAGGTTTCCCGCCCTGCATGGCCCATGCCCACAGCGGAATGAGATTGCCGGCCGGGTCGATGTAACGGTGCCGTTTCGGAATGGTCTCGATCGCCGTGATGCCGTAGCTCTTCAATGAACGCATCTCGGAGTAGGTCGCGACGCCATTGGCATCGGCGTCCACCCAGATGCGCAACTGCGGCCAGATGGCATCCGCGTCCGTGATGAGGCCGTCGTCGTTGCCGCCGAGTTCGCGCATATCGTACTGCGCGAGACCCACGAAGCCGTTCGGTGCGTTGCGCCCTTCCAGCTCGAGTGGCGTTCCCACGCCAAACAGCTCCGAGCCGTTGTCGACCAGCCCGTTGCCGCTGCGATCCATGGCGAGGAAGCCCTCATCGCCGCCGGGTCGCACCCACTGCATGTGATCGCGCACGCCGTCGGCGTTGATGTCGAAGTACACACCGACGCCGGCCGCGCCGAGCTTGATGCCGTCGTGGCCGAGGTCGATGACGATGGGGCTGCATTTGACTTCGGCGTGCGCGGGATTCAGCAGGCAAAGCAATGCCGCCGCCTGCAAGAGGCGTTTGAGAATCTTCATGAGAACCGTCCTTGGTTGAAGAGAAGTCTAGTAACGCAGGCAGCCGCCGCGGCTGCTGCCGTCATCGTCGGTCGGCTTGTAAAGATCGAATGGCACGCTGCCAGAGTCGTTGATTTTTTCGCCGCCGATCGTGAAGCCGATGCCACCAGCTCCAATGGTGTAACTCGCTTCCTCGGCGCTGGCAGTCCAGTTGTAGTTGCATGTCAGCGAGGTGCCTCCCGGCAAGTTTTCAAATCCGGGCATGTCCATTACCGTCGGAACTATTGTCGGAATCGTGACGGTGATCGACGTACCGAAAACCAAGCTTTGAGCCGGAAGGCCACGACTTCCGGGGATTGGATAGAGGTAGGTACTTGGACAGCGTGCCTCGAACGTTCCCCCAGCGAAGAGGCGGTTGAAGTTGGAGCTCGCAGTTACTACATGTCCGAGCGAAATACCCGCAGTGAACGCAACCTGGTGGATCGAAGAGGTGTAGACCTGCATGCTGACTGCCTGCGCCTTTTGCGGTGTGGAGGCAATCAGGACCAGGGCTGCCGTTGCGAAGGCCGTTGCACAAATCCGCATATTCATGGCGCAACTCCTTCCGCTTCGGCTGTGGCGAGTTCTTCGATGTTGGGTAGACGGGCATTCGTCAGGGTGGCTGCGACTGCAACGCTGGATTTCTCTGGGATCCAGTAAGCCTTCGCCTCCAGTTCGAGAATCGTTGAAAGCAGGATGCGTACTCGCTGGGTATCGAACTGTTTGAGGAGCTCGGCAACCCAAAGGCGTTTCGACTCATTGGCCGCACG